>Ga0070671_100001465_pt1 | contig 17626 bp, 16 predicted proteins | sample KBSS73metaG_FD_65341 | JGI IMG/M metagenome (GOLD analysis project Ga0070671, IMG submission 65341) | Switchgrass rhizosphere microbial communities from Kellogg Biological Station, Michigan, USA - KBS S7-3 metaG | ecosystem: Host-associated > Plants > Roots > Rhizosphere > Soil ...
AGCAGCTGGCGTTGCTCGGCGAGCAGCTCGATCTCCCGGGCGTGCTCCGGGCGCTCGAGGTGCGCGAGTCCCGGCGCGCGGTTCACCAGTTGCGCCAGCCGTGACGTGAGGAAGAGATCGACGCGCGTGCTGAGCCCGCCGTACCCGGTGATGGCCGCGATCGTCATCGCGCCCGCCGATCCGGCCATGGTCACCGCGACCAGGACCGCATCGACCACGAGCGCGTGATGGTCGTGGTGGGCCGCGGCGTTCACGAACGCGCCGACGGCGACGGGAGCCAGCATGAGCGCCAGGCGCGACGCCAGGTTGAGCGCGAACACGAGCGCCGCGAGCCCGGGCGCGGCTCGGAAGCCGGAGACGACGAGGACGCCGAGCAGCCGGCGGGCGCGCTTCATGCCATGACCTCCTCGTCGCCGTCGGTGAAGTGGGTCGACTGGAGCAGGAACATCGACGCGTAGGTGCCGCCGAGGGCGACGAGCTCGTCATGGCTGCCCTGCTCGATCACGCGACCCTCGTCGACCACGTAGATGTGGTCGGCGAGCCGCACCGTCGAGAACCGGTGCGAGATGACGAGCGTGGTGAGGCCGCGCGTGATGTCGAGGAACGTCTCGTAGAACGCCGCTTCGCCGCGCACGTCGAGCCACGCGGTGGGCTCGTCGAGGACGAGGACGCGGGCGCCGTGACGAGCGGCGAAGAGGGCGCGGGCCAGCGCCAACCGCTGCCACTGCCCACCCGACAGCTCGACGCCGCCGAGGTCGGGCGCCAGGACGGTGTCCCACCCGTCGGGGAGCTCCTCGATGGTGGCGAGCGCGCCGGCGGCATCGGCGGCGGCGCGCAGCCCCTCGTGGTCGTCGAGGTGGGCGGGCGCGCCCAGACCGACGTTGACGGCGGCGGTGAGCGGGTAGCGGTTGAAGTCCTGGAACACCACGGCGACCTGCCGCTGCCACGCCGACGCGTCCAGCGCCGCGAGGTCGGTGCCGTCGATCGTGATGCGACCGTCGGTCGGGTCGTGCAGCCCGGCGAGCAGCTTCACCAACGTGGTCTTGCCGGCGCCGTTCGGCCCCACGATGGCGGTGGACCGGCCGGCGACGAGCCGGACGTCGAGGCCTCGGAACACCTCGTGCGTCGACCCGGGATAGGCGAACGACACGTGCTCGAACGCGATCTCGCGCTCGGGCTTGCCGAGCGACGGTGCCCCCCCGCCGTGGACGGTCTCGCGGCGCGCCACCTCGTCGTCGATGTCGTCGAAGTGCGGCAGCGCCGACATGGTCCACGCCAGCGAGACGTCGGAGAACGTGATGCTGCCGAGCAGCACCGTGCCGGCCATGGCGCCGAGGACGACGGCGACATGCGACAGCGACTGCGCGCCGCGCTGCGCCTCGTGCCCCAGGTAGAGGGCGATGACGAGGTACGCGAGCATCACGACGGCGAAGAGCTTGGCGACCTCGCGACGCAGCTCGGTGAGGTTGGCCCACGACGCCGCCATGCCCTCGCGCCAGTACCGCTCGAGGTTCTCGACGACCCAGTCCGCCAACCCGAACACGCGGATCTCCTTGGCCGCGTCGGCGCGCGTCGCCAGCCAGTGGAAGTAGAAGGCGCGGCGCATGATGCCGCCGTTCCCGCCGAACAGCTGCACCTGCTTCATCTGCGCCTTCATGAGGCGCGGGCGCATGGCGAGGTTGAGCACGACGAGCAGGAGGCCGAGCCACCACCGGAACGTGCCGACGAGCACGCACGCCAGGAAGCCCGACGTGCGCGCCGCCAGGACGTCGGCGAGGAAGAGCGGCGCATCGGCCGGGAAGAACGTCATCAACGTGCCCTGGGCGAGTGCGAGGCGGTCGAGGACCGCCGGGTCCTCGAGGTGCCCGATGCCGGTCGGGCGGGAGACCGCGTGCATCAGGCGGCCGTGCATCTTGTAGGTGAGGCGGACCTTGACGATCGTCCCGAGCGCGGCCCGCACGCCGTTGAGCCCGACGCTGAACGCGTACGCGGCGCCCAGCACCACCAGCCATCGCACCAGCGAGTGGCCGGCCGGCGACGACCAACCGTCGTGCAGCACCGGCGGCACGTGGGCGAGCACGCGCCCGAGCGTCAGCAGCAGGAGCGTGGACGTGACCGACGCCGCGACGAGCCACAGCCCGACGAGGATCGCGAGTCTCGGTTCGTTGTCGATCAGCAACCGAGCCGTCCGCCGCTCGTCGGTCGCCCACCCCCGCAAGCGGCGCACGGCGGAGAGTGTTGCCGCGCCGCCCACGCCCGCGCTCCGATTTACGGGCCGCCCGAGCCGGTTGGCGCGGGGAGCGTGTCGTCAGTCGGCGGCGAGGGCGACGAGGTCGGCGTCGGGGTCGTCGGTGGGGATGACGATGACCTCGTCGTCTCGGGCACGGGCGGGGAGCCAGGCCAGGACGCCCGCGGCGGCGATGACGATCACGATCGCGGCGACCGTGGCGGCCATGTGCATACCCGACACGAAGCTGGTGTGGGCGGCGGCCACGATGCGGTTGGCGTAGGGCGCGGCCGACGGGTCACGTTGCACGAGCCCCAGCGCCGAGCCGATGCCACCGCGTGCCTGCACGACGAGGGAGGACGGCACGCCGTGCAGCAGACGGTTCATCTCGCTCGTGAACCGCGACGAGAGCAGCGATCCGATCACCGCGACACCGATCGCCCCACCGACCTGGCGAGTGGTGTCGTTCATCGCCGAGCCGACGCCCGCCTTCGCCCGTGGCAGCGACCCCATGATCGAGTCGGTGGCCGGCGCCATGATGTTGCCCATCCCGATCGACAGCAGGAAGCCGACGAACATCACCTCGGCGGTGCTCGAGCTCGTGTCGAGGGCGCGGAAGCCGAGCAGGCACACCGCGAGGATGAACAGACCGCCCGCGACGACCATCTTGTTCCCGAAGCGCTTGACCAGCACGTGCGAGGTCGGCGCGAAGATCATCATCCCCGCCGCCTGCGGAAGCAGCACGGCGCCGGCCTTCACGGTCGAGTAGCCCAGCACGAGCTGGAAGTACTGCGTCATCACGAACAACGTGCCGAACATGGCGAAGAACGTGAGCATGATCGCCCCGCTCGCCGCCGAGAACCGCGGGTTCTCGAAGAAGTGCATGTCGAGCATGGGGTTGGGCGTGTTGAGCTCCCACACGAAGAACGCCGCCAGCAGCAGCGCGCCCACGATGAACCCGGCGACGATGCTCTGCGAGGTCCAACCGTGCGACGGCGCCTCGATGACCGACCACAACAGGGTGCCGAGCGCCACGATCGACAGGAGCGCGCCGATCGGATCGAGCTTCGGCGCCGACGGGTCGCGCGAATCGGGCACGAAGAAGAAGCCGGCGACCAGGCCGGCGATCACGATCGGCACGTTCACGAAGAACACCGACCCCCACCAGAAGTGGCTCAGCAACGTGCCGCCGATGACCGGCCCGAGCCCGGCGAGCCCCGCGCAACCGGCCCAGATGCCGATGGCCTTGCCCCGCTCCTGCGGCTCGGTGAAGACGTTCGTGAGGATCGACAGCGTCGACGGCATGATGAACGCGCCGCCGATGCCCATGAGGCTGCGCGTCGCGATGAGCATGCCGGCCGACCCGGCGAACGCCGACAGGACGGATCCGGTGCCGAACACCGCCAGGCCGAAGGCCAGCGCGCGGTAGCGGCCGAACCGGTCACCGAGGCTGCCCGCGGTGAGCAGCAGCCCGGCGAACACCAGGGTGTAGGAGTCGACGATCCACTGCAGCTGCGAGGCCGACGAGCCCAGGCCGCCCTCGTGCTTCACGCGAGCGAGGGTGGGCAGGGCGACGTTGAGGATCGTGTTGTCGAGCACGATCACGAACAGGCTCACGCAGAGCACCACGAGCGTCAGCCAACGGCGCCGGTGGGCGACCTCGGGGTCTTGGAGTCGTGCGCGGATGTTCACGTTCACCTGCCTCAGGCTGCGTAGGGATGGGCGTGACGGGCGGTGCGCAGGGCCTCGGCCCACCACGCCCATTCGTCGAGCATGGTCTTGACGGCCGCCGCCGGTCCAACGGCATCGACGGGTCGACCGTCGGCGAAGCACTGCCACGCGCCGTGGAAGCTCACGGTGTCGCGCACCGTGACGGCGTGGACCTCGGCGAACACCTGCCGAAGCTGCTCCACCGCTCGTAGTCCGCCGGACATGCCACCGTAGGAGACGAAACCCACGGGCTTGGCCTGCCATTCCCGCCGGAGCAGATCGATCGCCTGCTTCAGCGGCGCCGGGTACCCGTGGTTGTACTCGGGCGTGATCACCACGAACCCGTCGGCGGCGGCCACCCGCCCCGCGAAGGCGTCGACCGATGGCGGCCGGGTCGCGGGGAGGTGGGCGGGCAGATCGAGGTCGACGAGGTCGAGCACGTCGATGACGAGATCGTCACGGGCGGCCTCCTCGACGAACCAACGAGCGATGGTGTCGGCGAAGCGCCCTTCGCGGGTGCTCCCGACGATCACCGCCAGGCGCAGGGGGGTCGAATCGTTCATGGACGGCATCGTGGATGCTCAAGTCCACTTGAGGTCAAGGGGTCAGATTTCCCACAGCGCCTGGCGCCGGCCTCGTCGACCGTTGGAAACACGCCCGCAACGCTGGCCGAGTTGTATGCACTGGTGCCGCTCCCCCGCGCCGACGTGCTCCAGGCCGGTGAGGGTCCGCGTCCTGGCGACTGCTACGTCCGGGCGACGCCCGACACGGTGTCGTGGGGTCGGCTGCCGCACCGCGCCAGCACACCCCAGGCGAGCGTGACGCCCGGCCGGACCGTCACCGTCGACACCGTCTCCCACGAAGGCGTGCTCGAGGACCAGGGCCGCGACCCCCGGTCGTTCTTCCGCGCCCACGGCGTCGACGACGCGCTGGTCCTCCACGATGCCGTCGACATCGCGGCGTCGGCCCTCCCCCACGACGCTGCCGACGGGCCCCACGTCGTCAACCACCCCATCGCGGTCGAAGGCGCCCACCCCGGCGACGTGATCGTGATCGAGGTCGTGTCGCTGCTGCAGCGCGTGCCGTACGGCGTCATCTCGAACCGGCACGGCCGGGGAACCCTCCCCGACGAGCTTCCCGCCGGTGCCTCGCCGGTGTCGCAGTTCTGCTCGGTCGACAACGGCTGCGGCGTGCTCGACGACGGTGAAGGCCATGTGGCGCGCTTCCCGCTGCAGCCGTTCCTCGGGCTGGTGGCCGTCGCCAGTGACGACGACGAGGCGCCCCACTCCGTGCCGCCCGGCCGCTACGGCGGCAACCTCGACGTGCGCGACCTCGGCGTCGGCAGCCGCCTCTACCTGCCGGTGCAGCTCGACGGCGCGCTGGTGTCGATCGGCGACCCGCACTACGCGCAAGGGCACGGCGAGGTTGCCCTCACCGCGTTCGAGGCCCCTCTGCGAGCCACGCTGCGCTTCGACGTCCTCCCCGCGGAAGCGGTCGCCGAGCTCACCCACCTCGCCGGACCCTGGGGGGAGAGCGGCGACCACTGGATCGCCATCGGCCTCGACCGCGATCTGAACGTCGCCATGCGCAACGCCACGCGCGCCGCGCTCGCCACGGTGGTCGAGAAGACCGGGATGCGTCGCGACGCGGCCTACGCGTACTTGAGCGCGGCGGCCGACTTCCACGTGTCGCAGTTCGTCGACGGCGTCGTGGGCGTGCATGCCACCATCGACCGACGCCACTTCGGCGCCGCTCCGTGAACGGGCCCGATGCCGCCCTCCTCGCCGGTGCGGGGTTCCTCGCCGGTTCGGTGAACGCCGTGGCCGGCGGGGGCTCGCTCATCTCGTTCCCGGCGCTGCTGGGGGCGGGCTACCCGGCTCTCACCGCCAACGTCACCAACACGGTGGCCGTGTGGCCGGGGTACGTCGGCGGCACCGTCGGCGTCCGCGCCGACCTCGAGGGCCAGCGGCGCCGACTCGTCGCGCTCGCGGCGACGTCGATCCTCGGCGCCTTGACCGGAGCCGTCGTGCTGCTGCTGGTGCCGGCCCACGCGTTCACGGCGATCGTCCCGTGGCTGCTCCTCGGCGCCGCCGCGCTCCTCGCCGCGCAGCCACTCGTCGCTCGCGTCGTGCGCGGGCTGCCGGGATCGGCCGGCGAGCACCGCGCCGCGCTGCTGCACGTCGCGGGCTTCGGCGCCGCTGGTTACGGCGCGTTCTTCGGTGCCGGCGTCAGCGTGATCATGCTCGCCGTGCTCGGCGTCTTCCTGCACGAGACGATCCACCGCATCAATGCCCTGCGGAGCGCGCTCGTGCTGCTGATCAACAGCGTGGCACTCGTCGTGTTCGCGCTGTTCGGGCCCGTGGCGTGGTCGGCCGTCGCCGTGATGGCCGTCGCCAGCCTGGCCGGCGGTTGGAGCGGCGCGTCGGTGGCCCGTCGCCTCGACCCGAAGGTCCTGCGCGCGACTGTCGTGGTGTTCGCCGTGATGATCGCCGTGAAGCTGGCGCTGTGACACCAGAGCAACGCGCCGCCGAGCGCATGGCCGCCGTCGACCCCGTGCTCGAGCAGATCACGACGGGGCGCGAGGCGCTCGGTCTCCGCGATGGCGAGCTCACGCACGCGGGCCCGCCGATCGAGCCGGCGCGCATGGCGCAGCCGATGCGCCGCGCCCTCGCGGGCGCGGCGGTCCTGGAAGGCTGGGCGGCCGATCTCGAGCACGGGCTGGGCCTGCTCGACGCCGGCGAGCTGCGCGTCGGCTCGAACCACGATCACGGTGCCGTGGCGCCCATGGCCGGCGTGATCTCACCGTCGATGCCCGTCGCCGTCGTGAGCGGCGCGGTCACCAACCTGTGCGAAGGGGTGGGCCGGGCCCTGCGGTTCGGTGCGTGGGGCGACGACGTGGCCGCTCGCCTGCGTTGGCTGGCCACTGACCTGGCGCCGGCCATCGAGCAGGCGTTGCCGGACGACGGCCTCCGGTTGGCGCCGCTGATCGCGGGCGCGACCGCGTGCGGCGACGACCTCCACCAGCGCAACGTCGCCGGCACCGCGCTGCTGGGGCTCGCCCTTGCCGGCCTGCCGGCCCCCTGCGATGCGTTCCTCGCGGCCACGCCGCAGTTCTTCCTGAACCTGGCCATGGCGTCGGCCAAGGCGGCGACGGACGCGGCCCGCGAGGTCGAAGGGGCGGCCGTCGTCGTCGCCATCGCGCGCAACGGCGTCGACGTCGGCATCCAGGTCGCCGGCACGGGACGGCGCTGGTTCACGGCGCCCGCGCCGATCCCCGTCGGCCACTACGTCGAGGGCTACTCGGTGGCCGACGCCTGCCCCGATCTCGGCGACTCGGCGATCGTCGAGACCTACGGGCTCGGTGGCTACCTCGCCGCCACCTCGCCGCAGGTGCTCGCCTACCTCGAAGCCCCGCCCGACACCGCCTCCGAAGCGAGGCGCCGGGCCACGGTCGCGGTGGCGACCCATCCGATCGTTCCGGGCGCGCCCCTCGCCCTCGACGCCCGCGCCATCGTCGACCACGACCTCGCGCCGCGGATCTTCACCGGCATCGCCCACCGAGACGGCGTGCCGGGGCAGATCGGCGCCGGCATCACCGAAGCGCCGCTAGCTGCCTTCCGAGACGCGGTCGCGCAGCTCCCCTGAGGCCCACACCACGCGCCCGCTCTTGATGGTGGCCTCGACGCGCGCCGGGCCCGCCACCGCGTCGACGACCCGGTCGGTGTCGAGCACGACCACGTCCGCTCGGCACCCCTCGTCGAGGCCGTGGCCGGTCAGCCCGAGGATGCGCGCCGGAGCCGAGGTGACCATCGACAACAGCACCCGATGGTCGACGCGCCCGACGATGCCGGCGAGCCAGGCCATCTGGAGCAGGTCGCCGCGGCCGAACGGGGTGAACGCGTTCTGCACGTTGTTGGTCGCCACCGCCACGGTCACGCCGGCGGCGGCGAGCTCCTCGATCGGCGCGAGCTGGCGCTCCAGGAACGTGTCGGTCGCCGGCAACGAGATCAGCGAGACGCCAGCTTCGGCGAGGGCGTGGGCGCGGGAGCCGCGAGCATCGTCGTCCATCGACGCCAATGACGTCACGTGCCCCACGGCGACACGGTGCCGCCACCCGGGCAGGGACGCGAGGTGCACCACGTCGTCGACGAAGTGCACGTCGCGATCGCTGGTGAAGTCGATGTGGAAGTCGAGCGGCACCTTGCGGCGCGCCGCGACCTCGAAGACGTGGGCGATGTGCGCGAGCTGGTCGTCGTCGCTGTACGGGCACGCACCGAGCACCGTGCAGCCGGCATCGAGCGCCTCGTCGAGCAGCGGCAGCAGCGAACCGTCGTGGAAGAGGCCGTGTTGCGGGAACGCGACGAGCTGCAAGGTGATGCGGTCGGCCCACTCGGCGGCGACCTCACGGTGCCAGCGCACGGCGTCGATGCCCAGCGCGGGGGTGAGCTCGACGTGGACGCGCGCCGCCGTCGTGCCGTGGCGGACCATCTGCTGCAGCAGGCGCTCGGCGTTCGGTCGCAGGACCTCGGGCCCGAGCCGGCGTTGCACGTCGGCCGTGCACGCGATGGCGTCGTGCACCGAGCGGATCGGCCGGTCGATGGCATCGAGGTGGAACGCCTTGTCGAGGTGGACGTGGGCGTCGACGAGTCCGGGCAGCACCACGCGGCCGTCGACGTCGACGCCCGGCCCGGGCACCGTCGGCGAGAGCCGGGCGATGCGATCGTCGTCGAACACCACGTCGACGAGGCCGTCGACGTTCGGCACCCGCGCTCGCCGGAGCGCGGGGATCACGGTGCTTGCAACCGCGTGGCGATGCGCCGGTGGTCGCGCAGCCGCGCGTCGAGGCTCGGAGCGACGAGCACGCCGCCGTCGACGAGCGACTCTCCACCCACCACGACATGGCGCGGCGCCGTCGGCCCGCATCGCAACCACGCCTCGATCGGGTCGGACACCGCGCCGGCATGCGCGAGGTCGTCCAGCGGCCACACGGCGAGGTCGCCGCACGCGCCCGGCGCCAGGACCCCGATCTCGCCGGCACGACCGAGGCACGCCGCACCACCGATGGTTGCCATCTCGAGGATGCCGCGGGCGCCGATGGCCGCGGGGCCACCGCGGAAGCGGTTCGCCAGCAACGCCATCCGCGCTTCGAGCCACATCGAGCTCGAGTCGGAGTTCGACGATCCGTCGACACCCAGGCCCACGGGGCTGCCGGCGGCGCTCAGGTCGATCATCGGGCCGATACCGATGCCCATGAGCAGGCACGCCGTCGCGCAGTGGGCAACGCCGACACCCGCGGCACCGAGTCGGGCGATCTCCGCCTCGGACGGGAAGATGCAGTGCGCGACCCAGGTGCGGTCCGTCACCCAGCCGACCGATTCGAGCCACTCGATGGGACGGCGGCCGAAGCGCTCGAGGGCGACGTCGTCGTCGGTGGGATCAGCAGCGATGTGGGTGTGGAGGCGAACGCCGGTGCGGGCGGCCAGCTCCGCCGAGCCGATCATGAGCTCGTTGCTGGCGGCGTGCAGCGAGTGCGGGGCGAGGGCGACCCGCAGCTTCGATGTCGGAGACGGATCGTGGTACTTGGCGATCACCCGCTCGGAGTCGGCGAGGATGTCGTCGGTCGCCTGAGCGATCGAGTCGGGCGGCAGGGCGCCGTCACGTTGCGAGCGGTCGACCGAGCCGCGACACGCGGTGAAGCGCATGCCGGTCGTCATCGCGGCTTCGACCTGTGCTTCGAAGAAGCTGCCGCATCGCTGTGGTTGCAGGTACAGGTGGTCGCTGGTCGTGGTGCAGCCGCTCGCCGCCAGCTCGGCCATCGCCATCCACGTCGAGCTGGCGACGGCTTCCTCGTCGAGCTGCTCCCACAACGGGTAGAGCGCGCCGAGCCAGCCGAGGAAGGTCTCGCTCGTCATCGGCGTGTAGGCGCGCGTGAGGTTCTGCCACATGTGGTGATGCGTGTTCACCAATCCGGGCGTCACCAGGCACCCGGAGGCGTCGATGCGACGGCCGGCGGCCGGCTCGGGACCCGAGCCGACCGCCGTCACGATGCCGTCGGTGATGCCGACCCACCCGCCGGCGACCTCGCGCCGCTGGTCGTCCATGGTGGCGACCAACGCGGCGCCGCCGACGAGGAGGTCGACCATCACAGGTGGATGGAGGTGTCGATGTAGTCGTTGGTCACGATGTCCTTGGCGGAGATCGTGTCGGGCACCTTCTGGTTGCGGGCGGCGAAGATCGGCTTCAGCACGCCGATCGTCGAGGTGATGCGATCCATGTCGAAGTCGCCGAGCGTGCTGTTCGGGCCGTTCGAGACGATCTTCAGGTCGACCATCGTCTTGACGGCGTCCGCGTTGGCGTCAGCGGTGATCGGCGGTCCCTGCTTGATCGTGGCGGCGATCTTCACCAGCGCGTCGTTGACCGGCTGCGGGTTCTTCACGTAGTCGACCTGCGCCTGCTGGATCATCGGCACGAGCTTCTTCAAGCACGCGCTGCTCGCTTGCAGCTTGTCCGAGCGGACGGCGTAGCCCTGCGGGTAGATCGAGTATCCGGAGTCGTTGACGAGCAGGTACTTCACCGGCTTGTTCCACTCGGGCACATCGTGCTCCCAGCGGAACGGCTCGTTGCTGGCGTACCCCTGCTGCATCAGCTTGCCGCCGGAGGCGACGAACCGCGACGGCGTGCCGTCGAACGACGAGTCGAGCTGGTCCTTGGTGACGTAGCCCTTCGACACGAGGTAGTCCATGAACGGCAGGCCTTCGAGGTACACGACCTTGGCCTTCGACTTGGCCACGTCGGCCCACGTGTTCACCGTGTAGTGCGCCGGGTCCCAGAGGATGATCTGCGGGTTGATGTCGAGCGGCGCCACCACGGCGGTCGTCGGGAACTTGGCGAAGCCGCCGACCGCATCGTCGGTGGCGACGAGCCCGAGGTAGATCGAGTCGTCGGTGTACATCTGCTGCGGGATCGGGGTGAAGCCGATGTACGGACCGCCGAGCCGGACCTCGACCGTCACGCCGGTGTCACCGAGGGGCCCGCTGTAGGTCCCCTTCTTGGCGTCGACGGTGCCGTTGGCCCCGACGAGCTGGTACGCGGCGGCCCGTTCCGGCGTGGCGAACCAGTCGGTCTGGATGACGATGTTCGCCGGGCAGATGCCCTTGAGCGACGTCGACGCCGCGGCGGCGCTCGTCGACGTGGGCGCCGCCGTCGTGGCGCTCGTCGATGCCGACTTCGAGCTGCTGCCACAAGCGGCCAGGAGGCCGGCGGCAGCGACGACGCCGAGCGCGACGAAGCGGAAGCGATGTGGTCTCACGGGGTCCTTTCGGGTTTCAGGTGAAGGGGGAAGGGCGTCGTGACCGGGTGACGCGGGCGGCGAGCCACCCGAAGACCCAGAACACGACGACCCCGAGGAACGACGAGAGGAGCACCGCCGTCATGAGCTGCTCGGTCGCCAGTCGCTGCCGGTAGACGTCGATCAGCCGGCCGATGCCAGGGTCGCCTTGTCGGAAGAAGAAGTCGGCGACGATGGCACCGATCACACCGAGTCCCGCCGAGATGCGGAAGCCCTCGAACATGGCGGGCAGCGCCGCCGGCGCCTGGAGCTTGCGCAACCGGGTGAGCCGGTTGACCTTGTGCAGTGTGAACAAGTCGTGCAGACCGGGGTCCACCGACTTCAACCCGAACAACGTGTTGGTGATGATCGGGAAGATCGAGATGACGACGCAGACGAGCACGCGACTGCGGAAGTTGAACCCCAGCCAGTAGCCGATGAGGGGCACGATCGCCAGGATCGGGATCGTCTGCAGCACGACGGCGTACGGATAGACGGCGCGCTCGGCCCACCGCGCTTGGGACATGAGCACCGCGAGACCGACGCCGGCCACGATCGCGATGAGGAGGCCGACGATCGCGACGCGCGAGGTCGACCAGAGGCCGTGGAGGATCTCGACACGGTTGGCGTGGTCGACGAGCCCGACACGCGCGACCTGCACGGGTGAAGGCAGCAGGAAGCGCTTCGACGGCCGCAAGAGGTGGTCGCTGGCGATCGTCCAGCCGGCGAGGACCACGGCGGCGAGCACGACCGGCGGGACGACCGCGCGCATGGCGGCGAGCGATCGGCGACGCCGCGATGGGCGTCGCCCGTGGGCGACGGCGGCGGGCGAGGACGACGAGACGGGCAGCGACACGGTCGTCACGTCAACCGACGCTCACCAGGGCGGCGGCATGCCGCAGGGCCGCACTCACCTCGCCCGCCAAGGCCCCGAACTCGGGGGTGAACCGCAGCTCGGTCGGGCGGGAGAGACCGAACGGCACCTCGAAGCGATCGGTGATCTCGCCGGGGCGGCCCGACATCACGACGACGTCAGTGGCCACGAACACCGCTTCGTAGACGTTGTGCGTCACGAACACGCCGGCGAACTGGCGCAGCTCGAACAAGCGGAGCAGCTCCTCGTTGAGCCGCTCGCGCGTGATCTCGTCGAGCGCGCCGAACGGCTCGTCGAACAGGAAGACGTCCGGGTCGAGGACGAGCGCTCGAGCCAGCGACGCGCGCATCCGCATGCCTCCGGAGAGGGCGTGGGGCCGATGGTCCTCGAAGCCATCGAGGCCCACGAGCGAGATGGCCTCGGCGGTGCGACGGCGGCGCTCGGCGCGGTCGACGCCGTCGAGCTCGGCGCCCAGCTCGACGTTGGCGAAGGTCGAGCGCCAGGGCAGCAAGTTGGCGTCCTGGAAGACGTAGCCGATCGTTCCCCGGCGCTCGACCGTCCCCGCCGTCGCCGGCTCGAGCCCGGCCGCGATGCGCAACAGCGTCGACTTGCCGCAGCCGGACGGTCCCACGATCGCCACGAGCTGGCCGCGCTGCACCTCGAGATCGACGGGTCGCAAGGCGTCGGTCCCGTCCCGGTAGGTCTTGGCGACTCCTCGGAAGGCGAGGGCGGCGTCCATGGAGTTGTATGCAACTCACCGCCTGTGTCCTGGCAAGGTCGTCGCGGTGACCGTTCTGGGTCCGCTCCCTGACGAATCGATGACCTATCGAATCATGAGCGACGTCGATGGGCCGCCGTCGCATTGGCGACATGGTCGAGCGCGACGGCCCCGGCGCGGTCGCCATCGCGGGCGCGCACGGCGTCGAGCAGCTGGGCGTGCTCGTCCCACGAGTCGTTCGCCCGGCCGCGTACGTCCGCGGCGTACACCCATGCGATCTTGGCCCGCAGCTGGTCGAGCAGCGGCACGAGGATCGTGTTGCCCGACGCCGCCGCGAGCGCGGCGTGGAAGCGGCTGTTCAAGGCCACGAGCGCACCGAAGTCCTCCTCGACGAGCGCCTTGCGGGCCTCCTCGATCGTGTCGGCCATCACCTCGAGCTGCTCGTCGGTGCGGCGCTCGGCGGCGCGGCGAGCGGCGAGCGACTCGATGGCCCGACGGATCTCGAGCAGGTCCTCGACCTCGTGCTCGCCGAGCTCGGCGACGAACGTGCCGGCGTAGTGGCCGGTGCGCACGAAGCCTTCGCTCGCCAGCGACCGCAGGGCCTCGCGCACGGGGCTGCGGGACACCCCGAAGTCGGCGGCCAGCCGCTCTTCGGTGAGCCGCTCCCCCGGCGCGTAGCTCCCGACGACGATCGCCTCGCGCACGAGATCGGTGAGCGCCCGGGTCGGCGGCGTGGGCGCTTCCGGTGGCCGGAACAGCTCGTCGGGATCGGGGAGCGGGCCACCGATCGTGATGTGTGCCGTCCAGCCATCGGCGTCGCGCTGCCAGTAGCAGGCGGCGAAGCCACCACCCTCGTCGCGCCGGTCCACGATCGCCGCCGCGTGATCGCCGTGACGCACGGCGATGAACCCGGGCTCGGCCCGCTCGGCGATCTCGGCGGTGGGCGCCATGGGCTCCCATCGCTCACGGTAGACACGGGCGCCGAACATGTCCTCGCCCGACTCGATGAGGGCGGTGCCGTCGAAGTGCACGCGACCCATGTCGACGTGGCCATCGCGTACCTGGCGGTCGAGGGTGTGCCGCCACGTCAGCGACCCGTCGCGCCAGGAGGTCGTTCCCGCGAACGCCGTGTCGTTGCCCGGTCCGCCCGGCGCCCGCACGTCGACGAACACCGTGGGCCCCTGCAGCCACACCACCAGGCCGGTGTCGGGCACGGGTTCGCCGTCGAGCACGAGCATCGTCCGCATCCACGGCGCAACGAACCGATCCGGCAAGCTCGATGCCATCGCCGGACTATCGCACCCACGAGTTACGAAGGCTTTTCGAAACCCTGACCCGGATCCGGGTCGACCGTAGGATCATCCCGTGGCCGAGGAGCTCGCTGTCGACTCGGCGCTCACCCGCATGGGTCGATCGGCCGCGGTAGCCATCGTCGTGCTCGGCGTCGTGGTGTGGCTCACGCCGTGGCAGGTGGCGGTGATGGGCGCGTGGAGCGTCGGGGCGGTCGTGTACCTCGCCAACGTGTGGCGCCGGCTCCTGCGCACCGACGCCGATCTCACGGCCACGCACGCCACGCGCATCGACGAGTCGCGCGTCGCCACCGAGCTCTCGCTGCTCGGCGCCTGCGCGGCGAGCCTCGTGGCGATCGCCATGCTGCTCGTCAAGGCATCGCAGGTGGGCGGCAGGACCGAAGCGGCATACACCGCGCTCGCCGTGGTGAGCGTGGTGCTCTCGTGGGCGATCGTGCACACCGTCTTCACGCTGCGCTACGGCCAGGAGTACTACCGCGACCCGCGCGGTGGGGTCGACTTCAACAGCGACGACTCGCCGACCTACCGCGACTTCGCCTACCTCGCGTTCACCGTCGGCATGACGTACCAGGTGTCCGACACCAACCTCACCACGCCGACGATGCGAAGGATCGCGCTGCAGCACGGGCTCCTGTCCTTCGTCTTCGGCACTGCCATCATCGCGACCATGATCAACGTCGTCGCCGGGCTGCTCCATTGATGTTCGACGTGTTCGACGTCCACCACCACGTCGGCCGGGCGTTCGACGCCCTGGGAGGCGAGCTGCCGTCGGAGGAGGAGCTCGCCCGCTTCGCCGAGGTCGAGCTGGCCGACCGCCTGCGGATCATGGACGCAGGGGGCGTGCACCAGTCGATGGTCATCCCCGGCCACGGCTACCTGCGCCCGAACGGCATCGCCGACACGCGCGCCGTCAACGACGGCATCGCCGCCTATCGGGATGCGACACCCGATCGGTTCCCCGTCGCCTGCGGCATCGTCGAGCCGAGCCACGGCGCCGTGAGCTTCGACGAGATCGACCGGTGCGCCACCGAGCTCGGCCTCGTGGCCCTGAGCTTCCACACGCGCTTCCAAGGCGTGTCGCTCGACAGCCAGTGGATCCATCGCTACCTCGAGCGCATGGGCCGAGCCGGGCTGGTGCCGGTCATCCACGCCATGGACGACACACCCGAGGAGGCGCTCTGGAAGCTGGCGACGCTGGCTCGTGCCTTCCCCGACCTCGAGCTCCTCGCGCTCGACGCCTTCGGTGGCTTCGAGGCGACGCGCCAGTGCTTCCACGTGGCCGAGCTGGCGCCCAACATCGTCTGGGACACCAGCCTCTCCTACAACTTCGACTTCATCGAGGACTTCGCGAGGCGCTTCGGCGCCGAGCGGGTGGTGTTCGGCACCGACCTCTACTCGCATCCGGTGGGCCGGCGGATCAGCCACCTCCTCCCCCAGATCGAGGCGTCCTCGCTGAGCGACGCCGACAAGGCGGCGATCCTCGGCGGGAATGCCCGGCGCCTGCTGAAGGTCTCCTAACCTTCCTTGCGTGACCGACACCGCCATCCGCACGAACTGGACGATCGAGGCGATCCGGGAGGTCTACGACCGCCCGCTCCTCGAGCTCGTCCGGCAGGCGGCCGAGGTCCACCGCCAGCACTTCGACCCGGCCGAGGTCCAGGTCTGCCAGCTCGTGTCGATCAAGACCGGCGGCTGCCCCGAGGACTGCGGCTACTGCTCGCAGTCGGTGCACAACGACTCCGGCGTGAAGCCCGAGCCGCTGATGGACCGCGACGAGGTCGTGCGCATCGCGAAGCGGGCCAAGCGCAACGGCGTCACCCGTCTCTGCCTGGGTGCGGCGTGGCGCGAGGTGAAGGACAACAACCAGTTCGAGCGCGTGCTCGACATCGTGCGCGGGGTCAACGACGAGGGCCTCGAGGTGTGCGCCACGCTCGGCATGCTCAACGCCGACCAGGCGCAGAAGCTCGAAGACGCCGGCCTCTACGCGTACAACCACAACCTCGACACGTCGGCCGAGTACTACGAGACGATCATCACGACGCGCACCTACGACGACCGGCTGCGCACGATCGACGCGGTCCGTCAGACCAACGTCACCGTGTGCTCGGGCGGCATCATCGGCATGGGCGAGAGCCACGACGACCGCGTTTCGATGCTGCACACGCTGGCGAACCTGGAGCCGGCGCCCGAGTCGGTGCCGATCAACGTGCTGTCGCAGGTCGAGGGCACGCCGCTGCACGGGCTCCCCGACGTGCCGATCGACGACGTCGTGCGCATGGTGGCGACGGCCCGCATCGTGATGCCCACATCGGTCGTGCGCCTGTCGGCCGGCCGCCACCTCATGAGCTTCAGCGATCAGGCGCTGTGCTTCCTCGCCGGCGCCAACTCGATCTTCTCCAGCGAGCGCAACATCATGCTCACCGACGCCGTCCCGTGCGCCGACCACCAGTCCGACAAGGCCATGCTCACGGCGATGGGCCTCCGCCCCCGCGCCTGATCCACTCCCAGTTCCGGCGACGCCAGTTCAGGTGGTGAGGAGGCCCCAGCGGCGGCGGAGGGTGGCGTCGGCCTTGGTGAACAGCGAGTCGATGAGGATGCCGAGGACGAGCAGCACGATCATCCAGGCGATCATCTGCGGGTAGTCGCTCGCCGAGCGGGCGTTGTCGATGCCCGTGCCGATGCCGGCGCGGCCCGGGATCTGGGCGATGAGCTCACCGGCCATGAGGCTGCGCCACGCGAAGGCCCACCCCTGCTTCAACCCGCCGACGAACGACGGCAGCGCCGCCGGGATGACGACGTGGCGGTACGTCTTCAGGCCGCGCGCGCCGAGCATGCGGCCGGACCGCAGCAGAAGCGGCGGCACGTGGTCGACGCCGGCGATGATGCCGTTGGCGATCGACGGCGCGGCCCCGAGCACGACGACGAACAGGATGGCGCCCTCGCCGATCTTGAACACGACGATGGCCAGCGGGAACCACGCCACCGACGGCATCGTCTGCAGGCCGGTGATCATCGAGCCCACGGCGACGCGCAGCACCTTGATCCGCGCCACGGCGAGACCGACGACGGAGCCGATCACGACGGCGACGGCGTAGCCCTTCACCCCACGCGAGAGCGTGCGCAGCACGGTGGTCCAGAACGCGCCGGTCTTGGCGAGGGTCCACAGCGCCGGGAACGTGTGGCGGGGACCGGGCAGGATGTACTCCGGCTTCCAGTGCGACCACACGACGCACTGCCACAGGAACACGGCGATGGCGATGGCGGCCAGCTTCGGCCAGAGCTGGCCCCACACGCGCCGGCCGCGGCTGGGCGCGGCATCGAGGGCGGCTTCGAGGGCATCGATGCCCGCGAGCAGACGGTCGTCAGTCAGCATGGCGGCGCACCTCCTCACGCAGCCGGTCGGTGACCTTGGCCGCCAACGTCGACACCTCGGGCGAGTCGATGCGACGCGGCCGCGGGT
>Ga0070671_100001469_pt1 | contig 17604 bp, 20 predicted proteins | sample KBSS73metaG_FD_65341 | JGI IMG/M metagenome (GOLD analysis project Ga0070671, IMG submission 65341) | Switchgrass rhizosphere microbial communities from Kellogg Biological Station, Michigan, USA - KBS S7-3 metaG | ecosystem: Host-associated > Plants > Roots > Rhizosphere > Soil ...
CGGGTGACGTCGTCGTGGCCGACGACGACGGCATCGTCGTGGTGCCCGCGTCCATCGCAGCGCGGGTAGCCGATGCGGCAAAGAAGCGCGAGGACCTCGAAGCCGACAAGCGCGCGAAGCTCGCCGCCGGCGTGCTCGGACTCGACATGTACCAGATGCGGGAGCCGCTCGCGGCCGCCGGCCTGCGCTACATCGATTGATCGGCTCGAAGTGGAGTGCGGCAAGGCCGCCCGTTGGTGGCTGGCCTGGCCATCGACACGCGAGGTCCGCGCAAACGAGTAACATGCTTGCCTTCCAAGCCTCGACGAGGCGATCAACGATGGATCGTCGGACGTTCTCCGGGGCTCTCGCAAGTGCGCTGATGCTCCCGCACGCCATCGCGCAAGCCCAGGCCGGAGCAAAGGTCTACAGGGTCGGCTTCTTCCTTGGCGCTTCAGGTGATTCGGTGGCCACGCTCTTCGCCGCGTTCCGCGAAGGGATGCGCGAGCTCGGGTACGTCGAAGGCCGTAACGTCGCATTCGAGCGCCGTTATGCGGACGGCCATATGGAGCGGCTACCCGACATCGCCGATGAACTGGCGCGCCTGCGAGTGGACGTGATCGTCACCGGTTCGAGCATTCACGTGGCGGCCGCGGTCCAGGCAACCAGGACGATACCGATCGTCATGGTATTCACGGCCGACCCGGTGCAAGCCGGGTTCGTCAAGAGCCTTGCTCGACCCGGTGGAAACGTCACGGGTCTCAGCGCTGACGCGAGCCGGGAGCTGTGGAGCAAGTACATCGCGATTCTGAAGGAGATCGTTCCCAACCTTTCCCGAGTCGGGGTTCTCGGCCAGATAAGAGCTCAGGTGGAATTTGCGGAGCTCGAGGCGGCTTCCAGACAGCTCGGGATCGCGCTCGAGGTTGCCGACATAAAGAGCCCCGATGACCTGGACGCGGCGCTTTCGACGATGACTGCCAAGCGGATCGGCGCGCTCTTGGTCGTCGTGAGCCCGCTCACCTATCTACTCCGCGAAGCCATCGCGCAATCGGCCATCAGGCACCGGCTGCCGACCATCTCCAACGCGAACCAATACGCAGAAGCCGGGCTGTTGATGAGCTATGGCCCAAAGCTCGAGGACCTGTATCGGCACGCAGCGACGTACGTCGACAAGATCCTGCGCGGCGCGGTCCCCGCTGAGCTGCCGGTGGAACAGCCTTCGAGGTTCGAGCTCACCATCAATCTGAAGACCGCGAACGCGCTCGCGATGACGATTCCGCAGTCGTTGCTGATTCGCGCAGAGACCCTGATCGGTGGCTGAAGTACCCGTTCGCATACAACTACGGCGCGTCCGCGGCTGGCGCATGCCGCGGAACACGCTCAAAGTGGACCGGACCACGCATTGGGGCAATCCCTTCGACGTGCGGGAATACGGCCTTGACCTCGCGCTCCATCTGTTCAGCTACACGGCGCGCGGGTGCTGGTCACCGGCAAACGTGACGGAGCTCGACGAGCCGACGGCGTCCATGCTCCACGACGCGCATTGCCGCTGGCTGCGACGGATCGGCGGCGACCCGATCGCACGCGCGCGCAGCGAGCTGCGCGGCAGGAACCTCGCGTGCTGGTGCCGGCTGCCAGAACACGCTGCCGCCGATGACTGCCACGCGGCCATCCTGCTCGAACTGGCCAACGGATAACCGGAGACGCGAAGCGGGTCCGCGTCGGCGGATTCCGCACTCTTGCGATTCCGCTTGCGCCGCTCGGGTGTTCAGCGGTGCAGACGCGCGCGCTCAGTCAGCAATGACGATTGATCGTGCGCACCGGCCGTCTTCAAGACGAGGCGCGATGTCGTCGGCGAGCGATCCGATCGTCAGTACCTGAATCGCGTCAGGTCAACGTCCCCCACGTTCAACGCAAAGTATGGGAGCGAAGCCGCGAACGGCAAGCCCACGAGGTGACGCCGTTTGCGGCGAAGAAACGCCCGCTTCCCGCACGCCGCAGCGCGCGCCACGTGATCCGCTACCATCGACCTCGTCCTCAAGCCTCGATACCCCTCGTGCCCGAAGGCCTCTATACGTCTGCCGCACTGCTCGGCGTCGTTGCTGCCGTTGCATGGATCGCAGAGCGCTCGCGCCTGCCGATGCCGATCCTGCTCGTCATCGCCGGCATTGCCCTCGCACTGATTCCCGGTCTTCCGACCGTCGAGCTCGACGGCGAGTTCGTTTTGCTCGCGTTGTTGCCGCCGCTCATCTATTTCGCCGCGTTCACGATGAGCTGGCAGGCGTTCCGCGCGAACCTTCGGCTGATCCTGCTGCTTGCGATCGGCGCGGTGATCGTGACGACGGTTGCCGTTGCCATGGCCGGGCACTGGCTGATCGGTCTTCCGCTCGGCATTGCTTTCATCCTCGGCGCCATCGTGTCGCCGCCCGACGTCGTCGCCCCGCTCGCGGTTGCCGAGCGTCTTGGCATTCCGCGGCGGATCACCGTTGTGCTCGAGGGCGAAGGCCTCGTGAACGACGCCACGGCGCTCATCCTCTTCAGCGTTGCGCTGATCGCCGAGCTGACCGGCCAGTTCTCGGTGGTGACCGCCGCGCGCGACTTCGTTTTCGTGTTGATCGGCGAAACCGCGTGGGGATGGATCGTCGGGTTCACGCTGCTGCATTTACGGCACTGGGCGCGAGAACCTCGCATCGAGGTGATGCTGTCGCTGATGACGCCGTTCGCCGCGTTCTGGCCCCCTCACGCGCTCGGCGGCTCGGGCGTGCTCGCGACGGTCGTCGCGGGCCTCTACACCGGATGGACCGGCGTCACGCTCATCCGCTCGAACACGCGACTGCAAGCGCTGTTCTTCTGGGACATCGTCAACACGGTAATCACCGGCATGATCTTTCTGCTGACCGGCCTGCAGGCGCGCACCGTCGCCGCAGGACTGGAACGAGCGACGTTGCTCCAGCTGATAATCCACGGTTTGATCATAAGTGCCGTGGTCATCGCGGTGCGCTTCCTGTGGGTGTTCCCCGCCACCTATCTGCCACGCTGGCTGTCGCGCACCAAGGCGCACGAGCCCACGCCGTCGTGGCGCTATCCCTTCATCATCGCGTTCACCGGCGTCCGCGGCGTCGTGAGCTTGGCCGCTGCGCTGAGCCTGCCGGTGGCCATCGCACCGAACGTGCCGTTCCCGGATCGGGACCGCGTGCTCGTCATCACCTTCATCGTTATCCTGGTCACGCTCATTGCGCAGGGCCTGACGCTGTCGTCCGTCGTGCGCGCGCTCGGCCTCGATCGCCTCGGGGCCGCCGAGCGTCGGGAGCGCAAGCGACGCGAGTTGCGGGCACGGGTCGAAACGGCGCGGGCGGCGCTGGCGCGTCTCGACTCGGCCGCAGCCGTGGAACATCTGAACGATGCGGTCCTGAAACCCTGGCGCACGCGTCAGGTGCAGCGTATCGAGCAGCTGCAGAGTGGTCGCGACCCGGACGGCGATGCGTTTGCCGAAGCCGAAAGCGTGCGGCGCGTGGAACTCGCGGTGGTCGAAGCGGAGCGCACGCGCTTGAACGAATTGCTGCGGGAGGGACGCATCAACGACGAGATCCGGCGCAGGATCGAGCGCGACCTCGACCTCGCCGAAGAACGCTTGCGGAGAAACGTCCACGGCATCGTCGGGGACGAGGACCCCGGCGTCGGCCCGACGCGCACATGAACGCACGCGCCGTGCTTCAGAACTTCGGCTTCGGAACGGTGGTAGCGAGCAGTGCACCGATGGCAGTGACGCCGGCGATGCTGAAGAACACGATGCGAAACGTGTGACCGAGATGCTCGCCGATCGTCGCGCGCTCGGCGGCCGACAGGTGCTCGAGGTATCCGGGGCCGGTATGCAACACCTCCTGGAGCACGACGCTCGCAGCCGAGTCGGAGTGCCCGATGGCGACGAAGATCAGCGCACCCGTTGCCGCGACGCCCATGGCGCCGCCGATGGAACGACAGAGCGACATCGAACCGATCGCGGCGCCGAGCGCCTCGCGCCCGGCCGCGTGTTGCACGGCGACCTGCATTGCAGGCATGACCATTCCAAGCCCGCCGCCCGTCACCGCGGTGAGCACGAGCACGAGAGCAGTCGGTGCGAACGTGATCGTCGCGCCCAGCGTGACGAGGGCAAGGGTCGCGAGCGACAGCCCCGTGACCGGAAAAATGGTGACTTTGCCGGTGCGCGACACCAGCCGGCCGGTGAGCGTCGCGCCCATCACCATCGACAGCGTGATCGGCAGCAGAAGCGTGCCCGATGTGCCGATGCCGAGGCCGCGGCCGAGCTGCAGGTACAGCGGCAGGTAGAGGACGCACGCGAATAGCGCTGCGGCGAAGCAGATGACCACGAGATCCGGACGCGCGATCTCCGGGCGCCGTAGCAAGCGTACGGGGATGACCGGATGCGAGCTCTGGCGCTCCCAGAAATAGAGCGACGCATAGGCGGCCACCACGGCGAGAATCAACGCATAGAGCGGCCATGAATCGAACGCGAGGCCGTGGCCTGCGAACGATAGCGTGACGAGCAGCCCGAGCGTTGCGAAGCAGAACAGCAGCGTGCCGACGACGTCCGGCTCATACCGCCCGGCCCGGGCCGGCGGCACGGACGGAATTCGACGCGCGAGGTAGGCGGCGAGCACGCCAAGCGGAATGTTGACCGCGAACACCGAGCGCCACGTCAAATGCTCGGTCAGGTATGCGCCGAGGATCGGCCCGGACGTCGAGGCGAGCGCGAACACCGCGGCGAAGTAGCCTTGGAAGCGGCCTCGGTCGCGTGGCGGAACATGTTCGCCGATCAACGCCTGGGCGAGCGTCATCAGTCCGCCGCCGCCCAGTCCCTGCAGGCCGCGCGCAGCGATCAGTGTCGGCAGGTTGGGAGCAAGCGCGCAACCGACGGACGCGAACGTGAAGATCGTCAACGCAATCAGCAGAACCCGCTTGCGTCCGAACCGATCGCCGAGATGACCATAGAGCGGCGCCGCGATCGTCGCCGCGAGCAGATACGCGACGACGACCCACGAAACGTATTCGAAGCCCCCAAGACGGCTCGCAATCGTCGGCAGCGCGCTCGCGAGGATCGTCTGGTCGGCGGCCGCCAGAAACATCGCGACCATTACGCCGGGGAAGACTTGCCGGAATGCGTCGCGAACACTGAGCTCCGCGTGTGCATCGGTGCGCCCGTCCCGCGTCTCCGCGGTGCGTGCGTCGGTGCTTCCGTCGAGCGTCTCGGCACCGCGTCCGTCGAACGTCTCCGCGGTGCGTGCGTCGGTGCGTCCGTCGAGGGTCTCGGCAGCGCGCGCAGCGACAGCTCGCGCCGTCATCGCATCATCCATTGCGCGCACGACGGCAAGGAAGGATCGTCAATCGCTTAACTCTGGTTCGCTCGCGTTCGGACGTCACGTCTTTGATGTTCGGGACCGCGACTTCGGCGCATTGCCTGGATCGATTGCATCCTCGACCTCGATCCCGGGCGGCAGCCCCTTGTCGACGATATGTTCCACGTCGCTCTCTTCCTTCGATGGGTCCTTGGATTCTTCGGTCTGCTTGCGCTCGGTCCGCCGGTCGTCGTTTCGGCCACCTCGGTTCATCACAGGGCTCCTGGATATTGATGGAAGCGGTATAGGGTCGCACGGCGTCCTCCTCCGCGGTAGTCGGGGAAGTCCTCCAACGTCTGTAGGACCAGGCGGAAGCGTCTTCCCCATCGCTACCAATGCGTCGTGGCGGCGTCGGTGCAGTGGACCCGCCTTGACCGACTCCCCGTCGCCTGCGGAGCTATACTGCGCGCGCTCGCCGATCACCGGACGAAACATGCTCCGCGTTCGGCGCGCGAGTCGGCTTCGAACGTTACGATAACGACAAGGGAGCGCGCATGAACAGGGGCCTTGCGAGCGTGTTGATGCGGCGGTGCGGCTGGTCCGCCATTGCCTGTGTACTGTCGTCGATGGGCGTGTCGGCGGCATTCGCGCAGGGCGCCGACGACCAGTACGACGTAACCGTCAAGATGGAGATGGCAGGCATGCCGATGGCGATGCCGCCCGTCACCTCGCGCGTGTGCGTGCGCAAGGGAGCGAGCGACGCGGACTTCGTGCCGCATCAGGACAACTGCCGCGTCAGCGATGCTGTCCGAAGCGGCGCCCGCTTGACGTTCCGCGTTGCGTGCACCGGCAACAACCCCATGACCGGCACCGGCGAATTTGCGTTCGCGGGCGATGGCTACAACGGGCAGATCCGCATGAAGGGCAAGATGGACGGCCAGGACGTCGACATGACGCAGCAGATCGCCGGCCGCCGTTCGGGCGCCTGCACGGCGCGTTAGCGAAACTTCCCGACGCCGACGCGAGGCCGTCGACCGGGCCTGCTCGCCGACTACGTCTGCACGAACGCGCGTTTCCCGTCTCGATAGCGCTTCTGCGCCCTGGGATCCGTCAGCGCCCGATGCAGTGCGGCGTGCAGCTCGTAGAGGCCGCTGTCGTATCCGGCATCTTCCAGCCCTTTTGCGTGGCCGAGCGCCACGGCGTTGCCCGCAAGCCGCACCTGCTCGTCCTCGATCGCACCGTCGAGCGGCGCCGATGTATCGTCGTATGCTGCGCGACACACGGCGAGCGATAGCGAATAGTACTTGCGGCAGGCCGCGGGCCGCGCCTCGTAGACCGAGCAGATGTTGCCGTCGAGCAGCGCGCACGGTATGCCTGCGCGGATGTGTTGCTCGGTCGTCAGCCCGGCGAGGCGGGCGAGATTCTGCTCGATGCGCGCAATCGTCCGTTGCCGCGCCTCGGCGCCAAATCGGGTCCGGATGTGATGCGCGAGCACGAAGGCTTCGTGCGGACGCATCTCGACGCGCAGGTGGCAGCAGTAGCTGCACCCGCGCTCGCATGCAACTGCAACTTCGTTCCGCGCGATCACTTGCGCCTGCAGCGCAGCGAGACGTCCGTACATCCGGATCGTCTGCGTCCGTAAGCGTGCGTCGTCGCCGCGCGGCGTTGCACGCGCGTCCTTCCTTTCCAGGTCGAACGCGGCTTGCAGGTCGTCGGGAACCAAGCCGTTCACGGCTCGATTCTACCGATCGACGCTCGACCTCCCCAACCGGGCAGTAGACGGCTCGATCACCCGTTCGCACCATTGGAACTCCTGATCGGGAGACCCATATGACCAGCGCTGTGACCGCTTCTTCACTTGCCGATATTTCTGACAGCCTCAGCCGTCTTGTTGCGAACGCCAGTCGATCCGTCGTCGGCGTCCATTCGCATCGGATGCGCGGCTCGGGCTTCGTCTGGCGGCCGGGGCTCATCGTCACCTCGGACGAGGCGGTTGCGGACGAAGGTTCGATCGAAGTCGCTCTGCCGGGCGGAGAGATCGTGCCGGCGAGCTTGAAGGGTCGCGATGCGTCGACCGACGTTGCGCTGCTCCGAATCGACGCTTCCGCCCTGGAGCCTGCTGCGCTTGCACGCGACGAAGTCACCGCGGCTGGTGCGCTGGTGATCGCGATCGGCGCAGAAGACGGCAGGCCCGTGACCGCAATGGGAATGATCGCGAGCGTCGGTCCCGACTGGCGCAGCGTTCGCGGCGGTGAGATCGGACCGCGCATCGAGCTCGACCTGCGGCTGCGATCATTCTCGGAGGGCGGGCTCGCAGTTGCTGCAAACGGCAGCGCGATCGGCATGGTGGTGCCCGGTCCGCGGCGACGCGTGCTCGTCATTCCTGCGCGGACGGTCGACCGCGTCGCGGCCAGGCTGGACGCCGACGGTCGCATCGCGCGCGGTTACCTCGGCCTCGGCCTGCAGCCGGTGCGGATGGAAGGGCAAGGCGACAGGAGTGGTGCGATGGTGATGAGCGTCGACCCTGCGGGTCCCGGCGCAGCTTCCGGCGTTCGACAAGGCGACATCGTCGTCGAATGGAATGGCCAACCGCTTCGTGCGCTGCGCAGCTTGGTACGCGACCTCGGTCCCGAGAGCGTCGGCAGCGTCGTCCGATTGACGGCAACGCGCGCCGGGGAACCGGTCCGATTCGACGTGACGATCGCGGCGAGGCCGGACGCTTGATCGAGCGTTCCGGCACGCGCGAGATCGCGATCGCCGTGAACATCGGCGATCCGGATCTCGCCGATCGCATCGTCGGCATCCTCGCGGATGTAACCGGTGTGCGGCTCGTGACGTCCGGCGAACCCGCGGACCTCATGGTCATCGCGCCCGGCGACGCGCGAGCCGCCGACGGCGAATGGGGCAGCAACGCCGGCGATGTCGATCAGGCTCGCGCCAGCGATTCGATGTCGACGCTCACACCGCGCGAGCGCGAAGTGCTCGCGTTGCTTGCCGAGGGTGCCACGAACAAGGTTGTTGCAAGACGCCTCGGCATTTCAGTGCACACGGTGAAGTTTCACGTCGGATCGCTGATCGGCAAGCTCGACGCCACCGGCCGCACGGACGCCGTTGCGCACGCCGCGCGCCTTGGCATCATCGTCCTCTAGCATCAGAGGTTCGTCATGAAATCATCCGCACCTTCCCACTCCCAAGATCGCGTCGAACCGGAAGCGCCGCTCGACGCCTACTCGCGCATCGTCGCGCAGGTCGCCGACGACGTCGGCCCGGCCGTGGTTCGCGTCGAAGGCATCGACGGAAGTCGCCGGGCCGGGATCGGCTCGGGCGTCATCATCGCCGCCGATGGGCTCGTGGTGACGAACAGCCATGTCGTGAACGGGGCAAGACGCGTGCGAGTGGCGCTTGTCGATGGAGAAATCACCCGCGCGGACGTCATCGGCGATGACCCCGACACCGATCTCGCGCTGCTCCGCAGCGATCTGCCCGCCGGCACAGGTAGAGCGGCCCTCGGCGATTCCAGCACGCTGCGTCGTGGCCACCTGGTCGTCGCAATCGGCAATCCGCTGGGTTTCGAATCGACGGTAACGGCCGGCGTCGTGTCGGCACTCGGGCGTTCGCTCCGATCGCGCAACGGTCGGCTGATCGACGACGTGATCCAGACGGATGCATCGCTCAATCCAGGCAACTCCGGTGGCCCCCTCGTGTCGTCCAACGGCACCGTCGTCGGTATCAACACGGCCATGATCGGCGGCGCGCAGGGATTGTGCTTTGCCGTCTCGAGCAACACGGCGCAGTTCGTCGTAGGCGAATTCGTCGCTCATGGACGCGTGCGCCGCGCGCAACTCGGCATTGCGGCGCAGACGGTTCCGCTGCCAAGGAGGATCGCGCTGCGTATCGGCGCCGGCACGCAGGCGGTCCGCGTCGAAGACGTCGAGTCCGGCGGTCCCGGCGCTCGCGCGGGCCTGTTGCGCGGCGACGTCATCGTGGCGCTCGACGGCCATCCGGTGACGGGAGCGGACGCCCTGATGCGATTGCTCGGTGCAGACCGGATCGCGCGCATTGTCGAGGTCAGTGCCCTTCGCGACGGACACGTTCGGAAGATCGCCATAACGCCTGCGGAGCGGCGGTTGAAAGCGGCGTGAAGGACTGCCGACGCGTCACGCGTTTGCAACGAATGCCGCGCTCCGCGGACAATGCAGGCATGGACCGGCAAGACCGAAACGGTGACGTACGCCGTGACAGCGACACCGTATGCCACGCTGTCGGCGACGCTCGATGCGTCCGACGACTGCCCACCATCGGAGGGCCCGCATGAACGAGGAACAAGCACGCGCGAGCAGCGGCTTCCATGCGCTGCCCCTCACCTACCTGTTCGTTCCCGGCAATCGACCGGACCGTTTCGAAAAGGCACTCTCGTCGCAGGCGGGCGCGGTCATCGTGGATCTCGAGGATGCGGTGGCGCCTGCGGACAAAGGTGCAGCACGAACCGCGTTTGCATCTTGGATGCGCACGTCGAACGCGAAAAGAGACCGCATCCTGCTGCGAATCAACGATGAAAGCACACCGTGGTTCGACGCCGATGCGGCGCTCGTCCGGGAGACGGCGGTGCGCGGCGTCGTGCTTCCGAAAGCGGAAAGCGCATTGCAGATCGAGCGCATCGCAGCTTCGCTTCCCGATGACGGGTTCGTGATCGCGATCGTCGAGACGGCGAAGAGCATCATCGAGCTCGATTCCATCGCTCGCGCAACGCGCGTGCAACGGCTCGCCTTCGGGACGATCGACTACGCGGTCGATCTCGATCTGGCGGAAGGCGACGAAGGGCTGCTTTACCCCGCGTGCCGCATCGCGCTCGCGTCACGTGCAGCGGGCATCGCGTCGCCTGTCGCGGGCGTCACCGCCGACATCGGCGACGAGGCGAGGCTCCGCGCCGACCTGCGATTCGCGCGCGCCTGCGGCTTCGGCGCGAAGATGTGCATCCATCCGAAGCAGGTCGCACCCATCCACGCGGCGTTCGTGCCCGGCGACGACGAGATCGCCTGGGCGAAGCGTGTCGTCAACGCCGCGGATTCAAGCCCGGGCGCCGTCCAGGTCGACGGCAGGATGGTGGACCGTCCGGTCGTTGCGAAGGCCATGCGCATCCTTGCGCGTGCGCGCTCGTGAACGACGCCCGTTCGGATCGTCGCTTCTGCGAGCCGCGGCGGCCGTTCAGGCAATCAAGCGGCTTGCCGCTTCGTGCCGACGTGCGGATCTGATGCAATAATCGCCCGATGGAGTTCCTCCGGGCGTTGAAGGTGGCCGCCGTGATCGGCGTCGTTGTCGCCGCGATCTGGCTGTTTCGCGAGGATCACCTCTGCAAGCGCGAGATCGCGCAGCGGATCGGGCCCACCGAGGTCATCGACCATTCGCCTGGCTCGCAGCGCTACAACGTGGTGCCGAAGGCGGGCGCTCCGTTCTGGCATCGCGGCGACCCTTATCCGGTCGCAGTCACGTGCTGGACCGATTTCAACGGCGTCAGCGGCTTCTCCCAGCACTGACGCAACCGCTCGCCGGCTTCCGCAGTCGACGGCGCTCGCGTGTGGTCGTACCTTTCGGCTCAACGACGGACCGAGGGTGGAACGCTGCGCCTGCCGCGCTTAGTCGGTGCCTTGGATCGGCGCGCAGGCGCGTTGCGCCGGCTGTGCTCGGTAAATTCCAGCAGGAACGCCATCATTCGCTGCGACGCCTCGGCGGCACCGGCCTCGTTACGGGCCGCGACCGCGCGCAGGATGGCCGCGTGCATGCCGGCCGCCTGCGGGATGTCCACCTCGCGCAGATGCGTGAAGGAGAACTGGCGCGACAGCGTGTAAAGGCTCCCCATGAAGCGCTGCAGGAACTCGTTGCGCGCGGCTTCGCAGAGGCCCGAATGAATGTCGCGCGAGATCCGCAGGTATAGCTCGCCGTCGCCGATTGCGGCGGCATCCTCGACGGCCTTCGCGAGCTGAAGCATCTTCGCGCGCTGGTCGACGTCGGCCCGCCGCGCGGCCAGGCGTACGGTCTGTTCCTGAAGCGCGGCCCGCGCTTCGAGCAACTCGAGTTGCCGCGCATGCGTCATCTCCAGGACGACGATCGCAGCACGCGGCCGGATCGAGACGAGACCTTCGCGCGCGAGGCGTTGCAGTGCTTCCCGAACGGGCGTGCGGCCGATGCCCGTCAGTTGCACCAGGTCCTCTTCCGTCACGCTCGAGCCCGGCTTCACCTCCTGGGTGACGATCAGATCCTCCAACCGCTCGTACGCCTGGGCGCGCAACGTCTTGCGTGGCGACGTCATGATGGTCTGCTCGGGCGACTAGCCAAACACGAGGTTCGGCAGGAAGGTGACAAGAGGCGGAGCGAACAGGATGAGAAAGAGGAAGGCGATCATCGCCACGACGTAGGGGATGACCTCGCGCGTGAAGCGCTGCATCGACACGCCCGCGATCTGCGACGCGATGAGGCCGCAGATGCCGACCGGCGGCGTGATGGTCGCGATCATCATGTTCAGCGTGAACACGACGCCGAAGTGCACCGGATCGACGCCGGTCTGCTTGATGAGCGGCACGAGGATCGGCGAAAGGAGAATGATCATCGAAGTCGCCTCGACGAACATCCCCATCACCAGCAGGATCAGGTTGAGGACGACGAGCGTCATCATCGGACCCTGGTCGGCGGATCTTATCAATCCGAGGAAGATGTCGGCCGCGCCCGCCTGGATCACCAGCCAGCCGAATACGCTCGCGGCGGCAACGATCACCATGATGACGCCGACGTACTCCGCCGATTCGCAGAACATCCCGAAAAGCTCGGGCCACGTCACGCTCCGATAGATGAAGCGGACGATGCAAATCGCATAGACGACGGCAACGCCCGCCGCTTCGGTGGCGGTGAACCAACCCGTCGTCATGCCGCCGATCAGAATCACCGGCGTCAGCAACGCCCATGCGCTGCGGCGCACCGCCGTCATGATGTTGGCGAAGCTCGCACGCGCGCGGGTGTAGCGAACCGACGAAATGACGCCGCGGTGGGCGAGCCAGGCAACGACCGCCATCAGCCACAGGCCTAGCAGCACGCCGGGGATGACGCCGCCCAGGAACAGCTTCCCGACGGACGTGCCGGTCAGCGCGCCAAACAGGATGAACGGCACGCTCGGCGGAATGATCGGGCCGATCGTCGCCGATACGGCAGTCACGACGGCGGCGGTCTCGGGTCTGAACCCTTCCTTCACCATCATCGGGATCTCGATGCGCCCGAGACCCGCCACATCGGATGTCGTCGTGCCGGACATGCCGGAGAAGATCATGCTGGCCACGATGTTCACGTGCGCGATGCCAGCTTTCAGATGCCCGACCAGCACCACAGCGAGATCGAGCAGCCGCTGGCTGATTCCGCCGGCATTCATGATCACGCCAACCAGCACGAACAGGGGGATCGAAAGCAGGATGAACGAGTCCATTCCCTGCACGAAGATCGACGGCACTGCACCAAGGCTCACGAACGGGTCGCTCGCGATGATCAGGAAGCACGCGAGGAGGATGACATACGCGATCGGCACGCCGACGAGCAGCGCCAGCGCGGCGCTTACACCGATTGCGAGCGATTCCATGCGCGTGACCCGTTTCTCACACCGGTTCTTGCCATAGCGTGACCAGCTTGACGCACATGAACGCCGCCGTCAGCACAGCGAATGTCGCGATGGCCGCATGGAACCACGCCCCGCTTACACCGAGCGCCGGCAGGCGAGCAAGGCTCGCGACCGGCAGCGACTGGCTGGTTGCCCAGACCATCAGCGCGCAAAGGACGACGACGGTGAGTGCGATTGCGCTTTCCAGAACCTGCTTCGTCCTGCCTCGGCGATTCGTCGCGATGAGCGGGATGGCGAAGTTGAGTCCGCGGTACGTTCCGGAAGCCGCTCCGAGACTCGCGCTCCAGACGAAGGCGATGCGGGCCACCTCGTCGGCCCAGGCGGTAGCGAAGCCGACGTAGCGGCCGAGGATCACCGCGACCATCGCGAGCGTGACGATCACCAGCAGCACGCCGGCCGCGGTCCGGACGACGTCTGCGATCCGGCCGACGAGGTCGTGCATCGGCGCTCCGCCGGATGGCAGCCGCTATGCGCTCCGGATGCGTTGCAGCAGCGGCAGCAGCTCCGGCTTCACCGCGTCCTGGACCGGACGAAGTTTCGCGGCAAATTCGTCGCGGTTAGGCTGGACGATCGTCACGCCCTTCCTCGCGAACTCCTCATAGACGCCGCGCTCCTGCTCGAGACGCAACTTGCGGTTCATGAGCGCCGCCTCCTGCGCAGCGTTCATCACCGCGTTGCGCAGCGGCGGGCTCCAGGACTGGTAGGACTTGTCGGAGACGACCCACAAATGGAAATAGATCAGGTGATCGGTTCGGACAAGGTACTTCGCAACTTCGTAATGCTTCTGGTCGTAGGAAGGACCGGGCGCGGTTTCGATGCCGTCGACGACACCTTGCGAGAGCGCGAGATACGTTTCGGGCCAGGGAACCGTCGTCGCGATCGTTCCCCAGGCCTTCGCGATGTCGTTGTACGTCTGGTTGTTCGGTACCCGCAATTTCATGTTCGCGAGATCGCCGACGTTCTTGACGGCCTTGCTGCGCGTCATCAGGCAGCGGCTGCCCGCGTACGCCCAACCGGCGACACGCACGCCCTTCGCCTGGATCTTCTCGTTGAAACTCCTGCCGATGTCTCCGTCGAGTACCCGCCATGCGTGATCGGGACTCGTCAATCCGTACGGCACGTCGAGCACCGCGAGTTCGGGAACCAGCCCGCTCAGTACCGTGTTGCTGACGATGTCGACGTCGATGTTGCCGGCGATCGTCCCTTCGAGTGCCACGTTCTCGTTGCCGAGCGCACTGCGCGAGAACACGCGCACCGCGGCGGCGTTTCCGGCCACTTCGCGCACGCGCTTGCTGAAATGCGCTGCGGCCACGCCGATCGGATCGTCGTCGGCCGTTGGGTTGGCAACGCGAACCGGAACAGGCGTCTGCGCAGATGCGGGAAGGCCCGCCACCGCCGTCAATGCCGCTGCGCCCTGCAAGAAGTTGCGTCGCGACTGCGATCTCATTTGGCTGCCCCTCATGTCGGACAACGCTGTTCAGGGAAGGAACCGCGCGAGTCGCGGCGCCGCGTCCAGCAATTCCGGTAATATCTCATCGGACTCGTGATATGTCAAAGGCATACTGATATATTAGCTGCCAACTGCTTTCTCATCGGAGAACCCCCGTGACCCTGAGTCCCCAGGCCGCGCGCGCGATCGCGCTGGCAGGCGATCTGCCGACCGGCCTCACTCCCCAGGAATTGAGAGTCGTCTATACGACCGAGCGCATGAAGCTGCAGCCGCCGCGGCCCGCGGTCGAAAGCGTCACGGAGCTGGACATACCGGGAAGGGCTGGCCCGATTCCCGCTCGGGTGTACGTACCTCGCAACGATCAGGGCGTCCAGCCGCTGCTGATCTACTTCCACGGCGGCGGCTGGGTCGTGGGCAGCCTCGAGGGTTACGACACAACGTGCCGCCGTCTTGCGCTGAAGACTGGCTGCACGGTCATATCCGTCGATTACCGGCTTGCGCCGGAGCATCGATTTCCCGCTGCCGTGGACGATGCATGGGATGCGACGACGTGGTGCGCTGCAAACGCCGACCAGCTCCGCATCGATCCGCGGCGGGTCGTCGTGGCCGGCGACAGTGCCGGCGGGACGCTGGCGGCGGTTGTTGCGTTGCAGGCCCGGGACGAAGGCAGGCCGGCCATCGCGCTACAGGTGCTGATCTATCCGGCGACGGACCTGACGCGAGAGACGCCAGCCTATGTGCGGAACGGCAACGGCTACATGCTCACCGCAGCCGCGCTGCGGTGGTTCTACGACCACTACGCGCCCGATCTGTCGCAGCGGTCGGACTGGAGAGCGTCTCCGCTGCTTCGACCCTCGCTTGCAGGCGTGGCGCCCGCGTTGATCATCAGCGCCGAGCATGATCCGCTCGTCGACGAGAACGAGGCCTACGCGAAGCGTCTCGCCGAGGATGGCGTGGCGACCGAATACGTCTGCTTTCCCGGCATGATCCACCCGTTCTTCACGCTGGGGGGAGTGATCGACGACGCGACGAAGGCGGAAGACTTGATCGTCCGCGCCGTGGAGCGGCTGCGGTAATTTGCTTGCAGTCGCGGCAGGGTTGTCGGGAGTTGCGGCAGGACTGCTGGATCGGAACTTAGCGACGATCCATTTGCGACAGCCGCGCCTCCGCCTCCCGCTTGCCGATGCCTCGCAGCGCCGCAATCGCCTTGATCTGCTCTGCGCGCGGAGTCGCGTGCCCCTGCTCCCAGTTATAGACCGATTGCGCGCTTACGTTGACCAATTTGGCGAAGCGCTCGGCAGACAATCCCAGGCGCTTCCGTTGCGATCGGAGCCCCTTCGCGACGAACCGCAATTTGCGGCCATCCGCGTTGTCGGGAACCGCAGAAGTCTTGCCAAGCGACCGGCGTGCAAGCAAGGCCACCTGCCGCTTCAACGATTGCACCTCACGCTTCAGCGCGGCGATGTCGCGGCGATACTGCGCCGAGGCCTTCTTTGCCGTCATCGTCTGCGCACGAATCTCGCGCCGGGAAAGTCGACCAATTTCCTGCTTCAACAGCGCGCCAATGTTCGGCATCACGAACCCTTCCACGAAAGGACCGCAGTTTTACGGCGTTGACGTCCCGCCCGGACACGACGTTGCGAAGACGCTTTCATTCGCACGCGAGTCGTTCGCGAACCATCGCGTCCAGGCGTCATCGAAAACCAGCCGCCCGCGCCAGGTCTCCCTTTACTTCCTCGCGGCTGCGTTCGTAGACGATCTCTCGTCCCATCGCGTTTCCTACGTAAGCGGACGCGTTGCGGGTCGGCACGAGCTCGCAGCGTACATTGTGCACACCTTCCCCAAGCACGATCTCGATTCGATCCAGGCGCTTGTTGAGAACGACGACGTCCAGTGTCTGGCCGGTCGCGGTGACGCGTATCCTGATCTTTTCCTCGTTCATGTGACGACCGTCCCCCTGGTCAAAACTCGACGTAGTGTAGCCGGGCGATGCGTTCGCCCAGGTTTGGGGTGCAATTGGACTTCGGCCGTGCGCCGGAGTGAGGAACGAACCGATGTCGGCCTGAGGTCCGCGGCGCGTAGGCTCGCACGGATGGGAAATTCGCGAACGACGCGATTACGCAGCGTCTGCGGACCCTTCGGGAAACCCGTCAGCAAGTGACGAGATCGGTATGTGCGAAGCCTTTGGAGTAATCGAGCACCGAGATTATGGTCGGCGTCACGCGAAATATCCGGACGTCGGCGACCGACGGCGGCGTGGGCGGCGCGGAAAGCTGCTCGGGATATTTCAGCATCAGCATGCGCAACGCCTTCTCGCCTTCGCCCGGGTCGACCACGGGTTGCGCGCGCGCGGCCATCGACAGTCCGGTGATATCCATCACCTGCGGCGTGTCGTGGTCGATCGTCAAGGAGACGCGGTCATCTCGCGCGAGATTCGTCGCCTTCTGACTGTCCTTGGCGCACAGGAAATAAAGGATCAGTCCTTCGTTCGCATAGCCGACGGTGGTTGCTTGCGGCCATCCGTCGGGTCGGATCGTGGCAATCGTCATGATGCGATGCTCACTTAGAAGCTCAAGAATCTTGCGCCTGATCGCTTCGTCCATCCTCTTCTCCATGAAGCGGCATATCACGCCGGTGGCCCGCGACGCTCGGCATCACGATCCTGGAGGTGGGCCGTTCTTTCAAGATACGCCGAGCGTCGGGATCGGCTTCGAGTACGACTGTAGCGCGTAGCCGAAAGACTTGCCTTGCGGCGCGTCAACAAACGGCGTTCGCAAGTCAGGGCTCAACCGACGGCCATGCGGACGACGTGCGTCGCATGCGGGCGGAACTTTCGCCGACTCACTCCGACGCAGACTTTCTCGCCGTTTGCGCAAAGGTGCGCAGCGAGACACACGCGGTGACCAGACAACCCCGCGCACATGGCAAACCGTACAATCTCGGAGGCGCGCGATTCCGCCGCCCAATAGGCGAAACATGCAGCACGTCAGGGCTCTTTTTTTTGACGTATTCGGGACGCTCGTCGATTGGCGCGGCTCGGTCGCACGAGAGGCGCGCGAAATCCTGTCCCCGCTCGGCATCTCCATCGACTGGGAGGCATTCGCCGACGCGTGGCGCGACCAATATCAGCCGGCAATGGACGAGGTGCGAACCGGACGTCGGCCCTTCAGCAAGCTCGACGAGCT
>Ga0070671_100001470_pt1 | contig 17597 bp, 15 predicted proteins | sample KBSS73metaG_FD_65341 | JGI IMG/M metagenome (GOLD analysis project Ga0070671, IMG submission 65341) | Switchgrass rhizosphere microbial communities from Kellogg Biological Station, Michigan, USA - KBS S7-3 metaG | ecosystem: Host-associated > Plants > Roots > Rhizosphere > Soil ...
TACCGGATCAAGCTGCTCGGCATCACGCGCCGCGCACGCAACGGGATCGAGTTGCGCGTGCATCCGACATTGATTCCCGCCAAGCGGCTGATTGCGAATGTGGAGGGCGCGATGAACGCGGTGCTCGTGAAGGGTGACGCCGTGGGATCGACGCTGTACTACGGGGCAGGCGCGGGTGCGGAGCCGACGGCAAGCGCAGTCATTGCAGATCTGGTCGACGTCACGCGGATGCACACCGCGGACCCCGAGCACCGGGTACCGCATCTCGCGTTTCAGCCGGACCAGCTCACCGATGTGCCGTTCCTGCCGATCGGTGATGTCGAAACCAGCTACTATCTTCGCATGCGCGTGCTGGATCGCCCCGGCGTGCTGGCCGACATCACGCGCATCCTCGCGGATCGAGAGATCTCGATCGATGCGATGATCCAGAAGGAGCCGACCGAAGGGGAAGACCAGACCGACATCATCCTGCTGACCCACAAATCGATCGAGCACCGCGTGGTCGACGCCATCACGCGCATCGAATCGCTGCCTACGGTGCGCGGCTCCGTCGTGCGCATCCGGCTGGAAGACCTCGGGTGAATGACGCGGGCAGTACGGGGTCGGGTCGGTTGCGCGGACACCGAGCATCGGTCGAGCCGATGACCTACGTCAGCACGCGCGGTGCCTGGCACGACGCGCCGCAGCCGTTTCGAGCGATCCTGCTCGAAGGACTGGCCCCCGACGGTGGTCTCGCCGTGCCCGCTGCGTATTCGCGGCTGTCGCCGACGGATCTCGCGGATCTCCGACCGCTTTCCTACCCCGATCTCGCGCAGGCAATCCTGTTGCGCTTCGCGACGGATATCGTCCCGGACGACCTGCACGCGATCGTTCGTCGAACGTACACCCGGGATGTGTTCGGCAGCGAGGAGATCACGCCGCTTCGAACGCTCGAGCCGGGACTGCATCTCCTCGCACTGTCGAACGGGCCGACGCTGGCGTTCAAGGACATCGCGCTGCAGCTGCTCGGCAACCTGTTCGAATTCGTCCTGCGTAACGAGCAGCGCACGCTCAACATACTCGGGGCCACGTCAGGGGACACGGGGAGCTCGGCCGAGTACGCGATGCGCGGGAAGGAGCGCATCGCCGTATTCATGCTGTCCCCCCGCGGGCGGATGAGCGCGTTCCAGCAGGCGCAGATGTACGCGCTCGATGATCCGAATATCCACAACATCGCGATCGACGGCACGTTCGACGATTGCCAGGACCTCGTGAAGGCGATCGCCGGTGACCCGGAGTTCAAGCGGGCGCATCGGCTCGGTGCCGTGAACTCGATCAACTGGGCGCGGATCGCCGCTCAGGTCGTGTATTACTTCAAGGGGTACTTCGCGGCGACAACGCGCGATTCGGAGCGCGTCAGCTTCGCGGTGCCGTCGGGCAACTTCGGCAACGTCCTCGCGGGCCACGTCGCGAAGGCGATGGGCCTGCCGATCGCACAGCTGATCGTCGCGACGAACGAGAACGACGTGCTCGACGAATTCTTCCACAGCGGCCGCTATCGGCCGCGTGGCGCTGCGGAAACGCATGCGACGTCGTCGCCATCGATGGACATTTCGCGCGCATCCAACTTCGAGCGCTTCATCTACGACATGATCGGGCGCGATCCGGCCGAGCTGCGCAGGCTTTGGCGGCAGCTCGCCGAGCGCAAGGAATTCGATATCTCCGGAACGGCGGCCTGGGAGCGGGTGTGCGAATCGGGCTTCGTGTCGGGCAGGAGCACGCACGCGGATCGCATCCGGACCATTCGCCGGATTCACGAAACCTGTGGAACGCTGATCGATCCGCATACCGCCGATGGCATCCATGTCGGGTGCGCACTGCGACTCGCCGATGTTCCACTTGTCTGCCTCGAAACCGCACTGCCGGTCAAGTTCGCCGCGACGATCCGCGAGGCCGTCGGCTTCGACGCGCCAATGCCGCCGGCGTACGCGAACCTCGAGTCGAAGCCGCAGCATTTCACACCGCTGCCCGCTGACGCGACGCGTGTGAAGGCGTTCATCACCGCGCACGCGTGCACGGCGCCCTGAGCGCATGGGCGGCGCGATTCGCTCCGCGGTTCATGCGCTCGGCCGCAATCTCGCGGCGGGCCTGCGACTCGCGTTGTTCATGCCCGTTGAGCGGGCGGCATTCCGCATTTCGGCGGTCCAGCTCCTGCTGATCGTGATGCTTTCGGCCGCGATCGATATCGACGCCGACTGGGTACGTGCGTCTCACGATTCGCGCCTTTCGATCCTCGGGTTGCACGGCGAGATCTTCGCTCTCGGCCTTCTCGGTTTCACCAGCGCATTGCTGGCCGCACTGCGCCGGGACGTCGAGATGTACCTGGCATTGCCGATCGTCGTGCTCGCGTCGTTTCCCGTGATTCAGATTGCGCACGTGCTGCCGGACCTGCCGCAGGCGAGCGGCGTCGTTTCCCCACCGGTCAAGGCAATCCTCGAATACGCGATCCTTGCGTGGATGTTCATCGTCGCGGTTCGCGCGGTTTACCTGTGCGCCGATCCGCTGCGTGCCCGTCGGCGCATCTTCGCGGTCCTCGGCGGTGTACTGCTCATCGCACCGCTGTGGTTCGCGCCGCTCCTCGGGCCGCTCGATCCCTGGTGGCGCGACTACGATGCGACAGCCGTCGGCAACGATGCGATCAGTCCTGCGTCGGAGGCGGTGCTCGCCGCGCAGGAGTTCATGATGGACCGTGCGCTCGATTCGCTCGAGGACGAGCGGCCGGGGGTCACCGACCTGTACTTCGTGGGTTTCGCGCCCGATTCGCGGCGGCCGGGCTTCGTGACGGATGTCGACAACGCTCAGCGCACGATGGACGAGCGCTGGAACACGAATGCGCGCTCCGTCGTGCTCGTCAACAGTCCGCTCACGGTTGCCGAGCGCCCGTTTGCCAGTGTCACCCATCTGCGCAAGGTGCTGCTCGAGATCGGTGATGTCATCGATGCCGATGACGACGTCGTGATGGTCTATCTCGCCGGCTCTTCGGGTGAAGATCATTCGCTGACTGCGGTGAACCCGCCGCTCGACCTGGTCTCGCTGTCACCGCAGGGGTTGCGCCAGCTCTTCGAGGCCGCGGGTATTCGCTGGCGTGTCGTCGTCGTGTCCACTTGCCATTCCGGCGCCTGGATCGACGCACTGAAGGATGACGAAACGATGGTGATCGCCTCGTCGAGCGCGACCGTGCAGGGGGCGGATTGTGCAGGTGGCGTCGGGCCCACCGCGTTCGGCGATGCGTTCTTCGGCAAGGCGATGCGCGCAAGCGACGATCTCGCTCACGCGTTCGACGTCGCGCGCAAGCAACTGGTCGAGCAGCGAGCCGCCGAACCGATGATGTCCGTCGGACCCGCCATCGCCGAACATCTCAAATCGTTGCGAAGCAAGAGTTCCGGACGGGTCGTGGCGCAGACGCGGCTGCGTTGACGGGCTGCTGCACCCCATCCGAGAATAGCCGCATTCCGGCGGACGGTCTTCGGCCGGTGCTCGACTCTCATCATTGTTTTCCCATTGGAGAAGGATTCATGCGACGCGCTGTTCGTCTGGTTGCAGCGATATTTTCCGCGTTCCTCGCCATGTCGGTTGCAAGTGGACAAGGCCTCGAAAAACCCAAGCTGACGATCGGCGTCGGCGGCAAGTCGCTCATCTATTACCTCCCGCTCACGATCGCCGAGCGCAACGGCTATTTCAAGCAGGAAGGCGTCGACGTCGAAATCCCGGACTTTCCGGGTGGCGCCAAGGCCCTGCAAGCGCTTCTCGGCGGTAGCGTCGACCTCGTCTCCGGCGCGTACGAGCACACGATCTCGCAGCAGGCGAAGGGACAGGCGATCGAGGCGCTCGTGCTGCAGGGTCAGTACTCGGCCATCGTGCTCGCGATGCCGAAGGCGAAGGCCGCGGCGTACAAGTCGCCCGCGGACCTGAAGGGAATGAAGATCGGCGTCACCGCGCCGGGCTCCTCGACGAACATGTTCGTCAACATCCTGCTCGCGAAGGCGAATCTCAAGCCCGACGACGTCTCGATCATCGGCGTCGGCGCAGGCGCCGGCGCAGTCGCGATCATGAAGCGCGGCGAGATCGACGCGATCTCGAACCTCGATCCGGTCATTGCGCAGCTCGAAAGCGACGGCACGGCGGTGCCCGTCGTCGACACGCGCACGCCGAAAGGGATGCAGGAAGTCTATGGCGGAGCGTATGCCGCCGGCTGCATCTATGCACCGCCGGAGTTCGCGCAAAAGAACCCGCGTACCGCTCAGGCCGTCGTCAACGCGATCGTGCGGGCGCTGCGCTTCCTCCAGCAGTCATCGCTCGACCAGATTGTCGCTGCGGTCCCGCCCGAGTACTACACGGACAAGGCGCTGTACAAGGCCGCGCTCGAGAAGAACATCGCGACGTTCAAGCACGATGGCGCGATAACGAAGGAGGCGGGCGACCATGTCGCGCACGACCTGCTGACGTTCGACCCGACGATGCAGGGCAAGACGATCGATTTTGCGAAGACCGTGAACATGTCGTTTCAGCAGAAGGCGGCCCAGACGATCAAGTGATGGCGACGCTGCCCCGAAAGGCGCCCGGGAAAGACGTGGCCGCGCTCGCATTCGAACGCGTCAGTTGCGCGTTCGCGGGAAAGACACCCGGGGAGCGGTACACCGCGGTGTCCGATACGTCGTTATCGGTCGCACCCGGTGAGTTCGTGTCGGTCGTCGGACCAACCGGCTGCGGCAAGTCGACGCTGCTGAATGTCGCCGCGGGCCTGCTCGCGCCGTCCTCCGGCCGCGCGCTCGTCGACGGCGCGCCGCTGGAAGGAATCAATTCGCGTGCGGGTTACATGTTCCAGGCCGATGCGCTGATGCCGTGGCGCAACGCGATCGACAATGTCACCGCGGGTCTCGAGTTTCGCGGGATACCGCGTGGAGCCGCGGCTGCGCAGGCGCGTGAATGGCTCGCACGCGTCGGGCTTGTCGGGTTCGAGAGCCGCTATCCGCACCAGCTTTCGGGCGGGATGCGCAAGCGCGTTGCGCTCGCGCAGATGCTCATTCTCGATCCTGAAATCCTGTTGATGGACGAGCCGTTTTCAGCGCTGGACGTTCAGACGCGGCAGTTGATGGAGAACGAGCTCCTCGAGCTCTGGTCGGCGAATCGCAAGTCGGTGCTTTTCATCACGCACGACCTCGAGGAGGCGATTGCGCTTTCGGATCGCGTCGTCGTGCTCTCCGCCGGGCCGGCGACGCATCCCATCGGCGAGTTTCACATCGACCTCCCGCGCCCGCGCGACGTCGCGGAGATCCGCCTTTCGCCGCGGTTCGTCGAATTGCACGAGGCGATCTGGCGCGTGCTGAAGGACGAAGTGCTGAAAGGCTATGCGCAGGCCAGACACTGACGCTCGGCCGGGTCGCGGACGCCTTGCGCTGTGGCATGCGGCGATCCTCGCAGTGCTGTTCGCTGTCTGGTATGGCCTCACGACCCCCGGGATCGTCGACGAGGCGTACGCGAACAAGATCGCGTTCTTCTTCGGCCGCCCGCTGCAGGTCGTCAAGGTCGTCATTACGTGGTTCACGTCCGGCAAGATATACCCTCATCTCGCGATCACGTTATGGGAAACGCTGCTCGCGTTCGCCGTGGGCAGCGCACTCGGTCTCGTCATCGGATTGTGGCTCGCGCTGTCGCCGACGGCGTCGGCCGTCGCCGAGCCTTACATCACGGCGATGAACGCGATGCCGCGCGTCATTCTCGCGCCGATCTTCGCCGTGTGGTTTGGCCTCGGCGTCTTGTCGAAGGTCGCACTCGGCGTGACGCTCGTGTTCTTCATCGTGTTCTTCAACGTCTACCAGGGGATCAAGGAGGTGAGCCCGGTCGTGCTCGCCAACGCGCAAATGCTCGGCGCATCGCGGAGGCAACTGCTGCGCGCGATCTACCTGCCTTCGGCGACGTCGTGGGTGTTCTCGAGTCTTCACACGTCGGTCGGCATGGCGTTCGTCGGCGCGGTCGTCGGTGAATATCTCGGCTCGGCCAAAGGTGTCGGCTACCTGATCCTCCAGGCCGAAGGCGTGTTCGACATCAACACCGTTATCGCCGGAATCGTCGTGCTGACGATCTTCGCGCTGGTCCTCGACTTCATCGTGACGAAGATCGAGGCACGGCTGCTCGTGTGGCGGCCGCGCGCGGCGCAAACGGAGCCGATGTAGCGACGAGGCCGGCGGTCGATGGCGACGCTGGCGGATGGCGAGGGGTCGATCGCGAGGCCGTCGACAGCCAGACGGTCGACGGCGAGGCGGTCGATGGCGAGGCCCGCACTCCGGGGCGTTTACGGGCGCTAGACTGGCGGAACGTAGCCGTTCTTGCCGACGGTGACGCGCTCGGCGACCAGGCTTCCGTCCATCTGCTTCGAGGCGGTGATGGCAACATGCGCCCCGGGAACGAGCACGGAGGTATCCGCATCCTCGATCTTCGTCACGGAAGCAGAATCGTTGACGACGATGGTCTTCTCGCCGTCCTTATATTTGACCGTGATGCGTCTGCCCGTACCTTTGCCCGCCACGTCGGTCACCGTCGCATTCGTCATGGTGCTGGCGGTTCCCCCTTTCGCCGCGGGCGCGACGCTGGTCACCGTGGCATTCGTCATCGTGCTGCCCGGCAGGCGCTCCATCGGCCGGTGGCCTTCACCCAGACCGCGCATCGACTCCGGAAACACGCGAAGCTCCGTGGCCACCAATGTGCCGTCGGGCTGCGGCACTGCTGTAGTGGCGATGAAGGCCCCGGGAGTGAGTGCATCCAGTTTCACGGGCGATCGTGTGGTGATCGAAACCTTTTCGGCAAGACGAAAGCTCATGACTTGGCCCGAGTCGCCTTTTACGCGAAGCTCGCTGCCTTGGAAGGCTACGACGTCCCCGCGCATACGTTGAACGGCCGCCTGCCCCAGTGCGAGGTCGGATAGGCAGATGACGATTGCAATCGAAAGCGCGCGCGCAAGCATTTGCGTGTTCTCCTGTGGGGGCTCTGACGGAGTAATCGGGAAACGTCGAATGTTGTATCAGAATGGGAGGCACGAGTGCCGGAACTTTACGACGTTCGTGTTCGGTTCAAGTGTTCGGCGAAACAGGGCATTGGGCGGCGTGGGGCAGGCCCGAATTCTTCGAATCGGCTGCTTCGGTTCTCGCCTCGGCACCGAAACAGTCAACAGCTGAAAAGGAAAGGATGTTCCGATGAGTGATGAAGTTACCGTCGTAGCAAAGGTGCGCGCTGCTGTGGGTAAGGGGGACGCTCTGGCCGCGCTGCTGATCGAGCAGGCCGCGGTAGTACGACGAGCGGAACCCGCGTGTCTCGTCTACAGGGTTCATCGCTCGAAGAGCGACCCTGACGCCTTCCTGTTCTACGAGGTGTATGCCGACGATGCGGGCTTCGAATTGCACCGGAAATCCGCGCATCTGGCCACATACCGCGAGCGGCGCGAGAGCCAGGGGCTGATTGCAGGGCCCCCGCAGGTGGAGGTGTACCGCGCGATCAGCGACTAGCTTTCTCGACGCACTTATGTCCAGCATCGGTGCCCGCTTCGTTTTCTCGGCGCAGCGGCAGCCGCGCGCTCCTCGCTTCACGCGCTTCAGCCGGGATCTTCATTTTCCGCGAAGCGGGCGTCGCGTGGCCCCTTAAGCCGTCGCCAGTCCCCCTCTTATCCGTTCCGCTTTGGTCGCGTCTATGGTCGGAGCAAAAGGTCCAATATTTTGCTTGACTAAATATTAGACCAAAGCTATCCTCCAATCATCTGCGGTCGGTCGCCGGTTCCTCGGGATCATTGCGAGAGCCCACGCGCTCACCCGGATCCGCGATCTCGGGCAACGGCGGACCACGCGGGCCACCATTCATGCGGGATACAGCAACAGTCGATCGCACGGTTCTGAGCCGGATCACGGCGCCCAAGTCGTCGGATCTGCTCGCGAACGAGTTGCGGGCGCGCATCCGTTCGGGCGAATGGCCCGTCGGTCTCACGTTACCCGCCGAGCGCGAATTGTCCACGCAAAGCGGCTTGAGCCGCACCACGGTCCGCGAAGCACTGCGGATGCTCGAGATCGATGGAATGATCGAGATCCGTCCCGGCCGTGGAGGCGGCGCGAGGGTGCGGAGACCTGCGGGTGACGAGTTCACGCGCCAGCTCGAGCTCTTCATTTGGGGTCGCAACATCAGCCCCCGACATCTGCACGATGTGCGGACGGCATTGGAGGCACTCGGCGCAGAAGGCGCAGCGCGCAATCGAACGGAGGCCGAACTCGCCGATCTAACGGCGAAGACCGAAGCCGTTGAATGCGCCGTGGGCGAACTGAAAACGTACCTCGACGCGAATCTCGCATGGCACCTCGCAGTTGTACGCGCGAGCCACAACGAGCTGCTCATCAGCTTCATGGAGGTTCTCAGCACCGCGATTCACGAAGCGACGGAGATCGAGGCGTTCGATTCCGCAGACGTTCGCGAGGTGACGCTCAGGATTCACCGCGCGATTCTCGCGGCCATCGCCGCCGGTGACGCGGACGCTGCGCGGCGCCGGATGCTTCGGCACGTGTCCGCCGCGCGTGACGTGGCGCTGTCGAGTCCGTCGCATCCGAAGGAGGCCGGCGGACGCGGCCGTGCGGCGTCGTCGAACAAGGCGCGCCGACCACGGGCCGTGACCCCTGGCAAGAGCCGGACAAGGAAGGAGGGCAAGTGAGTGCGGTCGTAGGCATCGACGTCGGCGGCACGTTCACCGACTTGTATTGCGTCGACTCGAAGAGCGGCGCCGAACGGATCCTCAAGGTTCCATCCACACCCGATGACCCGTCGCGTGCGCTGCTCGATTCATTGCGCGCGGCGGAAATCGATCCAACGGACCTGGAGGCATTGCTGCATGGCACCACGATTGCCACGAATGCCGTCATCGAGCGCAAGGGCGCGCGCTGCGCGCTGGTCACGACGCGCGGCTTTCGCGATGTGCTCGAGCTCGGGCGGCGCGACCGGCCGCTGATGTACGGACTGCACGGCGTCCAGCATCCGCTCATTCCGCGCGATCGCCGCTGGGAAGTGACGGAACGCGTCGACTATCGCGGCCGCGTCCTCGTGCCGCTCGCGGAGGACGAGGTACGCAAGCTCGCCGACGTCCTGAAAGCGCAGGATGTGGAGGCGATCGTCATCGCGCTGATGCACTCGTATGCCAATCCGGCCCATGAGGAACGCATCGCGGCGCTGCTTCGGGAAGCTCACGCCGGGTGGGAGATCGTGACGTCCACCGGGGTGATTCGTGAATATTACGAATTCGAACGGACGAGCACCGCCGCTGTGCAGGGCTACCTGCAGCCGCTCGTGTCGCGCTACGCCAAGAACCTGCAGCGGAAGCTCAAGGACTGGGGATTCTCGCGCGACGTCTTGATCATGCAGTCCAACGGCGGCCTTTCGCCGCTCTCGGAGCTCGGCCAACGCTCGGCTTACATCGTTCGCTCGGGTCCGGCGGCGGGCGTCATCGCGGCGGCCGGCCTGGCGAAGCAGGCGGGCTTCGACAAGATCATCACGGCCGACATGGGCGGCACCAGCTTCGACGTCGCGGTCGTCATCAACAGCGAGCCGCGCGTCGCCGAGAAGACCGATCTCGATTTTCGCGTGCCGCTACGCCTGCCGATGATCGACGTGCACACGATCGGGGCGGGTGGTGGAAGCATCGCCTCGATCGATCGTGGTGGAATTCTGGAAGTGGGTCCGCGAAGCGCCGGCTCGGTCCCCGGCCCGATCTGCTATCGACGCGGCGGAACGGAGCCGACGGTTACGGACGCGAATCTCGTCCTCGGCCGCATCGCCGTGGACAGTCCGATCGGCGGCAAAGGCAAGATTTCGCTCGATCTCGACGGCGCGCGAAACGCTTTCTCCAGGCTCGGCAAGGATCTCGGGCTTGGAATCGAGCAGGCAGCGGAAGCCGTCCTCGCGGTCGTCAATCTTCGAATGGCGGGTCGCATCCGTCTGATCTCGATCGAGCAGGGTCTCGATCCGCGCGAGTTCGCCATGGTGGCGTTCGGCGGAGCCGGTCCGATGCACGGCGCGGCGCTGATCCGTGAAGTCGGCATCCGTACCGAGCTCGTCCCGCCGTATCCCGGCGTGCTCTGCGCGATGGGCTGCGCCATCGCCGACATCCGCTACGACTACTCGCAGACATTCGAGCGCCGCCTCGACCGCGCGGATGTCGCGCAGATTCATGCAGTGCTTGCGCGGCAGCGCGCGGAAGGCGAAGCGCAGTTGCAGAAGGCCGATGCGCCGCATTCGTCGGTTCAGGTCACCCACTACGCCGACATGGCATACGCCGGGCAGATCCACGCGCTTCGCGTACCGATCGAGGCCGGATGGAATGCGCAACAGCTGACGGATGCATTCGTTGCGCAGTATCGAGGCGAGTTCGGCAACACGCTCGAAAACATACCAGCGGTCGTCGTGAACCTGCGTACGCGCGTCGTCGGTACGCGCGGCGGTCTCGCCCGACGCGGCGCGCGCGAGCTTCAGGGCGGGGTTCCGCGTCCCATCAAGCGCCGCCCTGTCTACTTCGGCGGATGGCGCGACGCGGCGATCTACTCGCGGGAAGACCTGGCGCCGGGCATGCAGTTCGAGGGCCCGGCCATTGTCGAGCAGAACGACACGACGACGGTCGTGGAGCCTGGGATGGTCACGCGCGTCGATGCCTACGGCAATCTGCTCGTGGAGGTGAAATGATCGATCCCGTCACCCTTGCAGTAGTCCGCGGCTCCCTCGAGCAGATCGCGGATGAGATGGATCTGCACCTGATCCATGCGGCGATTTCGCCGATCATCTCCGAAACGAACGACTGCGCGCACGGCATCTTTCACCCCGAGACCGGGGAAACGATTGCGCAGGGACGCTACGGCTTGCCCGTGTTCCTCGCGAACATGCAGTTCACGACGCAGAACATTCTCAAGCTGGCGCAGGCGCAAGGGGGCTTCCGGCGCGGCGACATCTGGATCCTGAACGACCCGTACATCGGCGGCACGCATCTGCAGGACGCGCAACTCGTCGCGCCGTACTTCGTGGGGGACAAGCTGTTCGCCCTCTTCGCAAGCACCGGCCACTGGATGGACGTCGGCGGCAGCGTGCCCGGCGGATGGGCGCCCAAGGCGCAGGAGATCCACGAGGAAGGCACGGTCATTCCGCCGGTCAAGATCTACGAGCACGGCAAGCTGAACGAGGGCCTCGTCGCAATGTTCCGCGCGAATACCCGATTGCCCGATGAGATCGCAGGCGATCTCGCCGCGATGATGAACGTCTTCGCCGTCGGTCAGCGTGGGCTCGATCAGCTCGTCGAGAGATACGGCGTCGAGAAGCTGAACGCGTGCATCGCCGAGATGATCTCGCGCTCCGAGCAGCAAATGCGCTCGTACATCGCGGAGATTCCCGATGGCACGTATCGGTTCGAGGACACGATCGACAACGACGGCATCACCGACGAGCCGCTGCGGATCGCGCTCGCGCTGACGGTCAAGGGATCCGACATGCACTTCGATTTCACCGGCACGTCGCCGACGGCGCGCGGTCCGGTGAACCTGTCGCGCAACACGACGCTGTCGAGCTGCTACGTCGCGATGAAGCACATCTTTCCCGAAGTGCCCGTGAACGGCGGCGCATTCCGGCCTGCGACGTTCACGATCCCCGATCGCACAATCATCTCAGCCGAATATCCGACGCCCGTCGGTGGCTATCTCGAGGTGCTGGGTCGCGTCATCGCCGTCGTGTTCGGCGCGCTCGGACAGGCGATCCCCGACCGTGCGCCCGCGGCGCCGTTCGGCACGATCGGCGTATGCACGGTAGGCGGGCGTCATCCCGACAGCGGAAATTTCTTCGTCGGCGTGTTTCCTTATCCGGGCGGGTACGGCGCAACGAAGGCGAGCGACGGTCTGGTGCACGGCACGCCGCCGCAGTCGATGGCCAATTTCGTCTCGCTCGAAATGTCCGAGCACCGGTATCCGCTGCGCTTCGATCATTTCCGCATCCGCGACGATTCGGGCGGCGCCGGGTGGCACCGTGGCGGATGCGGGTCCGAATACCAGTTCACCGCGTGGTCGGACATCTCGACAACGGTGCTTGGCGATCAGTGCGACCACGCGCCTTTCGGCGCAGCGGGCGGCGGACCGGCGAAGGCGAACGTCGTCGAGTTCCGCACCGACGGCAAGACGTGGCGGCCCGAGATGCGCAGCAAGCAAGAGAAACAGATGCTGCACGATGGCGACGGCATTCGGTTGTGCACGCCGGGAGGCGGCGGCTTCGGTGATCCGCTCGAGCGCGATGCGAGCACCGTGGAAGGCGACCTCAATCTCGGCTACATCAGCCGGGAAACGGCCGAGCGCGACTACGGTGTCGTGATCGGCGAAGTGAAGTCGCTCGGCGAGCGCAGCGTGTACCGCGTCGATGCGGATGCAACCGCCGCGGAACGTGCAAGAAGACGACGGTCGCATGGCGGCGACGGCGCAAGGGTCGCACGATGAACGACATGGGAAGCTGGCAGCTCCCCGAAGAGCTGCGCCTGTTGCAGGAGACGACACGCCGGTTCATGGAGCGCGAGGTGCGCCCCGCGGAGGCGGACGAGCCGCACGATTCTTGGAAGCTGCCGGACAAGAAGCTTAAGCCGCTGCAGGCCAAGGCACGCGCGGCCGGTTTGTGGTGCGTGCAGACGCCGGAGGAATACGGCGGCGCTGGCCTCAATCTGCTCGGACAGTGCCTCGTTGCGGAGGAATCGTCGAAGTGCAAGATGGGCCCGTACATTGCCGCGTGTGGCGCATTCGGCTTCGATCCACCGAACATCATCTTCAGCGGAACGCGCGCGCAGATCGAAAAGTACGCAATCCCGTCGATCGAGAAAGGCGAGAAATCGTTCGTCGCAATCACCGAAGCAAGCGGCGGATCGGACCCCGCGCGCGCGATCCGCACACGCGCGGAAAAGAAGCGCGATCGCTACATCCTGAACGGCACGAAGATATTCATCTCGGGCGCGAGCGAGGCGAGCTGGGGCGTCGTGTTTGCCCGTACGGAAGGCACCGGTCGCGAGGGCATCAGCGCGTTCATCGTGGAGACCAATCGTCCGGGTCTCACCATCTCGCCGATCCCGGTGATCCGCTCTTACTACCCGTACGAGCTGCACTTCGACAATTACGAAGTTCCCGCCGAGAACCTCCTCGGCAAGGAAGGAAAGGGCTTCTCCATTGCGGAGAAATGGCTGGTGCACGGACGTGTGCCGTATGCCGCCGCGACCATCGGCCTCGGCCAGGCAGCGCTGGAACTGGCGATCGACTGGGCGAAACAGCGCGAGACATTCGGCGCCCGACTGGCCGATCGCCAGGCGATCCAGTGGCTGCTCGTCGATTCCGAGATCGAGCTCCGCGCCGCGCGCATGCTCGTGTACGACGCTGCGTGGAAAGCCGACCGTGGCGAGGACATCAAGATGGACGCGGCGATCTGCAAGGTGTTCGGTACGGAAACCGCGGGACGGGTCGTCGATCGCTGCATCCAGGTGCTGGGTGGCATGGGCGTGTCGTGCGAGATGCCGCTCGAACGCTGGTACCGGGAGTTGCGCATCAAGCGCATCGGTGAAGGGCCGTCTGAAGTCATGCGGATGGTGATCGCACGCAACCTCGTCGGCGGACGCACCGTCCGCGCGTAGATGGAACATTCACTCGCGCTCGCACCGCTCGTTGCGTCGCACGGCGCCGGTCCTTGCGTCGTGGCGACCCTGCACAACTGACATGTCCATCGACGTAGAAGTCACTGCCGGCGTGTGCACGATCATGATCAATCGCCCCGAGCGCTTGAACGCGATGGACGCCGAGCACTACCAGGCGTTGTCGCAGGCGTGGTGCCACGTGCGCGACGACGCGGGGATTCGCGTGGCGATCATCACGGGCGCAGGCGAGAAGTCGTTCAGCACAGGCGCCGACATCAAGAGCTTCCTGACGGGACCGCCCGGCTACGACGAAATGTGGCTCACGCAGCGCGACCAGCTGCTGAATCGCGGCCTCGAAGTGTGGAAGCCGGTTATCGCCGCCGTGAACGGGTATTGCCTCGGTGGCGGGATGACAATGCTGCTCGCGACCGACATCCGGGTCGCCGCCCCGCATGCAACTTTCGGGCTCTCTGAGGTCAAGCGCGGCGTCATTCCGGGAAACGGCGGTACGCAGCGGATCCTCCGGCAGGTGCCGCATGCGATTGCGATGGAAATGCTCGTCACCGGCGATGCGATCGACGCCGAAACGGCTACGCGGTGGGGACTTGTCAACAAAGTCGTTCCTGCCAACCGGCTGCTCGACGTTGCGCGGGAGTACGCGCAGCGCATCGCGGCGAACGCGCCGCTCGCGGTGCAGGCCGCGAAGGAGCTCGCGTTGCGGAGCCGCGACATGGACCTCGTGTCCGGTCTGCGACTCGAGCAGGTCATGAACCGGCTCCTGATGGCCACCGAGGACGCGCGAGAAGGCCCCGCCGCCTTCGCGGCCAAGCGGCCTGCCCAATTCAAGGGACGCTGAACGTGCGAGAGTATCCGCTGCACGCGCGCTTCGTGGGCGACCTCCCGTTCGAGAGACGCTGAGCGTGCGCGACCTTCCGCTCCGTTGCGTGACGGTTGTCGATCTCGGCCAGATCTACAACGGCTCGTATGCGACGTTCCTGATGGCGCAGGCGGGTGCACGCGTCGTCAAGATCGAGCCGCGCGAAGGCGAGCACCTCCGTAAGCGCGGGAATGTCGGCGGAGCAGGCCTGCCATTCGCGATGCTCAATTCGAACAAGCAGTGCGTCACGCTGAACCTCAAGACGGACCGTGGTCGTGGCCTGCTGTTTCAAATGGTGAAGCGTGCCGATGTCGTGCTCGAAAACTTCGCGCCGGGGGCGATGGACCGACTGGGCTGCGGCTGGTCGAAGCTCCACGAAGTAAATCCGCGCCTGATCTACGCGCAGGGCTCGGGGTACGGCCAGTCGGGTCCGTACCGCGATTACCCGGCGATGGACTTGACCGTCCAGGCCATGGCCGGCGTGATGAGCGTGACGGGCTATGCCGATCGGCCGCCCGTCAAGGCAGGGCCTGCGATCTGCGATTTCTTCGGTGGCGTTCACTTGTTCGGCGCTGTAATGACGGCGTTGTACGAGCGCGAGAAGACGGGCGTTGGCCGCGCCGTCGACGTGTCGATGCAGGAGGCGGTCTATGCGTCGTTGTCGTCGAATCTCGGGCTCTATTACGGGAGTGGCGGCGGTGTACCGATGCGCACCGGCAATCGCCATGGCGGCCTCGCGGAGGCGCCGTACAACGTCTATCCGACGCAGGACGGCTACATCGCGATCATCTGTGTCGGCGAGACACACTGGAAATCGCTGATCCAGGCGATGGAACGGCCGGAGCTCGCTGACGATCCGCGCTTCGCCAGCCTGAAGATGCGCGTCGCCAACATGGACAAGGTCGACGAGATCGTCGGCGAGTTCACGCATCGCTTCTCCCGCCAGGCGCTCTTCGAGCTTCTGCTGAAGCATCGCGTGCCGTGCGCGCCGGTGCGCGATCTCGACGAAGTGGTCAACGATCCGCACATGCTCGAGCGCCGCGCGCTGCAATGGATCGAGCATCCCGAGCTTGGACGCATCCCCGTGCAGTCGTCGCCCCTTCGGTTCGAAGGCGCCGATCCGATGCCGATCGTGCCGAGCCGACGTCTCGGCGAGGACAATCACGTCGTCTACGGCGATTGGCTTGGTCTATCGGCCGAGGAGATTGCGGCGCTGGAAAGGGAGGCCGTGATTTGATGCGCGGGAACGTCGTCATCGCCGGCATCGGTCAGACCGCATACGGCAAGCTGCCGGGGCGCGGCACAGTTTCCCTCAACATCGAGGCGTGCCGAAACGCGCTGGCCGACGCGGGCATCGAAAAGAACGCGGTCGACGCGTTGCTGGTAAAGCCGCCGACCTCGAACCCGCAGTTCATGTACGGCCAGACACTGGCGGAGGCGATGGGTCTGCAGCCGCGGGTCGGGGGCGCGTGGGACCAGGGCGGTGCGGCCAACATCTCGCTCATCGCATTCGCCGCGATGGCCATCGAGCACGGCCAATGCGACGTGGTGCTCGTCTGCTACGCGGACAATCCGCGGACGGGCAGCCGGCATGCGTACGAAAAGGCGTGGGGCGACGACGCCGCGTACGGATGGTTCGGCGTACCTGCGGGTTACGCCATGCTCGCGCGCCGGCACATGGAGGAGTTCGGAACGACGAGCGATCAGCTCGGCGAAATCGCAGTCGCGATACGCAAGCACGGCGCGGCAAACCCGAACGCGCAGCTACGGAAGCCGCTGACGCTCGACCAGTATCGCGACTCGCCATGGGTCGTCGATCCACTGCGCCGCGATGACTGCTGTCTCGTCTCCGACGGTGCCGCTGCGGTAGTCTTGATGAGCGCGCGTCGGGCGAAGTCGCTTGGTATGGACAAAGCCGTGCCGATCCTCGGATTCGGGCAAGGGCAATCGTCTTCGGACGTCGCGCAACGGCCCGATCTGACGAAGACCTGTGCCGAGGTCTCGGGTGCCACGGCATTGCAGATGGCCGGGCTGCGGCCGCAGGACATCGACATCGCACAAATTTACGATTGCTTCACGATCACGGTGCTGATGACGCTCGAGGCGTACGGTTTCGCGAAGCACGGGCAGGGGGGGCCGTTCTGCGCCGGTGGCCGTCTCGCGATTGGCGGCGAGCTGCCGGTCAACACGTCGGGCGGGCTTTTGTCCGAGACCGGCATGCCTGGCCTTCAGCTGGTGCTGGAAGGCGTGCGCCAGATGCGCGGCGATGCGACGTCGCAGGTCAAGGCTGCGAGAACGTGCGTCGTGAGCAACCAGGGCGGCATCATGCACACACACTCGACGCTGGTCCTCGGCAATCCCGCTTGAAAGCCGCTGACGCATGGACCCGACCGAAGACATGATCGAAGCGGCGTTCCCGGCGCCGCAGGTGAACGAGCTCACGGCGCCGTATTGGAAGGCGCTCGAGGAGGGTCGGCTTTCATTCCAGCGCTGCGCCGCGTGTGCGCACGCATGGCTGCCGGCGCGAAGCGAGTGTCCCCGCTGCCTCGCAACGGAGCCGCGATGGGAGACGGCCTCCGGACGAGCCCGCCTCGTCAGCTGGGTCGTGTATCACCATGCGTATCACGACTATTACGCAACGCGTCTTCCCTACAACGTCGCGGTCGTGGAGCTCGACGAAGGTCCGCGCCTCGTCAGCAACATCGTCGATGCGCGCAGCGACCTGTGGATCGACATGCCGCTCGACGTCGTCATTCAACGCGAGGCAGGCACGGCGCTGGCGCGCTTCCGGCCGGCCTGACATCAAACATTTTTCCAAGGAGGAAAGCCATGCAGTTCGTTCGATTGCTGAAGGCGACGATATTCGCGGTCCTCGCCGCGGCGTTATCGACGGCCGCGCTCGCACAGGCGCCGTTGCGCATCGGCGCGATCAATCCGTACAGCGGGCCGCTGGCCTTGTACGGTGACGAGGTGGCGCGTGGCTATCAGCTCGCCGTCGACGAGCAGAATGCCAAGGGTGGCGTG
>Ga0070671_100001471_pt1 | contig 17592 bp, 19 predicted proteins | sample KBSS73metaG_FD_65341 | JGI IMG/M metagenome (GOLD analysis project Ga0070671, IMG submission 65341) | Switchgrass rhizosphere microbial communities from Kellogg Biological Station, Michigan, USA - KBS S7-3 metaG | ecosystem: Host-associated > Plants > Roots > Rhizosphere > Soil ...
TCCTCGCCGCCAGTTGGCTGCCCCAGATCCATGAGATCCTCGACCTCGTCCGCCTGCACGGGCGCGTTCCGCTCCTCATCGGTTCCATCGGCGCGGGTCTCATCGGTCGCAGCCAGGAGGCCGAAGGGGTCGCCGGAATGTCTTTGCTTCTCGTTAGTCTGCCGGAAACAAAACTGACACCCGTCCTGATCTCCAACGAACAGATTGAGGAATCGACCGGGCCTGCCTATTGGCAAATGGAGACCGGCATCGGACCCGAGGACGTCGATTCATGGATTGTTCTCGCCAACCCCTTCACGCCGCACCTCGAGCGTTGGCTGGCGGAATGGAACGTTGCTTTCCCTGACGCATCGAGCATCGGCGGAATCTCCAGCGGCGCTACGGAAAGTGGTGAAAGTACCCTATTGCTTGATGGCAAGGCAATCGACGCCGCCGTCCTCGCTCTCGCCGTCAAAGGCGGGAAAATTCGCACGATCGTTAGTCAGGGCTGTAAGCCAGTGGGCGAGCCTTTTACCATCACGCAGGCGGACGAGAATCTCATCTACGCCCTGGGTTCGCGCCCCGCTTATCAGGTTTTGAGCGAGACTTTCAATGGCCTCTCGGATGATGAAAAAGAACGGGCGCGCGGAAATCTCTTCGCCGGGCTGGCCGCTTCCGAATATGTCGCGGATTTGAAGCGCGGCGACTTTCTCGTCCGTAATTTGTTAGGCGCCGATCCGCAAACCGGGGCCGTCGCGATCGGCGCGCGGGCTCGGACTGGACAAACTTTGCAATATCAACTCCGGGACAAAATCACGGCTCATGCGGACCTGATCGAGTTGGCCAGGATCAACGACCTGCGCGGCTGTAAGCCGTTTGCCTCACTCGTCTTTTCCTGCAACGGCCGCGGTCATCGCTTCTTCGGCGTGCCCGATCACGATGCCGCGACGCTCGCCGAGATTTTCGGACCTGTTCCAAGCGCGGGATTTTTCTGCGGCGGCGAAATCGGCCCGATTGGGAATGCCAGCTACCTGCACGGCTACACCGCCTCGGTTGCACTCTTCTGCAAGTAACTCAAGCGTCTTGCCTGGCAAGTCGAGCGGACTTCTAAGCCGGAGATTCTGCGAGCAGGATGCCCGCTCGACGCAACAGGCAGGACGCCTGTGTTACGCCCGGGGGTGAAACTTGTGGTGCACCGCTTTCAAACGCTGCTGATCGACATGCGTATAAACCTGGGTTGTTGAAATATCGGCGTGCCCAAGCAATTCCTGAATGATGCGCAAATCGGCGCCGTTGCCTAACAAATGCGTGGCAAAACTATGCCTGAGCAAATGCGGATAAACATTCGCCTCCAGCCCGGACCGTCGCGCCACGGCTTTGACGATCTGCCAGATGCGCACCGTCGTTAGTCTGCCGCCGCGCGTGGATAGAAAAACTTCACTCCCGCTTCGCCGCTTAACGAGTCGCGGGCGCTCCTCTTCCAGGTAGCTGAGAATCGCCGCACAAGCCTTGCGTCCTACCGGGATGAGCCGTGTCTTGTTCCCTTTCCCCGTCACCCGCACGACGCCTTCATCGAGATTGAGATTTTCCAGCTTCGCGCCGGCCAGTTCGGAAATGCGCAGTCCACTGGCATAAAGCAGTTCCAGCATCGCGCGATCCCTCAAGCCGAGTGGCGCCTTGCAATCCACGCTTTCGAGCAGCTGTTCGACCTGCAGTTCATTCAGCGTCTCCGGCAGATAACGATCGATCCGCGGGAGCGATAAGGAATCTGCCGGATCGCGCTGAACGAAGTTTTGCGCGGCCGCGAAACGAAAAAAAATCTTGAGCGCGACCACGATCAACTTGATCGATGAGGCCGAAAGTCCGCCGCGCTTCCGTTCCGCCAGGTATTCGCTGATCAAGGGTAACCCGACTTCCCGCGCGCGAGCGATCTGTTTCCGTTGCAGGCACCAGGCAGCAAATTCGCCTAACGACCGCTGAGTGGAGAGCTGGTAATTCTCGGATAGGCCGCGCTCCACCGCGAGGAAGCGAATGAACGCCTCGATCTCACTTTCCATGTCGCTCAAGCTTCCAGCCTATCCCCTCCTCTGCGCAAGCCGGAAGCTCGCGCTCCCTTCAGCACGCGTTGACAAAGGAGACACGGACTGGATTGTTTCCTGCGATGAGCCTCGACTTAAACAGCTTGTTGAAAGACTGGCCGCATGAATCCGGCGCGATCAAGGTCCGGAAAGTCTCCGGCCTCGATGGCCGCGAAAAACTGCAGCTCCGGATCGACCTCGGCCTTCTCCAAATGGAGATGGATGGCCGGCCCGATGGCCAGCGGCCCCACAACTGCGAGTCGTATCTCGTTTATCATCAGCGCCGCGCGCTCCGTGCGGCCGAGCGCGGTGAAGATTATGAGCTTACCCCCGAGCAATGCGGCGAATTGCAACAGGAAGGCATCCAGTACTACCACCGTTATTTGAGCCTCTTTCAAATCGACGAATTCGAAGGCGTGATTCGCGATACACAACGCAATCTCGACCTCTTCACTTTTGTCGACGAACATAGTGAGCGGGAGGATCTGGTCTGGAGTTTCCAACAATTCCGTCCCTACGTCCTGATGATGAACACCCGGGCGCGCGTCTCGATCCTCCTCGCCGACGGCCAGTTTGGCGACGCCCTCAGCGAGATCGAAAAGGGTCGCGACCGGATCAGCGAGTTTTTCCAGCAATCGGCTTTTCCGGAGCTGGAAGCAAAGAGTTCGGAGATTGCTTTTCTTGACGAATGGCTCGAGGAAGTGCGCGCGAAGCGGCCGCTTTCGAAACTTGAGGTGATGGAGCGCGAAATGGAACGCGCCATCCAAGGCGAGCGCTACGAACGCGCCGCGGAATTGCGCGATGCGATCCGCCTGATCAAGACGCGCCCCGAGGTCGAAAGTTGACCTCCCGAAGAGACGTGCTTCCGCACGTCCAGACTCTTTCGCCGTCAAGCCTGATATCCCGGACGCGCAGAAGCACGTCCCTCCGCGATGGCGGCGTCTGATTCCAGCTTAACCGCCCGCAAGGAACGGTGGGCCCGCAAGATGAGCGGGAAAGCGAAGCCGTCCGTCCGCTCGGAAAGCCGGCTGCCACCCGGCCAGCATCTCACGCCCGGCTTTCCCGTGCTCGATCTCGGGATTCGTCCTGAAATTTCGTTAGGCGAATGGCGCCTCGAGATCGGCGGCCTGATCGAGAGTCCGCAAACCTTCACCTGGGCGCAATTCAATTCGCTCCCGCAGTTCGAAGACGTGAGCGATTTCCACTGCGTCACCACTTGGAGCAAGTTCGATTGCCGTTGGCAGGGCGTCGCCTTCTTCACCCTCGTCGATCTCGTTCGGCCAAAAGCGGAAGTGCAACATGTTCTTTTTACCAGCTACGACGGCTATTCAACAAACGTCCGACTCTCCGACTGCCTCGACGACGATGTCCTGATCGCGACTCAGTTCGACGGCAAACCGATCACCCGCGAGCACGGTGGGCCGGCCCGCGTCATCATTCCCAAGCTCTATGCCTGGAAGGGCGCCAAATTCGTCAAGACAATCGAGTTTGCTGCCGAAGACAAGCTTGGCTTCTGGGAGGTCCGCGGTTATAGCAACATTGCGGACCCCTGGACGGAAGACCGCTTTTCGTGAGCGAGCCGACGCCGGCGCCGCGCAGGCTTACCCTCATCGCCGCTTTCGCCGCGCTTTATATCATCTGGGGTTCGACCTATCTCGGAATCCGCTTTGCGATCGAATCGATTCCACCACTCCTCATGGCGGGCGTCCGGTTTTTTATCGCCGGCGTGATCATGTATGCGATCGCTCTCTGGCAGGGCGCCCCAAAATCTTCGTTCGCGGAATGGCGTGCTGCGCTCATCGTCGGGGCGTGTCTGCTTTTTTGCGGTAACGGCGGCGTCACTATTGCCGAACAATGGGTCCCTTCCGGGCTGGCCTCCCTTCTCGTCGCGACGGTCCCGATCTACATCGCGCTCCTTGCCTGGCTCACTCGCGCCGCACCTCGTCCACGCCCCCTGGTTTTGCTCGGGCTCGCCGCTGGATTTATCGGCGTCGGTATTCTGGTCGGCCCGGCCCTCTCCGCACCGCCAGTCGGCGGATCGCAGCACGCCGGTTTAGGGATGCTCATCCTTCTGTTAGGATCGCTTCTTTGGTCGATCGGGTCGCTTTATTCACGCCGGGCGCGCAACAATGCTTCGCCCTTTCTTTCCTCGGCCCAAACGATGCTCTGCGGCGGAGGGCTCATGATCATCGCCGGACTCGCCCATGGCGAAGCGCGTAGCTTTGATTTCAGCCAGGTGACCGCGCTGTCGTTAGGCGCGTTCACCTATCTGGTGTTGATCGGCGCGGTTGTGGGTTATACCGCTTACATCTGGCTCCTGCGTCACTGCGATCCTTCCAAGGTCGCAACCTATGCCTATGTCAACCCGGTCGTGGCCGTCTTGCTCGGGGCTCTATTCGCCGGCGAAACGCCGACTTTCCGCACCGCCGTGGCCGCCGCGATCATCGTCGGGTCGGTCGCAGTCGTGATCACGGCGCAGCAGGCCAGGGAAAAAATCCCGCTCCTCTCACGACCGCAGTTGCACAATGGAAGTGAAACAAGCTAGAAGCTACCGCAGGCTTCCGGCTTGCAGGGAACGACGTCTGACCAAATGAAATCCGACGCAGAGAACGCCAAAGTGGTCGCAGCGCTCCAGGCCAACTGGCGGGCGGAACGGGAAACCGCTCTGGTCTATCGCGATCTTGCCGCCAACGAAGCGGACGAAAAGCGCCGCGGCATCCTGCTTCGCATGGCCGAGGCGGAGGAGCGTCACGCTCTGCGCTGGGAAAATAGACTGCACGAACTTGGCGCCGAATCACCGGTCTTGAAGAATGATTGGCGGCGACACCTGAATCGCTGGTGGAATCGCGCGGCGGGCGCAGATGTCGCGATTCGCCGCATGGAAGCAGCCGAAGATCGCGATAAGGAACGCTACGAAGCGCAACGCGCGACCGGGCTCGGTACGAACAAAGACGAAGAAGAATTCCTGCGCCAGACCGCCCTTGAGGAAAAAGCTCACTCCCGTGTTCTAAACACGATGAATGCTCCGCCATTGTCGTTAGGCCCGAAGGGACTTCTCGACACGATCCTGAAACGCGAGCGCTGGCACGGACGCGGCGGCGGTTGGGTGGCGGACGCGATATACGGGGTGAACGATGGACTCGGCGCGGTCTTCGGCATTGTCTCTGGCGTCGCCGGGGCGACCGATAACCAGCAGCATTACATACTCATCGCTGGACTCGCCGGGATGATGGCCTCGTCCCTTTCGATGGGTGCCGGCGCCTGGCTTGCGAACAAGAGCGAACGGGAAATCTACGAGGCTGAGATCGCACGTGAGAAAGCCGAGGTGGAAGAAAATCCCGCGGAAGAAATCGAAGAGATGTCACTCTTCTACCAGCTCCAGGGCTTTTCGCCGGAGGAGTCGCAACGCATGGCCGAGCGGCTTGCCGAACAACCGGAACAGATGGTTCAGGCGATGGCCCAAAGCGAGCTCGGCCTATCCCAACATCATTTTCCCAACCAATGGACCTCCGCCTTTTCCGCCGCGCTCTCGACTGCCATTGGCGCGTTTATTCCAATCATCCCGTTCTTTTTCCTGAGCGGATTCCCGGCGGTGATCGCAGCGTTTGTCATCAGTATCGTGGCGCATTTCGCGGTTGGCGCGGTGAAGTCGCTCATCACCATCCGCTCGTGGTGGGCCTCTGGGCTGGAAATGACGGTCGTGGGCGTGATCGAAGCGGTGGTCACATATGGCCTTGGACTGGCCTTCGGCGCGCTTGGTTAGGCATTTGACAGTCATGACTCCTCCTCAACTCGCTGTTGTCGTCCCGGCGTTTAACGAAGCGCGCCGCCTGACCGAAAACTTGCTCACCCTTTTGGGTTATTTGCAGAGCTACAGGCCGGAAGCGGAGTTGATCGTGGTCGATGACGGCTCGGCCGACGGCACAGCGCAGGTCGCCGAAGAACTTTTCGCGCGGCGTCCCGACGTAATGGCGCGCGTCCTGCGTTTCGCCGTAAACCGCGGCAAAGGTCATGCCGTCCGCGCTGGCCTCCTCGCTGCTCAGGCGCCGATCGCAGTCCTCTCCGACGCCGATCTCTCGACTCCTTTCACGGAACTGCCGAAGATCGTCGAACCGATCGAGGCGGGGAGATACGACATTGTCCTCGGCTCCCGTGCGCTGGACCGCAGCTTGATCGGCCACCACCAACCGTGGCGGCGCGAACAGGGTGGAAAGGTCTTCAACCGGCTTGTGCGCCTAACGACAGGCCTTCCATTTTTCGACACGCAGTGCGGCTTCAAGGCTTTCCGGATGGAAACCGCCCGGCCGATCATCGAGCAGGCGCAGATCGATGGTTTTGCCTTCGACGTCGAATTGCTTTTCCTCGCGCGGCGTGCTGGATTGCGCCTGCTCGAGGTGCCAGTCCGGTGGGATCACAACGAGGGCAGCAAGGTGCATATTGTGCGCGACAGCTTGCGCATGTTTGCCGAAGTCGTGAGCTTGCGCACGCGGGTCGCGGGTGGAAGACAGCAGGTCGCAGCTGCGAAAACCTCGCGCTAAGGGGCAACCCACCACGGCTCTGCAAAGATGGTTAAATCTTTTCCAAAACAATTCGTTAGTCTGACGCTCGCCTTTTGCTGCGTTGTCGCCGCCGCGGAGGGACAGGAAGTCAGGCGCGCGATTCCGGTTAATCCTCCGGTGGCGGCAACGCCAGGGCCGCCGGTTGCGCCCGGGATTCCTGTCCAGCCTGCGATTTCCGCGCCGCCCCCGAGCGTCCCGGCTCCTGCGACAAACGTGCCCAACGTTCCCGCCTCCGTGAACGACACAGCGCGTTTCCTCGCCGGCCTGCCGGTTTCAGAGGGCTCGCCCCTCGCTGTCCTCACCCAGAATCCGGCCTGGCAACAACACGCCAGCTTCTTCGACCAGGCCTGGGCCAAACTCATGGCGCGCCAGTTTGTCGGGATCCGTAATTGGGAAATCAACTATCTGCCTGATGCGACCCAGCCGCTCCCGGTCGTCTTTTATATGTTTAGCGGCCCGGATTTTCTCTATGCCCATCAATTTTTTCCGAACGCCAACACTTACATCCTCGCTGGTACGGAACCGATCGGCTCGCTGCCCGACGTTTTGCGATTCGCCGGTCCGGCTCTCGTGCCCGTTCTGGAAAATCTCCAAAAATCACTCAACAGCGTTCTCAGCTTTTCCTTCTTCATCACCAAAGACATGAAGACCGACTTGCAACGCCAGGAACTCAACGGCACCCTCCCGATCTTCTACGTCTTCCTCGCCCGCGCCGGAAAAACCATCACCGACATCACGTTTGTCACGCTCGATAAAAGCGGACAACCGGACTCCGCCGCGCCTAACGAGCAATCGAAGAGTCTTACTCCCGGCGTGCGCATCACGTTCACCGGCGGTCCCGAGACGCCACCGCAGACGCTCTACTACTTCACCACCGACCTTTCCAACGATGGCATCCGCCAGCAGCCCGGTTTTCTGAAGTTCTGTGAAGCCCGGGGCACGGGCGGGAGCCTGCTTAAGTCTTCATCATATTTGATGTTCGAGAACGGCTTCAGTCGGGTGCGCGATTTCCTCCTCACCCATAGCAAAGCCATCGTGCAGGACGACTCCGGGATCCCGTTTACCGCCTTTGATCCCGCGAAATGGCTGCTCCGTTTTTTCGGCGACTATGCCGGCCCGATTGACATCTTCAAACAATATTACCAGCCGCAATTGCAGGGCATTTTCCAGCAGAGCAACCCCGCGCCGCTTCAGTTTGGCTTTGGCTATCGCTGGAGTGGACGCCAATCGACTCTCATCGTCGCCACACGCCGGGGAACCGAAGTTTCGCCACTGCAAACTGAGCCACCACCCGCATCCATCCCCACCCCCGCGGCGCCATAACTCCACCGCAGGCAGTTTGCAGATCGCAATGGTGCGACATGTCCGAATGAAAAATCTTTACGCGGTACCCACCGGGGCGTTGCGGCGGTTGGAAAATACTGCGTTCCACCTCCCGGCCTTCCGGCTACCGTAGCCGCGATGAGCACACGCGTTTTCCTGATCCGGCATGGGGCAACGGTTTTGACCGCAGAGGATCGTTTTGCCGGGGCGACGGATGTAGAGCTTTCCGACGAAGGCCGCGAACAGGCGGGGCGGCTTGCGGAACGCCTGAGCACGGAAAAGGTGGCCGCGGTTTATGCTTCTCCGTTAGGCCGGACGGTCGAGACGGCCAGCATCATCGCGCGGCCACACGGCCTGGAGGTCGTTAGGCGGGAAGGCTTGCGCGAGATTTCGCACGGGCACTGGGAGCAAATGACTCGCCACCAAGTGGAAGAAAGATTCCCCGCGGAAGCCGCCGCGTGGGAGGAGGATCCTTACACCTTTGCGCCAGAGGGCGGAGAAAGCGGGCTGGCGGTGACCGCCCGCGCTCTGCCGGTGCTGGTAGAGATCGTCCGGACGCATCCTAACCAGAACGTGATCATCGTTTCGCACAAAGCGACGATTCGCCTGCTGCTTAGTTCCATCCTTGGCTTTGATCCACGCCGTTATCGCGACAATCTCGACCAAAGCCCGGCGGCCTTGAACATCGTTGACTTTAAAGACGCGGCGCACGCGCGATTGACGCTTTTTAATTCGACGTCGCACTATTTCCCGGCGGAACGCTCGATCCCTTCGATGCCGTCGGCCCGGCTCTCCAAATGGTGGGACGAAGCGGGGAAATGACGAAGCCCAAATTGGGTGACTCCGTAGAAGCTGAGACGCGACCGCGGCGGGCTCGAAGGAGTCTCGCCCCATCAGCAATTCGAATCTGGTTACTGCTCCGGGCATGAATTCGCCTGCGGAGCCCGCCGTCACGCCTAACGAAAGCGGCCAGCTAGCCCGTCAGCTCGGCCTTTTCGGGACCACGATGGCGGTGATGGGCGGCATAATCGGCGCGGGGATTTTTATCAATCCCTACATTGTCGCGGAGCGGGTTCACACTGCGACGCTGATCCTCGGGGCCTGGATCGCGGGCGGGCTGATCGCGCTCGCGGGCGGATTCATTTACGCGGAGCTGGCCGCGCGGCTGCCTGTTGTGGGTGGGCAATACGCTTATCTCCGAGAGGCGTTGCATCCGGCGGTGGCATTTGTCTACGGTTGGGTGCTGTTGCTTGTCATCCAAACCGGCGGGATGGCGGCAGTGGCGGTGACCTTTGCCCGCTATTTTCTCGAGCTGACGCAATGGCCGCTAAGCGATTCGTTCGTCGCAGCCGCGGCCCTCGCACTGCTGACCGCGATCAACTGCCTTGGCGTGCGCGCGGGCAGCCGCCTGCAAGCGCTGCTTACTCTGACGGCTATCGCGGCGATCGCATTGTTGGAGGGGGCCAGCTTTTGGCACGGCGGTCCATCGCAGATTGCGTCGCGCCCACTGCTCGATCGCCCCGCCTCGATGAACCTCGCGCTCGCCTTTGGCGCGGCCATGACCCCGGTCCTATTCGCCTATGGCGGCTGGCAGACGTCGAGCTTTCTCGGCGGCGAAGTGCGTGACGCGCGGCGCAATTTGCCGCGCGGACTGATCCTCGGCGTGCTGAGTGTGATTGCGATTTATGTCTCGGTGAACTTCGTTTATCTGCGCGTGCTTGGGGCAGAAGGTCTGGCGCAATCGACCACGCCGGCCTCGTCGGTCATGCGCGGGCTGCTCGGACCGCGAGGCGCACAGTTGATCGCGGCCGGGATCGCTATCTCGGCCTTCGGATTTCTCGCGCAATCAATCCTGACCGCGCCACGAGTCTATTTCGCGATGGCAAAAGACGGCGTCTTCTTTCGGGGCGTGGCGCGGGTGCATCCGCGGACGTGTGTTCCGGTGGTAGCGATCGTCTTGCAAGGTTTTTGGGCGATCGTGATCGCACTCGCCGGAACGTATGCGCAAGTGGTGAATTATGTCGTGGCGATGGATTGCATTTTCTTTGGCCTAACGGCGGTTTGCCTCTTCGTCCTGCGACGACAAGACAGCGCTCCGGCGAGCTACCGCGTTCCAGGGCATCCGGTGACGACGCTGCTCTTCATCGTGGCGCAGTGGATGATCGTGGTCAGCACCTTTGCGCACGACCCAAAACGGGCGTGCATTGGGCTGGGCATCGCACTGGCTGGATTGCCGTTTTATTTTCTCTGGCGCAGGTCAGCTTTGCCGGGCAGGCGCCTTGCCTGCCTCGATGCTGAAACGCGGCAACCGAAGCGGTAACCCTACAAAACCTCGACTGACGGGTTTACGCTCCCGGTCCATGGACCAGCCGGAAGAGAGAAAACGCTCGCGTTACATGGAATGGGCAAAGACCTGTTCCAGCGCGCGCTTCAATCTCGCGACCAGCGGCCTAACGAGTGTGCCGATGGCGGAATTTCCGTTGCGAGTGGAGGAGCTGGAGATCACCGGCGGCGGCTACGGCTACGGGCCGTTGTTGGAACGGATCGCGCGCCACACCGGCGCGCCAGTCGAATGCATCGTGACCGCCGAGGGGACGTCAATGGCAAATCACCTCGCAATGGCCGCGCTTCTCAATCCGGGCGATGAGGTCCTGATTGAACACCCAACCTATGGACTGCTGCTCGACGTCGCCCACTACCTTGGCACACGCGTGAGACAGATTGCGCGCTCTTTCGAAAACAACTTCGACATCTCATTGCCGGAAATGGAGCAGGCGATCACACCCGCGACACGTCTTGTGGTCCTGACCAACCTGCACAATCCCTCGGGCGCTTTGATTCCCTTGGAGGCGATGCGGACGGTTGGCGAAATGGCGCAGCGTGTCGGCGCGCGTGTGCTGGTCGATGAAGTTTATCTCGAGATGTTGTTCGATTCCGCGCCGCCTTCCGCTTTCTCGTTAGGCGACACGTTCGTCGTGACCAGCAGCCTGACCAAAACCTACGGCTTGAGCGGCCTGCGGTGCGGCTGGATCCTGGCCGAGCCCAAACTGACTCGACGCATCTGGCGACTGAACGATCTTTTCGCCGCCACCGCCGCTCATCCGGCCGAGCGGATGTCGGTTATGGTGTTTGATCGTCTTGGGCAGTTCCGCGAACGCGCGCGTGGCTTGCTAATGACCAACCGCGCGGTCCTCGATTCATTTCTTGATTCGCGCAACGATTTGCCATGTTTCCGTCCGCCCGCCGGCTCGGTGGTTTTTCCATGTTTGCCTGACGGCGAACCGGAAGCATTCTTCAAGCTGTTGCGCGAGAAATACGAAACCTCGGTGGTACCGGGAGAGTTCTTTGAAATGCCGCGACATTTCCGGCTCGGCATCGGCGGCGAGACGGCGGCATTGCAAGCTGCTTTGGAAAGATTGGGCGCAGCCTTGGACGATTTTGGGAAGTGGTGACCGGTCGTGTTCCGTCAACCAGATCGCTGATTCGTTAGGCCAAGGGCATTCGCCAGCGGACGCCGAGCTCAGTAACCCAATTCTGCTTTCCTTTGGGAGGCGGTCGGCAAGGGATCCTTTTTCTTCTCGATCGCACCCTGGCCCGACTCTTGAACGCGTCGAGCCTCGGTCGCGTTGAGTTCGATATCGGGTTGAAACTCGGCCGGAACCTCTTCCCCCGCGTAGATGGCGTGCACCGGACACTCATCCACGCAAGCCATGCAATCGATGCACTCCTCCGGGTGAATGACAAGTTGGCCGTCCAACTCGTAAAAACAGGCCACCGGGCACACCTCCACACAATCGGTGAACTTGCACCCCACACACTTACTCGTAACGACATGTGCCATAAGCGATATTATTTCTCCAGGTAATGGAAGCAGGCTCGACGATCTCGGGCAATTTGGTCAAGTCACTCTATTGCGAAGCGCCATTTGTGCCAATCTCCGGACGTCAACATCAGGGTTCCGTCGACGATCGTTAGGATAAGAGCGTCCGGACAGCAGACAATTTTAGTCCAACATTGCCACCCAGGAAGAAAAGCCGTAGATAACTTTCTGCGATCGTTGGTGCACGCAAGCGGTCAGCAAAGTGCGATGAGCTCATAATGGAAGTTATGGACAAAGCCAGCACCGAGGAATTCCAAAAACGGCTCGCCCGAGTGGAGGAATTGATTGCGGCGCTCGAGGCTGCGCCCGATGTCGCGGTGCGTGAGCAGGTCCGCGAGTTGATCCAGACGTTGCTCGATCTTCACGGGACCGGGCTGGAGCGGGTATTGAGCGTCGTCTACGACTCGAGCGTCGGCGGCTCGACGGTGATCGACGAATTGAGCCATGATCAGTTGGTCTCGGGTTTGTTGTTACTCCACGGCCTGCATCCCCTCGATCTGGAAACGCGGGTGCGCAATGCGCTCGACGAAGTGCAACCGCGGCTCGGCCTCCACGGTGGCAGTGTGGAATTGCTTGGGGTAAGCCCGGAAGGTCGAGTGCAATTGAAGCTGCAGGGGAATTGTCACGAATGCCCTTCCTCCCGTCTCACTTTGCGTTTTTCGATTGAGGAAGCGCTCTATGCCGCGGCTCCGGATCTCACTGGACTCGACGTCGAGGGCCTGCCGGAGGAGCAGCCGAAAGTCTCCGGCAATGGTCCGGCTCCGGTTCCGAAATTTACTGACTGTCCGCTCCCGAATGGGAACGGGCAAAGAGCAGCGACAGGAGGAAACATATGAACAAACCAGCGCAACCAGCCCATATACCGGGCACTGTGAGGGGTGAGGAACTCGCCCTAGACAACAAGGAAGCCGGACGTGGCGAAGGCGGGAAAAGTTACACGAGCGCCAGGGATGCAACCGGAATCAATCCGGAAGCACGGGCACCGATTCATCCCGACATGCCCAATTTGCAGCCTTCGTAGGCTGCAGGAAACCGGACGGAGTCCGACCCGGGCGGACTCTCAGTGCGTGTGTCGCTTCTGGTCGACCATGTGCCCTGCCGCAATCTTTACACGATGAGATCTTCCGCCTTTGCGACTCTGCGTCGCTTCGCCGGAGAGCCGAGGAGCAACGGCAGCGCGCCCGCGCCGGAGGTGGAGCATTGCGAGCTTTGCAGCGTACGGCTCGCACCGGCACATCGGCATCTGCTCGAGATGGCGACACGACGGATCGTCTGCTCCTGCGACCCGTGCGCGCTACGCTTCGAGAATGTAATCGAAGGGAAATTCAAACTCATCCCACGCGATGCGCGCCCACTGCCGGATTTCCAGATGAGCGACGCAGAGTGGGAAGAGCTCTCGCTGCCGATTAGTCTGGCCTTCTTTTTCTATGACACTCCTAACAAGAAGATGGCCGCTTATTATCCGAGCCCGGCCGGCGCGACTGAATCGCTCCTGCCGCTGACCGCATGGGAAACGCTGGTCGGGGCGAATCCGGTCCTGCGTGACATGCGGCCGGATGTGGAAACGTTGCTCGTCAATCGCGTGCGCGGGACGCGCGAATACTTCCTTGCGCCGATCGATGTTTGTTTCGAGCTCGTCGGATTGATCCGCATTCACTGGCGAGGTTTCTCCGGCGGCGAAGAAGTGTGGCGGGAGATCGATCGATTTTTCGCGCGGCTGAGGGGTGATGCATGAGCGTCATCCTAAGCGAAGCGAAGCGCAGCCGAGCGATCCCGTGGCATCACCTTTCGCTAATGTCGCAGGATTCCTCGAGCGGGTTCGGAAGAGCGGGAACTGACGATGCCTGACCTCGATTTCAGAATCCTCGGCGTCGAGGCGGCGAACTACGGCATCGCCCCGCTGCTGCATTTCAAGCTCGAGGTCACCAACCAACCGGCGCACGAGGTCATCCAGAGCGTCATGTTGCAGGCGCAGATCCAGATTCATCCGACGCTGCGCTCCTATCAACCAGAGGAGAAAGAAAAGTTGGGCGAGCTTTTCGGAACGCCTGATCGCTGGGGCCAAACGTTGCGCGCCCGTCTGTGGACGCACGCCAACGTGAACGTGCCGCAATTCTCCGGGAGGACCGAAGCTAGCTTGTCGGTGCCGTGCACGTTCGATTTGAACGTCTCGGCGACGAAATATTTCTACGCGCTCGAAGATGGCGAGGTGCCGCTCCTTTTCCTCTTTAGCGGCACGATTTTTTACCAGAACGCCGATGAGCGGTTGCAGATTCAGCAGGTTTCCTGGAACAAAGAAAGTACCTATCGGCTGCCGATCAGCGTATGGAAAGAGATGATGGATCGCCATTATCCGAACACAGCGTGGCTCTCGCTCGAGCGCGATTTGTTCGAGCGGCTTTACGCTTTTCGACGGCGGGAGGGATTGGCGACGTGGGAGGCCACGCTTGAGCGCCTCCTGCCCCCGCCTAACGAAATTGGAATCGAGGCGGCCGAATCAACTCCGGGCGAGGCGGAGGACGCCCCGGCCTTGCAACCATGAACATCGCGCTCGTCGAGAAGGTGGTGAACGCGGTCCTTTATGAGGGCTACATTCTTTATCCTTATCGGGCTTCGTCGAAGAAAAATCGCGAGCGCTTCACCTTCGGCCGCGTTTATCCGGAGGACTACAGTATCGCGCAACACGGCGCCGAACCGAGCGTCATGCAGACCGAATGCCTGATCCGCAACGAATCGAAGGACGCGGTGGTTATGATCAGCGTCCGCTTTCTCCATCCGATGGCGCGGGAAGTGGGAACGTTGCCGGAGCCGATCACGGAGATGCCAGCCGGAGGTAGGCCAGACTTTGAAGTGGTGCCGGATTTTCGGGTCGGCGAACAAGTTTACCAGACCTGGCAGGAAGTGGTGGAGCAGAGGGTGGAGGTGCCGACTTTTCCTCTGCGCGAAGCGTGGCAGACGGTACACCACTTCGAGTTTTCCTCGTCGCGCGCGCTCGAACCGATCCTCGGTGAGGACGGCAGGATTACCGCAGTTCTCGTGCGCCGGCAGGATGCGGTCCGCGGGGCGATCGAGGTCACTGCCCAACCAATCGACGAGACGGTGTTCAGAGTCACGGTACGCATTGTGAATTGCACTCCGGTTCCGCCTAACGAACTGGAAAATCAAAGCGCGATCATCATGCGCACCTTCACTTCAACGCATACCATCCTCCACGCCCAGGGCGGCGAATGGCTTTCGCTGACCGATCCTCCAGCCGCCTATGCGAAAGGGGCAGCGGCCTGCAAAAATATCCACACCTGGCCGGTCCTCGTCGGCGATCCAACGAAGCACGAACGCGATGCGATGCTTTCGTCGCCGATCATCTTGTACGATTACCCCCAGATCGCGCCGGAGAGCCCGGGCGATTTATTCGATGGGCTCGAGATCGACGAGATTCTCACCCTGCGCGTCATGGCGATGAGCGACGCGGAAAAAATTGAAATGCGACAGGTCGACGAGCAAGCGAGAAAAATCCTCGAACGCACGGAAAACATGTCGAGCGATCATTTGCTCAAGATGCATGGCGTGATGCGAAATGCGCGGTCGTCGAACGAGAATTTTTTTAATCCGAGCAAGCGCTTGGAAAGCGCCACGGTGGGCGATAGGCAGGTGAAAGCGGGCGACCGCGTGCGCATTCGTCCGAAGAAACGGGCCGACGTCATGGACATGGCGCTCGCTGGAAAAATTGCGGTGATCGAAGCTGTCGAGCAGGATGTCGACGGCGGCGTGCAACTTGCCTTGGTGCTCGACGACGATCCCGGTCGCGATCTCGGCATGATGCGGCAGCCGGGCCATCGATTTTTTTATGCCACCGACGAGGTCGAAGCGGTGAAAGAGGACGCATGAAAAAAATTCTCGTCGCCGGAATCGGAAACATTTTTTTTGGCGACGATGCGTTTGGTTGTGAAGTCGCGAGCCGGTTAGGGCGCCGTTCCCTGCCCGACGGCGTGACGGTAAAGGATTTTGGCATACGTAGTTACGATTTGGCCTATGCATTGATGGATAATTATGACGCAACGATCCTCGTGGATGCGACGCCCCAGGGAAACGCTCCCGGTACTATCTACCTGATCGAGCCAGACATAAAAAAGCTGGACGACCTGCACGAGGAGGCCGTTAATTCTCATAGCATGAATCCGGTTCGCGTTCTGCAACTGGTCCGCTCGTTAGGCGGTAATGTCGGATGGTTACGCGTCGTGGGCTGCGAGCCAGCCGTCCTCGATTCCGAGGAGGGCGCGATGGGATTAAGCGAAAAGGCTCAGGCCGCCGTCGATCCCGCCATTGAGATGATCGAGTCGCTCATTCGCGAAATCCTGAACGGCGTCCCCAATCGCGCCACGGTCGATTCGCAAACTTGAAACGATTTCTTGGAGAAGACGTATGAAAGAAGAAGAAATGAATAATGCAGAGATTTGCTGGCTGGCTTTGCTGGGTGGGATCGTGCTCGTGGCCGTGATCTCATTCCTTTCCATGATCCCGGAGCTGCGGCGCTACTTCCGGCTCCGCAACATGTAGTTGTTTCAATTGGTAATTCTAAAGTTTTCATCAGTATGTGAGTTAGCAAAATAATAACCAAGCGACCGGGGAAACAATCAGTTCCCGTCGTGCCAGCCCAGGAGAGGAGACCTATGGTAGCAACAAACGAACCCTTCAAGCATCGGGAGTCGGCCGTGAAAGAAATCCACGTCATTTGGATGACTACGGGATTGGGGTGTGACGGTGATTCCGTCTCGATCACGGCGGCGACCCAGCCCAGCATCGAAGACCTGGTTATGGGGAATATTCCCGGGCTGCCGAAAGTGCATGTGCACAATCCGGTGATCGCCTACGAAGTCGGCGACGAGTTCATGAGATACTGGTTTGATGCGGCCGAAGGGAAGCTCGATCCATTCGTGCTTGTGATGGAAGGCTCCGTTCCGAACGAAAAGATCAAGAAGGAGGGTTATTGGGCGGCTCTGGGCACGGATCCGGATACGGGCCAGCCTATTACGACGAACGAGTGGATTGACCGTCTCGCACCAAAAGCGCTGGGCATTGTCGCTTGTGGAACCTGCGCCACTTACGGTGGTATCCATGCGATGGAAGGCAATCCGACGGGCGCGATGGGCCTCGCGGATTATCTGGGCTGGGGCTGGCGTTCAAAAGCCGGGCTGCCGATCGTAAATGTGCCCGGTTGTCCGGTTCAGCCCGATAACATGATGGAGACCTTACTCTACCTGCTTTACCAGGTCGCAGGTCTCGCTCCGCTCATTCCGCTCGACGAACAGTTGCGTCCGACCTGGCTTTTCGGAAAGACAGTGCACGAAGGTTGCGATCGCGCGGGTTACTACGAACAAGGCGATTTTGCCCATGAATATGGCTCACCGAAATGCCTCGTGAAGATCGGCTGCTGGGGCCCGGTCGTGAATTGCAACGTAACCAAGCGCGGCTGGATGGCCGGCATTGGCGGTTGCCCTAACGTGGGTGGGATCTGCATCGGCTGCACGATGCCGGGCTTCCCCGACAAGTTCATGCCGTTTATGGATGCGCCTCCCGGTTCCGCCTTGTCGACCAAGGTCGTAGGCATGTGGGGCGGTGTGCTGCGCAAACTACGTTCCCTTACCAATACCACCGTGAACAAGGAACCGAAATGGCGTCATCCCCGCGCGGAACTCACAACGGGCTACGAGCCAAGAAATTATGCGCGCAATTAGATGGAGCTTCGAAATCGCTAACTCAACTGGAATAATAAAAT
>Ga0070671_100001472_pt1 | contig 17590 bp, 14 predicted proteins | sample KBSS73metaG_FD_65341 | JGI IMG/M metagenome (GOLD analysis project Ga0070671, IMG submission 65341) | Switchgrass rhizosphere microbial communities from Kellogg Biological Station, Michigan, USA - KBS S7-3 metaG | ecosystem: Host-associated > Plants > Roots > Rhizosphere > Soil ...
AGGCTCGCGGCGCGGTCGTCGCGGTGCGCGGCGAGCAGCGCGTAGATCATCGCGACCAGCCGGGAGCGCGGGTCCGCCAGCTGCGCGGACACCTGGTCCGCCTCGGCGAAGCGGCGGCCGAAGTACGTCACGTGCACCTCGCCGAGCAGCGCCTCCTTGCTGCCGAAGTGGTGCAGGATCGTGCCCTTGCTCAGCCCGAGCTCCGCCGCGACGTCCCCCAGGCTCGTCTCGGGGTACCCGCGGTCGGCGACGTGCTCGGCGAACACCCGCAGGATCGCGTCACGTGAACTGGGCCGGACCATGCCGAGGACTGTAGCCCATTGCTGACTGAACGTGCGGTCAGTTACGGTGACGGCATGAGCTTGCAGGCAACGGCGCTCCGCAGCACCGTGGACCCCGGGTCGGAGCAGTTCGGGCGCAACGCCGAGTCGCACCGGTCACTGATCGCGGACCTCAACGCCCAGCTGGCCACGGCGCGGCTGGGCGGCCCGGAGAAGTCCCGCATCCGCCACGTCGAACGCGGGAAGCTGCTGCCCCGGGACCGGGTGGACAACCTCGTCGACCCCGGCTCGCCGTTCCTGGAGCTGTCCCCGCTGGCCGCGCACGGCCTCTACGACGGTGACGCCCCGGGCGCCGGGATGATCACCGGGGTCGGACGGGTGTCGGGCCGCGAGTGCGTGGTCGTCGCCAACGACGCCACCGTCAAGGGCGGCACCTACTACCCGATGACGGTGAAGAAGCACCTCCGCGCCCAGGAGGTGGCCCTGCACAACCGGCTCCCCTGCATCTACCTGGTCGACTCCGGCGGGGCGTTCCTCCCCCGCCAGGACGAGGTGTTCCCCGACCGCGAGCACTTCGGCCGGATCTTCTACAACCAGGCCACCATGTCCGGGCTGGGGATCCCGCAGATCGCCGCGGTCATGGGCTCCTGCACCGCGGGCGGCGCCTACGTCCCCGCGATGTCCGACGAGGCCGTGATCGTCCGCAACCAGGGCACGATCTTCCTCGGCGGGCCGCCTCTGGTGAAGGCCGCGACCGGCGAGGTCGTCACCGCCGAGGAGCTCGGCGGCGGGGACCTGCACTCCAGGATCTCCGGGGTCACCGACCACCTCGCGAACGACGACGCCCACGCCCTGCGGATCGTGCGGTCGATCGTCGGGACGTTGGGTCCGCGCGTCGCACCGCCGTGGGAGCGGGTCCCGACCGTCGAGCCCGCCGTCGACCCGGCCGAGCTGTACGGGGCCGTGCCCACCGACTCCCGGATCCCGTACGACGTGCGCGAGGTCGTCGCCCGCGTCGTCGACGGCTCCCGGTTCCACGAGTTCAAGTCCGAGTACGGCACCACCCTGGTCACCGGGTTCGCCCACATCCACGGCCACCCCGTCGGGATCATCGCCAACAACGGCATCCTGTTCTCCGAGTCCGCGGTCAAGGGCGCGCACTTCGTCGAGCTCTGCGACCAGCGCGGGATCCCGCTGGTGTTCCTGCAGAACATCTCCGGGTTCATGGTCGGCCGCGACTACGAGGCGGGCGGTATCGCCAAGAACGGCGCGAAGATGGTCACCGCCGTGGCCTCCACCAGGGTGCCGAAGCTGACCGTGGTCATCGGCGGCTCGTTCGGCGCCGGGAACTACGCCATGTGCGGGCGGGCCTACAGCCCCCGGTTCCTGTTCATGTGGCCCAATGCCCGCATCTCCGTCATGGGCGGCGAGCAGGCCGCCACCGTGCTCGGCACCGTCGGGAACGCCGACCCCGACGCCATCCGCAGCCAGTACGAGTCACAGGGCCACCCCTACTACTCCACCGCCCGGCTCTGGGACGACGGCGTCATCGACCCCGCCGACACCCGCACCGTGCTCGGGCTGTCCCTGTCCGTCGCCGCCAACGCGCCCCTGGCCGATCCGGCCTTCGGCGTCTTCCGGATGTGAGCCGCATGTTCTCGACAGTCCTGGTCGCCAACCGCGGGGAGATCGCGGTGCGGGTCATCCGCACCCTGCGCGCCCTCGGCATCCGCTCGGTCGCCGTCTACACCGACCCGGACGCGGGAGCGCCGCACGTCACCGCGGCGGACGTCGCGGTCCACCTCGGCCCCGCGCCGTCCTACCTGTCCATCGACTCGGTGATCGCCGCCGCGAAGGCGACCGGCGCCGAGGCGATCCACCCCGGCTACGGCTTCCTCTCGGAGAACACCGCGTTCGCCGCGGCGTGTGCGGCGGCGGGGCTGGTGTTCGTCGGGCCGCCCGCCGAGGCGATCGAGGCCATGGGCGACAAGATCCGGGCCAAGCAGACCGTCGCCAAGGCGGGGGTGCCGGTGGTGCCCGGCTCCGACGGCGTCGGGCTGTCCGACGCGGAGCTGACGGCCGCCGTCGAGCAGGTCGGGTACCCGGTACTGCTCAAGCCCTCCGCCGGTGGCGGCGGCAAGGGCATGGTCGAGGTCCACCGCGCCGAGGACCTCGCCGACGCGATCGCAGGCGCGCGTCGGGTGGCCCGCGGCTCCTTCGGCGACGACACCCTGCTCGTCGAGCGGCTCGTCACCTCGCCCCGCCACATCGAGATCCAGGTGCTCGCGGACACCCACGGCAACGTGGTGCACCTCGGCGAGCGGGAGTGCTCGCTGCAGCGACGCCACCAGAAGATCGTGGAGGAGGCGCCGTCGCCGCTGCTCACCCCGGCGCAGCGGGAGGCCATGGGCGCCGCCGCGTGCGAGGCGGCGCGGGCCTGCGGGTACGCAGGCGCGGGCACCGTGGAGTTCATCGTCGACGGCCGCGACCCCGACTCCTGGTTCTTCATGGAGATGAACACCCGCCTGCAGGTCGAGCACCCGGTCACCGAGGAGGTCTACGGGGTCGACCTCGTCGCGGCCCAGCTGCGGGTGGCCGCGGGCGAGACGGCCCCGTGGCCCACCGAGCTCCGACCGTCCGGCCACGCGATCGAGGTCCGCGTCTACGCCGAGGACCCCGCCGCGGGGTTCCTGCCCACCGGCGGGCGGATCCTCGCGCTGCGCGAGCCGTCGTCGGTGCGGGTGGACTCCGGTGTCGCGGAGGGTGGGACCGTCGGCTCGGACTACGACCCGATGCTGTCGAAGATCATCGCCCACGGCGCCGACCGCGCGGAGGCCCTGCGCAGGCTCGACGCCGCGCTCGCCGACACCGTCCTGCTGGGGCTCGGCACCAACATCGGCTTCCTGCGGGCCCTGCTCGCCGATCCCGACGTCCGGGCGGGCGATCTCGACACCGGCCTCGTCGGCCGCCGCCTCGACGCCCTGACCGGCACGGACCTGCCCACCGCGGTCCTGGGTGCCGCCACCGGCATCACTCTCCTCGACCTGGAGCCCACGGCCGCGCTCGTCGACCCCTTCGACGTGCCCGGCGGCTGGCGCCTCGGCGAGGACGCCTGGACCACCCGACGGCTGCTGGTCTCCGGCCACGATCCGGTCGAGGTCCGGTCCCGCGGACGGGCCGCCGCGGCGGAGGTCTCGCTCGACGGCGCCGATCCGGTCGCGACCACGACCGTGCGGGTCGGCGACGGGTACCGCCACACCCAGGACGGGACGACCCACACCGTCGTTGCGGCGCGGGACGGCTCGACGCTCTGGCTCGCCCTGGGCGGCCACACCTACGCGATCGGCGAGCAGGAGGCCCTGGAGGCCGCGGCCGAGGAGGCGGCGGGAGCGGGCGGCCCCGTCCTGTCCCCCATGCCCGGCACCGTGACCGTGGTCGACGTCGCCGAGGGCCAGCAGGTCACCGCAGGTCAGACCATGGTGGTGGTCGAGGCGATGAAGATGGAGCACGTCCTGAGCGCCCCCGTCGACGGCACCGTCCGCGAGCTGCGGGCGCGGGTCGGCGGGACGGTGGCGAAGGACGCGGTGCTGCTCGTCGTGGAGGCGGGTCCGGACGGCGCTGCAGGGGGCTGATCGCGCAGGCGGGCCGCGCGGGCAGGAGCCGTCAGGTCGGGCAGGAGCCGTCAGGTCGGGCGGGCCGCGCGGAGGGTGCGGAGCTCGTGGTCGGCCGCGCCGAGCTGCCGGTGGAGGTCGGCGAGGCGGGCCGCGGTCTCCTCGTCCGCGCGTCGACGGTCGGCCCGGTGCGCCTCGTCGCGGCCCGCGAGGTCCGTGCGGAAGCGTTCCTCGGCCTCGGCCAGGGCCCGCCGTCCCCGCAGCTCCGCCGCGTCGACCTCCGCGCGGAGCCGGTCCTCCGCCGCGGTGAGGGCCGCACGGGCCTCGGCGTCGGCGCGTGCCACCGCCGCACGGGCCTGCTCCTCGGCGCGCGCCACCGCCGCACGGGCCTCGTCCTCGGCCTCGGCGACCGCCGCCGTCGATCGGTGCTCTGCTGAGGCGAGCCGGTCCCGCAGCTCGGCGAGCTCCACACGGTGGGCCTCGACCAGGGCCGCCCGGTCCTCGGCGGCGCGAGCGGCCTGGTCCTCGGCCCGCGCCCGCGCCTCGGCGGCGGCCTCGTCGTGGGCGTGCAGGGTCGCGGTGGTCGTGGCCAGCCGGTCCGAGACCTCGGCCGTGCGGGCCGCAGCGGCCTCCGCGAGCTCCTCGGCGCGGGACAGGCGGTCCTGCAGCACCTCGATCCGACCCTCGGCGCGCAGCCGGTCCGCGACGGCGGCCGACGTCACCTTCTCCGACCTCCCCCGCTCCCGGTCCGCGCCCTCGGCGAGGGAGACCGCCTCGACGACCCTGGCCTGCGCGTCGACCGTCGCACGCTCGGCGGCGGCAGCACGTGCCTCCGCCTGCTCACGTGCGCCCCGGGACTCCGCGGCCTCGGCACGGGCCGCGTCGCGCTCCTGCAGGGCGGCCCGGGTGGCGTCGCCGACCAGCGTCCGCGTCTCGGTGACCGCCGCGAGGAGCTCCGCCAGCGGCTCCGCCGCGGCGCCCAACCGCTCGCCGAGCCGGTCGAGGACCACGGAGTGCCCGAGCGGGTCCTCCGGCTGCACCGACTCGACCGCGAGGAAGGCGGCCTCCGCAGCCTTGCAGGTCAGGTCGTTCGTGCCCCAGGTCCGGCCGTCCTGGCAGTAGCGGGGCCGGTTCCCCCGGCCCTGCGAGACGGGCAACGGCGCCCGACAGTGCCGGTAAGCGCATCGTCGCTGGTCCTCGTTCACACCTTCATAATTCCAGATAGATATCTACCGACCTAATTCAGATCAGGGATAGCGCTCAACGCGGGAGAAACCCTCTTCTCCTGGGTCAGACGGCCCGCGGACGCCGACGGCGACGGCCCGGAACTCAGGCGGGCTGAGCGCCGCGTACCGACCGTCGCGAGAGCGCCCAGGCGAACGCGCCCGCGGGCAGGTGCATGAGCAGGCCGTACACCGCGGGCGCCATCGCCGCCGCGGGGTTCCCCAGCACGGTCGCGGCGACGGTGATCGCGAGGACCGCGTTGTGGACGCCGATCTCCATGGACGAGGCGATCGCCTGCCGGTGCGACACCCGCACCAGCCGCGGCACCGCGTAGCCCAGCGAGAGGCTCAGCACGCTCAGCAGCAGACACACCACGCCGACCGCCGCAAGGTTCGGCAACAGTTCGTCGACCTGCTGCAGGACCGCCGCGAGGATCGCCAGGGTCAGCGCCACCACCGACGCGATCCGCACCGGCCGTTCCATGCGGTCCGCGAACGCCGCGGCCCGCGCACGGACCACCATGCCGAGCCCGACCGGCACCAGGACCAGCGCGAACACCTGGGCGAGCTTGTCCCACTGCAGCCCCACCGACGCACCGCCACCGGCGAAGTACCCGATCGCGACCGTCGCGACGACGGGCAGCGTGACCACCGCCAGCACCGAGTTCACCGCGGTCACCGAGACGCTGAAGGCCACATCACCCCCGGCGAGATGGGTCAGCACGCTCGCCGTGATCCCGCCCGGGGACGCCACCAGGAGCATCATCCCGATCGCGAGATCGGTCTCGAGACCGAACAGCAGCACGAGCCCGAAGCAGACCGCCGGGAGCAGCAGCAGCTGACAGAGCAGGGTGACGACGACGGCCCGCGGCACCGTCGCGACCCGCGCGAAGTCCGCGAGGGTGAGGGACAGCCCGAGGCCGAACATCACGATCGCGAGCACGGCGGGCAGCACGACGGAGAAGATCGGCGACGTCATCGTCACTCCCGATTCGGGCGATTGGTCCGATCACGCTAGCCGGCGGGCCCGCCCCACGCGTCCGCCGAACTGCTGAAACAGGGCCGTGATCGCGGTGCCGGCGTCCTGAGCGCCACCGACGGCGCTCACGACGCCGGACCGGTGATCGCCGGGGAGGTCGTAGGCTCGCCTCGTGATCGACGAGCCCGCGGACACCCGGCTCGTCGTCCGGCCCTCGGCCACGCCGGACCCGCCGGATCTGCCGGATCTGCCCGCCCGCCTGCGGGCCCTCGACGCCGCGGCCGACCGGTACCTGGAGGACGGGCGGGTCGCGGGGACCCGGCAGGCCTACGCGCAGGACTGGGCGGCCTGGACCGACTACACGCGCTGGGCCGGGATCCCGCTGCTGTCCGGTGGGCGGGGCGCGCTCGTCGGGTTCGTGCTGTGGTGCGAGCAGGGCGGGCCGCGCCTGGACCGGCCCGCGGGCGAGCCCGCGGCACCGGCGACCGTCCGCCGTCGGATCGCCGGGGTGCTGCACGGGTTGCGGCGCTTCGGCGCCGACCTCGATCCCCGCGGTCCGGAGGCCGCTCGGGAGGCACTGGCGGTCTACCGGCGGCGCCTCGCCGAGGACGGGATCCGGCGCGGACGCGGCCAGGCCGTCGCCGTCGACCTCCGCGCGGTGCTCGCGATGTCCGCGGCCTGCCCGGACACCCGTGCCGGGTTACGCGACCGCGCGATGCTCACGATCGGCTTCTACGGCGCCACCCGTGCGAGCGACCAGGCCCACCTGCTGGCCGCGGACGTGACGGTCGAGCAGAACGGGCTGGTCGTCGACGTCCGGGTCGGCAAGACGACGGGACGCAGCGCGCTCCCCCGCCGTCGGCACCCGTTGTTGTGCCCGCGCACCGCCTGGCTCGCCTGGCAGCAGGTCGCGGGCGGCGGGCCCGCCTTCCGTCGGATCGACCGCCACGACGTGGTGGGCGACAGGGCACTGTCCCCGGACGCCGTCACCGCCGTGATCGCGCGGGCCGGCGAGCGGGCGGGCCTGGCCCACCCGGTCACCTGCCACTCCCTGCGCGCCGGCTTCGCCACCGAGTCCTACCGCGCGGGAGCGGGCCTGCTGGACATCGCCCAGCAGGGCCGCTGGGCCCCGGGGAGCCAGGAGCTCTTCCGCTACATCAGGACCGTGGACCAGTGGCGCCACAACGCGGCCGACGGCCTGGACCTCGACCCTGACGTCAGGAGCGGCGTTTGAGGTAGTCCGCCACCACCTCGGCGCCCAGGCCGTCCAGGGACGGGGTCACGACCCGGCCGCCCACTCTCTTGGCGACATCGTCCATGAACGCCGCCAGCCTCGGGTCGTCCCCCAGGACGAAGAAGGTGAACGCGGCCTTGAGCCCGGCGAGCTTGTCCAGCTCCCCCACCGTCGCCCGCAAAGTGTGCGGACTGGGCGGGTAGTCGAAGTAGGCCTCGCCGTCCGGCTCCAGGTGCGCGGTCGGCTCGCCGTCGGTGACGACCAGGACCACGGGCGTGGCGTCGGAGTTCTTGCGGAGGTGCTGTGCCGCGAGGAGGAGGGCGTGGTGCAGGTTGGTGCCCTGCGCGTACGCCCCCTCCAGGCCCACCAGCTCGCCGATGTCCACGGACTGTGCGTGCCGCCCGAACGTGACGAGCTGCAGCGCGTCCCCGCGGAACCGCGTCGAGACGAGCTGGTGCAGGGCCAGCGCGGTGCGTTTCATCGGCACCCACCGCCCCTCGGCCACCATCGACCACGACGTGTCGACCAGCAGCGACACCGCGGCGCGGGTCCGCTGCTCGGTCTCGACGATCTCGACGTCCGTCACGTCGAGCGCCCGGGTGTCCCCCGACGCCCGCCGCAGCTGCGCGTTCAGCAGCGTCCGCGGCACCGACCAGGCCTCGGTGTCCCCGAAGGCCCACGGCCGGGTCTGCCCGGTCGCGTCCCCCGCGGCACCGGCCCGGCGGGTGTCCCGCTGCCCGGTGCGTCCGGACAGCTGCTCGGCGACGTCCCGCAGCACCGACTGCCCGAGCCTGCGCAACGCCTTGGGCGACAACGACAAGGTCCCGTCGGCGGCCCGCTCGAACAGACCCTGCCGCTGCAGCTCGCGCTCCAGCTGGGCCAGCGTGCGGGCGTCGACGCCCGCCTGCTCGCCGAGCATCTCGGTGAGCGCGTCCAGGTCGATGTCGTCCAGCCGGGCGCCCGGGTAGCTCTGCGACAGCTGCTCGGCGAGCGAGTCCAGCCTGCCCAGCTCCTCCAGGGCACGTGTCGCCTCACCCATGCCCAGGGGGTTGTCGCCGCGGAACCGGCCGGAGCCGTCCCAGTCCTCGCCGGGGCGCAGCCCCTGGAGCTGGGCGTCCAGCCGGGCCATCTGCTGGGCGAGCCGCGGGTCGCCGAAGGCCTGCTGCGACAGCTCCATGAGCTCGGCCCGCTGCTCGGCGGACATCGAGTTGAGCATCCGCTGGGCGGCAGCGGAGCGCTGGGCCAGCGTGTCGATCAGCTCGTCGGTGTTCTGCGGGTTCTCCGGGAAGAAGTCCCCGTGCTCACGCATGAACTCGGCGAACTGCTCGGTCGTGTCCTGCCCCGCCGCATGGTTCTCCAGCAGGGAGTTCAACGACTCCATCATCGAGTTGATCCGCTCGACGTCCTCCGGGGTCGCCCCCTGGAGCGCCTGCTTCATGCCCTCGAAGCGCTGGTCCAGCAGCTCCCGGCCGAGCAGGTCCCGGATGTCCTCGTACGCCTGCCGGGCCTCGGCGGACCGCCAATCGTACTCGGTGAGCTCGCGGACGGCACCGCCGGTGTCGTCGGGCAGGGCGTCGAGCTGCATCTCGCGGAACCGGGCGTCGTCGGAGTCTTCGTTCCCGAGGGACTCCCGCTCGGCGTCGAGGGCACGTTGCAGGAGCTCGCGGACCTCCTGCAACGTGCCGTCGATCCGGTTGTCCCGCTGCAGGTCCCGGCGGCGCTGCCAGACCTCGCGGGTCAGGTCGTCCAGGCCGCGGTTCTCCCCGAGGCCGCGACGCAGCAGCTCCTGGAGGGCCTGGCGGGGCGACGAGCCCTCCATGACGTCCCGGCCGACCTGGTCCATGGCCGAGCGGATGTCGAACGGCGGGGCCAGCGGGTCCGGCCCGCCGTCGTACGGCCCGTAGGCGTAGCGGAGTCTCCTGCGGCGTGGATCAGCCATATTCCACCGTGTCGCCGTCGTCCGCCTCGTCCTTCGCCAGCTTGCGGGTGAGGAAGAGGTACTCCAGGGCCATCTCGGCGGCCGACGCCATCGGACCCGGGTCCTCGGTGCCCTCGGCCCCCAGCCGCGTGGCCACCTCGGTGAGCACGTCCACCGCGGGCAGCTTGGCGACGACCTCGGCCGCGGGCACGCGCTCCCCGGTCCGGACGGGCCGGGAGGCGACCTGGTCGGCCAGCTCGGACAGGTCGACGCCGCGCAGCGCGAACCGCGCGGTGTCCGCGATCGCCCGGCGCAGCAGGTGCTCGAGGATCTCCTCCTCACGCCCCTCCTCGCCGGACTCGAACTCGATCTTCCCGCGGAGCACGGCGGGCACGGCCTCGAGGTCGACCGGCCGGGCGTAGGCCCGCGCCTCCCCGACGATCGCGGCCCGCCGCAGTGCCGCCGCGGCGACGGTCTCGGCGGCCGCCACGGCGAACCGGGCGGACACCCCCGAGCCCTGGTCGACCGCGGAGGACTCCCGCAGGTGGCGGGTGAACCGCGCGACGACCTCGACGAGGTGCCGCGGGACCTCCGCGGACAGCTCGGCCTCCTGGACGACCAGGTCCACCTCGTCCGACACCGCCAGCGGGTAGTGCGTGCGCACCTCCGCGCCGAAACGGTCCTTGAGCGGGGTGATGATCCGGCCGCGGTTGGTGTAGTCCTCCGGGTTGGCGGAGGCGACCAGCAGCACGTCGAGCGGCAGGCGCAGCGTGTAGCCGCGGACCTGGATGTCCCGCTCCTCCATGACGTTGAGCAGCGCGACCTGGATGCGTTCGGCCAGGTCGGGCAGCTCGTTGATCGCCACGACGCCGCGGTGGGCCCGCGGGACCAGTCCGAAGTGGATGGTCTCGGGGTCGCCCAGCGAGCGGCCCTCGGCGACCTTGACCGGGTCCACGTCGCCGATGAGGTCGGCGACCGCCGTGTCCGGGGTGGCGAGCTTCTCGGTGTACCGCGCGGAGCGGTGCACCCAGGTGACGGGCAGGTCGTCGCCCAGCTCGGCCGCGCGCCGGAGGGTCTCCGGCGCGATGGGTTCGTAGGGGTGTTCGCCCAGCTCGGAGCCCTCGACGACGGGGGCCCACTCGTCGAGCAGGCCGACGATCGAGCGGAGCAGCCGGGTCTTGCCCTGGCCGCGCTCACCGAGCAGCACGATGTCGTGCCCGGCGATCAGGGCGCGCTCGAACTGTGGGAGCACGGTGTTCTCGAAGCCGACGATCCCCGGCCAGGGATCGCGGCCCTCGCGCAGCGCGGCGAGGAGGTTGTCACGGATCTCGGACTTGACGCCCTTGAGCACGTGCCCGGAGGCACGGAGGGCACCGAGGGAGCGGGGAAGATCGGCGGGTGCAGTGACGGGTGCAGTGAACGGCACCCCTCCACGCTACGCCCGCAGGATGATTACGGCGCAACAGTCGGACGCGACGATCAGAGGAGCAACAGCACCGTCGGCACCGCGACCAGCGCCACCGCGCACACGCGCACGCCGATCCTGGCCGCCCACGGGAGCGGGCGCGGGTGCGAGGAGATCCGCTCGATGCGCGCCTCCAGCGCGTCGGTGAAGCTCGACAGCGCCGCCGCGGGGGCGCTGCCGCCGACCGTCTTGAGCGCGCCGACGAGCTCGTGCGGCTCCGACTTGCAGGCCGCGACGTCGTCCGCGCGCATCTCGATCAGCTCGGCCACCGCGACCTGGGCACACTCCATGCCGCGGACGAACGGGGCCGTCGCGCCCCACGCGACGAACGGGAGCACCACGAGGTCGTGCCGTTCCCGCAGGTGGGAGCGCTCGTGGGCGAGCACCGCCCAGACCTCCTCGGGCTCGAGGGCCTCGAGCACACCCGCGGACACGACGAGCCGGGAGCTGCGGCCGGGCAGGCAGTACGCGACCGGCTGCGGATGGTCGAGCACGCGGGTACCGGGCGAGTCCGGCCACGGGGTGGCGAGGACGTCGAGCAGGTCCCGGTGGCGGCGGCGGGCGCGCAGCGTGCGCACGTACATCGTGCCGAGCACCCACAGCAGCCGGGCCCCGACTCCGACGGAGGCGAGGGCCGCGATCAGGTGCACCGCGTCGAACCGCGCGGGCCACCGCCCCTCGTTCCACTCCCGCACCAGCGTGCCGACGGCGGCGGGGAGGGAGTCCCCCAGCGGGGACAGCCCGTAGACCACGCCACAGCCGACCAGCGACAGACCTCCGGCGAGCCCGATCGCCTGCCAGACGAGCAGCGCCCCGACCGGGTCCCGACGGGTCCAGCGTGCCTTGCTGAACCCGCGGCTCGCCGGCTCGGCGAGGACCACGCCGAGCACCAGGAGGCCGAGCGCAGCGAGCGCCATCGGTCCATTCTCCCGGACGGCTCCCCGGGCTAGTCCAGCAGGTCCCGCAGCTTGCGGCGTTCCTCGCTCGGGATGGAGCCCAGGAACCGGGCCAGCGCCGCGCCACGGTCCGGCGCGCCGTCCAGCGCGTCGTTCATCAGCTCGGCCACGTGGTCCTCCCGCGAGGCGGTCGGACGGTAGTGGTGCGCCCGCCCGTCCCGCGTGCGGACGACGAGCTGCTTGCGCTCCAGCCGCCCCAGCACCGTGAGGACGGTGGTGGTGGCGAGCTCGCGATCGGCCAGGGACTCCTGGACCTCGCGCGCCGTCAGCTCACCGGTGGCGGCCCACAGCACTTCCATCACGGCACGTTCAAGCTCACCCAGACTCGGCACAGGAACGATTCTACTCCGCGTAGAAAGCATCCGGGTGCAGAACTTAGGGTGTCCTTCACGTGACCTGCACCTCGTCGCCCACCTGCAGGTAGCCGAAGAAGGCCTGGGCGTCCTCCAGGACGAGCTTCACGCAGCCCGCCGAGGGCGTGTCCTGCCTGCCCTGGTGGAACGCGACGCCGCCCGGGGCGAAGAACACCGAGTACGGCATCTGCACGAGGTACTCGCGGCTGGTGTACTGCTCGGCCTTCCACTGCACCGCGAAGGTGCCGAGCGGGGTGGGGTCCTCGTCGTCGCCGGTCTGGACCTGCACCGGCCCGCGCACCACCCGCCCGCCGTCCATCAGCCAGGCCAGCCGGCCCGCGACGTCCACGCAGGCGCGCGCGGTCGCGGTGCACGGGGTGCCGCCGACGCCACCGGGGTAGGTCGCGGGGGCGGGCGCGGCGAGCGGCGGGGCGGGCTGCTGGGCGGACGCCGTCCCGAACCCGAGGACCGCCGTCACCGTGACCACCAGGGCCGTCACCGCACCCAGGGTCATCATCCGCACGCGCCGCCGCATCCGCACCTCATCGCTCGATCCCCCGGGTCCCCACCCCCTCCATCGTCCGCCCGGCGCAACGACTGCAGGGCCACACGGGTGACGATCAGGTGGTCTGGACGACACCCTCCGTACAGGGAGCCGTCACCGGCCCCGATACGCCGGGGCGCGTTTCTCGGCCCGCGCCGCGCGGCCCTCCTCCAGGTCCGCGCTGCGCCAGCAGGCTCGGAAGGCGTCCTGCAGCACCGGATCGGTCTCCGCCAGGTCGACCCGGTCGAGGACCTGCTTGTTGTAGGCGAGGGTGAGCGGGGCGAGGCCTGCCAGCTCGGCGGCCCACGCGTGGGCCTCCTCGACCGTGCCGAGCCGGTCGACGAGCCCACGCTGCAGGGCGAGCTCCGCGCCGACGGTCTCGCAGCCGATCAGCAGCGCCCGCGCCGTGCCGCCGCCCGCGACCTGCTCCAGCCGCCGGATCGTCCAGGGGTCGACGGCGAGCCCGAGCCGCGCGGTGGGCAGGGCGAACACCGCCCCCTCGGCCGCGACCCGCAGGTCCGCCGCGATCGCGAGCTGGGTGCCGCCGCCGATCGCGGGACCGTTCACCGCCGCGACGACGGGGACCGGGAGCGTGTGCACGGCCTGCAACGCGGCGTAGAGCGCCGCCAGGAAGTCCGTGCCGTAGACCTCGCCGAAGTCCGCGCCCGCGCAGAAGCTGGTGCCCGCCCCCGTCACGACGACGGCGCGGGCGCCCTCGGCCCGTACCCGCTCGACGGCCGCGACGATGCCCTCGCAGGTCTCGACGTTCAGCGCGTTGCGCCGTTCCGGACGGTCCAGCTCGATGGTCCCGACGCGGTCCTCGCCGACCCGCACGTGCACGGCCACTGATTCGCTCCCTTGATCGACCGCTGGGAGCGTACGCTGCGCCGCGTGACGGGCGGGGTGGACGAGGCCGGGCTCCGCCTGGGGACTCCCGCGGGCCGGTGGGTGCTGCTCACCACGGTCCTGGGATCCGGGCTGGCGATGCTCGACGGCACCGTCGTCAACGTCGCGCTGGCCCACATCGGCGGCGACCTCGACGCCGGGTTCGCAGGTCTGCAGTGGACGGTCAACGCCTACACGCTGGGCCTGGCCGCGCTGATCCTGCTCGGCGGGTCGCTGGGCGACCGGTTCGGGCGGCGGCGGATCTTCGTGATCGGCGTGGTGTGGTTCGCGGTGGCGTCGGCGGTGTGCGCCTTCGCCCCGGACATCGGGACGCTGGTCGCGGCGCGGGCCCTGCAGGGTGTCGGCGGGGCGCTGCTCACCCCGGGCAGCCTGGCCATCATCTCGGCGTCCTTCCACGGCAAGGACCGGGCGGCCGCGGTGGGCGCCTGGTCGGGGCTGGGCGGGATCGCGGGGGCGGTGGGGCCGTTCGTCGGCGGTTGGCTGGTCGAGTGGTCCTGGCGGGCGGTGTTCCTGATCAACCTGCCGCTCGCGGCGCTGGTGGTCTGGGTCGCGCTCAGGCACGTCCCCGAGTCGCGGGACCCGGCCGCCGCCCCCGGCCTGGACCTGACGGGGACGGCGCTGGCGATCGTCGGGCTGGCCGGGGTCACCTGGGCGCTCACCGAGGGCGGCGCTGGCTGGACCACGCCCGCGTGGATCGCGCTGGTCGTCGGGGTCGCGGCGCTGGCGGTGTTCGTCCCGGTGGAGTGGCGTTCGCGGCACCCGCTGGTCCCGCCCTCGCTGTTCCGCAGTCGGATGTTCACCGCGGCCAACGTCGTCACGCTGCTGGTGTACGCGGCGTTGGGCACGCTGTTCCTGCTGCTGGTCCTGCAGCTGCAGGTGGTCGCCGGGTTCTCCCCCGTGCTCGCAGGCGCGGGCCTGCTGCCGGTCACCCTGCTCATGCTGCTGCTCTCGGCGCGCTCGGGGGCGCTGGCCCAGCGGATCGGGCCGCGGCTGCCGATGACCGTCGGGCCGCTGGTCGCCGCGGGCGGGGTGCTGCTGCTCCTGCGGATCGGCCCCGGGGCGTCCTGGTTCCTCGACGTCCTGCCCGGAGTCGTCGTCTTCGCCCTGGGTCTCTGCCTGACCGTCGCCCCGCTCACCGCGACCGTCCTCGACGCCGCCCCGGACCGCTACGCGGGCGCGGCCTCCGGGGTGAACAACGCGGTGGCGCGCTCGGCCGGGCTGCTGGCGGTCGCCGTGGTGCCGGGCGTGGCGGGCATCGGCGGGGCGGACTACACGGACCCGGTCGCCTTCGAGTCCGGCTTCCGGACGGCGCTGGTCATCGTGGCCGCGCTGCTCGCCGCCGGTGGCGTGGTGTCCGCCCTGACCATCCGCAACACCCTCGGCGGGAGCGACCGGATCCCGCTCGAACGCTGCGCGCACTGCGGGGTCACCGCACCACAGGCGTACCCCCGGGAGCCGACGCCGAAGTAGTCGAGACGTCGTCGGCGAACCGGACGTGGTCGACGGCGGTCAGGACCCTCGCCGCGACCGCGGACCCGCGAGGACCGCGGTGATCCGGGACACTAGAGGGCGGCGGCGAGCTCCCGCAGTGCCGCGCGGAACTCGTCGTCGACCTCGCCCGACGAGGTCAGGATCTGGGTCGCGACGTGGTCCGCGCCCGCGGCGGCGTGCGCCTTCAGGCCCGTCGCGATCTGCTCGGTCGTGCCGTGCAGCGCGAGGGCGTCGACCAGCCGGTCCGTGGGGGTGTCCAGGTCCTCCTCGGTGAAGCCGCTGCGCAGCAGGTTGCGGCGGTAGTTCACGAGCCCCAGGTAGCGCTGGATCGTCGGCTCGGCGACGGCGCGGGCGCGCGCGGCGTCGGTGGACGGGACGATCTTCTGCTCGATCGCGAGCAGCGGCCCGTCGCCGAGGATCCCTCGCGCCTCGCGGGTGTGGGCGGGGACCGTCAGGTAGGGCAGTGCCCCCGCCGTCCGCTCCCCCGCGACCCTGAGCACCTTCGGGCCCAGGGCGGCGAGCGCGCGGCCCTCGACGGGGACCTTCGCGGCGTCCAGCTCGTCGAGGTAGGTCTGGATGGTGTCGTACGGCGACGCGTACACCCGGTCCGCCTCCGGGTGCCCGATCCCGACGCCCAGCAGGAAGCGCCCGGGATACCGGTCCGCGATGCGGTGGTAGGAGACCGCCACCTCGGCCGCGGGCACCTGCCACATGTTGACGATGCTGGTGCCCACGGCGATCCCCTCGGTCGCCGCGAGGAGGCTCTCCGCGACCGCCAGGTCCGCCGGGGGCGACCCGCCCACCCAGACCGCGCCGAAGCCCCGCTCCTCGATCTCGGCCGCCACCTCGGGGGTCTGGTGGCCCCGCATCAGCCAGATCCCGTTCCGTCCCACGTCCACGCTCATGCCAGTGCTCATCCCAGCGCTCATGCCCGTGCTCATGCCTGCAGTCAACCCGACGCGGGCGTGGGCGCATTCCTGTCGGGGACCCTTCGTAGGCTCGCGGGGTGACCCGCACCCTCCCCTGGCGCCGCGCGCCGCACGTCCTCGTGGCCGCCCGGCCCGAGCTCCCCCGGCACGTCCCGGCAGGCACCCGCGCCGTCGTCGTCGGTGGGGGGATCGCCGGGATCAGCGCCGCGACCGTGCTGGCCGAGCGGGGCGTCGAGGTCACGGTGCTGGAGGCGGCCCGGCACCTCGGGGGCAGGTTGGGGGCCTGGTCGCACACCCTGTCGGACGGGTCGGAGCAGGTCGTCGAGCACGGGTTCCACGCGTTCTTCCGGCACTACGACACCTGGCGGGCGATCCTGCGCCGGGTCGACCCGGGCCTGGGCCTCCTGCGGCCGGTGGCAGGCTATCCGGTGATCTCGCGGCGCTGGCCCGCCGAGGACCTCGGGGACCTGCCCGCCGCGCCGCCGTTCAACCTGCTCGCGTTGTTCGCCCGTTCGCCCAGCCTGCGGCTGCGGGAGATCGCGGGGGCGGATGCCGCGCTCGGCTTCGCGCTGCTCGCGCACTCCCCCGCCGAGACGGTCACCCGGTTCGACGCGATGTCGGCCGGGGAGTTCCTCGCCCGGCTGGGGGTCTCGGAGCGGGCCCGCGCGATGTTGTTCGAGGCGTTCGCCCGCTCGTTCTTCTGCGACCAGGACGGGCTCTCCGCGGCCGAGCTGGTCTCGATGTTCCACTACTACTTCCTCGGCAACCCGGCGGGCATCGGGTTCGACGCGCCGTCCGAGGACCACCGCACCGCGATCTGGGACCCGCTGGCGGAGTACCTGCGCAAGCGCGGCGCCCAGGTGCGGCTCGGGGCGCCGGTGGAGGGTCTGCGGCGCTCCGGCGAGCGCTGGGTGGTCGAGGCCGAGGGCGGGTCGTGCGAGGCCGAGCACGTGGTCCTGGCCCTCGACCCGGGCGCGCTGCGGACCCTGGTCGCGGGCGCGCCCGTGGGTCCGGACCTGGCCCGGCGCGCCGGGTCGCTGCAGGTCGCGCCGCCGTTCGCGGTGAGCAGGCTGTGGCTGGACCGGCCGGCGGGACCGGACCGGGCGGTGTTCAGCGCGGTGTCGGGTGAGCCGACGCTGGACTCGGTCACGCTCTACTCGCGGCTGGAGGGCGAGTCCGCGCGCTGGGCCGCGCGGACCGGTGGCGAGGTCGTGGAGCTGCACTCGTACGCCTGCACGGCGCCGGACGCGGCCACCGCGACCGCCCGGATGCGGGCCGAGCTCGCCGCCCTCTGGCCGGAGACGGCCGAGGCGCGCGTGCTGGACGTCGTCGAGCGCAGCGAGGCCACCGCGCCCGCCTTCCCGCCGGGCACCGCGGGCACCCGACCCGGCGTGCTCACCGACACCCCCGGGATCCGGGTGGCCGGGGACTTCGTGGACTGCCCGTTCCCGTCGGGGCTGATGGAGCGCGCGTCGATGACCGGGGTGCTCGCGGCGAACGACGTGCTGGCCGCCGTCGGGGTGGGGCCGGAGGAGATCCGCGGCATCGCCGACCGGGGGCTTCTCGCGGGCCTCCCCGTGCACCGGCTCGGCGCCCTGGGACGAGCGCGGGGCGCCTGATGACCCGCCCCACCCGCGAGTCCGACACCCCAGCGCGCGAGTCCGACACCCCAGCGCGCGAGTCCGACACCCCAGCGCGCG
>Ga0070671_100001474_pt1 | contig 17575 bp, 26 predicted proteins | sample KBSS73metaG_FD_65341 | JGI IMG/M metagenome (GOLD analysis project Ga0070671, IMG submission 65341) | Switchgrass rhizosphere microbial communities from Kellogg Biological Station, Michigan, USA - KBS S7-3 metaG | ecosystem: Host-associated > Plants > Roots > Rhizosphere > Soil ...
TAGCTTGGCTAGCAGCTAAGTCTCCAAGCATTGCTCTTGTGGCAATCTCTGTTTGAGTCTTTTGTTGAGTGGCCTGTCCGTTAGCTAAATTAACTAAAGTATTAGCTTTAGTGTGGTCAAGGTCAGCTTCTGCTTTTTGTTGCTCATTATAACCTTCTAAAAATCCATAAATAGGCATCTCAGCCTCCTCCTTGAGTTGCTGTCATATCTCCTGGCCGAGGAGCATACATATACTTCCTTAACCATTGAGTGTATTGATCTTGCGCTGCTTGGCGTTGGGGAGATAATTGCCCAAAAGCAGCATAGCGTTGGAAATCTCCTCCTAGGTCATGAAGGTCCACTCCTTGGGCTGCAAGGGCAGGATTAGAGGCCAAAAGTTGATTAGCATAATCTTGATTAAGAGTAATTTGAGGAGCAAATTGATCCAAGCTCTGCCCACTGGCTAACATTGCCATCACATTAGCATCGCTAAGCCCTGACCAAGGAGTGGAGAAGGAATAAAGTTTAGAATAATCAGGATTCACTCCTGCTGCTTGGAAACGGCTAAGCGTTCTATTAGCTCCTTCTACCTGACGAGCTGTGTCATTCGCATCTGCTTGGGTGCCGATCATATAAGCTAAGGCAGGGATGGCTAAAAGTCCAGCACCGGCTCCAGCTCCTTCAGTGGCCCCTGTAGTACTTGCTTCTGCTCCAGTGGTTCCTGCCGCTGCACCTCCTGCCTCAGCGCCCTCTTGTCCAGCTGCCCAAGCATCAAAGGCTCCTCCAGTGCCAGCTCCTAGCTCACTAGCTCCTGTGGTAGCAGCTCCTCCCCCGCCTCCTCCAAACAATGACCCTAGAAAGCCACCACCTTCGGAGGTACCTCCCGAACCCCCGAGTAGACCGGAAAGTTTGGAACTTAGACCATAGAGAGAGGAGAGAGATGAAAGAGTGCTTCCTAGAGAAGAACCTCCTCCAGGCTGTCCTCCCCCTTGCCCTCCCTGTTGCCCCATCCCAAGAGCCCCTCCAATATTAGCCATGGCATTATTTCTCTGACCGTATCTTCCAGCCAAGATCTGCCCAGCAGAGGCAGGAGATCCAGTTTGAGCCCCGCTCAGAAGAGCTAATCTATTAAATTGGTTCTGAATCTCATCACTAGCCATTGTTTGACCTTTAGCTTGGAGAGCCTCAAGAATATTCCCTGAACCTAAATACCCTTGAGCTGCTTGTTGCCTGGCAGTAGCATCTAAACCTACCTTCAATCTAGCTTGAAAAGCAGGATCATTTTGCAAAGCTGCTGTGGTGTTAGTCATCAAATTTTGTAACATGGGTTGATATTGAGCCCTCTGGCTCATGAAAGGATCAGAAGCCTGAGCTGCTGCTGCATTGATCCCTCTAGCAGAGTTAGGACTATTGCTAAATAAATCATAAAGCCCTGTGCCTGCGGATAATAATCCTGTTAGTCCAGCATTATTCCCTCCACTCAAAAGAGACGCTAGCTGGCCAAAAGAAACATTCCCACCTCCTGTAGCGGCTGTTTGGCTTCCTCCTGAGGGCAAAGAACTATAATCAGGATTTGAATAACTCCATTCATCCGCTCCTGTATTCCCTCCCTGATTAGCATAAAAGTCATTACTATAATCAGGATTTGAATATTCCCATTCGTCATTCATTTGTAAGTCCTTGATTAGAATGCACCAATATTATAATCTATTTCAGCAGCCACCAGCCTCAAAGCTGTGTTAGCTGCATGTTTGAAATCAAAAGCTCTTCTTCGGGCAGAGCCTAGGCTAGAAATCTTAGCTCTACTTTTAGCCATCTTGATAGCTCTGTATTGAGAAAAAGTATCATAATCATCATCTGTGTAGCGAGTGTAGATGATTGTTTCTACTCTATCCCCCACCAGTTCTAATCTATTAAACCTCTTAGAAGCCATCACTCCCATGTCGACAAGAGCAGATCTGATAAAAACATCTATGACTAAAGTATTATCTTCATAAACCCCTGGATCAAAAGAATAAACATTCCCATCAGTTATTCCTAAGATTAAATCTTTATCATTCCCGAAGGCATAGTAAGCGATAGGGAAATAAGACTCTGTGTAGAAGGTGACTGGGAAGAGGCCTTCCAAAGGAGGTGCTGTGGGAGAGAGTGGAACTAAAGGAACCACCCCAAATTGATTAGGGTCCATTGTGGAAGGGTTATACAAAAGCACAAAAGTAGTGTCTAAGTTTCCACTCTCTGCTCCAGAAATAGTCACCAAAACTCCATCCTCCTGCCCATGAGGATCTTCTAAAGTAACTAAAACTATCCCTCCAGGCTGTCCTGCTATCTCTGTAGCTGTACCAGTTGTCCCTTCAGCCACAGTAGACCATTCATGCCATTTGCCAGTCACTTCATCAAACACTAAGGTTTTTTGGGAATTAACTAAAGTAATAATGTAAAAGAAATGACCATTGGATTTAATAATGAAAGAATAAACTTCTTCTAAGTTATCCCCATTTAAGATTCTATCAATATAAGGATTAGACAAAAGCTTAGGAGTATATCCATCTAACTTCATGATAGATCTTCCTTTTTGCTTAGAATTTGCCATAAAGTAGACGGAATTATCTGCAAAAGAGATAGAACCTGTGGAGGCTAGGCCAATTTGAAGAAGAGCATTTTGGACTTTGGAAAGAGCTGATCCTGTGGTATTTCCTGCATCATAAAAGAATTCAGTAGAAAATTCCTTAAAAGCAACTATGTAGTTAAGCTGTCTAACTAAAGCCACAGCTCTATCAGGGGTCGAATTAGCGGTGATAAAGTTAAGAGCATTCCAGGAGGTAGGATCATTGAGATCAGATCCATTAATTTGCCCTAAGCTATTCATCACATAGACAATTCCATCTAGGTTCACCACTCCATAAACTGTACTAATTGGATAATCAGTATCAGTAATATGGGTAAGAGTAACTCCATCCCACAGATAAGCTATATTATTATTTTTTATGAAAACTTTCTCAGGGACTGTTCCACTAGCGGGAATTATCACCATCTGGAAAGGTTGGTCAGTGATGGGAGGAACAGGTGAAAGAACTGCTCCTGTAATGATAGCTGTGCTGTAGACGTCAGACTTCGTAGCTGTGAAGGTGGCTGTAGCAACTATATTAACTGTCCCTCCCCCATACACCATAGCTGTGTCACCAACACCTGTGAAGTTAAAATTACAAAAAGCAAAACCTGCCCTGGCAGAGAAAGTGCTAGCTGAACCATAGGCTGTCCAAGTTACTCCATCATAGGAAAAGTAAGGATCTTGGAGGCTAGTTCCTGAAGAATCACATCCTCCATAGACTAATAACTTATTGTCCACTCCAGTCAACCCAAACATCATCCTGGCCGACCAAGCAGCAGAAGAAGTCAATTGAGTCCAACTCACCCCTGCATCGATAGATCTCCAGACGTCATTTTTATAGTTAGCTGGAGTTCCAAAGGCTCCAATAACTCCTCCTGCTACATAAAGATCTCCATTAAAAGAACACATGGCAAGACCTCTTCGTGCAGTCCAAGAGGCAGAAGCTGTTTGAGTGGTCCAGGTGGTGCCGTTAAACTTTTCAACATTATTCAAGAGAGTTCCTGAGCCATTCACTCCTCCTGAGACTATGATAGTAGTTCCTAGGACAGAAGCCCCAAACATAGCTCTAGCAGAACTCATGGAGTTAGAAGAGGTCCAAGTCACTCCCTGGTCAGAAGATTTCCACACAGTAGCTGTAGGAGTGGAGAGAGCGCTTGCAGCTTTTGCTGTATAACCTCCAATAACATACAACACTCCCCCAAGATTAAACATATTGTGAAAGGCTCTTCCTCCAAAGGGAGCAGAGGCAGTGACCAATGACCAACTCACACCTTGATCATCTGATCTCCAGACATCGGAATAAATATCTGTAGCTCCGGAGCCTGAGCCTCCAGAGATAAAAAGCACATTCTCATCATTAGCACAAATAGCACTACCTATCCTAGCCTGTCCTGTGGCATTGCTGCTTCCAGGGTTCCACACTCCCCCATTAACAAAATTCAATCCACTGACTATCTCATCCCCTACAATAAATAACCCCATGTCATTGAAGGTAGTGGCTCCTTGGGCCTGTCCTGCACCAAAAGCCTCTTCTAACTCATATCCTGGCCTTTTAACAATCATTGGACCAATAGGAGTATCTTCTTCATAACAATTCTTTAATAATCCGTCTTTGTCAGAAGATGCACTCCGTCCTGCCAGAAGTTGAGGCATCGGAAGACGGACTGTTTGCATGGCTCCTCGTGAGCGAGGATCGATGGGCATTACACGAGTCCTTGTCTTGTATTGTAAGTTAGGTAAGTACTGGCCTCTTCAGCACTAAAACTAAATGCCTCTCGTACGTACATCTCATATCTTTTCTCAATTCTCCCCTCAGTCTGAGCATCCACCCCATATTCAGTCAGAAGATCAAACGCCAATCCCCACTTCAAAGCATTAAGGAATTCTTGTGGGAAATTAAACAAAGAATCAAAATCAGTAGTGTCCGTATACATAGTCTGAGGCCAAAGATGAACTACTCTATCTTGTCCATCATCAGCAGGCACAGGATATACATATAAATAACCTGTTGATTGGAGAGGGTTATAGAAGAAATTAACCGGAATCCCTCCTCCTGAAGTCTTATTCCCAAGCATATTATAGTCAGTCTGGCCGATCATGGTCATTGGTACGTCAAGATGTGTAGAAAGAGTCCTGATGTAATTTCCATTATCCATAATCCTCAATGGCTTATCTATAGTAAGCCCTGCTATTTGAGCAGTAGCTGTAGCTCCTGAGCCGTCTCCTCCAATGGAGACTGTGGTAGTGGCTTGGGTATAGGAGTTACCAGAAGCTGTCACTGTAATAGCAGTTATCACTCCTCCTTCGATAGTAGCTGTGGCGGTGGCTCCTGTCCCTCCTCCTGTGTCCGTGATAGTAACTGGAGCAGAAGTGTAACCAGTCCCTCCATCAGTGACTGTGATTGTATAGACATATCCAGCAGTGGGGCCAAAAGGATAAACCTGAAGACCTGCCAACATAGGAACTTCTATCTCATTAATCTTCCAAAGGGTAGCTCCTTTGTTGACCCAACTTTTGATCATCAAGTTAAGAGCTTCGGAGCAAAAAGTATAATCCTCCGCAGAAGGTTCTTGAGTCTGTCCAATCACTCCAAGAGCTCTAAGGACTGATTTGATAAGGTCATCTCTAGTGAAAGTTAGTCCAAAAGTATCACTCATCAAAATCTCCAGAAAGAAGATCGTGCTTAAAAGCTTCTACTAACCAAAGAAGAGTTCCTATGTCTCCGGTGGAGGAAGCAAAATACCATTCACCTTCTGCATTCTCTCCTAGGACTAAAACTTCCTTCAATCCCTTTGCAGCCTCTAGGACCTTATCGCATTCAATATGAATATCAGCTCCAACAGTTTGAATCTTCCCGCCCATATCAATAACCTTACCCAAGATCCACATCCTCCGGTCTAACACTAGTATCAATAAATCTATCAGGGGGAGTTGGTCTACTCCAAGGGACACTCATATTCTCCTTCACTCCTCGGACAAAATCTTGAGGTTGTCGAATTTCCCAACATCCAGGAACAATAGAGGGCTTACAGCACATAAGCCCATCCCATCGTTGCATTACTTCAAAATTTTTCCTTTTCTGCCCGCAAACATCACAACGAGCATTCCAGGCTCCAATCTTGAAGTAATCCCTCTTCCCTTTTTCCATTTAGATTGATCCTGGTGCTGGTGGAGATGACCATTGTTTAATCATCTCTAGGACTATGGAATAAGAAGCCCCTGAAGCTAAAGCCACTCCTGGAATAGCTTCTGTGGTGAAAAGAATATCCCCTGTCTTCCCTGTCCCTGCATTATTCACCAACCCACCAAACCTCATGAAATCAACTTCATTATCCTGCTCAGGGGTCAGAAGCCAAGCTAAAACATCCGTGCTTGCATCCCAAAGAATCCTAACCTGCAACCCATACATTGAATAATCAATCCGAGCTATCCTTACGTCTGAAGGAGCCCCAAGCAAAGCACTAACATCCACCTTCAGTACCGCACTCTCTCCATTCCCATCACTCACACCTGTAAACTTTATGATGGTATTTCTAGCTCCATCTTGAATTATTTGTGTCGTAGCAGCTAAAGCCATTTCAGTCTCCTAAGGAGGGGGAGAAATCCCCCTTTTATCTCTTATGCTGGATCAGCTGCTGTCCAACCACCCGTGATGACGTTCATATTACCCGCCCACTCGTCTCCCGCTCCTGCTGCTACGTAGCCACCAGCATTAGAGTAGGTACCCGAAAGATAGTTAAGAGTTACCACATTTCCAGCAGTGCCTCCAGTCAAATCAATCCCACCGGAGTTTCCAGAAGCTGTGAAAGGACCAATAAAATTATTAGTGATGAAAGAATTCTGAAGCTTGGCAGTGATATTCACTGTGTTGGAAAAGAATGTATTACCAGTAATTTGAATACCATTCGCTATACAAGAAGTGCAGTAAATACCCTTGCTCATGTTGTTAAAGGTATTTCCTTCAATCAATACATTGAAGACATTCTCGGTGAAAGAAGTAGCACCTAACTTAATTCCAATCCCTGTGCCTGCGAATCGGTTTCCAATAATAGAAGTATGTGAAGCATCTCTCTCATCATCACCGCTAGCTGCATTTCTCACTAACTCAATACAACCAGAGTTAGCATCTGCAGAAGTGAAGAGAATATTCGTAAATCTCCAGCCTTGCTGAAGAACTCTCACCGTGGCAGTAGCAGCGGTTGCTCCCGAGGCTGGAGGTGCCCACTGAGCAGTTGCTAGATTTCCACCAGCAGGGGTAGAATCTGCATGCCGAGGACGATTACCCATCCCATTAACCCAAACATCAAATATCTGCACAGGAGTTACTAGTTGTTCAGTAACTTTTCCAGTTAAATTAATTACATCCCCTGACTGGATAACTTCAAAAGCTCTTGCCATGGTCAAAAAAGGAGTTTGAGGACTCTTTCCATTAAAAGCATCATTTCCAGAATACCCATTAACAAACCAAGTATTACCATAAGCATATTGAGGAGCTGGAGCAGAACTCGCTACTTTACTTCCTCCTCCGAAAACTGGCACACCGAAACTAGTTACTCCGTTTGGGAAATTTGTAAATCCTGGCATTTCTTTTCTCCTTAGTGCCCTCCGGATTCGAACCGAAGCTTACCCCACCTGGGACACAATTTAGTTAAATCAATCAAACATTCTTAGGTTTAGTGACACCTTGAGCAGGCTTCACTGTTGGTTGCTTAGTGTTGGCTTTTGTGGTTTTGGTAACTTTAGGAACAGTATTTGCCGCATTCCCATAGTCACCTCTATTTTGTTTATTCATTTCTTCTTCCCCTTAGGCTTACTCTTCCCAGCTTCCTTCATCGCAATTGCGACTGACTGAGCCTGAGGCCTACCAGAACTCATTAACTCTTTGATATTACTACTAATTACTTTTTTACTTTTCCCTTTAGCAATCGGCATCTCCATCTCCTTTAAAAAAGAGGGAACCTTTTCAAATTCCCTCTATCTTATCATATCTCAGCTAATCTGTCTTTTATTGACCTTCACTTCCATAAAGACCCCGTGGATCAGTCCAGCCCACTGAGAAACGTTGCACTGCACTTGCTTTTAGGTTCTTAGTATCAAAATCATTATCCTGATCAAACTTTGTCTCTTTCCGGGTGAATCGAATCATCCCCTCCATGACATTAGTCCGCAAGAACCAAGCATTTGGAGCATCAAAGTAATGATTCACTTTAATTCCACCTGGAATGCTATTCATTGCCTTCATTGCGTTGATAGCATTATTAGCTGTGTCATTTTGGAAGACTGAGCCAAGAATCCTCTCTGCGTTAAACATATTCGAAGGATGGATCAGAAGAGTTTTAGGGAGAACTTTAATCCTCAGGCCACGATCATCAGTAGCTAAAGACATCTGAATAATAAGATCCTCAAGAGCTGTCTCATTCAAATCCGAAGGAGTGGTCAAGAGATTCGAGAAAGTCCCTCCAGTCGTATTAGGATGAGAAGCACTCAATAAACTCACACCATCAGCGCCAACAAAGCTACTGTTAAATGCTCTATTGTAGACATTAGCTGCAACAGTCTCTTCAGTCTGACGATGAGAGAAAGCCAAAGCCTTCACGCGAGTCTTGGAGACTTTCTCATAAAGATCATCTTCCAACTCTTCCATGGTAACAATATACCCCAATCCATAAGTCAAATGAGTATATTGAGCCACTGGACCTTGAATTTCCGAATCATATTCAATCCCACCACCTTGAGCTTTCACTGGCACCAACCCAAATCCAGTCACCTGCACTGTCTGCTCATAGTTCTTATCCGAACTCTCTTCATCAAAAAGATCTTTCCATTCCACAGGATACTCATCATACATACGACCCCACCAGGCTTTAATGCCTGGCCAGAGAGCTTTAGGATGACTACCAGTATTAATTACGCCACCGGCCATTTTATTTTCCTTTCAAATAATTACAAAACTTAAGCAACAGCAGTTGTGCCGCCCATCAGTTCATGTTGGTTAATCATCACTAACAATTTAGTGTTCGCAGTCAAATCAACATTAGGACGTTGAACTTTGCCTAAAATCTTCAATTGAAGAGTGTTAGTAGTGTCAGTGGTGGAAGCATCCAATTCAGTCGTTGCAAAAGGACTTGGCGAGACTGGAACCCCAACAACCATATTGGCGTTAGAGTTCAAATCAGAAGTTGGGAAATCACTAGAGTTATTTGCCTGAATCTCAAACACTACTGAAGGATCATCCACCACGAGGACATAATAATCTCTAGTCTTGGTGGTAGGAATCGGACCCGGCGTAGCATTCACTGCATCTGCGTTCAAATTCCCATTACTTCCTGGCGGTAACACTCCAACAATCACACCTCTTAACACATTCCCAGCAGCAGCTATAGTCACTGCCGGAACTCCATTCGCATCACCTCCTGCGAAACTCTTCACTGCACTACCAACCCCATAAGCACCAGTATCTGTACTAAGAATTACATACATGTTCGCTTGTTGGTTCCAAGGCGATCCATTAAAGTGCTTCACAGGGGCAAAGCCATTGGCTCTATCGACGTTTGCCATTTAATTTCCTTTCGTTAAAATCGATGAATTTTCTTAGGGCGAGCTTCGAGACTAACTTTGCTCTTATAGTAATTCCCTAAGTCCTGACCTTCTAAACCTTTCCTACCTGACCTAATAGTGGCATCATTAGAATCTGCCATATCAGCCAATGCTTCTTTATCTTCCTCATACCACTCTTTAGGCACTTTCATCAGATACATATAAAAAGGTTGCCCTTTGTCTCTTCCTCCGAGAAGTCTTACTTTTGTATCAACTCCTGTGTTCATGGCCTGTGCTGCGGGCGACAAGCCAACTTCTTCTTTCCCTACAAACTCATACCCTGACATCTCTGCCTTCTGAACTCCTCCATCATTATCGTTAACCCAACGGTAATGATAATTAGGATCTTTTCCTTGAACATCTAATTTAGACTGAGGAACTCCAAAAGGAACTCTTTCTCTTTTTTTAGCCTGAGCTAAATCTCTATCTCCTTGGTGGCGTGGTGCTTTCTTCTCTTCCATCTTAAACCCCTTCTTGTTCATAGTAATTCTTCACGAAATCTTCCTGAGAGCACATTTTGTTCTTCACAAATCTATCACATTGCGCTCTGACCTCTGCTGGCATGGCTCCATAGGTCTTTTTTCCTCCTCCACTTCCTCCTTCACCTCTCTTCCCTCCCTCTACCATTCCAGCTTCCTTCCTCCGAGGATTACCAAAAAACTCCGGATGTTTTTTCTTTGCTAACTTAGTCACTTCATCTAAGAAGTCTCTCCCATCTAACCCTGGTTGCTCTCTTCTCAATCTCATCCCAATCAGATCCACAGCATCCACAACATCAGCATTCTTGCTGTCATACCAGGGGTTATCCCCAATCCATTCATTCAAGAGTCTAGTCTTCTGAGTCTCACTCATCTCCACGGTTGGCTTCACTTCTTCCTTCTTTGCCAACTTCTCAACTTGCTCTTTCATATCATCTAACTGCTCATCTATCAAATCAGCAGTATCATGATCCCCTTCCTTCAAAGCCTCCCTTCGCTGGGCCTTCAAATCCGCCATTGCCTTCTTATAAGCATTCTCTTTCATCTGGGCGAATTCTTTTTTAAACTCAGCCGCAGTGAGTTGTTGTTCCTTCAGTGCAGACTTAACCTCAGCCAACTCCCCTTTTAATCTATCATTATGTTTCTTAAGGAAAGAATTAATCTCCCTTCCTCTTTTATTAAATTCCTTCGCATCAACCCAATCTTCTGGCCGTCCTTTCCATTCTTCCTTCGGAGCCCATCCTTCTTTCCTAGCCTCCTCTTCATCAAAAGAACTTTCTTCTACCTCTTCATTCTCTACCATATCTCCATCTTCACTCATTTCATTGCCCTTTTCATAAGAATAAATTCTCTCAAGGATTGTTGAAGAAACTTAATATCCTCTTCCCCAATCAACTCTCTACTTCCTGCAATTAATTCAAAGCTCTCAGAAGTCTTCCTCAAACTCCAAGCTTCCATCTTTTTCCTTAATTGCACTTCTTTTTTCATCGTTTTTTCTTCACAGCCACTACATCTGTATCGTTAATAAAACGATAAACCTTATCCCCTTCTTTATGAATAAGCCCTGCAAATTTAGCTATCTTCACTGTGTCTCCGACTTCGCACCATCTAGTAGGAATTTTCTGATCTGCCCAAGCAAATTCAGCAATATCAATAACTATAGCTTTTACTTCTGCCATTCCTTCTCTCTCTGTCACATCAGAAGGAAGATAAATCCCTCCTTCAGTTTTTTCTTCTACTACCTCAGGAAGTACTAAAAGTCTCCAACCGCAAGGTATCCACTCACTCTCAAGCTTCTCCATCAAAATCTCTCCAATCTAAGTCTATTAAATAATCAATCATTGCTACTCTTCCTATTGCTTCAGCATTCATTTGGAGAGTCTTATCACCTGTCTCTCCTGTGAATTGTCCTCGGCTCCAGCCTTCCCTTAGTCCTTCTCTCACTTCCTTTAAATGCTCAAAAAATTCCTTCGTTCCGGGATGAACTTTCCACTCCTGCCACTCTTCTTCCTTCACTCCCCGCCTCCTTGCTTTTTAGCCATTCCTACTTTTTCCTGCATATCTATCTTTTTGTGATCTATATGCAAACTTTCTAACTTATGAATTGTCTCAAGAAGAGCCTCATGATGAACCTTCGCAGCCCCAATCTCAGAATTAATCATCGCTATTTGAGCATCCAGACCTTTAGCTTGAGCTTGCTCGGTGAATAATAAAGCCTGAGCTTCTGCTTGAATAATCTTTGCTTGATTCATCTCAGCCTGATTAGCCAGATCCACTAGCTTAGTCCTAAAGTCCTGATTTGCCTGCTGTGCTTTCTGTTGCAACTCTGCTTGCTTTCCTTGAGCCTGAAGTTGAGCAATTTGCACCTTCTCACTTGGCTGAGGAGGAGGGAGTTCTTTGACAAGGAATTTATCAATTCCTGGAATTTTCAAGCACTCTAGAAAATACCTCTCCACTTCCAATTGATTATAAAGTCCTGCCTTCTCCACACTTGCCTGCCTTAACATCTGAGCCTGCTGGGCCCTCTGTTGCTCCGACATATAATTAGGATCTGCTGCTGGAGAAATACAACTAGCCGGAAGGTCATATGCTTGACGAAGGATTTGTTTCTTCTGCCCATCCTTCAAAGAACTAAAAGTTTGCATATTATCAAGATAAAGATGATTCAATCTAAACAGCACTTGAAACTCATCTTTCATTGACCTAAAAACTCTCTTGTAAATCCCATTAAATATCTGCAACCCTTGTTCTACCATCGCCTGCATGGTTCCAGTCTTAGTATTCTGTCCTGGATTATCTCCTGCTAGCACATCCGTTGCCCCAGCTATCCTCTCTCCATACTGAATCAAAATAGAAAGCAATTGAAGAAGAACATTCGAGGGCTCTTTCACAGGCAATGGATAAATACTCTTACTAATATCATCCCCTGTAACATCCACTTTCTTCCATTCATTAGGAACAAAAGATATAGCCCCTCCCTTTAATCTAATCCCTTTCCCAAGAAACCCTCCCCCTGCATTACTCATTGTCCCAGCATCTAGCAATTGATTAATTGCTGCATCTATACTCTTATTAATTGGCCCAAGGAGAGCCCCAAACCCAAGATCATAAAATCCCCCATCAGGACTAGGAATAAATGTATATTTAGTATAAATCCTCTCCGGCACAATCTTCGCCACTTCCTTCCCATCATCACTCCTCACCACTCCACTTTCAAAAAACCTAGCCTTAATCCTCAACACCTTCCCATTATCATGTCTAAAAGTCACCACATAAGGCTCTTGATACCCATCCCCATCTAAATCTAACCAACACAATTGCTCAATAGTAATATAAACAGAATCATACTCCCCCTCTCCTGAATTCTCCCCTTGAGTCTCAGCTCTCACTTGGGCCAAAGTCCCTAATTCCACAGGTTCAGTCCTAGAAGTCAACTCCCCTTGCTCCAACCAAAGCCCAAGAACTTCCTTCTCCTTATAATCATTCTTGTTTAAATACTGAATATGACTAACTCTAGCGGCATCCTCCACACTCTTAGCCCAATAATCCACCACTAAATCACTAGGTAGAACCATCTCACTCTTATTGTGCCCACAAGCTGAGTCAAAATAACTCTTTTTGAAGAGACATCCTAAAATAGGCAACGCCAACAATGCCTTATCATGTTCAGCTTCCCAGCATTTATCTTCCTCCAGAACTTGCCAACTCATATGTTGACCTACTAGAGAAGCCATCTGATTGTACTCTCCATTAGGATCATCTTCCCAAACCTGACACCTCACCACCTCTGGAGCTTGCACTAAGGCCGGATAAGCCCTTGAATGAAACTGAAGACTCGATATTGTCAACAAAGGAAACTTAACATTACTACATCCTGGCCAAGGAAAACTCTTCTGCTCCTCCACCTGAAGCGCCAACTTCAAAGCCTCCTTCGTCTTCTCTTCCCATTGCAACCGACTCTGCAAATCAGCCTGAAACCCCCCTGCACAATATTCACTAATCTTCTCTAAATCCTCTTCCTTCAACTTCTCGGCCAAATTATGAGACTCTAATATCTCATCAAGGGAAAGCTTAGTGTCAAGTTCGATCATTCTTTTAATGGCCTATGTTTAATCTATAAAAGGAAGAAATTATCATTAATAACCTGTAGTCTTACATCTTCCTTGCTTAATCCCTTCTAGCAATTCCTCCGCTAGCATCTCCGCTTCCCAAATCTCTTCCTCTGTCTCCGCTGGCATCATATCTTCCAACAACAATCCAAGCGCTGTCGTACTATCTACCCTGTCATCATGCTGCCCTCTAGGAAAAGTCATCATCTCCTGAAATAAATCCTCATACCAGTCAGCATCCACATCAAATCTTACCCCTCCTGCCCGCATCCTAGCCTGAAAACTTCTAGCCCTAGTCTGCTTATCTTTATCTGGTCTAAAAGTCTGGATATTCAAAAATATCCCTCTCTCAATCATAGCTTGATTTAAAAATGGACCTAAAGCCTTCTCAATATGTCCTTGTTCTATCAAAAAAACCTCAGGCTCAAACATCTCATGAACCAAAAACATATTATCAATAATATCCAATGAATCCCACTTCCCAGCACAATTATAGATAATATTTAAAATCCCTTCACTGTCCACTCCACCCACTGTAATACTTGTCTTATTAGCATGATCTTTTTGACTAATAGCAAGATCAATAGTGGCATAATTCCTCATTCTCCCTTCATCCCCATCCATCCCCTTAAACCACTCTCTCTTAAAATACTGATCCTCCTCAGCCACTGGGATATTTAAATATTCCTGACTATACTTACTAGCCTTACCTTCTTCTGAAAAATCCTTCTTAGTCATTCTCCAGAATTCTTCAGGAAACATCTCTGGCCAGAGGATATTAGAAAAGTCATCATAACTCTCATGAGCCTTATATCTCCGACTCTTCCACATCTCTTTCTTCAAAATCCCTTCAAGCAAGGAATCAGAATGAAGAATAGTTCCCATCATTCTAAACAATGTCTGTCTATTCCCCATCGGCAGTAAAGCACTCATAAACCAATTCTTTAATTTCTCCCTACGCTCTTGACTTAAAACTTGTTCGTCCTCTTCCAAGTCGTCAATCACCACCAAATTCGGCCTCTTTCCTCTCCATTTAATCCCTCTTAACTTTTGCTCCGCCCCTTTGGCCAAAATACAAAACAATCTATTCCCCACCTTACACACCAACTCAGCATCATTATCTTTTAAAAACTTACTCACGCCAAAAGTGTCAACTATCATTTCATTTTCTTGGAGCTGAACTTTAATCTCCTTCAGGTGCTTCACCGCCAAATCTTCCGTTGCCGAAATAATCACCTCAAAATCCCTAAATCCAAACAACATTGCTGCTAGACTAAAAGCCATATTACAAGCTGTACTTTTAGCATGTCCTCTAGGTGCAGCTACAGCCACATACTTATAAGGATCACACCAAAGTCTCCACATCTCTTTATGAAACTCTGGAATATCTGTCCCTCCATCAAATCCTTCCAGCAAAAATGTCCTAACAAACCCCTCCATCAACTCAGCATCAAGATTAACTCTATCTTCAGTTTTGATTTCAATAATCTTCTCTGGTTCTTTAAGAGGTCTGCCCATCAGCCTTCCCCTCATCAACCAACTCCCCATCAATCACTTCTGGCTCCCTCTTCCCTGCCATCATCCTCACAGCCTGAGCCAAGTCCATCAATCTCTTCGCCTCATTCCCTCCAAAACCTTCATTCTGGTCCTCAAGTGCCTTCCTCTTAGCAAATATATTCGCACTAATAGCACTCAAGTCCTTAGCACTAACAGGAACATTCCTCAACCCTCCCTCGTACCACTTCAAATCTCCATGCTCCAGCCTATCCTCCAACTCCCCCAAGGTCTGACCCAATATCTTCGTCAACCTAACCTTCAACTGAGCCTGCGCTTCTTTCTCCAGTTGCTTCAATCCCTCTTAAAACCATCCCTCCTTAGCCATCTCGAGAAGATCATTATAATCAACAAGGAGATCCCTAGAGATTTGACTCAAATTCCCGGTCTGAAAATAAACAGCCACTAGCTGCTCTCTTTCAATCTCTCCTAACTCCTCCTTCTTCCTTCCTTTAATCTTCGCCACAGGTTTACTATTAACACTCACTTTCCCCAGAGAAGGGGTGAGACGAAGAGATTCTTCAGGATCAACTAGGGAGGGAGTTGAGGAGTCCTGAAGCGCGGCCAGGTTATCTCCTAACCCATCCTTCTTCGTCTCAAAGCTTTCGCTCGCTTTATTATCATCATTTCTCATAGCAAACTGATTTTACTCTTCTTTCTCTAAAAAGCAAGGGCTTACTAATGTCAATCTAAAAGAAGTAATACTAATTCCATTCTGCGAAATTACCAAAATCTAAAATTGGCTAAAAATGTCGTAAGATGCATTAGACTCATCTCAGCAATCCATCAATTTACCCCCACCCCCTTTGATGGGGCATGAGGGCGCTACCTGGGAGGGGCAGGGGCATGGATGATGTGAGGACTTACTTCTTGCCAACTACGATGGCTTGAGGTGGGATGGATGATTTCGCTAGGTGAGATGAAAGTTAGGTTGGGGACTTGGTGTGAGGGCTTACTAGCAGAAATGTGAACTAAGTCACAGCTTCTTGGCCCTCCAGGAAGCCCTAGGATCGATTTAAATCAGGTGACCTATAGGTAGGTATGGACCTTACTGCGAAACTAACCTAGCCTTTCCTGCCAAGTCCCATGGCCGTGTGACCTTAGTTGTCACTTTATGCCCTAAAGTGTGTGCCCAGGAGCGTCATATTGATGCCCAGTCGAGGTCATTCAGATCCTATTCCTCAATGTAGTCATAGTTTTAGATAGTCTTATTACTAGTTATATCAACGAGTTGAGAGTTTCTCAGCAAATAATGACAATGTACCCCTAGTCTTGGCACAGGGATTGCTTTATATCTAGTAAGAGCAATAACATTAAGGAGCAGCGAAATGAATAACCTCAGCGCACAACTAACCCTCAACAACACAGAAAATAGTTATCACGTCAGAGCGATTTCCGCTATCGAATGCCAAATGGCCGAATTAAGAGATAAACGTCTTATAGCCAGAAAACAAAATAATGCAGCTAATGTGCACCGTATTGATGTGACTATAAACCAACTCCAAGCTTGCTTAGATACATTACTTAATCTATTTTGAGGAGAACTAAAATGACTTACTTGAAGATGGTAGAGCTGATGACACAGACTGAAGCTAATGATAGGTTTATTCTTTGCTTGGTGTTTAGACGTAGACTTGATGGTGTAGCGTTGGCTGGGGCCTTGAGGGCTGGGGAAGTTGTGTGGTGTTAAGTGTGATAGATGTCATAGATAGTTAAGAATGATAATAATACAATAGAGCCATAGTAGGTTAATTAAGAAAGGTAGGATAAAGAGATGGATAAGAAATACGTTAAACAATTAATAAAAAAGCTTAGAGCTGAAGGGGCTAAGGATTTAGGGGATAAAGAGATTGAGAGGTGTTTTGGTGAGTGTGTAGCGAGTTTGGGGGTTATTAGGATGGCTAAGCAAGCTAGAGATAAAGGATTGATAACTGAAGGAGATTTAAAATGAACTGGGAAACAGAGAGGAAAGCTAGAGGGAATGGGTTGATTAATGGTTATGGGCAACTGAGACCGACAGTGATAACTAGAGTGGCGGCTTTGAGGTGTGGGCAGAAGGAAGGAGTGAGAAGAAAGTGGTTAGCTAGGGCTTGGGAGAATGGGACGAATTGGACAAGGGTGTTGATTGGAGGAGGAGAAGAGAGATGAAAGAGATGTTTGATCTTTGGATTTTTAGTAATAAATGGCATTGGGTGGGGGAAGGAGATGTGGAAGAGATGTTTAAGTTGGCTGAGAGAGTTTATTCTTCATTGATTTGGGAAGTTAGGGATGAAGAAGGGGATAAGGTTGATAAGCAAGGGAGGAAAGTGAAATGAAAGTTTATTTGATTTGTTTAGTGGTGGTGTTGGGGGCTGTGGGATGGGTGGTGAAGTGGAGTCCAGCGGCTAGGGCTATGAAAGAAAGGAATGAGAGGATTGAGAGGATATTGGAAGAGATTGATGGAAGAGGGAATCCTAAGGCGCAGGATCAAGTGATGAAGAGAGAGATTTAAAAAGAAGGAGGTGTGAGATGGGACAAGGGGATGTGATGAGAAGAGGAGAGTTGAAGGAGTTGGCTAGGAAGGCTGAAGGGATGAGAAAGGGAGAATTGATTGATTTATTGGATGATTTGGAGATTTTGAGGGGTGTGGTGGAGGAATTGTTGGAGGAGAGAGGGGAGTGAATGTTGTGATGACTATGACGAAGACGAGGAGCTAGGGGGTACCCAGTTTTAGGCAAAAAGGAGAAAGGGATTCTTTTTGCCTAAAA
>Ga0070671_100001475_pt1 | contig 17570 bp, 17 predicted proteins | sample KBSS73metaG_FD_65341 | JGI IMG/M metagenome (GOLD analysis project Ga0070671, IMG submission 65341) | Switchgrass rhizosphere microbial communities from Kellogg Biological Station, Michigan, USA - KBS S7-3 metaG | ecosystem: Host-associated > Plants > Roots > Rhizosphere > Soil ...
CGTTCCTCGGCATCGAACTGCGCAGACCCTCCTTCAACGAGATCACGGCCGCGACCGTCATGGCGGTCGGGCTGTGGGTCGCCGTGATCGGCCTGGCCCGGGCGAGCGGCCATGCGCTGGAGGCGCACGATGCCGGCGCGGTCCTGGTCGTCGCGGTGTGGGGCTGCATCGGCGTCCGGCTCGGCTTCGGCATCGCCAAGGGCGGCCGCCACCTGGCGGCGCACTTCGGCGTGAGCGCCGTTCTTCTCGGCCTCTACCAAGGCGCGCTCGTCCTGGCCGCCTGAGATGGACGAACGGCGTCCCCGCCGTTCGCGAGCGACGCCCGGTGATTCGCGTCCTGTAGGAAGTCGCTGACGTCGTCTAAGGGTGCCGCCTCATGGGACGGCCGCCCGACCCCGCATAGGCTACCCACGTTTCCAGCGTCTGCACCCGCGGCCGCTGCGAAGCGTCAGCGCCGGCCCGCACATGCCATTCCCATGGGATGAGCAGGTCGTCTTCAACGGCTTGGAAGGGGAAGAGCATGAACTTCATCATTTGGCTAGTCGTGGGCGGCCTCATCGGCTGGGTCGCCAGCATGATCATGAAAACGGACGGGCAGCAGGGCGTGATCCTGAACGTGGTCGTCGGCATCATCGGCGCCATGCTCGGCGGCTGGCTGCTGGCACCGATGTTCGGCACCGGCACCATCAACCAGAACGACTTCAGCATCGCCGGTCTCGGGGTGTCGCTGCTCGGCGCGATCATCCTGCTCGCGATCGTCAACCTGGTACGTCGCGGCAGCCCGCGCTGAACGTGCGCCGGCGGCCGGGCGCCCGCCCGGTTGCCGGCCCGTCGCGCAGGGTTCGGCGTGACAATGTCTGCCGCGACGCATCGCGCGCCGCAGGACGACATCCATGCCGAAGATCCTGGTCCTGAACGGGCCGAACCTGAATTTGCTCGGCACCCGCGAGCCGGCGGTGTACGGCGACGCGACGCTCGCCGATGTCGAGACGGCGTGCCGCGAGGCCGCCCTGCGCCACGGCGCCGAGATCGACTTCCGGCAGAGCAATCACGAAGGCGAACTGATTGGCTGGCTGCACGAGGCCGGACGGTCGGCGGCGGCGACCCTTGGCGTGGTCTTCAACGCCGGCGCCTACACGCACACGTCGATCGCCCTCCACGACGCGATCAAGGCGATCGCGGTGCCGGTGATCGAAGTCCACTTGTCGAACGTGCACGCGCGCGAGCCGTTCCGCCACCACTCCTACCTGTCGCCGGCGTGCGCCGGCATCGTCGTCGGCTTCGGCGTCGCCGGCTATGCGCTGGCGATCGATGGCCTGGCGCGAACCGCGAAGTCGCGAGCGGAGGCGAATCGATGATCGAGAAGCAGGTCGCGTCGCTCGCCGACGCCGTCGCCGACGTCGCCGACGGCGCGACAGTGATGATCGGCGGCTTCGGCACCGCCGGCCTGCCCAACGAGCTCGTCGGCGCGCTCCTCGAGCAGGGCGCGAAGAACCTGACGATCGTCAACAACAATGCCGGCAACGGCGACACCGGCCTCGCCGCGCTGATCGCAGCGCGCCGCGTCAGGAAGATCGTCTGCTCGTTCCCGCGCCAGGCCGACAGCCATCACTTCGACCGCGCCTATCGGGCCGGCGAGATCGAGCTCGAGCTCGTCCCGCAGGGCAACCTCGCCGAGCGGATCCGCGCCGCCGGCGCCGGCATCGGCGCCTTCTTCACGCCGACCGGCTACGGCACCGACCTCGCCAAGGGCAAGGAGACGCGCGAGATCGACGGCCGCATGTACGTGCTCGAAGCGCCGATCCACGCCGACTACGCCTTCATCAAGGCCGAGCGCGGCGACCGCTGGGGCAACCTCACGTATCGGATGACGGCGCGCAATTTCGGCCCGGTGATGGCGATGGCGGCGAGGACGACGATCGCGACCGTGCACGAGATCGTTCCGCTCGGCGGCCTCGATCCCGAAGCCGTCGTCACGCCGGGCATCTTTGTCCAGCGTATCGTGTTGATCGACCGCGTCGCGACGAGTGCGGGCGGCTTCAGGCAGCAGGCATGAGCGGAGCAGCGAAGACCGAACGGAAGTGGAGCCGCGGCGAGATGGCGCAACGGGTCGCGCGCGACATCCCCGACGGCGCCGTCGTCAACCTCGGCATCGGCCTGCCGACGCTCGTCGCCAATCACCTGCCGAGCGGACGCGAGGTCGTCCTGCACAGCGAGAACGGCGTCATCGGCATGGGCCCGGCGCCGCGCGAAGGCGCCGAGGACTTCGACCTCATCAACGCCGGCAAGCAGCCGGTGACGCTGCTTCCCGGCGGCTCGTTCTTCCACCACGCCGACAGCTTCGCGATGATGCGCGGCGGCCATCTCGACGTCTGCGTCCTCGGCGCGTTCCAGGTCGCGGCCAACGGCGACCTCGCCAACTGGCACACCGGCGCGGCCGACGCGATCCCGGCCGTCGGCGGCGCGATGGACCTCGCCATCGGCGCGAAGAAGACCTACGTCATGATGGAGCACACGACCAAGACCGGCGAAGTGAAGATCGTCGATCGCTGCAGCTACCCGCTCACGGGCATCGGCTGCGTCGCGCGCATCTACACCGACCTCGCGGTGATCGACGTCACGCCGCGCGGCCTGGTCGTCGTCGACATCGTCGAGGGGATGAGCTTCGACGATCTGCAGGCCAAGACCGGCGCGCCGCTCGCGCGCGCCGCAGGAGCGAAAGCATGAGCACGATCCAAGCCTTCATCTGCGACGCAGTGCGGACGCCGATCGGCCGCTACGGCGGCGCGCTCTCGTCCGTGCGCGCCGACGATCTCGGCGCGATCCCAATCAAGGCGCTGATGGAGAGGAACGCCAAGGTCGACTGGGCTGCGGTGGCCGACGTCCTCTACGGCTGCGCCAACCAGGCCGGCGAGGACAACCGCAACGTCGCCCGCATGTCGCTGCTCCTCGCCGGCCTGCCGCTGAGCGTTCCCGGCGCGACGATCAATCGTCTCTGCGGCTCCGGAATGGACGCCGTCGGCACGGCGGCGCGAGCGATCCGCAGCGGCGAGGCCGAACTGATGATCGCCGGCGGCGTCGAGAGCATGAGCCGGGCGCCGTTCGTGATGCCGAAGGCGGAGAGCGCGTTCGCCCGCACCAATGCCGTCTACGACACGACCATCGGCTGGCGCTTCGTCAACAAGCGGATGAAGGAGCTGTACGGCGTCGACTCGATGCCCGAAACGGCGGAGAACGTCGCCACCGAGTTCAAGATCGAGCGCGAGGCGCAGGACCGGATGGCGCTCGCGTCGCAGCAGAAGGCCGTCGCCGCGCAGAAGGCCGGCTTCTTCGACAACGAGATCGTCCCGGTGACGATCGCGCAGAAGAAGGGCGATCCGATCGTCGTCGCGAAGGACGAGCATCCGCGCGACACCAGCCTCGAGGCGCTCGCCAAGCTGAAGGGCGTCGTCCGCCCCGACGGCACGGTGACTGCGGGCAACGCATCGGGCGTCAACGACGGATCGTGCGCGCTCCTGCTCGCGAGCGAGCGCGCCGCCGCGCGCCACGGCCTCGTTCCTCGCGCGCGCGTGGTCGGCATGGCGACAGCAGGCGTCCCACCGCGGATCATGGGAATCGGCCCCGCGCCGGCGACGAAGAAGGTGCTCGAGCTGACCGGCCTCGCGCTATCCCAGATGGATGTCATCGAACTGAACGAGGCGTTCGCCGCGCAGGGACTGGCGGTGCTGCGCGACCTCGGCCTCGCCGACGACGACGCGCGCGTCAATCCGAACGGCGGCGCGATCGCGCTCGGCCATCCGCTCGGCGCGAGCGGCGCTCGCCTCGTCACCACCGCGGTCAACCAGCTGCACCGGAGCGGCGGCCGCCATGCGCTTTGCACGATGTGCATCGGCGTCGGCCAGGGCATCGCCTTGATCGTCGAGCGCGTCTGAGACCTTGCGCGAGCGGCATGGCGCTTGCCCGACCTCGGCTTCAACCCATCGGAGCGAATACATGTCCCACAGCAGCATCCTCGGCGGCGATCGCGCGCCTCAGCAAGCCCCCGGCCGCGACGCCGACACGCTCGGCCCGAGCGACAGCTCCGACAGCGGCAGCGACGTCCAGGGCGCGACGCGCCTGAAGACCGAGACCGAGGAAGGCCAGGAAACCGGGGGCGCGACGCCGGTCATCGAGGACAGCGACACCGACGCCGAAGGCACCGGCGAGCGCGCCGAGGCGGTTCCCGAAGGCGCTCGCGACGGTGCCGACATCGCTCCCGACAGGATCGCGCGCTCGAAGGACGCGCTCGACTCGGCCGATTCGATCACGGGCAACGACGATTCGATCGACTCGCTCGCCGACGACGACGGTGACGACGGCGAGGACGAGGGCGACGAAGAAGCGGCCTGAGGCCGCAGGCGCGCGGCCTCGTGCCGCGCCGGTACAGGAGCGCAGCCTCATGCCGCGCTCGCACAGGACCGCGGCCCGGCGCCGCGCAGGGTCAGCGGGCGCCGGTCCGCGCCGGCGCGGGCTTCACGCCGTCGGCCGCTCGACGAGCTGGGCGCGCAGCCGCGCCGCATCGGCCGAGAGCCGGCCGGCGATGAGGCCGACGATCTCGAAGCCGAATCCGGGGTTCTGGTAGTAGAGCTGGCGCACCGTGCTCTGGTCGATGCTGAGGAGGATGCAATCCTCGCCGCAGCGCGCGCTCAGGGTGCGGCGCCGCTCGGGCGAGAAGAACGCGATCTCGCCGAAGATCTCGCCCGGGACGACGCTGGCCTCGATCTCGGGAAAGTCGACCCGGCCTTCGACCAGGATGTAGAGGTGCTCGGCCTCGTCGCCCTTGCGGAACAGCGTCTCGCCGGCCTTTCTCTTGCTCGACTTCATGTAGGGCCGCAGCCAGACCCCCGAGCGGTCGGTGTTGTTCGACGTCGCCGCCTTGACGCGCCTCGTCAGCAGGCTCATCTCGCGCAGGCGGACGCAATTGATCGGCAGCAGCACGCCATGCATCAGCGCCATCACGAAGGAAGGATGGAGGACGCCGTAGACGAGGAAGCCGCAGTTGCTGAGAACCGCGAGCCAGCGCAACGGCACCATCGTCTTGACGAACGAGCTGCTGACCTGAAGGCCGCCGGCGACCGTGGCGGCAAAGATGGCGAGGAGCTCGCTCGGCGACGCGAGCGCGCTCGTCACGTACGCGCTCGCCTGCGAGGCAATCTGCTGTGTGATCACGGGACACCTTTTTCGACGTCGTTGCGTCGGGTGCCATTGTCCGCGCCGTCACGCGGTTGTCGCCACGCGCCGCGCCGCGGCGCGACGGAAGGCGTTCGGCGGCCGACCCGGACGCTCCGGCCGCGCCGGTCAGACGTCGACGAGGCCGGCGCGCAGCGCCTTGGCGACGGCGTGGGCGCGCGACTGCGCCTGCAGCTTGGCGATGATCTGGGCGACGTGAAACTTGGCGGTGTGCGCGGAGATGCCGAGCGCGCCGCCGATCTCGCGGTTGCCGAGGCCGTTGCTCATCGCCGCCAGCACCTGCCGCTCGCGCCGGGTGAGCGCCTCGACGCCGGGCGGCGCCCGGCGCCGCTCGCCGACGCGCTCGAAGCGCAGCGCCTCGGCCGCGAGCGGCGCCGTCGTCGCCACCAGCCCGGCGACGCCGGCGCGGGCGGCGCCGGCGATCGCCGCCGGCGCGGCGCCGCGCGGCAGCACCGAGCAGCCGTCGATCAGCCACTCGCCGGAGCGCTCGTCGCCATTTTCGGCGAGCAGCACGACGTGAGCGCCGGACACGGCGGCGACGTCAGGCCCGGTCTCGCCGTCGTCGCCGACATCGACGACGACGACCGTCGCGCCGCCGAAGCCGGCCTCGACAAGCTCGGCCAGCGTCGGCGCGTCGAGCACGACGTCACAACCGGGCTCCGCCGCCAGGCCTCGCGCCAGGCCGGCGCGAACCAGCGGCGATGGCGCCGCGATCGCGAAACGAACCGACGACGCTGCGGCGGTCATCGGCGTCATCCGCAGCGCCGCTCGCCGGGCCACTCGCCGACGCTCGCCTGGAGCGCCAGCGGCGCGCCGCCGCGCAGGATGGCGAGGTCGACGGTGCGGCCGACATGCGCGGCGAGCGCCTGGCGCAGATCGCGCAGGTTGGCGGCGGCGCTCTCGGCCGCCTTGACGATGATGTCGCCGATGAGCAGGCCGGCGCGCTCGGCGGGGCCGCCGCTGGCGAGCGATGTCACGAGCAGGCCGCTGCGCTCGCCGGCAGTCGCGCCGGCGGATTCGGGGAGCGGCACGGTCTGCGCGCCGATGCCGAGCCACGGCCGCGCGACCCGGCCATTGGCGAGCAAGGCATCGACGACGCGCGAAACCGTCGCCTTCGGAACGACGATGCCGTAGCTGCGCGACAGCGCGGCGGTCGCGATGCCGATGACGGCGCCCGAGGCATCGGCGACGGGCGCCCCCGAGAGGCCTTCGTAGACGCCGCCGTCGAGTCGGATGAGGCGATCGATCGATCCGCCAAGCCAGGTCTGCCATGCGCCGCCGACACGGTTGACGATGCCGGCGCTGGCGATCGTGTCTCCCTCGCCGCCGCGGCCGACCGCGATGGCGAGGTGGCCGGCGCGAACCGGAGCGGCCTCGCCGCCGCGCAGCGGCCTCGCCGCGCCCTCGTCGGCGAGACGAAAGAGCGCGAGGTCGGTCGACGAGTCGATGCCGACGAGCGTCGCCGCCAGGCTTCTCGCTTCGCCACCGACGAGCGTGACCGCGGCGGGCGTGCGGCGAAAGACGTGCGCGGCCGTCACGACCAGCCCGGGCCGCCAGACGCCCGCCGAGGCGATCGCGCCGCGCCGGCCGAGCACGGCCAGCGCGGCGGTGCCGACCTCGTCGACGATGGCCGCCATGCGATCGGAGTGCGCGCGCAACGGATCACGGGGAGGAAGGGGGTCGGAAGCAGTCATGAGATGAGCCTCGAGAGGAGATGGCCGGAAGCTACGCCGCTGCGACCAACACCGGATCCGCCGAACGGCGAGCCTGACAACTGGGGCGACGAAGAGAGCTTTGCAAGGGCGAGCGCCGACGCCGGCGCCGCTCGGATGCGATTCGCTCCGTGCGGCTGTCGATCGGTCGGTTGCCCGCGCCGGAGCGGACGACGGTCGCTAGAGTCCGCTCGTCCTGACCGGAGAAGCCCATGCTCGAAGCCCGAGGCCTTTGCAAGTCGTACGGCGGCCGCGCCGTCGTCGCCGACCTGTCGCTGACGGTCGGCGCCGGCGAGATCGTCGGCCTGCTCGGCCCGAACGGCGCCGGCAAGTCGACGACGGTGGCGATGCTGTGCGGCCTGGTCGGCGCCGATCGCGGCGCGGTCTTCGTCGGCAGCGACGCGTCGCGGCTTGCCCTCGACGAGAACGCCCACGCCGCCAAGCGACGCATCGGCGTCGTCCCGCAGGAGCTCTCGATCTACGAGAACCTCGGCGCTGCCGCCAACCTCGAGCTGTTCGGCGCGCTCTACGGGATGGCCGGCGCGCTGCTGCGCGAGCGCGTCGCCGCGGCGCTCGCGCTCGTCGGCCTCGCCGATCGCGCCGGCGACAAGCCGCAGTCGTTCAGCGGCGGAATGAAGCGGCGCCTCAACATTGCCGCGGCGCTCGTCCACGACCCCGACGTGCTGATCTTCGACGAGCCCACCGTCGGCGTCGACCCGCAGAGCCGAAATGCGATCTTCGACAACCTCGAGTCGCTGCGCGAGCGCGGCAAGGCGCTGCTCTACACGACGCACTACATGGAAGAGGCCGAGCGCCTGTGCGACCGCGTCGTCATCATGGACCACGGCCAGGTCGTCGCGAGCGACACCCTGGCCGGCCTCTACAAGCGCCTGCCCGCCGTCGAGACGCTCGAGCTCGAGGTCGACGGCAGCGTCGACCTGGACGCCCTCGCGCACCAGCCGGGAATCGATCGGCCGACGCAGGACGGGACGCGCCTTCGCGCCGGCGTCAGCGACCTCGGCCGCACCGCGCCGGCGCTCCTGAGCTGGCTGGCCGCCAACGGCCATGCCGTGCACCGGATCTCTTCCGGGCGCGCCGAGCTCGAGGACGTGTTCCTTTCGCTCACCGGCCGCCAGCTGAGAGACTGAGCCATGAACCTCACCGCATTCCTCGCCCTGGTCAGGAAAGACCTCGTCCTCTACTTCTCGAACCGGCGCGCGCTGGTCATGTCGATCCTCGCGCCGATCGTCATCGCCGCGTTCTTCGGCGCGATCTTCGGCGCCGGGATGGAGAAGCCTTCGCGGATCGCGATCGGCCTCGCCGACCTCGACGCCAGCGCGGTGTCGAAGGCGGTCGCGGCGGCGGTGCAGGCCGACCCGGCGTTCGACGTCAGGACCGGCGACGAGGCCGCCGTCGTCGCGCTCGCTCGTGCCGGCAAGGTGCGCGCCAGCGTCGTCCTGCCGCCCGGCTTCGGCGAGCAGGCGCGCAACGCGCTCGTCGCCGGCGCCGACAAGCCGGTCGTCGCCGTCCACTACGACCCGTCGCAGGCGACGGCGATGACCCTCGTTCGCGGCCTGCTCTCTCAGCACGTCATGAAGGCGCTCGGCGACAGCCTGGCCGGCGCCGGCGGTGCGGGGTCGCCGGGCGTGACGTTGCCTGCGGGAATGACGATTCCCGCAGCGATCGCGATGCCGCGCGCGTCGGCGTTCAGCCTGCCGTTCACGACCCGGGCGGTCGAGTCGACGGCGAGCGCCGACAAGCCGTACAACGGCTACGCGCATTCGTTCGCCGGAATGGGCGTGCAGTTCATCCTGTTCATGGGGATCGAGGTCGGCGTCGGCGTCCTGCTCGCGCGCCGGCTGGGCTTGTGGAAGCGCCTGCGCGCGGCGCCGATCTCGCGCGCCCTCCTCCTCGGCAGCCACATCGCGAGCGGCGCCCTCACCGCGCTCGTCCTGCTCGCGATCATCTACGCCGCGGCCATCGGAATCTTCCACGTGCGGATCGACGGCAGCATCGCCGGCTTCGTCGGCATCGCGATCGCCTTCGCGCTCCTCACCTCGAGCTTCGGCCTGCTCATCGCTGCGATCGGCAAGACGCCCGAGGCGACGCGCGGCCTGGCGATCTTCGCGACGCTCGTGATGGTGATGCTCGGCGGCGCCTGGGTGCCGTCGTTCATCTTTCCGCCGTGGCTGCAGACCGCATCGCTCGTCGTGCCGACGCGGTGGGCGGTCGACGGCCTCGACGCGATGACCTGGCGCGGCCTCGGCTTCGATGCGGCGATCGCGCCGATCGCGATGTTGCTCGCGTTCAGCGCGCTGTTCGCGGCGATCGCGATCTGGCGCTTCGACTGGGAAGAGCCGCGCGGCTGATCGCTACTCGAACTCGACCAGCTCGGCGCCCTCGGCGACCTGATCGCCGGCCGCGTAGCGAAAGCCCTTCACGGTGCCCGCGCGCGGCGCGCTGATCGTGTGCTCCATCTTCATCGCTTCGAGAACGAGCAGCGGCGCGCCCTTGTCGACCACCGCGCCGGGCGCGACGAGCAGGGCGATGACCTTGCCCGGCATCGGTGCGAGCAGGCCGGCGCCCTCCTCGTCGTGCTCGGCTCCGGCAACGCCGAGCGGGTCGACGAAGTCGAGAACGAACGAGCGGCCAGCGACGAAGACATGGCGACGCTCGCCCTGCGCGACGACCGTCGCGGCGACGCGGCGGGTGCCCAGTGTGGCCTCGATCGGCCCGTCGCCGCGAAAGCTCGCCGACGCAGTGACGCGCGCACCGTCGAGCTCGAGCTCCCACGCGCCGCCGACGAGCGCGGTCGCGTCGACCTCGCGAAACCACTCGCCCTGGCGAAAGCCGAGCCGGCGCGCCGCCCGGCCGTTGACGCGCCAGCCGTCGTGCAGCGACCACGGCGAGCCGGGCTCGCTCGAGCGCTCGGCGACGCGCCGCGCCGCGACCCTGTCGCGCTCGACCTCGGCGAGCCCGGCGACCAGCCAGGCGTCGGCGGGCGGTTCGACCGGCGCCGGAAACAGCGTGGCCTGCTCGCGCTCGATGAGCGCGGTGTCGAGCTCGGCGTTCGCGAACGACGGCGTCGCGACGAGGCGGCCGAGGAACTCGATGTTGTTGGCGACGCCGACGACGCGGTAGTTCGCGAGCGCGTCGCGCATGCGGCGCAGCGCCGCCGGCCGGTCGCTGTCGTGGACGATCAGCTTGGCGATCATCGGGTCGTAGAACGGCGTGATCGAGTCGCCCTCCTCGACGCCGGTGTCGACGCGGACGTGCTGCGACGGGCGCGGCGGCGCGAGGTGGACGAGCCGGCCCATCGACGGCAGGAAGTTGCGCTCCGGATCCTCGGCGTAGATCCGCGCCTCGATCGCGTGGCCGTTGATCGCGAGCTGCTCCTGGCGCAGCGGCAGTGGTTCGCCGGCGGCGACGCGCAGCTGCCACTCGACCAGGTCGACGCCGGTGATCATCTCGGTCACCGGATGCTCGACCTGCAGCCGCGTGTTCATCTCCATGAAGTAGAAGCGGCCGTCGGGGTGGGCGATGAACTCGACCGTTCCGGCGCCGACGTAGCCGACCGCCTGCGCCGCCTCGACCGCGGCGCGGCCCATCGCGGCGCGGCGCTCGGCCGTCATCCCCGGCGCCGGCGCTTCCTCGAGCACCTTCTGGTGGCGCCGCTGCACCGAGCAGTCGCGCTCGAACAGGTAGACGCAGTGGCCGAGCGTGTCGGCGAAGACCTGGATCTCGATGTGGCGCGGCTTCAGCACGTACTGCTCGACGAGGACGCGGTCGTCGCCGAACGCGCTCTTCGCCTCGCGCCGGCACGAGGCGAGCGCGGCGGCGAAATCCTCGCCCTTGTCGACGCGGCGCATGCCCTTGCCGCCGCCGCCTGCGCTGGCCTTGATCAGCACCGGGTAGCCGATCCTGCCGGCCTCGCGCTCGAGCAGCGCCAGATCCTGGTCGTCGCCGTGATAGCCGGGCGTGAGGGGAACGCCCGCCTTGGCCATCAGCGTCTTGGCGGCGGACTTCGATCCCATCGCGCGGATCGCGGCGGCCGGTGGGCCGACGAAGACGATGCCTTCGGCCGCGCATTGCTCGGCGAATTCGTCGTTCTCGGAAAGGAAGCCGTAGCCGGGATGGATCGCCTCCGCGCCGGTTGCCTTCGCGGCGGCGACGATCGCCGCGCCGACCAGGTACGACTCGCGCGCCGGCGCCGGCCCGATGCGAACGGCTTCGTCGGCGAGGCGGACATGGCGTGCGTTCGCGTCGGCGTCGGAATAGACGGCCACCGTCGCGATGCCCATCCGGCGTGCCGTCCTGATGACCCGGCACGCGATCTCGCCGCGGTTGGCGATCAGGATCTTCGCAAACATCATCGGCTAATCCTTGATGTCGAAACCCTGCGCGCGCAGGAACTCGGCGACGATCGGCTGCCACACCGCCGGCGCGCGGACGAAGGTCGCGTGGCCGTCGTCGCCGAAGGGCGGCACCTGGATGAAGCGACCCGAGCCGCCTGCGGCTTGGAACGCCTTGAACCAATGCTGCGGCAAGTCGGGGCCGAAGTACATGTCGTTGACCGAGTAGATCCAGAGGGTCGGAACGCGCGCGGTCTCGCCGTACTTCGCGAACAGTCGCTCGAGCCGCTGCGGCGAGCACGGCGAGCGGGCGCGCTCCTTGGGATCGCCGCCGCCGCCGCCGGCGAAGTTGATTGTGGCGACGGTGCCCGCCGGGTTGAGCGCGGCGACGGCGATCGACGTCGCGCCGCCGTACGACTGGCCGACGACGACGTCGCGATCCTTCAGCGTGTCGGCGCGCTGGTGCATGAAGCGCAGCGCCGCGATCGTCTCCTCGGCCGCGGCAGCGTAGCCCGGCGGGTAGTTCTTCGCCGCGCAGGCGCCGCTGTCCTCGACGTCGTCGCCGCCGCTGACGCCGTAGCCGAGCCGAGTCGGCACGACGACGGCGAAGCCGAGCCGCGCGAACCAGCGCGACGCGTCGCTGTAGCGCGCCCGGCCGAGCGCGGCGCGGCCGGCGCCGTCGGTCGCGCGGCCGTGGTTGATGACGAGCACCGGCCGCGGCTTGGGCGTCGCGTCGTCGAAGAAGACGGTGACCTTGATCGGCTGCGCGATCGCCTTGCCGTACGCGTCGGCGACGGCGACCGGCAGGTCGTGCTGCTCCTCGACGATGGCTGCGAGGGCCGGTCCGATCGTCGCCGCGAAGGCGAGGCAGGCGGCGAGAATGCGACGCCCCCCGCTTGCAATCAGGATCTTGCTGAACACTCGTTGTCTCGCTTCTGTTCTTTGTTCACGCGGCATCGGCGCGGGGGCGCCCTGCTCCGCTCCATGTCCCCCGAGCCCCGGCTGAACGCCCGGCTCTCCTCCTAATACTTCCGCTCCGCAGGGCGCCCCCACGCCGATGCCGAAGCGCCGCGCACGCAAGGATGAAACGCGTATCGCGGTCCGGTCTCGGGCCGGTGGGCGGGGTGTTCCGCGCAAGTATTAGGAGGAGGCCAGAGGCTTCAGTCTCTGGCCGGGGGACATGGAGCGGAGCACCCCGCCCGCCGGCCCGAGACCGCGTGTGCGAAAGATCTGCAGACCCCGACACAGCGATCACATCCGGAACACGCCGAACTTCGTCGCCGGAATCGGCGCGTTCAGCGTCGTCGCGAGCGAGAGACCGAGGACGCGGCGGGTATCGCCGGGATCAATGACGCCGTCGTCCCACAGCCGCGCGCTCGCGTAGTACGGATGTCCCTGGTGCTCGTACTGCTCGAGCAGCGGCGCCTTGAAGTCGCGCTCTTCCTCGGCGGACCAGCTGCCGCCGCGCGACTCGATGCCGTCGCGCTTGACGGTCGCGAGCACCGCCGACGCCTGCTCGCCGCCCATGACGCTGATGCGGGCGTTCGGCCACATCCACAGGAACCGCGGCGAATACGCGCGGCCGCACATTCCGTAGTTGCCGGCGCCAAACGAGCCGCCGATCAGCACCGTGAGCTTGGGCACCTGCGCGGTCGCGACCGCCGTCACCATCTTGGCGCCGTCGCGCGCGATGCCGGCGTTCTCGACCTTCTTGCCGACCATGAAGCCGGTGATGTTCTGCAGGAAGAGGAGCGGCACGCGCCGCTCGCAGCAGAGCTCGATGAAGTGGGCGCCCTTCTGCGCCGACTCGCTGAAGAGAATGCCGTTGTTGGCGATGACGCCGACCGGCATCCCGTAGAGGCGCGCGAAACCGGTGACCAGCGTCGACCCGTAGCGCGACTTGAACTCGTCGAGGCGCGAGCCGTCGACGATGCGCGCGATCACCTCGCGGACGTCGTACGGCTTTCGCGTGTCCTGCGGGATGACGCCGTAGATCTCCTTCGCGTCGAAGAGCGGGTCCTCGCTCGCCTCGTGCGTCACGGTCTCGGGCTTCGTGCGATTGAGGCTGGCGACGATGCGACGCGCGATCGCGAGCGCGTGGCGATCGTCGTCGGCAAGATGGTCGGCGACGCCCGAGAGGCGCGTGTGGACGTCACCGCCGCCGAGCTCCTCGGCACTGACGACCTCGCCGATGGCGGCCTTCACGAGCGGCGGCCCGCCGAGGAAGATCGTTCCCTGGTTCTTGACGATGATCGTCTCGTCGCTCATCGCCGGAACGTAGGCGCCGCCGGCCGTGCACGAGCCCATGACGACGGCGATCTGGGCGATGCCCTGCGCGCTCATGTTGGCCTGGTTGAAGAAGATCCGGCCGAAGTGCTCGCGGTCCGGAAAGACCTCGTCCTGACGCGGCAGGAACGCGCCGCCCGAGTCGACGAGGTAGAGGCACGGCAAGCGGTTCTGCAGCGCGATCTCCTGCGCGCGCAGATGCTTCTTCACCGTCATCGGGTAATAGGTGCCGCCCTTCACGGTCGCGTCGTTGGCGACGATCATGCATTCCTGGCCGTGGACGCGGCCGATGCCGGCGATCATCCCGGCGGCCGGCGCCTCGCCGTCGTACATCCCGAGCGCGGCGAGCTGGCCGATCTCGAGGAACGGCGCGCCGGCGTCGAGCAGGCCGTCGACGCGCTCGCGCGGCAGCAGCTTGCCGCGCGCGACATGGCGCTCGCGCGACTTGGCATCGCCGCCGAGCGCGACCTCGGCGGCGCGCGCGCGCAGGTCGTCGACCTGGCGCTGCAGCGCCGCCGCGTTGCCCTTGAACTCCTCCGAGCGCGTGTCGATGCGCGACTTCAACGCGGGCATGGTTCTTCTGCTTCTCGTCGTTTGTCCGGGCGCGAGCTTAACGTCTGCGTGGCGCGATCGAGTCGAGCGTCGCGCTAGACGGCGATCAAGGTGAGCGCGCTTCCACCCGTCCGGCGCCGGGCTTCAGCTTCATTCGCAGGCCCACCGGCGCCATCGCGAAGATCAGCAGCTCGCGCGCCGGGCTGCCGTCGCGCGTGCCGACGCGCTCGATCTCGAAGTTCGCCAGCACCGTCGCGATCGCGATCTTCATCTCGACGAGCGAGAGATAGCGCCCGGGGCACAGGCGCGCGCCAGCGCCGAAAGGCATCGAGACGCGCGCCGGCGATCGAGACGCCGTCGCGCCTTCGGCGAGCCAGCGCTCGGGATCGAAGCGCATCGGGTCGGCGAAGTGGCGCTCGTCGAGCGAGTCGCGCCGCATCAGGCCGACGACGTACGTGCCGGCCGGAACGTCGACGTCGCCGACCGTCGTGTCGGCGATCGCCTGCGAGGGCAGCAGCGGCGCGACCGGCTTCAGGCGCAGCGTCTCCTGGATGCAGGCGTCGACATAGCGCAGCTCCGAGAGTGAGTTCAGCGTCAGCGCCGCGAGGTCGGGGACGACCTGGCGCACCTCGTCGCGCGCACGCGCCATCGCCTCGGGGTGACGGTGCAGGAAGTCGAGCAGCCAGGCGAGCGTGTTGGCGGTCGTGTCCTCGCCGGCGATGAGCATCACGAAGACATTGCCGGCGACGTCGCTGTCGGCGGCGGCGCCGCTCTCCTCGGCGGCAACGATCATCGCCTCGAGCAGGTTGCCGGGACGCTCGCGCCGTGCCGGATCCTCGCGGAGCCGCTCCTTGGCGGCGGCGACGAACGTCTCGATCGCCGCCCGCACCTCGCGCACCGAGCGCTCGAGGGCGCGGTCGGCGGGCCGCTTGAAGTAGCGCCAGTAGGGAAACGGCGACAGGACGCGGCGCCCGAGCGCCGGGAAGATCATGTTCAGGTGGCGCTGGATCACGTCGGCGTCGGACTCGAGCGTGTTGACGTCGGTCCCGAACGCGAGCCCGGCGACGACGTCGACCGTGTAGCGCATCAGGTCGGCCTGCAGGTCGATCTCGGTCCCGGCGCGCGCCGCCTTCTCCCAGCGGCCGCGCAGCCGCTCGGCGACGGTCAAGAGCATCGGGAAGAACGCCTTGACGTGCCCCGGGTCGAGCGCGGCCATCACCATCCGGCGCTGCCGCTTCCAGACCTCGTCGTTGGCGAAGAACAGGCCTTCCTCGAACCCCATCTCGCGAATGATCGTTCCCGAGTTGGTCGGCCGGCGGAACCGCAGCGGCCGATCGCGCAGGACGCTCGCGATGACCTCGTGATCGCTGATCACGAGCAGCGGGCGCGGGCCGACGCGAAGGCGGTAGTAAGGCCCGTACTTCTCGGCCCACGCAGCGAACTGCTCGTGGGCGGAGGTCGGATCGATGGCGAGCGCATTGCCGAAGAACGGCACGGTCGGCGGCCCGGGCAGGTCGCGAAAGCGTCGCCGTGGCGGCGCGCGCTGCGATCGATCCACCGCATCGACCTCGTCGACCGTGACCTTGTCCATGACCTACCTCGCCGCGTCCGACACGGCGGCGATCATCACATGCTCTCGGCCTGCAGCTCGCCGCCGATCAGCACTCGAGTGGATCGCTCCGACCGCATCCGTCGTGTTGAGGATTGCCTCGAGCGACCTGCGCCACAGAATCGATCGTGCGCACGCGCGAAAGAGAAAGTCGAGCATGGGCGAGATCTTCATCAACTACCGCCGGGACGATACCGCAGGCGAGGCGCGCGCCCTTTTCAACGAGTTGCGCGAAAAGGTCGGCGACGACAAGGTGTTCATGGACGTCGACAACATCGCCCTCGGACGCGATTTCCGCGAGGTGCTCACGGAGCGGCTCGCGACGGTTGAGGTCATGCTCGCGCTGATCGGCGTCAACTGGCTCGATGCCAAGGACAAGTCAGGCCGGCGCCGCCTCGACGATCCGAACGACTTCGTCCGACGCGAGATCCGCGCCGCGCTCCAGCGCAACATCGCGGTCACGCCGGTCCTTCTGAAGGACGCGACGATTCCGGCGGAAGCCGATCTGCCCGAGGACATCCGCGCCCTCGTGTTCCGCAATGCCTTCGAGCTCACCCATTCGCGCTGGGGCTCGGACGTCAACGAGCTGATCCACCGGCTCGGCCTCGTCGCTCCTCCCGCCGCCGCTGCGGGGACTCCACCGCCAAGCGCGGAGCCTCGGCCGACGACGCCCGCCGCGACGCCGTCGACCGCCTCGGCGGGCCGATTCAGAGCGCCGCTCGGCGTTGTCGCTGCCATCGTCGGCGTGCTGGTCGCGGGTGCGGGCGGCTATTGGTATTACCAGGGCGAGCAGGGCCGGGAAGCGGAGCTCAGGCAGGGCTAGCTCGCGGCAGATCAGGCGCGCCGGGACGCCGAAGAGAAGCTTGCCGAAGCCCAGGCGCAGGCCGCGAGGCAAGCCGAGGCCCAGGCGCGCCTCGACCAGGAGCGCGCCGCCGCGCAGCAGCGGCCGAGGCCAGACAGATCTCCGCCGCAAAGCTGGCGGAGGCACAGCGAGCCGCCGCCGCGAAGGAGGCTGCCGCCGAAGCGCAGCGGCTGGCCGACGCCAGGCAGCGCGCAGAAATGCAACGGATCAGCGAAGCGCAGCGGCTGGCCGACGCCAAGCAGCGCACGGAGATGCAGCGGATCGCGGAGGCGAAGCAAGCCGCCGACCAGGCAGCGCGCGACAAGGCTGCTGCAATGGCGACTGCGGCAATGGTCACTGCGACAAGCGCGCAGGCGACCGCGTCGAGAATGGCTCCCAGCGAAGCCGACACGCAAGCTCGACTCATGGCCGCAGTGCAATCCGGCAAGTGGATCGGCAGCATCAGCGTCGGGTTGGGTGACTACGGAATCTGGAGATCGCTCAGCTGGTCGCAGCTCGACGCCGGCGCCGCAGTCACACCCTGCACGAAATGGGCAGGAACGTTCGGCCCCGAAGACCGGGCGCGATTCCTGGTGTCGTGTCTCGGTGCCGCGAGCTACTTCAACCGTACCGGGATGCCGGTGGGGCGGCGCGCATCACAAGCGTACTGGAATACTTATTGCGGGCAGCTCGCGAGCGCGCTGAGGCTTGTCGGCCAGGACCGCGATCGCCTGATCGCCGTGTGTTCGCAATACCGCTAGCACGCCGGGCCGGGCTCGTCGGCGCGCCTACATGCTCTCGGCGTACAGCTCGCGGCCGATCAGCATGCGCCGGATCTCGCTCGTTCCGGCGCCGATCTCGTACAGCTTGGCGTCGCGCCAGAGCCGGCCGACGGGATACTCGTTGGTGTAGCCGACGCCGCCGAGCGCCTGGATCGCCTCGCCGGCCATCCAGGTCGCCTTCTCGGCCGAGTAGAGGATCGCGCCGGC
>Ga0070671_100001478_pt1 | contig 17555 bp, 17 predicted proteins | sample KBSS73metaG_FD_65341 | JGI IMG/M metagenome (GOLD analysis project Ga0070671, IMG submission 65341) | Switchgrass rhizosphere microbial communities from Kellogg Biological Station, Michigan, USA - KBS S7-3 metaG | ecosystem: Host-associated > Plants > Roots > Rhizosphere > Soil ...
TGCCGCAACTGCGGACAGTTCGGGTGGGTGCCCTACCCGGCCTGTCGGAACTGCTTCAGCACGGACATCGAGTGGGTGCCGCTCAGCGGGCGCGGCGTGATCTACAGCTACTCGGTCGTGCACCGCGGACCCGCCGCGTTCGCAGGCGACACCCCCTACGTGGTGGTCATGGTCGAGCTGGCGGAACAGCCCCAGCCCATGATCGTGCTGGGTCAGCTCGACGACTGCCCGCTCGACCAGGTCCGGATCGGCCTTCCGGTGTCGGTCACCTTTCACGACATCCCGGGAGAGGACGTCACCCTCTACCGGTTCGCCCCGTCGACCCCGGTCGGCTCGAACGGAGGCGACTGACCATGGAGGACTTCTCCGCGGAGGCCCGGGAGTTCCGTCGCACGGCGCGGGAGTGGCTGGCTGCGAACGTCCCGTCCCAGCCCCGCCCGTCCGACGGCGACGCCATGCGGGAGTTCGACATCGCCTGGCAGCGCCGCCAGTTCGAGGGCGGGTGGGCCGGCATCGACTGGCCGACCGAGTACGGCGGCCGCGGGCTCTCGAGCCTGCAGCAGGTCATCTGGTTCGAGGAGCTCGTCAACGCGGGGGCCCCGCACAAGTCGGTGCTCGCCGCGGGCCTCAACCAGATCGGCCACACGCTCATGCTCAGCGCGAGCGAGGAACAGAAGAAGCAGTACCTGCCGGGCATCCTGGACGGCTCGACGATCTGGTGCCAGGGCTTCTCCGAGCCGGAGGCAGGCTCCGACCTGGCCTCCCTTCGGACCCGCGCCCGGATCGTGGACGACGAGCTGGTCATCGACGGGGCGAAGGTGTGGTGCAGCTTCGGCCCGTACGCCCGGATGCAGGGCCTCCTGGTCCGCACCGGCCCCCCGGAGTCGCGACACCGCGGCCTCACCTGGGTCATCGTGGACCTGGAGACGCCGGGGGTCGTGGTCCGTCCCATCCCGACGATCGACGGGAACGCGGAGTTCGCCGAGGTCTTCTACGACAAGGTGCACGTGCCGCTGTCGAACGTCGTCGGCAAGGTCGGCCGGGGCTGGGCGGTCGCCCTGTCGACGCTGGAGCTCGAGCGCGGGCCTGCGTTCCTGGACACGAAGCTGTCGGTGCTCACCGACCTCGAGAAGCTCCGGGCGCTCGCGGAGCGCTCGGGCGCGTTCACGGACCTGTCGCTGGCCGCGGACTTCGCCAGGCTGCGGGCCGAGGCTTTCGCCGTGCGGGCGATGGCCTACCGGGTGGTCTCGCCCTCCCACGACGGTGTCGATCAAGGCTCGCTGTCCTACAACGTCTACTGCAACGAGCTGCGGCAGCGGATCTCCGCCTTCGCCCTGCGGCTGCTCGGCACGGATGCGGCGCGGCGCGACCGGTGGACCGCCAAGTGGCTCAACGACTTCTGCGCGACCATCGGCGGCGGGACGTCGGACATCCAGCGCAACATCATCGGCGAGCGCGTGCTCGGCCTGCCCCGATGACGGATCGACCGGGAGGGGAGCGATCATGGATCTGACGCCGTCGAATGCCCAGAAGGACATCGCGGACTCCGTCGCCGAGTACCTCGCCGCGGAGCTGCCCATCGAGCGTCTCCGGCTCGCGCTGGACAGCGACACGATGGTCGACGACCGCACCTGGGCACAGTGGGGCACCATGGGGTTCTTCTCGCTGGGCGTGCCCGAGTCGCAGGGGGGACTCGGGCTCGGGCTCGTCGAGGAGTTCCTGATGTTCGGCCAGTTCGGCCGGCATCTGACCCCTGGTCCGCTGCTGTCGACCGTGCTGGCGGCGCACGTGGCCGCCGAAGACGGCGACGACCACCTCATCGGCCGCCTGTTGGCAGGCGAGGAGCGCGTCGGGCTGCGGACGGGCCGCACGGCCTTCGACGCCCGGCCCGGGGGGCTGGTGCTGTCGGTGTCCGAGAAGGCGACGGCGCTCGAGCGGGTACGCACCCTCACCCCGGTGCCGTCGGTCGACCCCACCGTCGCCCTCGCCGAGATCGAGGTCGGGGAGCAGGTGGCGCACGTCGACGGCGATGCGCTACAGACCCGCCAGTGGGTCCTCGGGGCGGCCGTCCTCCTCGGGCTCGCTCAGGCCACGGCGCGTCAGTCCACCGCCTACGCCCAGGTACGCAAGCAGTTCGGCAAGCCGATCGGATCCTTCCAGGCCGTGAAGCACCGGTGTGCCGACATGCTGACCCGCTGCCACGTCGCCGAGTCCCAGCTGCACTTCGCGGCACTCAGGGTTCGGGCCGGGGCGGGGGACGCCCGCGTCCAGGCCGCGGCGGCACTGCAGCTCGCGATCGACGCCGCGCGGCAGAACACCGCGGTCAACATCCAGAACCACGGCGGCATCGGGTTCACCGCAGAGCACGACGCCGGCCTGTACCTCAAGCGGGCCGTCTCGGTGGAGGCGTCCCTCGGCGCCGCCACCCAGTGGCAGGCGGTCCTGCAGGAGCCCACGCGGATGGAGTTCGCATGAGTACGCCGGTGTCCACGCTGATCAGCGAGGCCATGGCGGGCAAGATCGGCGCGGAGCTGAGCCGGAGGGTCAGCTTCCCCGTGTCGGCCTCCGACATCCGCAAGTGGGCGATGGCGGTCTACTACCCGAAGCACCCGCCGCGCCGCTACTGGGACGCCGAGTACGTCGACCGCGAGCTCGGGGGGCGGTGGGTCGCGCCGCACGAGTTCAACCCCTTCGCCTGGATGACCGCCGACCCCCCGGGCTTCCCCGAGGTGGACCGGCTCGACCCGGACCTGGTGGAGAAGACCCTCGGGATCGCGGGGCCGGGGCTGAGGTTCCAGCTCAACGGCGGTCTCGACGTGGAGTACCACGGCGACGTCGTGGCCGGGGACGTGATCACGGCGGTGCGCGTGCTCGACGGCTACACCGAGCGGTCCGGGCGCCTGGGCCAGATGCTCTTCACCACGAACCGTGAGACGTGGACCAACCAGCGCGGCGAGATCGTCCAGGTGCGGCGGCAGACCGGGATCCGGTACTGATGGCCGGACAGGAGGAGGACGCCACGATGCAGGGACCGACGCCCGAGGTGGGGCAGGAGCTGCCGCCGCTCACCTGGACTCCCGGGTTCGACGTCTGGAACCGGTTCGCGGCCGTGAACGACGAGTTCGTCCCGATCCACATGGACGACGAGGCCGGCCGGGCGGCCGGCTACCCCGCGGCGTTCGGCATGGGCTACCTGCAGTGGTCGTGGGCCCACAACCTGCTTCGTGAGTTCGCGGGCGACGAGGGCCGGATCGACAAGGTCCAGGGGAGCTTCCGCGCGCCGAGCCTCAAGGGCGTGGAGGTCACCGCGGGCGGCAGGGTGACCGAGGTGACCCACGACCCGACCGGGCGGGTCGTCTGCGAGCTGGAGATCTGGACGCGGGCGGCGGACGGCTCGCCACTGCTGCCCGGCACCGCCGTCGTGTCCTTCCCCGCCGAGGGCTGAGCGTCGCCCGAGAGGGCGGACCGTCCTCGGGCGCGGGCGGGCCGGGGCGCCCGAGGGCCCGCGGCTCAGGCCGAGGTCGGCACCACCGCGAGCCGCCGGGCCAGCAGGCCGCGGTGGTAGACGCTGTCGCCGAAGAGGATCTCGCTGCTCTTCGCCCGCCGGAAGTACAGGTGCGCCGGATGTTCCCAGGTGAACCCGATACCGCCGTGGATCTGGATGTTCTCCGCGGCGGCGGTGGAGTAGACCTCCGAGCACACGGCCTGGGCGAGGCCTGCGGCGACGGGGAGGGTGGCGGGATCGTCGGTGGCGACCCAGGCGGCGTGCTGGGCGGCGGCCCGTGCGCCCTCGACCGCGAGGAACATGTCCGCGCACTTGTGCTTGATCGCCTGGAAGCCGCCGATGGGCCTGCCGAACTGCACCCGGATGCCCGCGTACTCGACGCTCATGTCCAGGACCCGCTGCGCGCCGCCGACCTGCTCGGCGGCCAGCGCGGCCGCAGCCACGTCGAGCACGGCGGACACGGTCGCGGGCGCCCCACCCGTCTCGCCGACCAGACGCCCGGGTGCCTCGTCGAAGGTCACGTCCGCGAACCGTCGGGTGGGGTCCAGCGTCTCGATCGAGGTCCGCTGGACGCCGGCGGCCGCGGGGTCGACGGCGAACAGCGTCGGCCCGCCGTCCGTGTCGGCGACGACGAGGACCAGGTCGGCCGCCGCGCCGTCCAGGACGTACCGCTTGGTGCCGCTGATCCGGTACCCGTCGGGCGTCGCCGTCGCCCGGCACGCGACGGTCGCGCCTGCCCAGTCCTGGGGGGACTCCATGTAAGCCAGCGTCGCCAGGGTGCCACCCTCGGCGATGCCCGGGAGCAGGTCGGCCTGAGCGGCCCGGTCGCCCGAGGCGATCAGCGCGGTCGAGGCCATGCACGCGGAGAGGAACGGCGCGCACAACAGGGCCCGCCCCATCTCCTCGAACGCGATGGACAGCTCGAGGAAGGTGAAGCCCAGCCCACCGAACTCCTCGGGAACGGCGAGGGCGGTGAGCCCCAGCTCGGAGGTGAGGGCGGTCCACACCTGCGGGTCGTGGCCCAGCTCGGTCTCCATCACCCGCCGTACCTCGGCCTCCGGGGACTTCGCCGCGAGGAACTTGCGCAGCGACGTCCGCAGATCGTCCTGCTCCTGGGTGTAGACGAACTCCATGACGACCTCACGTTCTGGCTGACGGCGGCGGCGCCGGTGCTACCGCGTACTGTCCTAATCTGATAATATTCAGCCCGGACTCGTGCCCGCAAGGTCCGGGTTCGGACGATCGATCCCGCGGCACGCCGGAGTGCGCGCCGCCCTGACGAGTGGACGGCTATGGGGAATCTGGACGACCAGGTCGCAGTGATCACGGGTGCAGGCCGCGGCATCGGTCGCGAACACGCACTGCTCTTCGCGAAGGAGGGTGCGAAGATCGTGGTGAACGACCTCGGTGGCGCCAGCGACGGTTCCGGCGGTGACCCGACGGCCGCCGAACAGGTGGTCGAGGAGATCCGTGCGCTCGGCGGCGAGGCCGTGGTGAACGGTGACGACGTCGCCGACTGGGCGGGCGCCGAGCGGTTGATCGCCCAGGCCGTGGAGGCGTTCGGCCGGGTGGACGTCCTGGTGAACAACGCGGGCATCCTGCGGGACAAGGTCATCGCCCAGATGTCGGAGGCTGACTGGGACTCCGTCATCCGGGTCCACCTCAAAGGCCACTTCGCGCCGCTGCACTTCGCCGCGGGCCACTGGCGGGAGCGCAGCAAGGCCGGCGAGCAGGTGCGGGCCTCGGTGATCAACACCAGCTCGACGTCCGGTCTGCACTCCAACGCCGGTCAGGCGAACTACGGCACGGCGAAGTCCGGCATCGCCACCCTCACCGAGATCGCCGCCAAGGAGCTCAGCCGCTACGGGGTGCGGGTCAACGCGATCGCCCCCGCCGCCCGGACCCGGCTGATCGCCCAGACCCCCACGGTCGACGCGCTGATGCCCGCCGCCGCCGAGGGGGAGTTCGACCCGTGGGACCCCGCGAACGTCTCACCGCTCGTGGTGGCCCTGGCCTCCCCGGAGTCGACCGTCACCGGCCGCACCTTCTGGGTCGCGGGCGGGACGGTCAAGCTGTACAAGTCGTGGTCGGTCGAGTCGCGGGTCGAGTCGGACTCGCGCTGGGAGCCGTCCGCCCTGGCGAAGGAGATCGAGCGCCTGGCCGGAGGCTCCGCCGGCCGGCAGGGCTGAGGGGGCGCCCGATGGGAGTCAACCGCGACGCGGCCGGGTTCACGTCGTCGACCACCACGCGTACCTGGAGCGCCACCGACTCCGTCGTCTACGCCCTCGGCATCGGCTGCGGCGTCGACGAGCCGGCCTTCTCCACCGACGACACGCGCGGCGTGGAGCAGCGGGCCGTGCCCACGATGGCCGTCGTCCTCGCCGTGCCGGGACCCGAGATCTCCGCGGCGATGGGCGACTACGACCGGCGCAAGCTCGTCCACGGCTCGCAGACGACCATCGTCCACTCCGCGATCCCGGCGGCAGGCTCGGTCGAGTACAGCTCGACCATCCTCGGTGTGTACGACAAGGGCTCCGGGGCGGCGGTCGAGACCGAGACCCGGGCGACCGACCCGGCCACCGGCAGGCCCGTGTTCACGAACCGGTCGGTGGCCTTCATCCGCGGGGACGGTGGCTGGGGTGGTGACCGCGGGCCGTCGCAGCCCAAGGCCACCCCACCCGATCGCAAGGCGGACCACGTCGTGACGCAGCACGTGGCCGAGAACCAGGCGCTGATCTACCGCTTGTCCGGCGACCGCAACCCGCTGCACTCCGACCCGGCGTTCGCCAGGGCCGCCGGGTTCGACCGGCCGATCCTGCACGGCCTGTGCACCTACGGGATGGTCGGCCGGGCGCTGATGGCGCAGGTGTGCGGCGGGGACGCCGAGGCCTTCGGTGAGCTGTCCGCCCGCTTCGTCGCCCCGGTGTTCCCGGGGGACGACCTGGTGATCTCGATCTGGGAGACCGAGCCCGGGGTAGCGGTGTTCGAAGGCCACCGCGACGAGGACCAGCTGGTCATCGCGGGACGGTTCCTGACCGTCTGAAAGGTGTGAGGTCGGGAGGGGCGGGCGTGTGTTCCCTCCCGACCCCTGGTCCGGTTCCTTCCGCGCGGCTCGTCGACACGGATGCCTGTGCAGACCGCAGCGGTATCACCACGAGGACAGGTGGGTCATGGACACGGCGACGGAGGCGGCCCTGGAACGGCTGCTGGCGACCTCGGCGATACGCGATGTGGTCTACCGCTACTGCCGGGGCATCGACCGCAGGGACCTCGAGCTCGTCCGGTCCTGCTATCACGCGGACGCCCGCGACGAGCACGGTGGCTACGTCGGCGGGGTCGAGGGCTTCCTGCAGCACGCCCACGCGGGGCTGAGCCGGTGCGAGCGGACGCTGCACTTCATCGGCAACGTGCTCGTCGAGGTCGAGGGGGACCGCGCCCGGTGCGAGTCCTATGCGCTGGCCTTCCACCGGCTCCCCGGCCGGGAGGAGCAGCCGCCCCGCGACCGTGTGGTCGCCCTGAGGTACCTCGACGTGTTCACCCGGCGGTCGGGCGAGTGGCGCATCGCGGTGCGGCGCTGCGTGAGCGAGTGGACCCGGACCGATCCGGTCGGCCCCGGATGGGACTTCCCGCCGGCATGGTTGCGAGGGGGGTTCTCGCCCGCGGACCCGATCAGCGACGAACGATGGCGCGACGCCGAGGCGGCCACCGGGGCGATCTGAGGTCCTCGGTCACCGCGTTCGAACATGATAATATTACGGTCCTCTCCATCGGCACACATGCGTGAGCTCCCGGCTCGTCGACCAGTGCGAGAGACGCCGGCCGCGGCTCCTGGGATCAGAGGCGATCAGCATGAGGTACTACCCGTTCGGCTCCACCCCGGCGGAGTCCCCGACGTGGTTCGTCGAGGCGCTCGCCTCCACCCACTTGGACCCGGAGACGTTGCCGCTGTGGTTCCTCGGCCCCGACGAGCTGGGCTGGAAGTGCCCCGCGGCCCTGCTCCTCACCATGCCCGCGGGCTACACGCTCTTCCGCCACGGCCACCCGTGCCGGCGGTTCGAGATCGTCGTCCGGGGAAGCCTCGAGCTCGGTGACGGGCAGGTGGCCTCGGTGGGCGACACCTTCACCGCCGATCCCCACACCCTGTACGGGCCGCACACCGCGGGGCCCGAGGGCTGCACGACGATCGAGGTGTTCAGTGCCGTCGAGGGGATGTTCCGGCTGCTCAGCGAGGACGAGGACGGCCGCGTGACCGAGACGGACAGCCGCCTCGGCCAGCGTGCGCCCGGCTACGTGCCGCTGGATCTGGCCAAGGTCTGACGGCCCCGGGACCGAGGGTTCCGGCGTCCCTCCCGGCTTCGACAGCACCGACAGCACCGACAGCACCGACGACACCGACGACACCGACGTCATCGCGAAGGAGACGAGTGGGGACTCTGACAGGCAAGGTCGCGTTGGTCACCGGCGGGGCTCGCGGCCAGGGTCGCTCGCACGCGGTCGCCCTGGCGCGGCTGGGGGCCGACATCGCGGTGTGTGACGTGCTCGAGGACATGCCGACGGTGAAGTACGCGATGGGCACCGCCGAGCAGCTGGCCGAGACCGCTGCCATGGTCGAGGCGCTGGACCGCAGGGCGCTGGCGTTGCGGGCGGACGTCCGCGACCACGAGGCGGTCGACGCCGCCGTCGCCACCACCCTCGACGAGCTCGGACGGATCGACATCCTGGTCAGCAACGCCGGCATCTACTCGCAGGGTCCGGTCCACGAGCTGACGACGGAGTCCTGGCAGACCATGCTCGACGTCAACCTCACCGGGGTCTTCCATACCCTGCGTGCCGTCGTTCCGACCATGCGCGCGCAGGGATCGGGACGGATCGTGGTGACCGCGTCCGGCGCGGCCCGGACCGGGACGCCGAACATGTCCCACTACGCCGCCTCGAAGTGGGCGGTCGTCGGCCTGGTCAAGTCGGCCGCCCTCGAGCTGGCGGGCTCCGGGGTGACCGTGAACGCGATCTGCCCGACGAACGTCGACACCGACATGCTCACCAACGACGACATGCTGCAGATGTGGCTGCCCGATGTCGAGGCGCCGACGCTCGACCAGGCCGTCGAGCGGTTCCGCGCGACCATCCCCATGGGGGTGCCCTGGGTGGAGTCCGAGGACATCACCGCGGCGGTGCTCTACCTGGTCGGTGACGGCGCCCGGTACGTGACGGGGGAGACCCTCGCCGTGTCCGGGGGCCAGGCCGCACACAAGGCGGGGTGAGGGATGAGGTTCTGGACGTCCATGGTCTACGCCCCGGTGGAGCACTACCTGCCCGTCGCCGAGGCACTCGACGAGCTGGGCTACGAGGGTGTGCTCCTCGCCGACCACCTCTTCTCCGTCCGCGAGACCGTCTCGCCCTACCCGTACTCCGCGGACGGCACCCCGCCCTGGCCCGGTGCCGTCCCGTTCCCGGACGTCTGGGTGACCGCCGCCGCCCTCGCCGCGCGGACCCGCAGGCTCCGCTTCGGGTCCGCGGTGTACATCGCCCCGGCCCGGGACGTGTTCGGCCTGGCGAAGCAGGTCGGAACCCTGGCCGCCCTGGCGCCCGACCGGGTCGCCCTCGGGGTCGGGGTGGGCTGGATGCGCGAAGAGTTCGACCTGACCGGCCAGGCGTTCGGCACCCGTGGACGGCGACTCGACGAGATGATCGACGTGATGCGGGCGCTCTGGGCGGGGGACTGGACCGAGTACCACGGACGCCACTACGACTTCACCGGTGTGCGGATGCTGCCCGCCCCGGCCTCGCCCGTGCCGCTGTGGTGCGGCGGGTACTCGAGGCCTGCCCTCCGCCGTGCGGCCGCCCTGTGCGACGGGTGGATCGGGGTGTTCCCGGACGCGGACCGCGGCAGGCAGATCGTGACCGCGCTGCGCGAGCAGCTCGACGAGCACGGCCGCGACCCCGCGGGGTTCCGGATCGTGGCGAGCGTGCCCGCGCTCGGGTCCGTCGAGGCCGTCGAGGAGTGGGAGCAGCTCGGTGTCACCGACGTCATCGTGCAGCCGTGGGCGTCGTCGGCACGAGGGGACTCGACCGAACGCCACGTCGGGGGCGGAGCCGCGCTCGACCTCTCGACGATGGTGTCCGCCGTCGAGTCGTTCGCTGCCCGGCTCGCCCCGGCCTTCCAGCCGTCGTGACGAGCTGCCGCCCGGTCCTGTCCGTGACGAAGAGAAGGCGAATGAGGACGTGGTGACACAGTCGGAGATGACGCCGCCGCCGGTCGGTCTGCCCCCGGGCGCCGCCGCGCTGCGCGCGGAGGTCCGGTCCTTCCTGGCCGAGGAGCAGGCGCACGGTCATTGGCGGCCCCGGGTCGACTCCTGGCTCGCCGGCTGGGACGAACGGTTCAGCAAGGAGCTCGGCCGCCGCGGCTGGCTCGGGATGACGATCCCCCGCGAGTACGGCGGGCACGGCCGGGGTGCCCTGGACCGGTACGTCGTCACCGAGGAGCTGCTGGCCGCGGGCGCGCCCGTCGCGGCCCACTGGATCGCGGACCGGCAGATCGCGCCGTCGCTGCTTCGGTTCGGCACCGAGGAGCAGCGGGAGCGCTACCTCCCCGGCATCGCCTCCGGCGAGATCTACTTCGGGATCGGGATGTCCGAGCCGGAGTCCGGCTCCGACCTGGCCTCGGTCCGTTCGCGGGCGGTCCGGGTCGACGGCGGCTGGGAGCTGACGGGGACGAAGGTCTGGACCTCCGGCGCGCACCACGCGCACGCCTTCTTCGCCCTCGTCCGAACGGCTGCGGCCGAGGAGGGCAACCGGCACTCCGGCCTGTCGCAGCTGATCGTCGACCTGCACTCGCCCGGGGTCGCGGTGCGCCCGATCCCGCTGCTGACCGGGGCCCACCACTTCAACGAGGTGGTGTTCGACCGCGTGTTCGTGCCGGACTCGATGGTGCTGGGCGAGCTGGGGCAGGGCTGGCACCAGGTCACCTCGGAGCTCGCGTTCGAGCGTTCCGGTCCGGAGCGCTACCTGTCGACCTTCCCGCTGTTCGCGGCCGTCGTGGGGGCGCTCGCCGAGGATCACCCGGACCGGGGTCGCCGTCGTGACCTCGGCAGGCTGGTGGCGCACTACTGGACGCTGCGGCGGATGTCGGTGGCCGTCGCGGGAGCGCTCGACGCCGGCGCCGCCCCGGAGACCGCAGCGGCAGTGGTGAAGGACCTCGGCACCCGATTCGAGTCCGAGGTGATCGACGTCGCACGGGTGCTCCTCGCGGTGGTCCCGGACCCCGCCGCGGAGGCCGGGCTTCCCCGCATGATGGCGGACGCCGTGCGGCACAGCCCGGGCTTCACCCTGCGAGGCGGCACCAACGAGATCCTGCGCGGGATCGTGGCACGAGGGTTGGGACTGCGATGAACGAGCTGCTGGCGATGGCGGAGTCGGTCTTCGGCGACGCCTGGGACTCGACCGGCGAGGGGTTCGACGCCGACCTGTGGCGGACCTGCGAGGAGACCGGGCTCGCGCGGCTCACCTTGCCCGAGTCCGCGGGCGGGTCGGGTGGATCCTTCGCCGACGCGACCGCCGTGCTGCGCTCGGCGGGCCGGTTCGCGGCCCGGGTCCCCCTGGTCGAGACGGACCTGATGGCGGGCTGGCTCGCGCACGCGGCCGGGCTGGAGCTGCCCGGAGGGCCGCTGTCCGCGGTCGGTGCGGACGGGGCGGCCGAGGTGTCCGTCGTCGACGGCCGCGCGAACGGGACGTTGCGGAGGGTTCCCTGGGGTCGGGCGGTGTCCGCGGTCGTCGTCCCGGTCGGCGACCAGGTCGTGCTCGTCACCACCGGTGCAGCCGGCATCAGGGTCGCCGAGGGGACCAACGTCGCCGAGGAGCCCCGGGACGATCTCGTCCTGCGCGACGTGCCGGTCCGGACTGCGCCGCTGCCCGACGGCGCCCTCGAAGAGTTTCGGCTGCGTGCGGCGCTGGGTCGGTCCCTGCTGCTCGCCGGAGCGGGCCGGTGTGCGCTGGGGATGGCAGCCCGCTACGCCACCGAGCGGGTGCAGTTCGGCAGGCCCATCGCGAAGCTGCAGGCCATCCAGCAGATGCTGGCGCTGGCCGCCTCGGAGGTCGCCGCGGCCGAGGCGAGTGCGTCGGCCGCCGCGCTGGAGGCCGACCGGGACGGGATCGTGGGTGCCTCGGTCGCGATCGCCGCCGCCAAGGCTCGCGCCGGTGAGGCGGCCGGAGAGATCGCGCGGATCGCGCACCAGGTCCACGGTGCCCTGGGCTTCACCCGCGAGCACGATCTCCGGCTGGCCACCACCCGGCTCTGGGCGTGGCGGGACGAGGACGATGCCGAACCGGTGTGGAACGAGCAGCTCGGCGGCGTGGCGCTCGCCGCCGGAGCGGCCGGGATCTGGCCGCTGCTGGTCGGCAGAGACTGACGGGGCCCCTCCGGCCTTCGGCCTTCGGCCTTCAGGATTCAGCCGACGGTCGGCCGGACACCGGGGTCGCGGCCCAGCTCGTGCCGCCACACCCCGATGAACCCCCCGTCGACACGCAGGTCGGTCCCGTTGAGGAAGGACGCGTCCGCCGAGCAGAGGAAGTCCACGGCGGCGGCGATGTCGTCCGTCCGGCCGGGGAGGTCGGGGTGACGGCCCGCCACGTCGCCGCGGAGGGGGGTCACCTCCAGCTGGGTCTTCTTCTGTTCGTTCTCCGCGAGCTCGAGGCGCCCCATCGGAGTGTCGATCAGCCCGGGGGACAAGGACACGATCCGAGCGCCGCGCCGTCCCCACGCTCCGGCGAGACGCTCACAGAGCGTGACGACTGCCGACTTGGCCCAGATGTAGGCCATCCCGGTGCTCGGTTCGGTGTCGACCGCCGCAGCGATGCGGTCGACGATCGTCTCGTCGAGCGGCCCGGCGAGCTCGGCGGCGACCGGGGCGGGCACCGGCCGGCCCATGTGCGCCGCGAGCGAGGCGAAGCACACGGCCACGGATCCGGGACCGGTGTGGGGGTACACGGTGTCCAGCAACCGGATCGTGCCCAGCAGGTCCACGGTGAGCAGCGTCTTCCAGTCCGTCATGGACGGTGAGACGGCCGCCGTGTGGATGAGCGCCCGAAGCCCGCCGTGCGTGCCGACGAGCTCACCGATCCGGTCGACCGACCCGGCGTCGGCGAGGTCGCCCACCACGACGTCGCATCGGGCGCCGAGCTCGCGCACCTGTCGCCGGGCGGCCAGCAACCGGTCCTCGTCACGGTCGGTCAGCAACAGGTGCGGATGGCGGGCAGCGAGGCGCCTGGTCGTGGCCTCGCCCATGCCCCCCAGCGCGCCGGTGACGAGCACGGTCCCGGCGTTCATCGGTCACCCTCCCACACGACGGGGAACGCGGGATGGTCGAACGGGAACCCGGGGCGGAGCCCGAGATCGTCCGTGGCCGGGTAGGCGGCGCCCGTGTAGACCGAGTCGGCGTCGACGTACATGGCGATGAACGACCAGCGTGGCCGGTCGGTCAGGTTCGCCCCGGCACCGTGCACGGTGAGCGGGTGGTGGAAGGTGGCGTCCCCGGGGCGCAGGGTCAGCGGCGGGGCCACCGGGTACTGCTCGAGCAGCCACGGGTTCTGCTCGAGGAGGTCTCGGCCGTCGGTCCGCGTGCCGCTGCTGTAGGTCCGGCCCAGCGGTCCGGCCCGGTGGGAGCCGGACAGGAAGCTGATCGATCCCTGCTCGGGCAGCACGTCGTCGAGGGCGATCCAGACGGTGGCGCCCCCCACCCGGTCGATGGGGTGGTTGGGGAAGTCCTGGTGCCACCCGGTCGGCGAGCTGCCGTTCTCCGCCGCGGACGGGTACTTGCACGCGACCTTGTCGGTCCAGTAGCGGAGGCCCCCGCCGTGCCCCTCCAGCCGCGAGATGGCGTGGGCGGTGCGGGGGGAGTAGGCGACCGAACGGAAGGGCTCGGCGGCGTCGCGGGCGACGAACCGCCACTCCCGCCACATCGCGAGGTCGAGGGGGGCGGTGGCGAGCTCGCCTGCGGCGTACCGGCGAGCGACCTCCAGCATCTCCCCGGCCGTGTCAGGATCGAGGAGGCCGGGCACCGCGACCCATCCGTTCTCGCGGTAGTCGACCGCGTGCTCGTCGGTGATGGACCGGATGTCGATACTCGCTCTGGTCATCGTTCGGCACCTCCTGGAACGGGACCCGTGCCCACGACGGCACGGATGGACGGGCTCGGAGACCGACGCCGAGCAGCACGGAGAAGGAGCGACCGGTGGGGTGACCACCCGGGCCGACGGAACTCGTGAGCGCGGTCGCCCCGACGCAGCCGAACCCCGGCCGCGGAGCCGCCCGCGGCCCCACGATAGGACACCGGAGGCGGCCGGGACCACCCCCGCCGCGTGCCGACCGACCCGGGTTCGAGGCGGATTGTGCTTGACGGCAACGGGAACGGGACTAGCATTCCTTGTCAGATTCGCATCGCGACCGGCCCTACCCTCCCGCCTCGGACACGGTCCTCGGGTCGACGACGACCCGCCGCGCCGCGGGTGACGTCGCGAGGGGAACGGGGCCCACCGTGCTCCTGCCCGGTCCGCGCGAGAACGGAGCAACGACGTGGTTCTTCGCCATCATGTCAACCGAGTCCGCGAGATCACCGTCAACGTGTCGGACCTGGACAAGTCGATCGACTTCTACGAGTCGCTGACGCCCTTGCGGGCCTACTCGCGCACCCACGCCCTGGCACAGCCCTTCCCGGCGTTCGGGGTCGAGGAGGGCAGCTTCACCGGCGCTCTGCTCGCCGACTCGTCGTCGTCTCAACCCGGGGTGAGCGTGCACCTGGTCCAGTGGACGTCACCGGCGCCCTCCGGCCGGGCCTACCCGTCGTTCTTCCACCAGGGCCTCTACCGCATGTGCGTACTGACCAACGACGTGGACGGGCGGTACGAGGAGGCCGTCGAGGCCGGGCACCGGTCCTTCCTGCCGCCCCGCGGGCACGGCGTGAGCGTGCCCGGCGGCACCGAGGGGAGCAGCTTCGTGTGCCCGGACCCCGACGGCGTCGCGGTGCAGACGACGAGGCGGCCGGCGCCGCGCAGGCCGGACCTGCCCGACCAGCTCTACCACGTCAACATCGTCAGCCGGGACGTCGACGGATCGCGCCGGTTCCTCCAGGAGGTCCTGGGCCTGGACTATGTCAAGCGGCTGACCTCGGAGAAGGCGATCTCGCCGATCGGGTTCGGGCTCGGCGCCGACAGCGGCCGGTTCGACGCGGCGTTCCTCTGGCACCGCGGCGATCAACGGTTCTCGATCGACATCGTCGACTGGTTCGAGCCGGGGGTGGTGGGCGAGCCGTACGCCTCGCCCTTCAACGTCGGGATCCAGCGGCTCGGGTTCGAGGTCGACGACATCGAGGCGGCCGCGGCCGCCCTGCGCGAGCAGGTGCCCGCGGACCTCCGTGCTCAGGTCCACGACCCCGAGACCTGGGACCTCGGGGACGGGCGCACCCGCACCTGCGTGCAGTTCCGCGGACCCGACGGAGTCGCCTACGAGCTGATCCAGCAGGAGCCGCACACCGGTGCCCGGGACACTCCGTGGCCGGACGAGGCGTTCGCCCAGGCCCGGGCCGCGCGGGAGGCCGAGGAAGCGCGATCGTGAGAACGGGTGGCCGGACCGCAGCGGCGGTCGGTGAGGGGCGGGCGCCGGTCCTGCCCGGGGGCGAACCGCGTCCGTTCCACCTCCGCGTCGACGACAGCGCGCTCGCCGACCTGCGGGCCCGGCTGGCCACCACCCGCTGGCCCGACGCCGAGACGGTCGCGGACTGGTCCCAGGGCGTGCCGCTGGCCTACCACCAGTCAGTCTGCCGACACTGGCAGCACGAGTACGACTGGCGCGCCTGTGAAGAGCGGATCAACCGGCACCCCCAGGTACTGGTCGACATCGACGGGGTCCCGATCCACGTCCTGCACGTCCGCTCACCGCACGACGACGCGACCCCGCTGCTCCTGACGCACGGCTGGCCGGGGAGCGTCCTGGAGTTCCTCGACGTGATCGACCCGCTCGTGGATCCCGTCGCACACGGCGGGGAATCGTCCGACGCGTTCCATCTCGTGATCCCGTCGCTGCCCGGGTTCGGCCTCAGCGGCAGGCCGACCGTCACCGGGTGGAACCGGGAACGCGTCGCGGACGCCTGGGTCGGGCTGATGGACGCCCTGGGGTACGACCGGTTCGCCGCGCAGGGCGGCGACTGGGGTGCGAGCGTGACGAACCAGCTCGCGGTGCGGCACCCGGAACGGCTCGTCGGGATCCACCTGAACCTGGTGACGGTCGGGCCGCCACCGGGAGAGCCCGCCACGGCCGAGGACGCGGCCGACCTGGCCGCCTGGCAGCGGGTCGACGAGCACCACTCCCGGTGGGAGGTCGGCTACATGCACCAGCAGCGGACCAGGCCGCAGACGCTCGGCTACGGGTTGACCGACTCACCGGCGGGCCAGTGTGCCTGGATCCTCGAGAAGTTCCGGTCCTGGTCGGACTGCGGTGACGATCCCGTGGCCGGATTCGGCATCGACCGGCTGCTGGACAACATCTCGCTGTACTGGTTGACCGGCACGGCCACGTCCTCGGCCCGCTTCTACTGGGAGTGCCAGCCGGGCGGGTTCACCACGCCGGTCGACGTCCCGGCCGGGGCGACCGTCTTCCCCAAGGAGATCCGTCGCCCGCCGCGGAAGTGGGCCGAGCGTGTCTACCGGGACCTCGTGTACTGGAACGAGGTCGACCGGGGAGGGCACTTCGCGGCGTTCGAGCAGCCCGGCACGTTCGTCGACGAGCTGCGGGCCTGCTTCAGACGGATCCGGGAGAAGAGGACGTCGTGCCATGAGTCGTGACCATGCGGTCGTGGTCGGCTGCAGCTTCGCCGGCCTCGGTGCCGCCCGGATGCTCAGCGATCTCTACACCCACGTCACCGTCGTCGAGCGTGACGAGCTCCCGCAGACCTGGTCCCCGCGGCGCGGCGTGCCGCAGTCGCCCCACGTCCACGGCATCCCGCAGCTCGGGCGCACGCTGCTGGCCGAGATCCTGCCCGGCTTCGTCGACCGGGCGAAGGAGCACGGTGCGGTCTTCTTCGACCAGCTCCGCGACGGGGCGCTCTGGGGCCTGTACGGATGGTCGGCCCGCGGTCGCTCCCCGGCGGTCGGCTTCGGGGTCCGCCGGGCGCTGCTCGAGCACGTCGCGCGCGAGATGGTGCTGGAGATCCCGTCGGTGAGCGTCGTGCACGGGCGCGCCGAACACCTCCTGGCCTCGGGTGACACGGTCACGGGTGTCCGGCTCCGGACGGCCGACGACCACCTGGTCGACCTCACCGCCGATCTCGTCGTGGACGCCAGTGGAAAGGGCACCGCAGCGGCGGGATGGCTGGAACGCGAGGGTTTCCCGGTCCCGCACGAGACCACGGTGAACGGGTTCGTCGGCTATGCGAGCCGGTGGCTGGAGGTGCCCGACGACGCCTGGCCGGGGGACTACCGCTTCATCAGCCAGCTGCCGCGCCCGCAGTGGCCGCGCGGCGGGATCCTCTACCCGCAGGACAACGGCCTGTACGTCATGTCGTTGTTCGGGCACGCCCGCCACTACCCGCCCGGGGAGGAGGACGAGTTCGTCGACTTCCTCACCGGGTGCGCCACCCCACTGATGCACCACGTGGTGTCGCGGTCGAGGCCGGTGAGCGGGATCTCGCGGTCGCGCTCCACTGCGAACCGGCGCCGGCACTACGAGCTCCTCGACACGGTGCCCGCCGGTTTCGTCGCGGTGGGCGACGCGCTCGCGTCCTTCAACCCGATCTTCGGGCAGGGCATCTCGAGCGGGCTGAAGGCCGCGATGGTCCTCGCGGACACCCTGCGCGCGGCCGAGGGCGACGACGCGGCCGTGCCCGCGCGCTTCTACCGGGACTTCACGGCCTGGCTGCACACCCCGTGGAACCAGGCCATCGGCTTCGACCTGGCCTTCCCGACCACGACCGGGCCTCGGCCCGACCCGACGCCCGAGCGGCGGGCGGCCGCCCGGCACGCCGACGTCCTCGCCCAGATGAGCACCGTGGACCCCGGGGTCCAC
>Ga0070671_100001479_pt1 | contig 17552 bp, 12 predicted proteins | sample KBSS73metaG_FD_65341 | JGI IMG/M metagenome (GOLD analysis project Ga0070671, IMG submission 65341) | Switchgrass rhizosphere microbial communities from Kellogg Biological Station, Michigan, USA - KBS S7-3 metaG | ecosystem: Host-associated > Plants > Roots > Rhizosphere > Soil ...
ATCGCGGTCTCTACCCTGGTCGGGGAGAAGGGAGAGGCCGTGGTCAGGATCGAGGACAACGGCCCCGGGATCCCTCCCGAGGTGCGCGACAAGATCTTCGATGTCTTCTTCTCGACACGCGGCGGGGGGACGGGCCTGGGCCTCCCGATCGCGCAGAAGATCCTGGAGTCGCACGGGGGCTGGATCGCACTGGACACGGAGGTCGGCAAGGGGACCTCCTTCGAGCTGCACGTACCCCGTCCCGATCGCGCCGCGGGCAAGACATCGCCCGTCGTGGCCGCACACGCCCGCTGACGGGCTTCCGATCGCCGTGGCCGCGCGCAGCCCACAGAGCCACAGCCCCTCCATGAGCGACAAGACCCAGGCCGCAGAGAGGATCGCCGAGCTTCGCGAGGCGATCGAGCGCCACAGGCGTCTCTACTTCGACAAGAACGAGCCCGAGATCGCGGACGCGGAGTACGACGCCCTCGAGACGGAGCTTCTCTCCCTCGAGCGCGACCATCCCGATCTCGCGAGCGCCGATTCGCCCACCGGCCGCGTCGGCGAGCGTCCGCTGGGGAGCTTCCGCACGGTTCCGCACGCCGCGCCGATGCTCTCGCTCGACAACTCCTACTCCAGGGACGAGGTGGTCGAGTTCGACGCGCGCCTGCGCCGGCTGCTCGGCGACGGCACCTTCGCCTACGCCGGGGAGCTGAAGATCGACGGTGCGAGCCTCGCGCTCACTTACGAGGACGGCGCGTTCGTCCGCGCCGTGACCCGCGGGGACGGCCGCTCCGGGGACGAGATCACCGAGAACGCCCGGCGCATCGAAGGGATCCCGTTGCGGCTCGGGAGCGGGATCGGGGCGCAGGGGACGGTCGAGATCCGCGGCGAGGTGTACCTGTCGCGCGCGCGCTTCGAGGCGCTCAATCGGCAGCGTCTCGACGCGGACGAGCCTCTCTTCGCGAACCCGCGCAACGCGGCCGCGGGGACCCTGCGCATGATCGATCCGGAGGTCGTCGCCTCGCGCAAGCTGCGCTTTGCCGTCCACGGCGTCGCCTCCCCGCGTGGGATCGGGGCCGGATCGCACACGGAGATGCTGGAGGCGCTCGAGGCGGCGGGGTTCCCGCGCCTCACCGAGCCGCGCCGCTGCGAGGGGATCGAGGAGGCGCTCGCCTACTGCGACGAGTGGGACACCCGCCGCCACAAGATGGAGTTCGAGACCGACGGGGTCGTCATCAAGCTCGACGATCTGGCGCTGCAGGAGAAGGCGGGAGCTACGAGCAAGTCCCCGCGCTGGGCGATCGCTTTCAAGTATCCCGCCCAGCAGGCGACGACCGTCGTCGAGTCCATCCAGGTGCAGGTGGGACGGACGGGAACGCTGACGCCCGTGGCGCATCTGAGGCCGGTCGTGCTCTCCGGCTCGACCGTCTCCCGCGCGACCCTCCACAACGAGGACGAGGTCCGCCGCAAGGACGTGCGCGAGGGCGATACGGTCCTGGTCGAGAAGGGCGGAGAGGTCATCCCGAAGGTCGTCAAGGTGATCGAGAGCCAGAGGCCCGAGGGCTCCGCGCCGTGGGAGATGCCGAAGCGCTGCCCCGTCTGCAACAGCGCCGTCTACCGCCCCGAGGGGGAGGTCATCGCGCGCTGCACGGGGGCCTCCTGCCCCGCGAAGCTGAGAGAGTCGCTCAAGCACTTCGCGCGGCGCACGGCGATGGACATCGAGGGATTGGGCGAGGCGCTCATCGACCAGCTCACGAGCGAGAAGGACGAAGAGCCCGCGGCCGCGACGCTGCTGGAAAGCGCGCGCCCCCGCCCAAGGGTCCGTGATTTCGCCGACCTCTACGAGCTGCGCCAGGAGGACCTCGCCGGCCTCGAGCGCATGGGGGACCTCTCGGCGCGCAACCTCATCGAGCGGATCGAAAGGAGCAAGACGCGGGGCCTGTCCGCGCTCCTCTTCGCGCTGGGCATCCGGCTCGTCGGCGACCGCGCGGCGCGGCTCCTCGCGCGGCACTTCGGCTCGCTCGACGCCCTCCTGAAGGCGGCCGAGGGGAAGGACCCGCTGGGTCCGAGACCTGCGGACCCGCCGGAGGAACAGCCTCAGCTCGCTCTCGATCTGGGAGGCAAGGCCGGGACCCGGAAGAAGGCCGGAGCGCTCGACGCCAGGGATGCGCGCGGCGCACCGGAAGTGCAGAACGACCCGAGCGCGATAGAGGCACCGGACGCCCCTGACGCTCCGGACGCGCAAGACGCCCCGGATGTCCCCGGCGATGACCCCACGCTGCGCCGGGCGGTCGACCGCATCGCGGCCATCGACGGCATCGGACCGAAGATCGCCGAGTCGGTCGTCCTCTTCCTGCGCCAGGAAGGGAACCGGCGGCTCCTCGCGCGCCTGGCGGCGGAGGGGGTCGTGATGCGCGAGGAGCGCCCGGCGACGGCGGGCGATACGCCCCTCGCGGGCCTCACCTTCGTGATCACGGGGACGCTCGCGGAGCTCACGCGCGAGGCCGCGAAGGAGGCGATCGAGGCGCGCGGCGGGCGCGTTGCGGGCACGGTCTCGAAGAAGACCGACTATCTGGTGGCCGGGGCCGACGCCGGATCGAAGCTCGCCAAGGCCAGGGAGCTCGGCGTGCGCGTGATGGACGAGGACGCGCTGCGGCGTCTTCTCTCGGGAGACTCGGGATAGATGACGACGACTGGCGACAAAGAGCACATCGTCCTGATCGAGGACGACACGTCCAACCGCGAGGCGTTTCGGCGCGTCCTGGAGCGTGCGGGCTACCGCGTGTCGGCCTTCGAGTCCCCCGATCAGGGACTGGAGGAGCTCAGCCGGGCCGGCGACGTGGCGCTCGTCGTCACCGATCTCATGATGCCCGGCAAGGACGGGATGTTCGTCCTCTCCGAGGCGCGGCGGATCGACCCCGACATCGGCCTTCTGATGGTGACCGCGCGCGATTCGGCGACGATGGGGTTCGAGGCCAGCCAGAAGGGCGCCGACGACTACCTCGTCAAGGACCAGTTCGATCTCGCGAAGCTGCGCCACACGGTCCAGGCGATCCTGGAGAAGCGCCGCCTGAAGCAGGAGGTCACGCACCTGCGGCGACGGATCGAGAGCGAGTCGCTGGGCGGCCTCATCGGCCGCACCCCCTCCATGCAGCGGCTCTACCAGCAGATCCAGATGGTCGCGCCCACCCGCTCCACGGTCCTCATCGTCGGCGACAGCGGCACGGGCAAGGAGCTCGTCGCGAACGCGATCCACGAGCACTCGCCCCGGCGCCACGAGCGGTTCCTGCCGATCAACTGCGGCGCGATCCCGAGCGAGATCCTCGAGTCCGAGCTGTTCGGGCACGAGAGGGGATCGTTCACGGGCGCGGCCTCGCGCAAGATCGGCAAGTTCGAGCTCGCGGATCGCGGCACCATCTTTCTGGACGAGATCGCCGAGCTGCCCGCGGACATGCAGGTGAAGCTGCTGCGCGTCCTCGAGGGGATGGAGTTCATGCGGGTCGGGGGCGGCGAGACGATCCGCGTCGATGTGCGCGTGATCGCCGCGACGAACGTGGACCTCGAGACGGCGGTCGGCGCGGGGCGCTTCCGCAGCGATCTCTACTACCGCCTCAAGGTCGTGACGATCCGCATCCCGCCGCTGCGCGAGCGGCGCGAGGACATTCCGATCCTGGTTCAGCACTTCCTCGCGCGATTCGCGGCGGAGAACCAGCGCCCGGCGTTGACGCTCACGCCGGCGGCGCTGCGCGCGCTCGTGATGAACTCCTGGGAAGGCAACGTCCGCGAGCTGAAGAACGTCCTCGAGAGCCTCGTCGTCCTGTCGACGGGATCGACGATCGATCTGCCCGACCTGCCTCCCGAGTATCAGACGGCCACTGCCGGGCCGCGCGCCGGCGTGCTCGTCGGTCCCGCGCGTCCGGGCGAGTCCGCGCCGGGTGACGAGCGAGGCGCGGGAGCGCGCGAGGGCTCCGAGGGAGAAGACACGCCGCGCACCATGGAGCAGATCGAGCGGGAGGCGATCCTGCGCACGCTCGACGAGGTCGGAGGCAACCGCACGCAGGCGGCGCAGCGTCTCGGCATCGGACTGCGCACGCTGCAGCGCAAGCTCCAGGAATACCGGCGACAGACGGGAACGCCCGAGGGCTAGGCGCTTTCCTTCGACCCTTCGTCCTTAGACACGCTCAGGACCAGCCCTTCGACTGGCTCAGGGCGGGCCCTTCGACAGCTCAGGGCGGGCCCTTCGACTGGCTCAGGGCGGGCCCTTCGACAGGCTCAGGGCGGGCCCTTCGACAGGCTCAGGGCGGGGTTGGGGCTGACAGAATCCCGGACCCGTTGTACGCTCAGAACTCGAGGTCGTTCGGCTGTTTCGGGGCGGTGCGGGGCGGGCGGTCCGGTGGAAAGGCGCGTGCCCGGGATCGGGGCGGGCCAGGCCACACGGGACGGCCAAGGGCGCGTCAAAACGACGCGCTTTGCAGGAATGGCGGATCCGAAGGCCCGGGTCGGCCCCGCATTTCGGGTATTTGCGCGCCGGGTTCGTGGCCCGTAGATTGCTTTGACAACGAGAGGGGACGCTTCGAACCATGTATCGAATCCTGGTAGTCGACGATGATCCGGCGGTTCTCTCCTGTTATGGAAGGCTGCTGCAGCGGGCCGGCCATACGGTCGAGGCCGCACACGGCGGGAGCCAGGCGCTCACGCGTCTGACGGCCTCGGCCCCTTTCGACGTCGTCATCATCGATTACCGGATGCCCGAGATGGACGGAATGGAGTTTCTGAGACAGATGCGGCGGGCAGGCCACACGCCCGAGGTCATCCTCGTCTCCGCCTACGTCACCGACAAGGTGCGCGAGAGCGCGGCGCGGATGGGCGTGAGACGCATCCTGGACAAGCCCGTCGACATCGACAAGCTCAGAAGCGCCATCCGGGAAGCGATCCCGCTGCCTCGCTCGGCGAGCTCGGGTTGTTGAGCCCGCTCCCGGGGAGAACCAACTCGGCATGCGCCCGATATAATGAACCATCGCTCTCGCCGCCCCGCGCGCGCAGAGCGGACCGGAGGCTTCCATGAGTCGTAGGATTCAAATGATGACCCTGAGCGTGATCGTCGGGGTTCCCGTCATGTTCGCCGCACTTCTCGGGACGAGCGCCAACCGCGCGCCGGCCTTCGCGGCACAGGTCGTTCCTGTGTCCGCGACCGCGCCCGTGGCCCTTCCGGCGGCGCTGCCGCTGCCGGCGGCCGTCGTGGCTCCGTCCTTCGCCGATATCGCCGAGCGCGCCAATCCCGCGATCGTGTCGATCCAGAACGTCGAGTTCGTGAAGCGCCAGAAGCGCCCCTCGGGCAACGGCGGCGGCTTCCCCTTCTGGTTCCAGATGTCTCCCGACAATCCGGAGGACGAGAACCAGGGCCAGGGCGATGGACAGGGAGGCGACGACGACCAGGAGCGCCGGGACGGATCCGGCTCCGGGTTCTTCATCCGCAAGGACGGCTACATCCTGACCAACTACCACGTCGTCTCCGGCGCGCGGAAGCTGACCGTGACGCTCGAGTCCGGCGAGAAGCTCCCCGCCACCGTGAAGGGGAAGGACGAATCGCTCGACATCGCGCTGCTCAAGGTGGATCCGCCGCACGACATGCCCACGCTCCCCATGGGCGACTCCGAGTCGCTGCGCACCGGTGAGTGGGTCGTCGCGATCGGCAACCCGCTCGGCTACGAGCACTCCGTGACGGTCGGCGTGGTGAGCGGCAAGGGCCGCCCCCTGCGCGACCTGAGCCGCGACCCGAGCCTCGCCAACTACATCCAGACCGACGCCGCCATCAACTTCGGCAATTCGGGCGGCCCCCTCATGAACGCGCGCGGAGAGGTCGTCGGGATCAACACCGCGATCACCCGCAACTACCAGGGCGGCGGGAACTACATGCCCGGCGTCATCCAGGGGATCGGCTTCGCGCTGCCGATCAACGCGGCCTCGGCCGTGCTCGACCAGCTCATCACCGACGGCAAGGTGTCGCGCGGGGCGCTGTCGATCCAGATCCAGCCGGTCACGGACGAGATCCAGCACTACTACAAGCTGCCCGCCAAGAAGGGCGCGTTCGTCCAGAAGGTCAGCGCGGACGGTCCCGCCGAGCGGGCCGGCATGAAGAACGGGGACATCATCACCACCGTCGACGGCAAGTCCGTGGACACGACCGAGAACCTCATCCAGATGATCTCCGCCCACCGGCCGGGCGACACCGTATCCCTCGGCGTCCTGCGCGACGGCCGCAACGTCAACCTCAAGGTCAAGCTCGCCGACCGCTCCGAAACCCTGCGCGCCTCCAACAGCGGTGACGAAGAGGAAGAGGGCGAGGAGGGCGAAGGCGGCGATGAGAAGCCGACGGCTTCCGTGGCGAAGCTCGGCTTCACCGTGGCCGAGGTCTCGACGGGCCGGTTCAAGGAGCTCTACGGCTTCGATCTTCCGAAGAACCCGCCCGAAGGCGTTCTCGTCACGAAGGTCTCCAACGAGGGCCCGGCCTACGAAGCGGGCGTGGCGCCCAAGATGATCGTCACCCAGGTCGGCGCCGAGCCGGTCCACTCGCTCTCGGACTTCCGACGCGCCACGGAGAAGGTGGCGAAGGGACAGATCGTCCGTTTGTCGGTCACCTACTTCGTGAGCCCGGACAGGCGAGGCGGCAACCCCGAGAAGGAGAGCCGCTACATCTTCTTCGAGGCGGAATGAAGCCGGTAGTCCTCGTCGTCGACGACGAGGAAGCCATCCGGAGCTCGCTCCGGATGATCCTCGAATACGAGGGCTACCGCTTCGTCGGCGCGGCATCGGGACGCGAAGGGCTCAAGGCCGTCGAGTCCGAGCGTCCCGACGTCGTTCTGCTCGACATCAAGATGCCCCGCATGGACGGGCTCGAGGTGCTCCCGCTGCTGCGCGCAGAGCACCCGGACCTCCCCGTGATCGTCATCTCCGGGCACGGGACGATCCAGACCGCCGTGGAGGCCATCCGCGCCGGCGCGGCGGACTTCCTCGAGAAGCCGCTGACCCGGGAGGTCGTCCTCCACCGTCTCAAGACCGCCCTCGAGAGCCGCAAGCTGCGCCAGGAAGTCGACTCGCTGCGCCTGCGCTACGACGAGCGCTATCGCATCGTGGGCGAGTCCGAAGCGCTCGCGCCGGTCCGCGAGGCGATCGCGCGCGCCGCGCCGACGCGCGCCAGCGTCCTCATCACGGGGGAGAGCGGCGTCGGCAAGGAGCTCGTCGCCCGCGCCATCCACCGCAACAGCCCCCGCAAGGACGCCCCGTTCATCCGCGTGAACTGCGCGGCGATCCCGGAGGAGCTGATCGAGTCGGAGCTCTTCGGACACGAGAAGGGGTCGTTCACCGGCGCGAGCCGCGACCAGGCCGGCAAGTTCGTCCAGGCCGACGGCGGGACGATCTTCCTCGACGAGATCGGGGACATGAGCCTCAAGACGCAGGCGAAGGTCCTGCGCGTCCTGCAGGACGGCGAGGTCGAGCCGGTCGGCGCGGCGAAGCCGTTCACCGTGGATGTGCGGGTCATCGCCGCGACGAATCACGACCTCGAGAGCGCCATTGCGAAGGGGCAGTTCCGCGAGGACCTCTACTACCGCCTCAACGTCGTCCCCATCCACGTCCCGCCCCTGCGCGACAGGAACGAGGACGTCTCCATCCTCGTCAGGGAGTTCGCCGAGGCGTTTCGCAAGGAGAACGACGCACGCCCGCGCGGGTTCACCGCCGCCGCGCTCGAGCGCCTGAGGCGCCTCCCCTGGACCGGCAACGTCCGCGAGCTCAAGAACGCCGTCGAGCGCGTCCTAATCCTCTCGGACTCCGACCAGGTCGACGTGCCGGACCTCGAGCGCGTCCTCGATCCCGCTTCCGGCGCGCCGCGCCGCTTCGAGCCCCGCACCGGGGACGGCGCGCCCGGGCCGGCGCGGGGAGCGATGCCCGGCGGGAGCGCGGGGGCGGGCGGACCCGTGTCCCCCGCGAGCTACGCCTCGCTGCAGGACTTCAAGGACGCCGCCGAGCGCGCCTACATCGTCGAGAAGCTGCGCGAGAACGACTGGAACATCACCCAGACCGCCCGCGCGATCGACACGCCCCGGTCGAACCTCTACAAGAAGCTCGAGCAGTACGGCATCGCCCGCGAGAAGGAAGAGCCCGCCGTCTGACCCTGCGCGGCCTCGGTGCCCGAGAGCCGCGATCGGAACCCAGGGCCCGGGGCCGGCCTCCCAGCGCGGCTCCCGCCCACGGGGCCCAGCCGCGGCATCCAGGTAGGGTATTGCCCCATAGCGACCCCTCGTGCATACGGCTATAAGTACGGACGGTAGCGCTTGGTCCGACAGCCATGTCATCCAACGGGAACGGGCCGGGCGCACCCTCGAAGCTGCGGCACCCGAAAGGTGGCGACATGTTGAAAGCGAACGGAAACCGCCCGCGGGGCGGCCACGCCGCTCCCCCTCCGCGCCACGACAAGCCTGAGCGCAGGGACACCGGTGGCGCGCTGAAAGCCTCCGAGGTGCGGTACCGGCGTCTGTTCGAGACGGCCAAGGACGGCATCCTGCTGCTCGACGCGAACACCGGGCGGATCACGGACGTCAATCCCTTCCTCGAGGACATGCTCGGCTACTCCCACGACGAGCTGGTCGGCAAGGCGCTGTGGGAGATCGGTCCCGTCAAGGACATCCTCGCCAGCCAGGAAGCCATGCGCCGGCTGCAGGACGAGGATTACATCCGCTACGACAACCTGCCGCTGGAGACCAAGTCGAAGCACCGCGTGCAGGTGGAGTTCGTTAGCAACGTCTACCTCGTCGAGGGCATCCGGGTGATCCAGTGCAATGTGCGCGACATCACCGAACGCAAGGTGGCGGAAGACGGAGTGCGGAAGGCGAACGAGGAGCTGGTCGTCCTGCTCGCCGAGATGAAGCAGCGCGATCACGAAATGAGCCGCCTGAACCAGATGAACGATCTGCTCCAGGCCTGCGCGACGCAGGAAGAGGCGTACGAGGTGATCGCCCTGATGGCGGGCGATCTGTTCGCGGGCCACAGCGGCTTTCTGGCGATGCTCCAGCCCCGCGAGCAGCGGGTCGAAACGGTGGCGCGCTGGGGCGACGAAACCGCGATCGTGCCCGCGTTCGCTCTCGGCGACTGCTGGGCGATGCGGCGCGGCCAGCTCCACGAGGTCATCGACCGAGCTGGCGCGCTGGTCTGCAGCCACTTCGCCGGCCAGCCCGCGAGCGCCTACCTGTGCGTCCCCCTGAGCGTGCAGGGGGAGACTCTCGGGCTCCTCTGCCTCATCGGATCCGCGAACGAAGCGCCGATGGGGGCGGTGAAGCAGCAGCTCGCGGTCACGACGGGCGAGGCCATCAAGCTCTCGATCTCGAATCTTCGGCTGCGCGAAAGCCTTCGGGAGCAGGCCACCCTGGACGCGCTGACGGGGCTCTACAACCGGCGCTACCTCGACGAGGTTCTCGCCCGCGAGCTGCACGCCGCCGTGCGACGGCGATCTCCGCTCTGCGTGACGATGATCGACCTCGATCACTTCAAGCGTTTCAACGACACGTACGGCCACGAGGCCGGCGACACGGTGCTGCGCGAGCTGGGACACATCCTGCGGGTGAACCTGCGGAAGAGCGACATCTCGTGCCGCTACGGCGGCGAGGAGTTCGTGCTCGTGTTTCCGGATTCGTCCCTGGCCGATACGTGCCAGAGGGTCGAGAAGATCCGCGCACTCGTCAAGAATCTCGTCCTACGGCACGGCGACCAGCCGGCAACCGCGATCACGGTGTCGGCGGGAGTGGCGCAGGCGCGCGCGGACGGCTCCACTCCGAGCGAGCTGCTCCGCGCCGCCGACGACGCGATGTACGCCGCCAAGCACGCCGGCGGGGACCGCGTCGAAGCGCATCAGACCAAGGAGTAGGCTCGTAGTTTCGGAAGCCCGCGACGCGGATCACGGCTCGATGGTGAGGCGGACTCCGCTCTCGATGATCCCGGAGGCGATGGCGTAGCGGGTGAGCCCTGCGGTGTCGTGGATGTCCAGCTTGGTCATGAGATGCTGCCGGTGCTTCTCGACCGTCTTGATGCTGATGCCGAGCTCGGCCGCCGTTTGCTTGTTGGCCTTTCCTTCGGCGATCAGCTGCAGGATCTCCACTTCGCGCGAGGTGAGGACCACGGCCTTCTTGCTCGTGCGTCCGTTGGTCCCGCGAATCGCGTTGCGCTGGCGCTCCGAGCGCCTGCTGGCAACCGTCGGGCTGAAGAAGGTCTTGCCTTTGACGGCCTCGCGGATCGCCTTGGCGAGCACGAGGGCGGAAGACTGTTTGATCAGGAATCCGGCGGCGCCGATCTCCATCATCTGCTCGACGTAGACGTCGTCGCCATGAGCGGAGAGGATGACGACCCTCGTGGCGGGAACCGCTTTGAGGATCTGCCGGGTGGCCTCCACGCCGTTGAGCAGCGGCATCGCGATGTCCATGACGACCACGGCGGGGAGCAGCTCCTTGGTCGACCGCACGGCCTCGCGGCCGTTCGAGGCTTCACCGACCACCTGGATGTCGGTCTCAGTCTCCAGCAGCTTCCGAAGACCTTCTCGGACTACCGCATGGTCGTCGGCCAGGAGAACCGCGATGGGCTTCACTCCCGGCGCACTGGGACGCATGGATGTCATCCGCGGCCGCCGAGCGGCACCAGCGCCCGGACGGTCGTGCCCTTGCCCGGCTCCGATTCGACGCTGAAAGTGCCGCCGACCATCTCGATGCGCTCCCGCATGCCGAGGAGTCCCAGCCGCACGATCTTTCGGGCCGCGAGACGGCTCGCGTCGAAGGACTTGCCGTTGTCGTGTATCTCCATCCGGACGAGCCGCTTGGCCTTCGTAATGGTGACGCTCACCAAGGTCGCCTGGGCGTGCTTGTCGATGTTGGTGAAGGCCTCCTGGGCGACGCGATAGAGGGCAGTCCGGCGGTCGTTGTGCATCTTCTCCACCCCGGCGAACGCCTTGAAGCGGACGTGAACACCGGATTGCTTGGCGAATACCTTCATGTAGGAATGCAGGGCTGGAATGAGTCCCAGATCGTCGAGCACGGGCGGGCGCAGCTCCCGAGCGAACCGATGCACCGTGTTCATCGATCTCTCCACGAGCCGCTGCGTGCTGCTGATCGCCTTCTTGAGGTCCTTGGTAGTGACCTGGGCTTCCTTCTTCAACGTCGCGAGCTTGACGTTGACCGCGGTCAAGGTCTGCCCGATCTCGTCGTGGAGCTCCCGGCTGATCCGCTTGCGCTCCTGCTCCTGCGCGTGGAGGATCTTGCGGGAGAGCCGATGAAGGTGCTCCTGCATGTAACGTGACTTCAGGAGCAGCTCGCCGTAGTGCTGCTCGCTCTTCTTGAGCGCCGCTTCCAGGTACTTCCGCCGGACGAATTCACGCTTCAGCTGACGCTTGGCTCCGGCCAGCTCGACGGTACGGCGATGCATCGACCCGCTCAGCCGGCTCAGGTGGCCGTTCGCCTCGACCGCCGCGCGATGGTTGGACTCGAACGATCCCAGCGCCTTGATGAAGAAGGGCGCGGCCCTCGCGATCTTGCCGTCCATGGTTTGGGGCGAGTCGCCGGAGGAGACGAGGCGGATCAGCGCCTGCTCGTGGATCTTGGCCAGATCCGACGATCCCAGGCCGGCTGCGATGGCCTGGTGGCCCAGGTCTCCGGCCCGCCGAAGGCTCGGCTGTCGCCGGGACGCCAGGTGGGACTTCAAGGCCGCTGCGTAGCGTCGCGAGACGACCGCGGCCCGGTGAACAGCCCCGGGACCCGGGCGCAGGCTCGAATCCGGTTTCGGACGAGGTCCGCTCATCGACGTCGTCGATTCCCTTTAGGCAAGCGTCGCATCGATTCGATTATGTGTCGGTCGTTTCGCACTGTCCATGGGGTGAAACCCTACCCGCCGCCGGTGCTCGGAAGACGGGGGACGGTCCCCCGGCCGCAATGGCCCGGGGACCGCCCCAAAGGGGGGGAGCTCAATCGAGCTTGTTGCCCTTGAAGGTGTAGGTGAGAACGGATCCGTCGTTCTTCGTCAGGATCAGCTTGCCGTCGAGGTTGTTGCCATGGACGGTTCCGGTCCAGACCGCGGTGCCCTCACCGGAGCTCTCACGTTCGGCCTTGAAGGTGTAGTCCTTCTCGCCGGCCTTCGTGATGGTGTAGGGCGACGCCTCGAACCCGACCTTCGGAGCGCTCAAGGAGACGTTCCCGTCCGCGAAAGTCAGGGTCTCCTTGAACTGCTTCTCTCCCTTGTCCTTGGCCATGGCGTCCGGCTCCACGTCGAGCTTCCAGCTCGTGCCGTCCAGAACCGCGACCTTGGGCTGGGGGCTCGCCGTGGCGAGCGTCGAGAGGAGGATTGCGAACAGCATCATCAACACGAGTTTCTTCATCGAGTCTCCTTTGAATAGTGCGAGCGCGCGGGAAAACGCGCATCGGAAGGTGCTATGGATGTTTCCGGTCCGCCGGGCGGCGCGAACCGTCGCGATGCAGGACTGGACGCGCGCGATTCGATCCGGCTCGGGGTCCTCATCGAATAGAGATCTCCCATGGTCGGCCACATGGCTTCCGCCGTGGCGTGTCCGAGCAAGGCGCCCACGATGGCGCAGAGAACGCCGCCGGCAACGGCGCCGAGAGGACCTACCAAGGCGTTTCCGACCACGGCGCCGGACACGGCGCCCACGGCCAGGCCCGCCGCAAGGCCCACAAGGTACCGTCCGGCGACTCCGGTCTTCGGTCTGAGACTCGATCGGGTCATCATGCAGGGTCTCCTTGGGAATCACGGCGGGAAACAGAATGACGTCGAGGTGCCTGGGATGGGGGTGGACACCTCGACGTCGTTGAGCGAGGGCGGGGGGGTTGCTCCCGCTCCTACTTCTTTTCAGCCTGCTCGATGGCGACGGCCGTCGCCATGTGGGTGCGGATCGAGTCCACAAAGGCCTTTGCCGACGCCGGGACCGAGAGCTTCGAGTCGACGAGGATCTCCGTACCGGTCGTCTTCGTGCCGTAGAGGCGCGCGTTGGCTTCCTGGTCGGGCTTCACGACGGAACCGTCGATGGCCGCGCCCACGAAGAGCCCGCGCGAGCGGGACCAGGAGAGGATCTGCGCGTGCATCTGCGCGTCGGTCGCCGCCTGCGCGGTACGTCCGACCGGGCCTGCCGTGGCGGTGGCCTCGCCGCCGAGCGTGAACTTGTCCGCCAGGAGGTGCTCGATGCCCTTCTCGTTCATGATGAGCATGACGATGTCCGTCGAATCGCCGCCGATCTGGAAGCCGATGCTCGCGCCTCCGACGGTGTAGAACGCCGCCGAGCCCATGGTTCCGTTGGGCTGCCGGCACGAGGCGACGCCGTTGCCGGCCTTACCGCCCACGATGAAGGCGCCCTTGGCGACGGACGGGAAGATGAGGATGCAGTCGGCCTTCGCGAGGTACTCCTGCGGTATGCCCTTGTCCGGGGCGTGCATGAGCGTGTTGAGGACCACCGTAGCGTCGTGCAGGGTGGCCTTGTCCTTCTTGGTCAGTCCGGGGGAGGCCAGCACGGGCAGGGACAGAAGGAGCGCGAGCGGTACTGCAATGAAACGAATTCTCATGATGGTGTCGTCCTCTCTGGTGTTGTCGGGATGGGCCGCAGGGGATCCGCCTGTGGATGGGATCCGATGTCGGCTGTCTTGTGAGACACCTGCAATCTACACTCCGAGACGATCCGTCTCTATGGGGTAGAACCCTACCTCCCAGCCGGACGACCCCCGGTAGGGTTACACCCCATACCGCGCCGCGGCCTTTGGGCTCACTGTGGTCACGTCAGCCGAAAGGAGACACGCCATGCTGTGGACGATTGCCGTGGTCCTGGGGGTTCTGTGGTTCCTGGGGTTGGTTTCCAGCAACACGATGGGAGGGTTCATCCACATCCTGCTGGTGCTCGCGATCATCGTGATCCTGATCCGGGTCATCCAGGGGCGGCGCGCGCTGGCATAGACGCGTCGCCGGCGTCCCTGGCCCGAAGCGCGCGTGCTTGATAGACTCGCCTCCGGCCTGCCCCGGAGACGCCCCTTGCCCGAATCCCGCGACGTCGTCGTCCTCGAAGGAGCGCGAACTCCCTTCTGCCGCGCGGGGACCCTTCTCGCCGACCTCGACGCCGTCGAGCTGGGGCGCGCGGCGGTGCGCGAGGCGATCGAGCGCGCCGAGGTGGATCCCGATGAGATCGACGAGGTCATCGTCGGCAACATCGCGGGACCGCACGACGCGGCCAACGTCGGGCGCGTGATCGCGCTCTCGGCCGGGGTCCCGCGCCGCGTGCCGGCCTCGACGGTCAACCGCAACTGCGGCTCGGCGCTCCAGGCGATCGCGGACGGCGTCCTGAAGATCCGCGCGGGTGAGGCGGACGTCGTGGTCGCGGCCGGCGTGGAGTCGATGTCGCGCATCCCCGTCCTCTACCCGGAGTCCTTCAAGCGGATCCTGGCGCGGGCGGCGCGGGCCAAGTCGGGCCGCGCGCGCCTCGCGGCCTTCGCGGCCCTGCGCCCGCACGACTTCAAGCCGGTGATCGCCCTGGAAACAGGCCTCACGGACCCCGTCTCGGGCCTCAACATGGGCGAGACGGCGGAGGTCCTCGCCCGCGAGTTCGGAGTGACGCGCGAAGAGCAGGACCGGTTCGCGCTCGAGAGCCATAAGAGGGCCGCGCGCGCGTGGTCGGAGGGCCGGCTCGCGGAGGAGGTCGCGCCGCTGCCGCTCCCGCCGCGCTACGAGACGCTCGCGGACAAGGACAACGGCGTGCGCGAGAACCAGTCGCTCGAGGCGCTCGCCAAGCTGAAGCCCTGGTTCGACCGCGAGTACGGCACTGTGACGGCGGGCAACTCCAGCCAGATCACGGACGGCGCGGCGGCCGTCGTGCTGGCGTCCGAGGAGCGGGCGCGCGCGGAGCGGCTTCCGATCCTGGGGCGCGTGCGCGCGGTCGCGTTCGCCGCGTGCGACCCCGAGCGGATGGGGCTCGGCCCCGTCTACGCGGCGCCTCTCGCCCTCGCCCGCGCGGGCATCACCCTCGAGCAGGTGGGGCTCGTCGAGATCAACGAGGCCTTCGCGGCGCAGGTGATCGCCTGCATGCGCGCGATGGAGTCGCCCGCCTTCGCGCGCGAGAAGCTCGGTCTCGGTGCGCCGGTCGGCTCGCTCGATCCGGCGCGGACGAACGTGAACGGAGGCGCGATCGCGCTCGGCCACCCGGTCGGCGCGAGCGGCGCCCGGCTCGTCCTGACGCTCCTCAAGGAGATGGCGCGGCGCGACGTCGCGCTGGGGCTCGCCATGCTCTGCATCGGCGGCGGCCAGGGCGGCGCGATCGTCGTGGAGAGGGCATGAGCCCCATGAGTCCGAAGACGGGCGAGTACCTGCCGTTCGCGTCCGCGTCCGAGACGCGCGCGCCGGCGGAGGGCGTCTCGCTCGCGGTCTCCGAGGACGGCATCGCGCGCATTACCTTCGACACGCCGGGCGAGAAGATCAACAAGCTCACGACGCCCACGATGGAGCGGCTCGACACCTTCCTGACCGAAGTGCGCGCCAACGGCAGGGTGCGCGGCCTGATCTTCCGCAGCGCCAAGCCCGGCATGTTCATCGCCGGGGCGGACATCGCCGAGATCGAGGGCGTGATGGATCCCGTCGAGGGGGAGGGGAAGGCGCGCCGCGGCCAACAGGTCTTCCAGAGGATCGCGGATCTCGCCGTCCCCACGGTCGCCGCGATCGGCGGACCGTGCCTCGGAGGCGGCTGCGAGATGGCGCTCGCGTGCGACTTCCGCATCGCCTCGGACGGTCCCAAGGTGCAGATCGGGCTCCCCGAGGTGAGGCTCGGAATCCTGCCCGGGTTCGGCGGCACGCAGCGGCTGCCGCGCCTGATCGGGCTCGCTCCCGCGCTCGACCTCATCGTCTCCGGCCGGACCCTGGATGCGAAGCGCGCCCGCCGCGTAGGGCTCGTGGACCGCGTCGTCCCGGCGGTCTACCTGGACGAGCAGGCGGAGCGGATCCTGCGCCAGGCCCTCGAGACGTCCCCGTCCGCGCGGACGCCCGACGGCGAGCGCCGCGACTGGCGCGCCTCGGTCGCGCTCCGTCCGCCGAAGCGCCCGCTCGGGATGCGCGTGGCAGAGAAGACGCCCCCCGGGCGCGCGTTGATCGCCGCGCTCGCGCGCCGCAAGCTCGCCGCGAAGGCCCGGGAGAGCGAATACCCCGCGCCCTTCCTCGCGCTGCGCGCGGCCGCGGAGGGCCCGGGGCTGGGTCTCGCCCGCGGACTGGACCACGAGGCGCGGCTCCTCGGCGAGCTCATCGCGACCCCGACCTCGAAGAGCCTGATCTTCCTCTTCAAGGCGACGACGGCGGCGAAGTCCGACCCGGGCGTGACCGGCCCCGTGCCGGCCCTCCGCCGGATCTCGAAGGTGGGCGTGATCGGGGCCGGGCAGATGGGCGCGGGGATCGCGACGGCGTGCGCCTCGGCCGGGACGCTCGTCCGGATGCGCGACGTCTCCTGGAGCGCGCTCTCCAAGGGGATCGCTTCGGCGGCGAAGACCATCGAGGGGGAACGCGCGCGCCGCAAGATCGACGCGCGCGAAGCGGCCGCGCGGCGGGCCGCGATCTCGGGCACGACCGAGTGGTCCGGATTCCGCGCGGCGGACCTCGTGATCGAGGCGGTCGTGGAGGAGCTTGGGGCCAAGCGCGAGGTCTTCTTCCGGCTCGAGGAGCTCGTTTCCGAGAGCGCGATCCTCGCCTCGAACACCTCGTCCATTCCGATCGGGGACATCGCGGGAGGCGCGCGCCATCCCGAGCGGTTCGTCGGATTGCACTTCTTCAACCCGGTGGACCGCATGCCGCTCGTCGAGGTCGTCGTCTCGCGCCGCACGGACAAGGCCGTCACGGCCACGGCCGTGGACTTCGCCAAGCGCCTCGGCAAGACCCCCGTCGTGGTGCGCGACGCGCCCGGCTTTCTGGTCAACCGATTGCTGATGCCCTACCTGGGCGAGGCGCTCCTCGCCTTCGAGGAGGGAGCCGACGTGCCCTCCGTGGACGCCGAGATGCGCGCCTTCGGCATGCCGATGGGCCCGTTCGAGCTCCTCGACCGGATCGGCCTCGACGTCGCGGCCCACGTGGCCGGGGTCCTCGCCGCCGGCTTCGGAGAGCGCATCGCGGCCCCGCAGGCGCTCGCCAAGCTCACGGCGACGGGGCGCAAAGGCTTCAAGTCCGGGAGCGGCTTCTACCGCTACGGCCCCGGCGGCGACAAGCGGCGCGCCGACCCCGAGGCCGCGCGGATCGCAGGCGTCCCCGGCCGGGCGCGGCGCGAGGAGCCTCTGCCGGGACGTCCGGCGGGACGGCTCACGCCCGTCCAGGAGAGGCTCGTTCTTCCCATGATCAACGAGGCGGCGATCGCGCTCGGGGAGGGGATCGTCCGCACGCCGGTCGACGTGGACGTCGCGATGGTCCTCGGCACGGGCTTTCCCCCCTTCCGCGGAGGGCTGCTGCGCCTCGCCGACGCCCTCGGAACGGCGAACCTCGTCGAGCGGCTGGAGATCCTCGCCGAGAGGCGGGGACGG
>Ga0070671_100001483_pt1 | contig 17524 bp, 18 predicted proteins | sample KBSS73metaG_FD_65341 | JGI IMG/M metagenome (GOLD analysis project Ga0070671, IMG submission 65341) | Switchgrass rhizosphere microbial communities from Kellogg Biological Station, Michigan, USA - KBS S7-3 metaG | ecosystem: Host-associated > Plants > Roots > Rhizosphere > Soil ...
TACACCACGGACTAGAGAAAGGAGAAAGCGAATGGCACACACAAAAGTACTTTTGCGCGAAGATGTTGATGACCTCGGCGCCCGCGGCGAGATCGTTCGAGTGCGAGCTGGATATGCTCGAAATTATTTGTTGCCGCGCAATCTCGCTGTGGAAGCGACCACCGGCAACGTCAAAGGTATTGAAGCTGAGCGCGCTGCGCTGATGAAGAAGGAAGCAAACGAACGCTCGGCGGCAGAAGCTCAGTCGAAACAGATGGGTTCGCTGGTCCTTGAGTTCAAGCGTAAGTCGGGTGAGCAGGGAGCGCTCTACGGTTCCGTTACTTCAATGGATGTAGCCGAGGCACTGAAAGACAAGGGCTACGAAATTGACCGTCACAGAATTCATTTGCGAGAGCCACTCAAACGACTTGGCGAGTATTCAGTCCCAGTTCGTCTGCACCGTGAAGTCACAATCGACTTGCAGGTTAAAGTTCAGCCGGAAGGTGAAGTAATTGTTGGCCACTTGAGTCCGGAACAGGAAGCAAACCTGACGAAGAAGTCTGAAAAGGCCGATGAAAACGCGGCTGAGTAACTTAAAACAGCGCACACCTCAAGACACTTCATCCTTTGAGGTAAAATGTTTTAGCGTTGCAGGTTCGGAACACCTGCAACGCTTTTTCTTTCACCGGATTCTCTGTCATTCAGCTCTTTCATCAAGAATTTGAGATTTGAGATTTATTGTGGCCGCACCTGATCCAATTCGAGACCAGCAATTTGAACGCGCACTTCCGAATAGCTCGGAAGCTGAGCGCGCTATTCTCGGTGCTATTCTTCTCGACAATGGCTTAATCAGCCAGGCGATAGAACAACTCAAGCCCGAGGATTTCTATGTCCCATCGCACCGCCGAATTTTCGTCGCAATGATTGCTCTGTTTGAGCGTGGTGCTGAGATCAATCCGATTCTGATTGGTGAGGAGCTTAAAAAAGAAAACTCGCTCGAGTCGGTTGGCGGATTCACTTTCATTACTAACCTCACGTACGGTCTACCTCATTCAACCAACATTCTCCATTACGCAAAGGTTGTTCGTGGAAAGTCGATGCTTCGCCAGTTGGTCAAGGCCTCGAACAAGATCACGCAGGAAGCTCTCGAGGAAGAAGACGAGCCCGAGATCATTCTGGACCACGCCGAACACGCGATCTTTCAGTTGGCTGATGAGCGCATTAGGCAGGGCTTCATCCACGTTAAGCCGATCGCCGAACAGCTCCTGGAAAAAGTACAGGAGATGGAAGGTCGTGCGGCCGTACTCACAGGCTTAACGACAGGGTTTGCTGATCTCGACAAGATAACATCCGGTTTGCAGCCAGCCGACTTGATCATTCTTGCCGCACGTCCGTCGATGGGGAAGACAAGTTTTGCACTCATGCTGGCAGAAAACGCCGCCATTCATGCGGGTGCAGTTGTCGGAGTCTTCTCGTTGGAAATGTCCAAAGAGTCGCTGGTGATGCGCATGCTTTGTTCGCAAGGCAACATTGACGCGCAACGTTTCCGGAATGGTTTTCTTTCTCGACTTGAGTGGGCGCAAATAGCGAAGTCCCTTGGGACACTTGCCGACACAAGAATTTTTCTCGACGACACTCCTGGTTTGAGCGTTTTGGAAATGCGAGCTAAGGCGAGACGTCTGGTTGCTGAGCAAAAGAAGCTCGACATGATCATCGTCGACTATTTGCAGCTGATGTCAGGTTCAGCAAAACGTGCGGAGTCCCGTCAACAGGAAGTTTCACAAATCTCTCGTGAGTTGAAAGGTTTGGCAAAGGAACTAAATGTCCCACTCGTTGCTTTGTCGCAGCTTTCACGTGCACCTGAATCGCGTTCGGACCATCGTCCGCAGTTGGCTGACCTACGTGAATCGGGAGCGCTGGAACAGGACGCAGACGTAGTTGCGTTCATCTATCGCGAGGAGCAATACAAAACACCGGAAGAACGCGATGCGCTGCCGGAAGATCAAAAGAACATTGCGGAGCTGATCATCGCGAAGCAGCGCAACGGTCCAACAGGAACAGTGGATCTGCGCTTCACACCTTCAAGTATGCGGTTTGATAATTTGTATCGCGAATAAGTGGAAATGCGGAATTGCGGAATTTCTTACTGAGCTCTGTATTGTTGGCGGGATCGAACTGCAACGTCGTTGGCATCTACCTTCACTCGGAGCTGATGTAGGCTACCATCTTTCTGTATCTCGGGCGGATAAAAACCCAGCCGGTACTGATGCCTCAGTTCCTCAGCGATCAAATTAAAAGTCTTTTTTAGATCGGTGCTCGCGCTTTGATAGAAACGGCCCGAAGTAACCTCTGAAAGTTCACGCAAGAACTCGGCTCCGTCTACTCTCCGTCGTCCATTACGACCTCTCTGTCGTTGTATCAACTCATCATCGACAGGTCTTCTGTGACCAAATATTCCACCGCCTCTGGGATTACCCCCGGGAAAACCTCCAGGAGATCTTCGGCGATCTCTATTTCTAAACTCCGGTGCGTAGTAAATCGAGTAGACCATTGTGTCTGACTCTGATTCCTCGTGTATGAGTTCTTCGCCAGGAACAACGCTGCCAAAATCTTGTCCATCACTCAACAGCACGATTGCCTTTCGCCCCGTAACTGAGCGGAATTCTTTGCGGGTTACTTCCAGCACAGCATCGTTCAGCATCGTCCCAAAATACTGACCAACCGTCGCGTTTTTGATCGCCTCCTCCAAAACTTTTCGATCGCTGGTGAGGTCGCTTAGACGATGAATGGCGAAATCGAAACTGATGACCATTGCTCGGTCTTGTGGCCGCAGGTCTTTCAAGAAATTCTTAGCGGCCTTCCTGATGTCATCAATAACACCCTCGGTACTGCGACTCGTATCGAGGAGTAACGCGATGTTTACAGGTTCTTCGGCAGCGTCGAAATACGAAATCTTTTGCGCGGTCCCGTTATCGGTTAGTTTGAAGCGATCGACGGTGAGGTCCGGGATATAGCGCCCTTCGCGATCACTGACAATTACCGGTACGCTGACGAGGTTGGAATCGACCTTGATAACATCCATCGTCGCCGGCTCAGGAGGCTCAGTCTGACTTTGCTTCTGATTGTCACTGCGACGCGTGCGATTTTCCTGGGCAAAAAGACTGTCGCTGCCCAATGCAAACAGAAGCATCACTACGGCAGCGACAAGAAACCAACGAATTTGTTTAAGTAGATTCACTACGGCAACAACTCACATAGGCTTTCTCCTTTAGACGAAGCACCACACTTGTTGGCCGAGAAATCTTAGGAGTGAACGAGCCTGCCAGTTCTATGCTCCATCAGTGATCGTAAACTCAATGTCATCGTCACTTTCCGCCAGTTTACGGTCGTCACTGTTGTAGGCTTCCACCTTCCATCGATATGTGCCCTTTTGCAAAGGCGTATCCACACTAAAGGAAGTGCCGTCGACTCTTTTGTTCACGTACGGTGAAGTCACCATGTGATCGTTGGCGTAAACACTGAACTTGTAATAAGCCGCGTCAGGATAGCTGTCCCATTTCAAATCCAAATTGTGAGTGCTTACTTTTTCAGCGGCCTTCGGGTTGAGCAGCTTTAGATCGGACTTAAACAGGTTCGTCGTAGGTACGAATAGAGTCTTGTCAGCCGTAACGTCATATTTTGCTGCGCTGATGCCGGCAATACCGGTCGTCGCGAAAATTGAAGAATCTGTATCAAACACTTTCGCCAACAAAGCCTCATACGATTTTGGTGGAACATTCGTGATGACGTAAACACCATCGCTATCGGTCTTAGCGCTATAGGTTTGTCCGCCGCACCCGCCGAAAAAACGATTAAACGTCTCGCACAATTTCACTTCGATATTCGGCGCAGGCTTGCTGTTATAAAACACCTTGCCCTGAACGTTTCCAGTTCCCGCCGCAGGTTTTACTTTCTCAACGCCAGTCTCTTCAGTAGTACTCGATAGATTGGAATTCGTGGTCGAAGTCTTTTTGCCTAGTTTGCAACCAGCAACAACCAGCAGAAACAAAACGGCAACGATGACTAGTGCTCTGATAGATTGCATTCTGTTCTGACGCCTTTCAGCCAAAGATCAAAGATCTTCACTTCGCTGGTAAGTCTACATAATATTGAAGGTTGAATCATTATGTTTCCCACCGATCGATTTATGTACAAGCGCTCCCGCCTTATCGCCCCGAATAATGCAAGAGCCACCCTTTTAGAATGCCAGGCTGTTTAGGATCAATCGAGAAGTAATCATTAATGAGTTGTTCGTAAAGTTGAGTGCTTTCCAGCGCCTTCAGGTGCGAACCCAAAGGCATTTGTCCGCCCTCTACAAAGGAACTAATTAGTACTGAATCCATGGGCCAGTTTAACGAGCCAAGCCCGCTGGGTTGATGACACGAAGAACAGTTTGTGTTGGAAGCCGTTCGGCTTTGATTGAGTATCGTATGAGCAGAGCCGAGGCCTGGTCCAAACTTTGAAGGATCGATATATCCGCCAAACCGCGGCGCGACGTAGTTGAGGAACCGCTTATTAACGAGATTCACAATCGCTTTCTCATCCTCACTCACGCTGCCATCAACCGGAAAGATTGGTAACACTCCGCTTTTGTGACACTTAATGCAGTTGTCGTCGCCTTCGCCGAGTTCCCATCGTCCCGTCACAGTTACCGGGCGATTGCTACGGTAGGTTCGAAAGTAGTCTTTGAAATACGTGTTACTTGTATTGTCTGGACCATGCACGACAGCCACCACCGACATATTACGTACCGGAACACGCGCATGCGGATCGGCAATACCAAACTGCACCCATTTTTCTGGAATGTTCTGAGCCGGGTTACCGGGAACCACGATCAATAGACGCTTGTAGCTATCGTCGTTATCGGGTGTTCCCAAGTGGCGGGATTCAAAACTGAAAAATAAGAGTTGCTCGTCTTTAGCCCGATTTGAATTCAGCTCGCGTAATATTTCTTTTGCCTTGCCAAGTGTTTCAAAGTGACGAACTGCTTCGAGTAACTCGGGTTTCAGCAGGAAATCTGGAATTGAAACGAACTGCCGTGTTTGTTGAAAGTAGACTCGATCGGAAACTTCGAAACCGAGTTGGTGATCAGGCTTCTGATCAAGTGAAAGGACGCGAATGTACTCAACAAATTCAGGATACCGGCTAGTGAACGAAAGATCATCGGTGAGTTTACATTGTTTAAGTGTGCCCGCGATATGAGCGAGAACTTTCAAGTAAACTCGTTCGGCACTTTCTTCTTCGTAGGCAGCGTGGGCCTTTGCAATGAGAACGTCAACGCTCCTATGAACCCAGGCATCTTGCTCCGTTTGCGTTTTCGCACAAGGCGAGGCAATAGCCGCGTGTGCAATCGTGATTAGAAACAGTGTCAGCGGAATTATTTGACGACTATTAATCATTGGCAAATCTTTTGATTGATATACGTCGGGTGGGGGCCGTGACTGCGGGCGCGACTTCAAGCAAAATAATATCAAAACCAGATCATTCCTTCTTATCAGGCGCCATCGATTTTTGACGGTGCACGAGAGCGATATATGTGACAGCGTCCCATGCATTGTGAATTCCTACAGCTAACAGCAGTAATGCAGCCGAGGCAACGATGAAAAGGATTCGCGTGGGATGGCCAGGCAAAAGGAAAGCAGAAATTAACAACAACAGGTAGGCGACGATCGGCAGTCCCGCATGCCATAACCAATCCTCAAATACTGGTTTGTAGCCTGTTTGCTTACGTGCTCTTTTCACAATGATTAGACCGTAGATCACACCGGCGAGGCCACATGCCCCCAAAGCAATACTGACTCCCGTAAGTGTTTGCCATGGCGCACTGAGGATTGCGGCAATAAGTAAGACAGCACAAAAGTGGACGATGGTCGGAGTACCGAAAGCGGCAATCTCTCCGTTTGAGCTACGAGCGCGGGAGCCAGCGACAACGGCAATAACGACAAACTGAAGACCGGTTAAGGCCGCTCCCGACGATCCTACAATCACATAAAAACTTTCCCACGAAGCAATCGCGGGGTGAGTAGCGCCTTCTATCATGAGACGTAGTCCTCTCGATGATTCATCGTTTGGCCAATCGGCAATCTGCGATAACTTTTGTATCCTAACCCGAAGACTAGTCTCTGGAGATGAATTTCTTAATGGCATCACCGATAGATCACTATCCCAATAATCCACAACGACCTACATGGGCCGAGATCAACCTCGACAATCTGGCCGCAAACTTTAAGCTAATCAAGGATCGGGTGGGATCAGTTGCTAAAGTAATGGCTATTGTCAAAGCAGACGCGTATGGGCATGGAGATGTGCAGTGTGCGCGGCGGTTAGTAAATGAAGGCGCCGAATGGTTTGGGGTCGCACTACCTGAAGAGGCGATTGGATTACGAGCAGCAGGCATCGAGCAACCAATTCTTTCGCTTGGTGGTTTTTGGGAGGGACAAGCCGGCGTGTGTATTCAACAGCGAATCACGCCAGTCATATATCGTCTCGATATGGTTGCTGCACTTGATCAAGCCGCTCGTGACGCGGGAACTGCGGTCGATGTTCACGTCAAAGTGGATACGGGCATGGGCCGTCTGGGTGTTCGGCTGGAGCAACTGAGTGAGTTTATTGAGGGGTTGAAAAGTTTTAAGAGCGTTCGCATTGACGGGTTAATGACGCACTTTGCTGCTGCGGACGATATGTCATGCAAACCATTAACGAATGATCAAATTCGACGATTCAACGAAGCCGTAGCGCTCTTTAATGAACGAGGCCATCACCCGACGCATTTACACCTCGCGAATTCCGCTGGTATTTATGGTTATCGTGAATCATGGGGGAACATGGTTCGGCCAGGCGGTGTCTTGTACGGACTCTGGAAGGATGTCCTGCCACCATCGATTTCCGAAACCGGTCTTAGACCAGTGATGTCAGTCCACTCGCGCATTAGTTTATTGAAGTGGATTCCTGCTGGAGAAACTATAGGTTACGGATGTACGTTTGAGGCTTCGCGAAAGTCTCTTATCGCGACTTTGCCGATCGGTTATCACGACGGATTCATGCGCGGCCTGTCGAATCGCGCACACGTCATTGTGCGCGGCATGTATGTTCCAGTTGTCGGTCGAGTGTCAATGGACCTTACGCTCATTGACGTCACCAATGTTCTCGATGTTCGTTTAGGAGATCAGGTAACTTTACTCGGAACGGATCTGAGCAATTCAACCGTGAGAGTCTCAGCGGAAGACCTGGCGCGAATTGCAGGTACGCTCTCTTACGAAGTGACGTGTGGGATAAGCAAACGCGTTCCCAGGGTTCTTGTCTAAGACTATTGAAAGCCAACCTAAACAGATGCCAACTGAGATCTCGGTAAAAGCAAACGCCAACGACACCGTCACTGCGATCCTTTACCCAGCTGCAAAAAAGAATCGAATCGGGGCCACGATAATTCTGGGACACGGCGCAGGCGCGAATCAGTTAAGCAGTTTCATGACTCTGTTTGCCGAAGGACTTTCGCAGCGAGGTCTGGACGCAATGACATTCAACTTCGTCTATACCGAGCACGAACGTGGAGCTCCAGACCCGAAAGCGAAGTTGGAAGCGTGTTACCGAGGTGTGATTGACGCAGCACTTAAGCACAAGAAGTTAGAAGGCAATCAGTTGATCATCGGTGGTAAGTCGATGGGTGGACGAATCGCTTCACAGGTCGCCGCCGAAGCATGTGAACAAAATGAAACGCTAGCGTCGCAAATCAACGGACTCGTGTTTTTAGGATATCCACTCCATCCTCCAGGTAATCCAGCCAAGCTACGAGTGGATCATCTGCCTCATATTAAGATGCCGATGCTTTTCGTTCAGGGCACGCGAGACTCACTGGGTGCCGTCGAAGAAATTAGCCCATTCATTAAAAAACTGAAACTGCCTGCGACAATCTTTGCGATTGAAGGTGGCGATCACTCTTTCAAAGCTCCAAAGAAATTTGGGCTCACCCAAGCGGAGATCTACGAGAATGCGATGGACAGGATTGTTGAGTGGGTGACGGAGATTCGAGGATGAAAGTTTTTGGGTTGGGTGCTTGTAACTTCTAAATTCGAAATCCGAAAGTTTCCTACGGTTTTGTTTCACTCTTCTCGACCGGCAACTCTGCGCGATTGCTCCAGTCTTCAAACGAACCGTCATACACGTGAGCGTCATAGCCGAGATAACGCGCGACAAAATAGAGCAGACTCGCTTGTTGCCCGATGTGACAGTAAGTTGCGACGCTTGTGTTTGGCTTCACGTCTGCCTGGTCGAAAAGGTCTTTCAATGCTGCCGGCGATCTAAATTTATTGCTCGTTTCTTCCACCAAACTGGAGAACGGAATATTCCGAGCATGAGGAATGTGCCCAGCGCGAGGCATTCGTCCCTTGTCTGCTCCCGTATAAAACTGAGATGCGCGAGCATCAAGAATGCGAACGTTGGAGCTGTTCAAATTATCTTTTACCCAATTAGCATCAACGATTAGTTTGGGGTTGGGATGAGGTGTGAGATTGCCTTTCTTAGCTTCAACCACATCCGAAGTTATTGGTCTATTCTCAGCTCGCCATGCAGGCAATCCTCCATCGAGGACGGATGTTCGATCTCCTAAACCAAGATAATCGAGTGTCAGGAACACGCGCGCCGTGGGCGTCACCCAGTCTTTGCCAAAATAGATGACGATGCGCGAGTTGTTTGAAATTCCCAATTTCTCAAAAGTCGCTTTGAGTTGGTCAACGGGCGGAAGTTCCAGTGTTAAGCCCGACCCACGCGGTGTTGAAATATCGCTTGTTTGAATGAATTGAGCTCGCGGAATGTGGCCCGCGATGTATTCATCCTTCTCACCAACATGCAGGAGTACCAGCGACTCATCGTTGAGATGTTTAGCCAGCCAATCGGTTGTTGCGATTAACGAGTCGTTTACTGTTGGGGCTGGATGTTGACCACACACTGACGTTGCTGATAAGAACGTCACGAGGACGAGTAGTAGCGTTCGAGTCATAAATATCACCTCAACGACTGCAGCTGTTCAGAGCATAAGGCTAAAACGTTAAGTGAGACAAACCGTTGAAATCTCGTTTATGCTTTACTAATCCGGACAGTAGGCCAAAACATTAACACCAACGACCTTACAAACACACATGCCTAAGCAAAATGATTTCGAATCTACCTTTGCCAAACTAAAAGAGATTCTTGGCGCGTACGAATCCAAGCTTATTGTCGTAGCTGACACTAAAAACTATTACGCTCTCGAAACGCATTACGTAATGAAGAACAAGCGTCGGATGTATTTCGCTGGTATCAAGATAGGAAAAGCATATGTCAGCTACCATCTGATGCCGGTTTATGCTTTTCCTGAACTTTGCGGAACGATCTCACCGGAATTGAAAAAGCGAATGCAGGGAAAAGCGTGCTTCAACTTCTCGACACCCGATGAGAAACTTTTTAAGGAACTTGCCAAACTCACCAAAGTCGGATTCAAACGTTTTACCGCAAAAGATTTCTATTCACCATTCTAAGGAGCCGATGACACGTGCCACGGACATTTGATTGCCCGAAGTGTGGAGCTCCCGTCGAATTCAGCCATAACCCGGTTGGGCCAGACTTTACTGTGCGTTGCAACTACTGCAATAGCGCGCTGGCAGAACCATCGATGGGCCGTCCCGCACAAGTGATGCATATAAAAGTCGACACCTCTCAAAGCAATCTGAAAGTGCCGAAATGGGTCTGGCTAATTCTATTAATTCCTTTGCTGGGCGTGGGAGCTGGAATTATTGCCATGATCGCCGGCGTTGCTCCGTTGTTTTTCCTGGCTAACAAAAATGGTAACGCGGGTGGTGGCCCAATCTTTACTAGTCCGAAAGGCGGCGTCCGACCTGATCCGGAAGCGGCGACAGTGTTGCTGAAGTTTGGTAGCGAGGGGATCGGACCAGGAATGTTCACGGACGCTCGCAGCATAGCTGTAGATGGTGCGGGCAATATTTATGTTGGAGAGTACAGCGGCGGTCGCATCCAGGTGTTCGATTCAGCCGGCAAGTTTATTACGCAATGGACTGCCGATCCGAAGATGCCCTTGCGTGGTTTGGCGGCTGACCGAAAGGGAACGGTTTTTGTCGTTCAGCGTGGGAAGCTGCAGAAGTTTCAGGGGTTGACCGGAGCGCCACTCGGCGAAGTCACATTTAGTGACGGTTCGGGTTTTGATGATGTGATCGCAACTGCAGACGGTGGTGTAGTTTGCGCCTGGAGCCGCAATACAGATGATGTGGTCCGGCTCGATAGTAACGGCAACCTCGTGCGGCGAATTAAGGCGGCGATTAGTTCAGTAACTGATCGTTCTGAACTCGACCTTCGTGTAGCGGCAGATGGATCGGGAAATATCTACGCGCTCGGTACATTCAACAACGCAGTATTCAAGTTTAGTTCTGATGGGAAATATCAGAACAAGTTTGGTGGTGAAGGTGAGAAGCCCGGACAGTTTCGTGCTCCAGGCGCGATTGCAGTGGACGGACATGGAAAAGTTTACGTCAGTGATATCAAGGGCGTTCAGGTGTTTGACGGTGATGGAAGATTCTTGAGGGTCATAAAACCTGATGGTGGTAACGCTTCAGGAATAACATTCAATGACCAGAACGAAATGTTCGTCGTAAATAGAACGAAGGTGGTTAAGGTTGCGTTGAAGGAGTAAATCTTTAGTCTAAAGACGCTTTCGTAAAATGAGAAATGAGAAATGGAAAATGACCAATTCCATTCACGAACGATGAACTACTAACAACCGAGTCCTACTACTGATGTCAATGCAGAATATCTCTCTCATCGGCTGCGTATTTTTCGTTCTAACCTTGTTCTCGTCGGCCGCGCCCGCGCAAACATCTGTCATTCTCCTCGGCACCGGTACTCCGTTTCCGAATCCAAAAACAGCTGGTCCAGCAACCGCGGTAGTTGTTGGTCAGCGCGTTTTTCTGTTCGACGCCGGCGCTAATGTAATGCGACAAATCAATGCGGCCGGGCTGCCGATCACTGGTCCCGAGGCCACGTTCATCACGCATCTTCATTCAGATCACACTCTAGGCTATGGAGATTTGATTTTGACTTCATGGGTAGTGCGCAGGCATACGCCTCTTCAGGTCTATGGTCCTGGTGGCTTGAAGAAAATGACCAACCATCTGTTAGCTGCCTATTCTGAAGATATTGAGATCAGAACGCGTGGTCTCGAACGCGAAGTCGGTGAATGGCTTAGGGTTGATGTGCATGAAGTCACAGCAGGCGTTGTTTACAACCGTGATGGTTTGAAAGTTACCGCTGTTCCTGTGCCACACGGCAGTTGGAAGTTTGCCTACGCTTATCGGGTGGACACGCCAGACCGTTCGATTGTGATTTCAGGGGACACGCGGCCAAGTGAAAAACTTGTCGAGGCTGCTAAGAATGTAGATGTGCTTGTTCATGAAGTTTACTTAGCGAAGAACGTGAAGCCTGAAGTCCGCCCGGGAGGAGAGTTGTGGCCGCAGTACATGCGCGAATTTCACACTTCCGAGCTCGAGCTTGGCTCGATAGCAGCCAAAGCAAATTGTAAGTTGCTTGTGATGACCCATGTCATGCGTTTCGGCGGTTCCGACGATGAATTGCTGTCGGGTATTCGCAAAGGGGGTTTCACCGGAAATGTTTCAGTTGGGCATGATCTAGAGCATTATTAAGGAAGATTGCATGAACGTTGGCGACACATTGTCATGGTCTCGAACGATTACTGAGGAGGACATTGCTCTTTTTGCAAAGCTGTCTGGCGATGAAGGCGAACATCACCTGGTGCCAGACGCAAAGGGCCGGTTGATGGCCCATGGGCTGTTGACTGCAACGTTGCCGACGAAGATTGGCGGCGACCTTAATCTCATCGCACGTGAAATGGTTTTCCATTTTCTTCGACCTGTCTTCGCCGGCGATACGATCGAATGTGTTGTTACGTTGACGGCAGCTGAACCGGCCGACGGATATACGAGTGTGGCCTCTGATTGGAAGTGCACCAATCAAGATGGCAAGGAAGTTATGACTGGAAGAGCAAAAGGAATTATTCGAGACAAGATGTGACTTCCGGAAACAGAAGGCGGGAGAGGTACGCTGCGGTAACTTCGCTGCATACCTCTTTGCTTTGGTGGGACACCGGATGAAAAGATTCATGGCAGCACAAAGTTGTAAGTGATCACGCCTGAGACCTTTACCGGTTGCCCATTGATCTTCGTGGGCGAAAACTTAGCCTGCAGTGCAGCTCGTTGTGAATCAACAACCAAAAGCGGTGGACCGGATACAGCCTTCGCGGAGATCACTTTCCCACTTTCATCGATCAAAACTTGCACCAGGACTTTTCCCTGAACCCTCGCAATTTTTGCCATTTGGGGATAACCAGGTTTCGGAAGATCCAACGCTTTGCTGTTTAAAATTTCCGAGATCCGAATCACGGCCGGCGTTTGCGGAGGCGGTGCGGGCGCTGGTGGCGGCGGTTCATCCGGAACGTTCACCACTGGTCCATTTCCAGTTCCTGAGGAATTGATACGTGCTCCCGGCGGAGTTGGTGGGTCAGAATTGGTGGGGCCAATAACTGAGTTAGCATTGGCGGGCGGAACATTTGAAGCGATCGCTCCAACAAAAGGCGGTGGATTGTTTGGGTTCGAAGTCGAGTCCATTAAGACAGTTCGAGTGGACTGGCCGGAATTGTTGGTGGCGGTTGTCGGCGAACGAGGAATGGTATTCCGAACTTCGGGTTGATCCGGTGTTGGAGGCGGAACAAAGGTCAGTAACTGAAGTTCCTCGGTTTGTTGTTCCAGATGCGCGTCGTAAGCATAGATGCTGACGACTCCTGTAATCACGAACAGGACCAGGTAAGTGGCAGTAGTGAAGAGAAGGAAAGATCCGCGGCGTTTGAACTCTTGTGTGTGCGAGCTTGATTCGATCAGGTGATTGAACATGCATGGCCTCCGGTCGATGGTTTCAGTTGTGAACTTCGGACCGCGAGGTTTGGCGGCAACAACCGCTGTTCTCGCTTATCGAAGTTCCACAAGTCGCCGGTGCCATGCGGGGTCTGCGGAAAATCAGTCAAAGGTTAGACACCAAAGCTGAGGTGATGTTCCCAGTGGAACATCGACGATCGGGAATGAGCAGGCGAGCCCTCCCTAACGGTCGGGCTACTGCCCCGAGCATGCGCGGTCCTGATCAACTTGTCGGGGCGGCCCTCCGTGGCCGCCCTGCTTTGTCGTCAATATCAATCTCGTACCTTGGCTTGAAACATCCTCTGCTACCCTCTACGATTGGCACAAAGCACAAACCACAAGGCCATCACAACTATGTCCGACACAATTACCGTTTACGAAAAACCAACGTGCACGAAATGCCGTGAGATGGATAAGTTTCTCCGAGAGCGCGGCGTCGATTTTTCGAAAGTCAATTACTACATCGAACCTCTGACTAAGAAAAAGCTTACGGAGTTAGTACGAAAGATGAACATTAGCCCGCGTGAGCTCTTGCGCAAAAGCGAGCCAGTCTATCGGGAACTCGGAATCGCCTCAGGCGAATTCAGCGATGCTCAACTGATCTCGTTGATGGTGGAGCATCCGGATTTAATGCAGCGTCCGATCATTGAACGCGGTGACAAAGCAGTGCTGGGCCGACCGACAGAAAACGTCGAAGAACTTCTCTGAGACGCCAGCGAAAGACCATTCGTGAAGAAATCAGAAACAATCTACGCATGCCAGAGCTGTGGCCATCAGTCGCGAAAATGGCTGGGTAAGTGCCCAGAGTGTGGTGAGTGGAATTCACTTGTCGAAGAACGCGCTCAGCCCGTCAGAAAGAACAATGGACGTAACAGCTTCAGTCTTCGTGAAGTGAGTGCAGTTCCATTTCGCGAAATCGAATCGCAAGACGACGTACGCATTTCTTCCGGCGTGACTGAATTTGATCGGGTGCTCGGAGGCGGCATCGTTCCTGGCACAATAGTTTTGATCGGTGGCGATCCGGGAATTGGAAAGAGCACGCTGTTACTGCAAGTAGCGGATCGATTGAGTGCGGCAGCAACAACGGTGCTTTATGTTTCAGGCGAGGAGTCAGAGCGTCAGATCAAGTTGCGCGGTGAACGATTGGGTATCAAGGCAGAAAACGTTTACCTGCTTCCCGAGACAAACCTCGAAAACATCTTTCACGAAATCGATCGAATCAAGCCAGGCGCAATTATCCTGGATTCGATTCAAACGGTGTTTTCGAGTTTGATTGAGTCTGCGCCCGGATCGGTTTCGCAAGTGCGAGAAGTCGCTCACCAGTTCTTATTGTTGGCGAAGAATCGTGGTGTGCCCGTTTTTCTAATTGGTCACATCACAAAGGAAGGTTCGTTGGCTGGGCCAAAGGCTCTTGAGCACATCGTTGATACTGTTTTGTATTTCGAAGGCGAACGGCATCACAACCATCGCATTGTTCGTGCGACTAAAAATAGATTTGGTGCAGCGAACGAGGTTGGAGTATTTGAGATGACAGGCGCTGGCTTGGTGCCGGTAGCGAATCCTTCCCAAATGTTTTTGCAAGAACGGCCACAGAATGTTGCGGGGTCGATCGTTACTGCCTGTATGGAAGGGACCCGGCCAATGCTTGTAGAAATTCAAGCACTTGTGTCAGGCAGCAAATACGGCTCCGGGAAACGGATGACACAGGGTGTGGACCAGAGTCGAGTGGCACTGATGATTGCGATGCTGGAGAAACGTGCTGGCTTTCAACTAGTCGGTGACGATGTTTTCGTAAACATCGCCGGAGGATTGGAAGTTGATGAGCCGGCTGCGGATCTCGGAGTGGTAACCGCGATCGCGTCGAGTTTTAAGAATATGATCATCGATCCTCACACGGCCGTGTTTGGAGAAGTTGGATTAACGGGAGAAGTTCGCGGCGCAATGCAGGCATCGGTGCGAGCGCGAGAGGCGCAAGCGCTTGGCTTCAAGAAGATCGTGATGCCGGCGTCAAACGTATCGGGCTTGGAAAGACTGCTGGGAGTGCGCGTCGTTGGAGTTAGGTCAGTCGATGAAGCGTTGGAAGAGTTGTTCTGAGGAAGATCCGAAGGACGCCCTACTTTCGCGAGTAGTTCACGACTCGCAATCCCTCATTGAGTTTCCGTGTATCACCCTTTTCGAATCCCTCAAGGTAACCTTCCGGCATAAACGCATCAGCGCCATCGATTGTTAGCGGCACTTCGGTGATTATCCAGCGCTGAATTTGCGGAAGAAATAATTTGTAAACCTGCGCACCTCCGATGACAAATAGGTCAGTTGTCAAACTGTCGCTAAGCGATAAGACTGATTCAACGTCACGCAAAACAACTAACGACTCCTCCGGTTCAATATTTGAATCGCGACTCAGGACGATGTTGAGCCGATTCTTCAGCGGCTTGCCGAGAGTCAGCCAGGTCTTCCGACCCATTACGACTGCATGGCCCGTCGTTGTCTCGCGAAAAAACTTCATGTCGGATGAATAGTGCCAGGGGAGTTTTCCTCCCTTGCCAATAGCGTTGTTTTTGCTGACTGCTGCGATACCGATAATCATTGTTTTGAAAAGTTTTCCGCCGCAGATCTTCAAACCGCCACAGGCGCAGCAATTTTGCCGTGCGACTTGTAGCCAACTAAATTCAAGTCTTCGTAAGTTACGCTCAACAGTCCTTGGAGCCCACGCAGTCGTCCCCCTGGATCGTTGACTTTTAATTCTGGCAACGGCAGTGGTTCACGCGATAACAACTCTTCCACCTGTTCAAGGTGGTTGAGATAAATGTGGTAGTCGCCCAGCGTATAGACAAACTCTCCAACCTGCAGATCACAAACATGGGCAAGGAGATGAGTTAGAAGAGCGTATGAGCTGATATTGAACGGCACTCCGAGAAAAGCATCTGCCGAACGCTGATAAAGTTGGCAGTGCAATCTCGTTCGATCCTCTACCTTGAAATGAAACAATGTGTGACATGGAGGCAGATCAACATTGTCCGCTTGTCGTGGATCCCAGCCAGTTACAATGAGCCGGCGCGAATCAGGGTTGGTCTCGATCAATTCGATTAGTCGCGCAATTTGATCGACTCCGTTTTGAACAGGGTAGTCACCACCAAATGAACGCCACAGGTAACCGTAAACTGGTCCAAGATCTCCGGCTGGTCTGCCAAACTTACGAGTGTGTTCTTCATCGGCCCACTCAGCCCAGATGTCGACACCACGTGCGCGCAGGTTAGCTTCGTTTGTGTCTCCAGACAAAAACCAAAAAAGTTCTTCAGCAACCCAGCGAAAGGGAACTCGTTTCGTTGTGACTATCGGAAAGCCGTCACTAAGCTTAAACCGAGTTTGATAGCCAAAGTGGGAAATCGTTCCTACACCTGTTCGGTCCTGGTGTCTCGTTCCATTCTGCAGAATTGATCGAAGTAGATCGTGATATTGTTTCATGCGCAACGAAGAAGATCGGCCGTCGTCGAAGTGGCTACATCATAATAGCGGAAGGGCGCTTTAATGAAACAATATCGGCTCTGTTTTTTGGGCTTTGGAAATGTTGGCCGTGCACTCGCGCGATTATTTGTAAATAAATCAAACGAGCTCCGGCAAACACACGGGATCGATTGGAAGATAACTGGTGTGGCTTCGCGTCGGCTTGGATGGCGAATCAACGAAGACGGATTTGATGTTGCGAACCTTCTTTCATCGAATGAGACGGAGCGCAGCACGGCGAACGATGTGGATGAATGGTTAAGCAAGGCCGCACCTGATGTTGTGTTCGAGACAACATCGCTGAACCCCGAGACAGGCCAGCCCGCAATTGATTATTTGAAGGCCTCGCTCACATTCGGTGCACACACGATCACTGCGAACAAAGGTCCGATCGTTTATGCTCACGACGAACTCACCGCCATTGCGCTCAGTAAAGGAAAACGCTTTCTGTTTGAATCGACGGTGCTTGATAGTGCCCCAGTGTTTTCGCTGTTTCGTGAAACGCTTCCCGTCACGAAAGTCAGAGGTTTTAGCGGAATCTTCAACTCCACTACGAATGTCATTTTAGAAACGATGGAAGCGGGTAGAAGTTTTGAGGAAGGTGTCAAAACAGCGCAGGAGCTCGGTGTCGCAGAAACCGATCCGACCAATGATGTCGAAGGTTGGGATGCAATCATGAAAGTGTGCGCTATCGCTCGAGTGATCCTGGGAAATTCTCTTCATCCTGCGAATGTTCGTCGTGAGGGTATTCGAGGACTTGATCCAGCAACTTTGCAATTCGCTCGTGCCGAAGGAAAGCCTTACAAATTGCTAGCGCGCGCGAAGGTCAACGAAGACGGCACGCTTGCGGCTTCAGTACGTCCTGAACAAATTGCGTTATCAGAACCTTTAGGATGTGTGAGAGGTACTTCGCTTGCTCTTCACTTTGAGCTCGACATGATTCCCGGTCTTACCGTGATTTCGCATCGACCCAATTTGCAAAGCACTGCTTACGGTTTGCTGGCTGACTGCGTCAATGCCTTACGAAGTGAAAC
>Ga0070671_100001486_pt1 | contig 17517 bp, 12 predicted proteins | sample KBSS73metaG_FD_65341 | JGI IMG/M metagenome (GOLD analysis project Ga0070671, IMG submission 65341) | Switchgrass rhizosphere microbial communities from Kellogg Biological Station, Michigan, USA - KBS S7-3 metaG | ecosystem: Host-associated > Plants > Roots > Rhizosphere > Soil ...
GGAACTACTTATATCTTAGATGCTGGTGATTACACCGTGAGTGAAAGTACTCTCGCCGGATATGATGCAACATTTAGCGGAGACTGTGATACGGACGGCACCATTACTCTTGCTCCGGATGACGATGTAACTTGTACAGTCACAAACAATGATACTCCTGTAGCGCCCGCAACAATTACTGTAGTCAAAACAGTTATCGGTGGAAATAAAGTCATCGCTGATTTTCCGCTGTTTGTGAATGGTGGTTTAGTTCTGCATGGAGTAGCTAATACTTTTGCCCCGGGTGCGTACACTGTAACCGAAACTACTGACTCCAATTATACTCAAAGTTTTGCCTTGGATTGTGCGGGTGGAGAAATAGATCTAAATCCGGGCGATGTAAAAGTCTGCGCTATCACCAACACCCGCAAATCTTCTGGTGGAGGTGGTTCAAACAACTCTTCAATCGTACCGCCTTTGATTGATGTAGTTAAAGTGCCTAGCCCCCTAGCTTTGCCTTTGGGTCCCGGTCCAGTCACGTACACCTACACGCTTCGCAATATTGGAACAGTACCAGTAACCAACGTTACCATGGTCGGGGATACTTGCAGTCCCATCACTCTTTTTTCAGGCGATATAAATTCGGACGCAAAGCTTGATGTTAATGAAACATGGGTTTATCGCTGCACAACTACGCTTTCGGCAACCCATACCAATACTATGACCGCTACTGGTTGGGCCAACGGCATAAGTGCGATTGATATCGCCAGCGCTACTGTTATTGTGGGCGCTTCCGTGGTACCTCCTTTAATCCACGTGACAAAGATTCCAAGTCCGCTCGCACTCTCCACGCCGGGACTAGTCACCTACACTGAAAGGATCACCAATCCGGGAACTATCCCGCTCACCAATGTTCGCCTAACTGACGACAAGTGTGCTCCCATGAAGTATATTTCGGGCGATGTGAATACCGATTCAAAATTAGATACCAACGAGACTTGGGTTTATACTTGTCAGGCAAACCTAAATAAAACCACAACAAACACTGCTACGGCCGAGGGTATCGGCAACGGCATTACTGTGAGAGATTTTGCGATTGCCACTGTGGTAGTGTCTGTTCCTGGTCTGCCGGCTACTGGATTTCCTCCGGAAAATAATATACTCCCAATCGTTGTATTTATTGGCATCTCTCTAGCTTCAATCTTTTTGTATTTTGCTCAAAAAAAACAAACAGCTTAGTTTAAAAGCAAGCTCTATAATACTTCTTTTGTTTGCGCTTTCTCTGGTGCTTATCCTCCATGTGCCATGGCTCCAAAAAAAGAGCGCTAAATTTTCAGAAGAAGAAAAAGTAGGTTTCTCCTTGCCTGTTCGTATTAAAATTCCAGCCATTAATATAGATGCTCCTATTGACCAAGTAGGCCTTGCCCCTGACGGAACTATGGACGTGCCTAGTGGCCCCGCAAATGCAGCATGGTTTAATTTGGGTCCTCATCCCGGGGAGATAGGCAGCGCTGTGATTGACGGACACGCAGGCTGGAAAAATGGAACGCCAGCGGTATTTGATTATCTGTATAAATTACACATAGGTGACAAAATTTATATTGAAGATGAAAAAGGAATAACCACTACTTTTGTTGTACGTAAAAAAGAAACCTATAAAGAGGGTCAAGATGCATCGGCTGTATTTGGATCAGACGATGAAGGCGCACATCTCAATCTCATCACTTGCTCTGGAGTCTGGAATAAAATAGAAAAAAATCACTCCGACCGACTGGTAGTATTTGCGGATAAAGAAATATAATAAATTTCTTGTCTGTTTATAAGGCACTTGGGTCACTCCTATACTAAGTTGTACTGGCGGGCCGTCTAGTGTTAGAACCTTTCTCGGAGAAGCCTGGTAAGGTTTTCCAGACGTTTTTCATTTTACCACGCCGACGCGTCTCGAGCGCTCTAAATTTCTAAGTTTTCAATCTTATCCATCCCAACACTTCCTCTGCATTCAAATCTGGCGGAAAGACAGGATAAAAAACTTTTACAATAACACCATCTTTTGTGATCATTGTTAGTCTTTTTAAGAGTATTTTTCCTTCTACTTCAAAAGTAGGGAGGTTTAAAAGTTTGGTTAATTTAAGTTCAGCATCACTCAAAATAGGAAATGGAACATCCAAGCGTTTTACCATTTCTTTTTGATATTCAGTTGTTTGAGTGCTTAGTCCAAACAGTTTGATATTTCTTTTCTTAAATTCGTCGTACTTTTCTTTAAAACTTAACGTTTGTGGTGTACAACCCTTAGCTCCCGGAATTTGTTCCCATTCTTTTGGTGCTTCTTGATTCGGTCTACCAGTGAGAGGATAACAATATATAACAGTTAATCCTTCCTTAAAGTCACTTGTGTCAACTAAATTGTCATTTGTTGATGGAAAAGAAACTTTAGGGAATATAGTTCCCTCGAGATGATCGGCAAGACCGTCATCTGTTGGTTTTGCTAAGTCAGGCATATAACGTACTTTACCACATCTTGAAACGCTTAAACTAAAGCACCTCATGCTACCTATTGATGGCGGAGGCGGAGAGATTCGAACTCTCGAAGGTTTTTGACCTTGCCACCTTTCCAAGATGGTGCACTAGACCGCTATGCGACGCCTCCAATACTCCTTAATTTACATTATTTCTGGCAAAAAGAAAGCCTGCTGTGTTATAGTTTGTATATGATAAGTAAAGATATTGATACAAAGTTTATTAACTTTTTTCAAAGAAGTGCTGTGCCGGTTGCACGGTTCGGGCTGTTTGTGGTTTTCTTTTGGTTTGGGCTTTTGAAAGTTATCGGCCTTTCTCCCGCGAGCGGCTTGGTGCAGGCCCTTTTTGAGCAAACTATTCCCTGGATGCAGTTCTCCACCTTCCTCGTGCTTTTCGGGTTGTTTGAATGCCTAATAGGAATTTTGTTTATAATTCGCGGCTGGGAACGCTTAGCACTACTGCTCTTGCTTTTGCATATGATAAGCACTTTCATGCCGTTAATAATGCTTCCGGAAGTTACCTGGAGCGGATTTATGGTGCCAACTCTGGAAGGGCAATACATCATAAAAAATCTTCTCATCATCGCGGCCGCTCTCTGTATCGGGGCTAGCTTACAGCCGAAGAGAAACTAGGGTCAATGAGAAAAGTTATTATTCTAACTAAAAAAGAAGGGGAAACACCTCTGGAAACGCTAGAGGTTTTTCGTAAGAAAAATAAAGAATATAAAAATACAAAAATGACTTATGCCGGCAGGCTGGATCCTATGGCGAGTGGTCTTTTGCTTATTCTTGCCGGCGAGGAAATAAAAAATAAAGAAAAATACCTGACGCTTTCCAAAGAATACGAATTTGAAGTTTTGTTCAGTATTGCGACGGATACCCGTGATATTCTAGGAAAAATTATTTCTTTCAGAATAGACACAAAAATTGACCGAAAAAGCCTGGAGAAAAAAATAAAAAATAACCTGAAATTTTTTATAGGCAAGTTCATGCAAAATTATCCCGTCTATTCTTCCAAAACAATCAAACATGCCAGAGCAGGAAAAAAAGTGAGAGAATCCGACCATATAGTGGAAGTGAAAAAATTAAAACTCATAAAGTTTCGTACGATAAGTGCCAGTAATCTTTTAAAAAACATTGAGGGGAGGGTTGGCAAAGTAGAGGGGGATTTTAGGCAAAATGAAATTCTTCGAACCTGGCGGGCAAAACTAACAGATTCTAAAGAGGTGTTTACTCTTGCCAGTTTTCGAGTAGAGTGCGGGTCAGGGATGTATGTTCGTGCTCTCGCGCATGATTTGGGCAATAGAATAAAACTTCCAACACTCGCTTTTAGGATCAAGCGGGTTAAAATAGGGAAATGGCATCGAGCTTCGAATCAGAATATAAAAAGCTAAATAAGGCCCAAAAAGAGGCTGTAGACACTATTGATGGGCCGGTAATGGTGGTGGCCGGACCGGGCACGGGAAAGACGCAGATTTTAGCACTACGAATAGCCAACATTTTAAAACAAACAGACGCAGGCGCGTCCAGTATTTTGGCGCTTACTTTCACGAATTCTGCAGTGGAAGCCATGCAAAAGCGATTGGAGGCGTATATTGGCGAGGCGGGAAAACAGGTAAATGTTTTTACTTTCCATAGTTTTGGCATGAAGATTATCGGCGAATATTACGAGGAGTTAGGACTAAAAGAAAAGCCAGAGCTCCTCGAAGGCGTATACCTATCTGTTTTCATGGACCAGGTCTTGAGCGCGCATGAATGGGAGCACTTGCGTCCCCGGAGCAACCGTTCCCGATATTTTTCTGATTTAAAATCTCTGATTTCGCTTCTCAAGCGCGAGAGGATAACATCGGAAAAGTTTTTCTCACAAGTAGAGAGTGAAATCAAAAAAGTCGAATCTGATCCTGCCAATTTATCTACCCGCGGAGAGAGCAAAGGTACGCTGAAGAAAGAAGCCCTTGCCAAGATAGAGGGCCTGGAGCGCACACTCGAAGCCGCGAAATTTTTCAAATTGTATGAAGAGGCTAAAGCGAAGCAGAATGTATTTGACTATGATGATATCCTAGAGAACCTGGTGCGGATAGTGGAAACGTCCAGAGACGTCTTGGCCGATATCCGGGAAAAATATTTATATATCCTAGTGGACGAGCATCAGGATTCCAGCCGGGTGCAGAATGAATTTCTGAAAAAAACTTGGGGCGATGTGGAGAGTCCTAATATCTTTGCCGTAGGGGACGACCGCCAGCTCATTTACGGGTTTTCCGGCGCATCTATAGAATATTTCAAAGGCTTTCAGACCAGCTTCCGGGATGCCAAGCTCGTAACCCTAGTCGACAATTACCGCTCCACTCAAGTCATCTTGGACGCCTCCCATGCGCTCCTCTCTAGCGTGATGACCAAAGATAAGCTTCAGAGCCAGAGCAAGGCGAAACATCCGCTCCGGCTTTTTGAAGGTGAATCTGCGCGCGATGAAATAATTGCTTGCGCCGTAGATATCAAAGAAAAAATAGAAAAAGGACTGGATATAAATAGCTGCGCCGTACTCATGCCCAAAAATAGCCAGGTGAGAAAAGCCATCCAAATATTTCACGAGCTTGGCCTAAAGACCGCTTCCGAAGATGCACTAAACCTTTTTGACCAGGATGAGGCTATGACGCTCCTGCGGGTGCTAAAAGTAATATCTAACCCCGATGACGGTTCTTCTTTTGCATTTACTTTCTTCGACCGATATTCCGGCGTAACGCCGCTTGAAGCCCATGCGTTCTTGGCAAGCCAGAAAATGCGCGACTTCACTTTCGCAAGTTTTACGAAAAATAGCCCGACTCTCTTTGCCGATGATGCTGTAAGTGTATGGGTAAATAAGCTCTTAAAATGGCAAAGCTTCATCAAGGTGAAAACCTTGCCGGAACTTATCCAAACTGTCGGCTCGGAGCTCTTTCAAGAAAAAAACGGCAATTTCGTATCGGCAAAAGACATCTTGGATACAATACTTGCTCTGGCAGCCAAGGAAGTAGAAAAAAAGCCCGATTTGACTTTAGAAGAGCTCGTGTCTTTTTTTGACCGGCTGCAGTCTTTTGGAGAGCATATACCGGTCGTGAGTTCGTCGGCTGACGGCATAAAAGTGCTCACCCTCCATTCTTCCAAGGGTCTGGAATTTGACTACGTATGGATTGTGCACATGAACGAAAGGTCGCTCAATTCTGGCAAAGGACTAGCGTTTGCCTTGCCCGAGAGCGTGGCGGAAAAAGTAGAAGAGCGCGACTCTGACAGCATCAAGCGCAAGCTATATGTAGCCGTGACCCGCGCCCGCAAGCACTGCAGCATATCATATGCCCTCAAAAATGACCAAGATAGGGAGCAGAGCATAGCCACAGTCATCAGAGACCTGCCGGAGGAGATATTCGAAAAAATAAAGATCAAAGGGAGGAAAATAGAAAAAACAAAACAAAAATCACTACTATCAGGCCTGAAAGAATTGGTAGCCCAAAAATACCGAGAGAGGTATGTATCAGTATCGCTACTTAATAATTTTTTTGAGTGCTCCTGGAAATGGTATTTCCGGAATCTGCTCCAATTGCCGGAGCCCGAGACGGAGAGCTTAATTTTCGGCAGCCGGGTGCATAAGGCCTTAGAAGAGCTTTTGAACGGCAAAGATGGAGAAACTGATAAAGAAATACGCAAAATTTTAGATAGCTGGATAAAGAACAGACTGCCGCAGATAGAAAAAAACCGCAAAATGGAAGAAGCAATATTCATCCGCGACGAAGCATTTCCGCATCTTAATTTTTTCGGCAAGATAGACCTCATTGAGAGCTTGCCGGAAGGCAGAGTGCGGGTGACGGATTTCAAGACCGGCAGCGCCAAGAAAAAGAGCGAAATAGAAAAAATCGACGATGATGGCCGGCTCTCGAACATGCTCCGCCAGTTGGCGATGTATTCGTATCTCGTGAGAAAAAGCATTCAGTCGCCCGCTACGACTGTCCACGATACCAGGTTGGAATTTTTAGAAGCGAAGAATCCCAAAGATAGCATTTACGACCATCTTATTTCTGAAGAGGAAATAAATCTCCTTCTCCAAGATATAAAAGATTACGACGAAGCAATAAAATCCGGCGCCTGGATGGAACGTGCCTGCAATTACAATGCCTATGGCAGTAATACCGAGTGCCCATATTGCAAACTCTCCGAGGTTTACAAATAATCAGGGCGTGATATAATCATATTATGGAAGTGAAGCGAAAAATTAACAGTTCTCCCGTACCAACATCCAAAACTTGGGTGGTTGGTTTTTGCGCTTAAAATTCTCTAAAAATAAATCTTGATAGCAAACACGGGCCACTCAACGGAGTGGTCTTTTTTGTTCTTCAACTTTGTTCTTTCACAACTAACCCGCCCTAAGGAGGGGCAAAAACATGAGTACAGAAAAAATCAGAGGTTTAGCGGTTCTCGGTGCTGGCAACATCGGCATGTCTATAGCCACGCAAGTCAGAAAATATATGCCCACAGGGCTTTCTTTAACTAGAACGAGCAAAAATCATTTCTCCAGAGAGCAGCGTTCTAAGTTCACATGTTTCGACAACAATACTGAGGCTGTTTCTATGGCCGAGGTGGTCGTGATTGCTGTGCGGCCTCCGCAGCTCGATACAGTTTTGAAAGAAATAAAAGATGTTCTACGCCAAGAACAACTTATTATTTCTGTGGTGTCGGGAGTAAAAATTGAACGCATAGAAGAATTGGTGGGCAGGGTGCCTATAGCCCGTGCTATGCCAAACACGGCTATGAGTATCAAAGAGTCCATGACCTGCATGACATTCAATGATGCGGGGAGAGATCACAAGCATCGGGTATTCTTGGAATCTATGTTTGGCGCAACAGCGATGCCACGACTCCTAATTCCGGAAGAAAAGTTTCCGGAAGCAACAGTGCTATGCGGTTCAGGCATTGCTCTCGCTCAGAAGTTTATCAGAGCTTTCATGCAGGCAGGCATCCAGCATGGTTTCAACGAGAAAGATGCACTTGCCCTCGCGACTCAGGTCATAAAGGGAGCTGCCATGCTCATCCAGGAAAATGGCCAGCACCCTGAGGTAGAAATTGATAGAGTTACCACCCCCGACGGGTGCACCATTTATGCCCTTGCAGAATTAGAGCACGCAGGCTTTAGTTCAGCTCTTCTCAAGTCTATTGATGTTGGGGTCGAAAAAGCGCGTCAGCTTTACTCGTGAGCTAACTTCAAATCATTGCCCAGGCACTATTTACTAGCCTGGGCATTTTTGTATTGTAATCTTTTGCTCAGAACAGCTAGATTTGATATACTTTTAAATTATAAATCTTTATCCAAATATCATATGCCAATCGTAGAAATACATGGAGTTAAAGTGCATATTCCCGAAGGCAGCGATTCTGCCAAGCATGCAGTTCATTTTCTGGAAAAAAACCCTGAAAATGCGAGAGCTTTTTTCGATGAAGCCAAAAAAAATGTTTATAGCGGCGATCGAACAGGAGTTACTCATTTTACTACCAACCGCCCCGGTGGTTATCATGGAGCTACGGATTTCACTTTAATCCATATCGGCCACGACCAATACGAACTCCGCAAAAAAGAACATCATCTTCTCTAAATGAGCGAAGACGCAAAAAAAAGCAACAGGTCAGGGAGCAGGCACCCTATCGCTCTTCTTGCCGAGGAAGCTTACGCAGCTTTTGCCGAGCTTGGTTTTGAGATAGCCTTAGGGCCCGAGCTCGAGAGCGAATGGTACAATTTCGACGTTTTGAATGTACCCCCGGATCATCCTGCCCGCGATATGCAGGACACTTTTTGGATAAAAGATAAACCCGGCTCGATACTCCGCACCCATTGCACTAGCGTCTCGGCCCGAGAGATAGAAAAAGCAGGCAAAGAAGGCAGGCTGCCCTGTGCTTTTATTTCCATCGGAAAAGTTTTCAGAAATGAGGCGACGGATATCACTCACGAGATGCAGTTTTATCAGATCGATGGGGTCATGATAGGGAGCATTGAAGACGGTGTCTCTCTCGCAAATCTAAAAGGAGTGCTCACTAAATTTTATAAAAAAATGCTGGGGGAGGATGTGGAAGTGGAATTTCGCCCGAGCTTTTTCCCTTTCACCGAGCCCTCGATAGAAGTTTTTGCCAAATTCAAGGGCAAGTGGCTGGAAATGATGGGTTCCGGCATGCTGCACCCCAATGTTCTGAAAAATTGCGGTCTTGATCCGGAAAAAGTACAAGGTTTTGCTTTCGGCGGCGGACTCGACCGCATAGCCATGATCAAATGGGGTATACCCGATGTGCGGCTTTTTTATCAGGGCGATTTGCGTTTGAATCAATTTTAGCTCATGAAAGTCTCTTATAACTGGCTCAAATGGTACATTCCCGATGCTCCAGAAGCAGAAAAACTCGCCGATATTTTTACATATCATGTGGCCGAAGTGGAGAGCGTGGAAGCGCTTCCGGACGGCGATAGTATTTTTGATATAAAGATATTGCCCAATCGTGCGCCCGACCTTCTTTCCCATCAAGGTATAGCCCGAGAGCTTTCTTCGCTTCTGAGTATAAAATTTGTAGATCCTACCCCTAAATATAAAGTTCCGGAATCTAAGTCTACAGAGCTAAAAGTAGAATTAAATACGAATGCCTGCAGGAGATATATGGGCAGAATAATACGGAATGTAAAAGTCTGCCCTTCACCCGAGTGGATGATAAAGCATTTAGAATCAATAGGGGAACGAAGCATCAGTAATGTAGTAGACGCTACCAATATAGTCATGTTCGATTGCGGGGAGCCTACACATATATTTGATTTAAATAAAGTAAAAGAAAAAATTATAGTAAGGCAGGCAAAGGAAGGTGAGACTATGACTACCCTTGATAACAAAAAATGCACTTTTACTTCCTCTGATTTCGTTATTGCCGATATTGAAAATGCACTTGCAATAGGAGGCGTGAAAGGCGGCAAAGCAGCGGAAGTAGATTCAAAAACCACGGACCTCATACTGGAAGTAGCCAATTTCGACCCTACTATTGTGCGCAAAACTTCGGCCCGTACTGGGATTCGCACCGAGGGCTCCAAGCGTTGGGAAAATTCTCCCTCACCTGAGCTTGCAGCTTATGGCATGTTGGAACTCTCAGCTTTAATTGCAGAAATGTGCCCTGAGGCGATTTTTGAAGAAGTGGTTGATATATATCCAAAACAACCCGAAGAAAAAAAACTAGTTTTTTCTAATGAAAGAATTTCAAGCATTCTGGGTTTGAAAGTTACAAATGAAGAGATAAAAAATATATTAGAGCGATACCATATTGAATATACTGAAAAAGACGGAAATTTTGAAATAACTGTTCCGCACATGCGCCTCGATTTAACCAGTGAGGAAGATATGGCGGAAGAGATAGGCAGAGTCTTGGGCTACGATAAAGTAAAGCCAATTATTCCCAAAATAGATTTTAAATCCAAAGCAAATGAGGATTATGAAAAGATGAAAAAAGTTCGGGCCTACCTACTCTCCCAAGGATATTCCGAAGTCATGACCACGAGCTTTCGCGAAAAGGGACAAGTAGAAGTGCTGGAGAGCGCTTCGGACAAGAAATTTTTGAGAGAAAATTTGCATGTGGGACTTCGTGAAAGTGCAGAATTAAATAAGAGAAACTTGCCTTTACTATTACAAAACCAAGTAATGATATTTGAAATAGGGACAGTATGGTCGCCGCAAGAAGAAATGCATATTGCTTTTACTGACTCAACAGCGAGCGAAGTTAAAGAGTTAAGCTTAGATGAGTTTTATAAAACTATTCCATTAGAATTTTTATCAGAGCCAATAAACTTTAATTCGGAAACCAAGTTCAAGATGTGGTCTCTATATCCGTTTATTTCCCGCGACATCGCTGTCTGGATGCCGAAGGATGAAAATGCGGTGACACTGAAAAAATTACTTATAGAAAATGCTACAGAACTCCTGGTAAAGGAGCCTTATTTAGTGGATTCTTTCGTCGGCAAAGACGGGAGGATTTCCTACGCATTTCGTTTAGTTTTTCAGTCATATGAGCGTACTTTAACTGATGCCGAAATTAACGAGATAATGGATAAAATATCCAATAAAATCAAGGCTAAAAATGGTTGGCAAGTAAGGTAAAATCTGCTATAATTGGCCAAATGGCAAAGGCAAAAATCAAAGAAGAAACTGTTAAAAAAGGTGCCGCAGAGGGGCACCATTATGACGCCTCGGACATATCCGTTTTAGAAGGCCTAGAACCCGTGCGCAGGCGACCGGGCATGTATATAGGCACCACGGGCCCCGACGGGCTGCACCACTTAGTGTGGGAGATTTTTGATAACTCGCGCGATGAGGCCATGGGCGGCTTTTGCGACAATATCGAGATTACGCTCCTTCCGGAGAATCGCGTACGAATAGCGGATAACGGCCGAGGTATTCCGGTGGATATACACAAGAAAACAAAAGTCTCGGCCTTGGAGACCGTGATGACCACACTCCACGCTGGAGGTAAATTTGGCGGCGACAGCACCGGCTATAAAGTCTCCGGAGGTTTGCACGGAGTTGGCGCATCCGTAGTAAATGCGCTTTCAGTATATTGCAAAGCGGAAATTGCCCGAGACGACGGCCGCTATATGCAAGAGTATTCCAAAGGCAAAAAAAAAGCTGCGGTAAAAAAAATCAGTAGTTCCAAACTTCATGGCACCATTATAACTTTTGAACCGGACCCGGAAATCTTTGGCGATATAAAATTTGATTGGAGTACGGTTGTAAGCCACGTAAGACAGCAGGCATATCTGGTAAAAAAACTTAAAATTACTATTATTGACGCCCGTGAATATAAAGGCAAACTAGATACCGCCGACGTTTTTTATTTTAAAGAACTTGAGCTGGAATTGCCTTCCACCTCTTTTTATTTTGAAGGCGGACTTTTATCTTTGGTCAAGTACTATAACAAGCTGCAAAAACCGATTCAGAACAATATTTTTTACGTCGAAAAAGAAATCGACGGTGTCGGAGTGGAAGTCGCTCTCCAATATGTGAACGACATCGTTGATCGCATCATTCCTTTTGCGAATAATATTTATACCAAAGAAGGCGGCACGCATGTCACCGGCTTTAAAACTGCGCTTACCCGGACTTTAAATACCTATTCCAAGAAAAATGAACTCATGAAAGAATCCGAAGGCGGTTTTACCGGCGAAGACGTGCTGGAAGGGCTGACCGCAGTGATTTCAGTCAAGCTCCGCGAGATACAGTTCGAAGGCCAAACCAAAGGCAAACTCGGCAGCATGGAAGCCCAGGGCGCAGTGGCCACAGTGTTCGGAGAGGCGTTTGGGAGCTTCCTGGAAGAAAACCCCGATGACGCGAAAGCTATAATAAACAAGTCCATTTTAGCCCTAAAAGCTCGAAAAGCAGCCAAAGCAGCCAAGGATTCGGTACTTAGGAAAGGCGCGCTCGAGGGCATGACCCTACCTGGCAAGCTCGCTGACTGCCAGAGCAAGAGCGCCGAAGAGTCCGAACTATTCTTAGTAGAGGGGGATTCGGCCGGAGGCTCTGCCAAGCAGGGACGCGACCGCCGCACCCAGGCGATACTTCCGCTCCGCGGGAAGATATTAAACGTAGAGCGGGCCCGCATCGACAAGATGCTTGCTTCCAAAGAAGTAAAATCTCTGGTTATAGCTATGGGCGCTTCCATCGGGGACACTTTTGATTTGGAGAAGATGCGCTACCACAAGATAATCATTGCAACGGATGCGGATGTAGACGGCTCACACATACGTACGTTGCTGCTGACGCTTTTTTACCGGTATTTCCGGCAGATTATTGATGCCGGGTATATTTATATCGCCCAGCCGCCTTTGTATAAAATAAAAAAAGGCAAAGAAGTTTCTTATGCCTACACTGACGAAGAGAAAATAAAAATCGTTGGCAAGGGTGCGGATGTGAGTGAGATACAAGAGGTAGAAACAGATACAACCGAAGAAAAAAGCGAAGAGGAAGACAAGGCCGACGAAAAAAAGAAATCAACCAAGATACATATTCAAAGATTCAAAGGTCTCGGGGAGATGAACCCGGAAGAGCTCTGGGAGACTACTATGGACCCCGGGAACCGCGTGCTCAAGAAAGTAAATATTGATGACGCAGAAGAGGCCAATAAAATTTTCGATGTACTGATGGGCTCCGAAGTCCCGCCCCGCAAGTCTTTCATCCAATCCAACGCCAAACTCGCTGAGATTGATATCTAATGAAAATATGAGGTTTCAAGTAGAAAATCTAGGTCGGGGTTTCGGTCCAAAAGCATACAGTAAAAAGGAGTCTGTTGAATCCAAAAGAAAATTTCCACCGGCAATAAAAAAAGCTATAACTTTGTCTGCTTTAGTTATTGGAAGCTACATGGGTTATGATAAATTTTACGGCCAAGATTATAGCGAGCTGCCTACTTTCAACGAAGCCTTCGGTAAGGCAAAAGCTGACAATAAAAGAGTTTTTCGCTATCGGGGTAAAAGGTTTAATACTGAGTTCAAATACCACGAACTGCAAAATGAGCATTCCAATAATTCTAACGATGTATTCTCTGATTATTCGCAACTGGAAGATTTCAATAAAGCTTTTAAAAAGGCACGAGATGAAAAAAGACAGACTTTCATTTGGTCTGGCAAAAGTTTTACGACTGACCTCGTAGGCGAAGAAGTTTCAAAAAATTATTTTGAAAGTAAAAAATTTCTTGAAGACTACTATGCTTCAGAATATTTCAAAGCCAAATATAAAAATTTTATAACAAAGACGAATGATGCAGTAACTAAACTCACGCGAAATCTAAAAGAGCCAATTTATTTTTCTATAACAAATCAAAGGAAAAAAGGGAGCAACGACGTAGGTTTTTACATTCCGGGTCCAAACAGAAAAATTTTTATTTCTACAAAAAATTCTGAGGAGGAAACAGTTCCTGTGCATGAACTTTCACACAAGGCCACTGAATCGGATAGATTTTTTAATAATTCCGGCAGGTATTTTCCAATGTCCGAGGCTGCGCTTGCTTCTATGAACAGGCATCCAGAGTTTCTAATTAAGCATTCTGAAAGAGGTATTGAATATTGGTCGCAACCTACAGAAATAGATGCACGACAGAATTCCGCTCGCTTCTGGTTATTCAAACACTTTCCTGGCTATACCGCAGGCTCACTCTTTACTGATGAGCATTATTTGTTCTTACAGAAGAATTATGAAAAACTTCCTTTTGATATAAAACAATTGCTGGATCTTTTTCCAGATGATAAGGTTTTTATATCAAACATGAACAAATGGTAATCGGAAGTTGATGTTTTTATTTTTTATCTTTAATCTCTTCCAGAAGTTTTTTTAGAAGCCCGTCTTTGGACATCTGGCCCAGAGTGCCAGAGTCACGGGATTCTAAAGTAATTTTTCCTGCTTCAATTTCCTTATCACCCACAACTATCCAGTAAGGTATTTTATTTGTTTTCGCGTCACGGACTTTGCCCCCCAGATTTTCGTCTTTATCATCCAACTCTGCGCGTATATTGTTTTTCTTCAAAAGCTCAAAAACCTCCTTGGCATAGTCGTTATGCTTTTCCCGCACCGGTATTACTTTTACCTGCACCGGCGAGAGCCAAAGTGGGAAAGCACCGGCAGTATGTTCTATTAAAATGCCAATGAAGCGTTCTAACGAGCCGTAAATAACTCTATGAATCACCACTGGCGTTTTTCTTTTGCTGTCCTTGTCCATATATTCGAGTTCAAAACGTTTCGGTTGCTGAAAATCAAGCTGGACAGTGCCCATTTGCCACTCCCGGCCGAGAGCATCTTTCATGATTATGTCTATCTTTGGTCCATAAAATGCACCGTCGCCTGCTGCTACAGAGTATTCCTCACCTGATTTTTTAAGCACATCATTCAAAGCTTTTTCGGCTTTATTCCAGCTTTCTACATCTCCCAAAAATCCTTCCGGTCGGGTCCCCAGCCTGAATTTATATTCCAGATTGAATATTCCGTAGAATTCTTTACAGATTTCCATAATTTTTTCGCATTCATTACCAATCATTTCTTCGGTTATGTAATTATGCGCATCGTCCTGCTGGAAAGAACGGCAGCGGAAAAGGCCGTTTAAAACCCCTGACCGCTCAAAGCGGTGCAAGCGGTCTGTGTCGGAAAGGCGGAGCGGCAAGTCTTTATAGCTCACCTGCATGGATTTAAATACAATCATCGCGTTCGGACAGTTCATGGGCTTGATGCCGTAAACTTCATTTTCCCCCATATAGGCTATGAACATATCGTCCTTATAGTGTTCCCAATGGCCGGAAATTTCCCAAAGCTCTTTTTTATTTACCAGAGGGCTCGCAATTTCCTGATAGCCTAATTCTACATGCCTTTTGCGCCAGAAATTTTCGAGTTCTTTATATAATATCAAACCTTTGGGCAGCCAGTAGGGCATTCCGGGAGATGTTTCATGGAACATAAGAAGTCCAAGCTCACGGCCTAATTTTTTGTGGTCCCTCTTTTCAGCTTCTTCGCGCATTTTAATATATGCATTGAGTGCAGTTTTATTTTCAAACGCAAGTCCGTAAATACGTGTGAGCATTTTATTTTTCTCGTTTCCGCGCCAGTATGCTCCTGCTACCCGGTCGAGCTTGAAAGATTCCGGAGAAATTTCTTTCATATTTTCGGCATGCCCGCCTTTGCACAAATCCCAGTAATTGCCGGATTTATAAAAAGTGACCTTTTCACCGTTTTTGGTGAATTCATCAATAAGCTCGTGCTTATATGGATTGTCCGGGTACTCTTTCTTTGCGTCTGCGGCAGAAAGTTCATGCTTTTCAAATTTGTTCCACGTAGGCAGAATCTTACGCATTGCCTTTTCGATTTTTGGCAAGTCCGCATCTGAAATAGGTTTGCTGAATTCAAAATCAAAATAAAAACCGTTGTCTATGGCAGGCCCGATAGTTCGCTTAGTATCCGGGTAGAGTTCCATTACTGCGGCAGCAAGTAAATGCGCCAGAGAATGCCTGTGGTTGTTTAATTCTTCTTGGTTCATAGTTTTATTATTCTTTAAATTAAAAATCGCCCCGACAAAAAATGAAATAAATCACTTTTTGTCGGGGCGAGTCTAGTTCGCGGTTCCACCCGACTTTGTTCTCTTTTATGCGTAGATTAGTCCTAAGATTCCGCCCTTGGCCGGATTTATGGTTGGTAGCCATAACAATCTCTACACTTAAACTTTAACATCGTAAAATAAAAAGCGCAAGTTTATTTTGCTTTTCATCTTCAATGTGCTAATATAAGCCCATTATGGTAATCCGGATGAGGCACACAAAATCGCATACTAAGAACCGGCGCAGTCATCACGCGCTACTCGCCACCAGTTTCAGCAAATGCGCAAACTGCCAGGCGCCCAAACGCCGCCACACGGTATGCCCATCCTGCGGCTATTATCGCGGCAAAAAAGTTTTAGATTTGGTTAAAAAAACAGAAAAGAAACAAAAGAAAGCCAAGGCAAAAGCCGCGGAAGCAGGTAAATAACAAAGCCAAAAAAGTTCATTAGTTTATGGCCAATAGGCACCTTTCCAGATCAATAGTACTGCAAACGCTTTTCGAGTGGGATTTCCTGACCGCACAGGAAAGCCTGCCTTCGCAGAGCCAAGAAAAAGGGGAAGGCGGCATTTCCTCCGATAAACTAAAACAAATACTCGACAGAAATTTAAAAGAATTTGCTCCCGGATTAGAAGACGATACCTTTGTATTTTCTCTTCTCGAAGAAGTTTTAAAAAAAAGACGGATCATTGATGAAATTATCGAGGCTTCCGCGCCAGACTGGCCAATCAACAAGATATCCATTGTTGACAGAAATATCCTCCGCATCGGCCTCTACGAGCTTCTTTTCGGTGACCGCAGCGAAGTGCCGCCCAAAGTAGCCATCAATGAAGCGATAGAACTGGCCAAGACTTTCGGCGGGGAAAATTCCGGTAAGTTCGTGAACGGTGTGCTCGGAGCAGTTTACAAAGAAATAGGCGAACCGGGTAAAGAGCAAAAAAGCAAAACAAAAAGTAAACAGAAAGCGGAGGAACCAGTAGACATAAGCAAACTCCAGGTGGAAAAGCTTGGCGGTGCTTTGGTCTATACGAAAAAAGACAGCGAATTTTTGTTTGCTTTAGTGCATGATGTTTTCGGGTATTGGACCTTGTCCAAAGGAAAAATTGAGCCGGGAGAGACATTGGAAGAAGGCACCAAGCGGGCGATAAAAAAAGAAATAGGGCTCGATATCACTCTCGAAGAGAAATTTGGCGAGAACGAATATGTGGCCACCCATCCCACCCGAGGCAAGAGTTTGAAAAAAGTGGTTTACTTTTTGGCCCGGAGCGAGTATAAGGAATTGGAGCTCGAAAAGTCCGGCGGACTTGACGGCGCCCGCTGGTTTCCGCTGTCCACTATTCCGGAATTGCGTATTTATAACGATATTATTCCGATTATTGAAAAAGCGATTAAAGTCATTAGCAGTAAATAAACAAGAGTTATGGTGAATTTTTCCGAATTTGAAGAGAAGACAAAAATATTTTTTAAAGACAAAAACCTGCTAAAACAGGCTTTTGTGCACCGCTCCTACATAAATGAAAACGGCAGCATGGGCCTGTCTCACAACGAACGGCTTGAGTTTCTGGGCGATGCGGTCCTAGAGCTTATCGTCACCGATTATCTCTATAAGAAATATCCCAATTATACGGAAGGCGAGCTCACTGCTGTCCGTTCGGCGCTGGTCAATGCGATAATCATCGCAGAAGTTGCCGCAAATCTTTCAATGAACGATTATTTGCTTTTGTCCCGCGGCGAAGCAAAGGACCTCGGCAAAGCAAGGCAGTATATCTTGGCTAATACTTTTGAAGCGTATGTAGGCGCTATTTATTTGGACCAGGGTTACGATGCGGCAGACAATTTTGTGACCGCTACTTTACTGCCGAAGACCGATGAAATTGTAAGTAAAAAACTGTGGCGGGATTCGAAAAGCCTTGTTC
>Ga0070671_100001492_pt1 | contig 17486 bp, 9 predicted proteins | sample KBSS73metaG_FD_65341 | JGI IMG/M metagenome (GOLD analysis project Ga0070671, IMG submission 65341) | Switchgrass rhizosphere microbial communities from Kellogg Biological Station, Michigan, USA - KBS S7-3 metaG | ecosystem: Host-associated > Plants > Roots > Rhizosphere > Soil ...
CGCGCTGACGACCTGGAACATCCCGCCGGCGGCCAAGCTCGGCGTCTACGAGGTCGTCCTCGAGCGCGAGGTCAAGCCCGACGCGGCCAGCGCGTCCGACAACGAGGAGCGCGGCCGCGACGGCAGGTGGACGAGCGGCAACTTCCGCGTCGAGGAGTTCCGCCTGCCGCTCGTCGATGCCCGCGTCAGCGGGCCGAAGGCGCCGCAGGTCGCCGCCTCGGCCGTCGCCGTCGACGTCCAGATGAGCTACTTCTCGGGCGGCGCGATGGCGTCGGCGCCGCTGCGCGCGTCGGCGCTGCTCAGCACCCGCTCGTCGGGATTCGCCGGCTACGACGAGTTCAGCTTCGAGCCGGCGCGCGATCTCAAGCAGGGGCAGGAAGGGACCGGGAGCGAAGAGCGCGACCGCGACGGCAGCGGCCGCGAAGGCCGGCTGATCGCCGACAAGGTCGCGCTGACGACCGACCGCAACGGCCTTGCGACGCTCGCGCTCAAGGACCTGCCGAAGGCGACGCGGCCGGCGCAGATCGACGCCGAGGTCACCTTCAACGACCCGAACGGCGAGACGCAGACGGCGTCGACGCGGATCGAGCTCTGGCCGAGCGCGCTCGTCCTCGGCGTCAAGGCCGGCCGCTGGGCCAGCAACCGCGGCCGCGCCAGCTTCAGCGTCGTCGCCCTCGACACCCAGGGCAAGCCGATCAAGGGCCAGAGCGTCGCCGTGCGCGGACGGGTCAGCCAGGTGATCACGACCCGCAAGCGCCTCGTCGGCGGCTTCTACGACTACGACAACCGCACCGAAGTCAAGGACCTCGGCCCGCTCTGCTCGGGGTCGACCGACGACCGCGGCCTGCTCGCGTGCGAGGCGAGCCTCGACAGCGCCGGCCAGGTCGAGCTGATCGCGAAGGGCGCCGATGCGCAGGGGCATCCCGCCGAGGCGGCGGCGAGCGTCTGGATCACGAAGCAGGGCGAGCTCTGGTTCGAGCAGGACAACGACGATCGCATCGACGTCCTGCCCGAGAAGAAGCGCTACGAGCCGGGCGAGACGGCGCGGCTGCAGGTGCGCATGCCGTACCGCGAGGCGACGGCGCTGGTCGCCGTCGAGCGCGAGGGCGTGATCGCGACCCAGGTCGTGACGCTGCGCGGCGACGATCCGACCGTCGAGCTGAAGATCCAGCCGACCTGGGGGCCGAACGTCTACGTCAGCGTCCTCGCGCTGCGCGGCCGGATCCGCGAGACGCCGTGGTATTCGTTCTTCACCTGGGGCTGGAAGGAGCCGCTCTCGTGGTGGCAGAGCTTCCGCCACGACAAGGACTACCCGCCGCCGACGGCGATGATCGACCTCGCCAAGCCGTCGTTCAAGCTCGGCGTCGCCGCGATCAAGGTCGGCATCGCCGCGCACGAACTGCAGGTCGCCGTCAGCGCCGACAAGGCGCAGTACCTGATCCGCGAGAAAGCGATCGCCAAGGTCCGCGTGACGCAAGGCGGCAAGCCGCTCGCCGGCGCCGAGGTTGCGTTCGCCGCGGTCGACGAAGGGCTCCTGGCGCTGCGCCCGAACGTCTCGTGGCAGCTCCTCGACGCGATGATCCGCGAGCGCGCCTGGGGCGTCGAGACGAGCACCGCGCAGAGCGAGATCATCGGCCGGCGCCACTACGGAAAGAAGGCGGTGGCCGCCGGCGGCGGCGGCGGCCGCGGCGCGACGCGCGAGCTGTTCGACACGCTCCTGGTCTGGAAGCCGAGCGTCGTCCTCGACGGCAACGGCGAGTCGACGATCGAGGTGCCGCTCAACGACTCGCTGACCAGCTTTCGACTCGTCGCCGTCGCCGACGCCGACGTCCAGAAGTTCGGCACCGGCAGCACGAGCATCCGCGTCACGCAGGACCTGCAGGTGCTCGCCGGCCTGCCGCCGCTGGTTCGCGAAGGCGACCGCTTCTCGGCCATGCTGACCTTGCGCAACACGACGACGCGCGAGATGAAGGTGCGCGCCGATCTCCAGGGCACCGCCAACCTGTCCGGGGCGAATGGCGCCGAGATGCAGCGGCGGCCGATCGCGCTGCCGGCGCAGGACGTCGTCGTCGGCGCCGGCAAGGCGCTCGAGGTGGTCTGGCCGGTCGACGTGCCGGCCGATGCGTTCAGCATCACCTGGGAAGCGTCGGCGCAGGAGGCGGGCGCGAAGGACCGGATGACGATGACGCAGCTCGTCGCCGCCGCGGTGCCGGTGCGCGTGCTGCAGGCGACGATCGCGCAGCTCGACGGCACGTTCGCGCTGCCGGTGACGACGCCTGCCGACGCGCTGCCCGAGGCCGGCGTCAAGCGCGGCGGCCTCAACGTCGCCGTGCAGCCCAAGCTCACCGGCGCGCTGCCCGGGATCCGCCGCTACTTCGAGACCTATCCGTTCATCTGCCTCGAGCAGAAGACCTCGAAGTCGGTCGGGCTGAAGGACGCCGCGCTCTGGGCCGGCGTCGCCAACGCGCTGCCGACGTATCTCGACAGCGACGGCTTGGCGAGCTATTTCCCGCCGCCGAGCGACGAGGCGCCGCACGGCAGCGACCGCCTCACCGCCTACGTTCTCGCCGCGACCCACGAGGCCGGCTTCGCGCTGCCGCCGGCCGCGCGCGACGCGATGCTCGGCGGGCTGACCGCGTTCGTCGAGGGCCGCATCGAAAGGAAGTTCTGGTCGCCGCGCGCCGACCTCGACGTTCGAAAGCTCGCCGCGATCGAGGCGCTGTCGCGCTACGGCCGGTCGCAGCCGAAGATGCTCGGCTCGATCAGCGTCGTGCCGAACACCTGGCCGACGGCGGCGCTGATCGACTGGCTCAACATCCTGAGGCGAGTCGACGCAATTCCGGATCGCGCGCGCCGGCTCGACGAAGTCCAGCAGATCCTGCGCGCGCGTCTCACCTACGGCGGAACGACGCTCAGGTTCAGCACCGAGGAGAGCGACTTCTGGTGGTGGCTGATGGACAGCGCCGATTCCAACGCGGCGCGCCTGATCCTCGCCGTCCTCGACGATCCGGCGTGGCAGGACGACCTGCCGCGGATGGTCGTCGGCAGCCTGTCGCGGCAAAAGCGCGGCGCCTGGCTGACGACGACGGCCAACCTCTGGGGATCGCTTGCGCTCGACAAGTTCTCGGCGAAGTTCGAGTCGACGCCGGTCGCGGGACGGACCTCGGCGTCGCTGGCGCTGCCGACGTCGGGGACCGCGCCGGCGGGATCATCAGGGCCGTCGGCCGTGCCGCAGACCGTCGCCGAGTGGTCGCGTCAGGCGAGCGGCGCGGCGACGCGGCTCGCCTGGCCGTCGGGCGCAGCGACGCTCAACGTCGTCCAAGCGGGATCGGGCAAGCCGTGGCTGACGGTGCAGAGCCTGGCCGCGATCCCGCTCAGGGCGCCGCTGCGCGCCGGCTACGACATCGCGCGCAGCGTCAGCGCGGTCGAGCAGAAGGACAAGACGAAGTGGTCGCGCGGCGACGTCGTCAAGGTCCGTCTCGAGATCGACGCGCAGAGCGACATGACGTGGGTCGTCGTCAGCGATCCGGTCCCCGGCGGCGCGACGATCCTCGGCAGCGGCCTCGGCCGCGACTCGCAGATCGCGACGCGCGGCGAGAAGCGCGAGGGCAGCGCGTGGCCGGCGTTCCAGGAGCGCGGCTTCGAGGCGTTCCGCAGCTATTACGAATACCTGCCGCGCGGCAAGCACGTCGTCGAATACACGGTCCGCCTCAACAACCCGGGCCGGTTCGCGCTGCCGCCCTCGCGGGTCGAGGCGATGTATGCGCCAGAAAGCTTCGGCGAAGCGCCGAACGCCGGCATCGAGGTTGCGCCGTGACGACAGCGCGCCGACGCGCGTCGTGGCGCGCGCTGGTCGCGGCCGCGCTCGCCGGCGCGTGCGTGGCCGCGCACGCGCTGCCGACGTTCGCCGAGGTCAAGGCGGCGCATCGCCCGTCGGACTTCACCGTCGTTGACCGCCGCGGCACGCCGATCCAGACGGTCCGCGTCGACAGGACGGTGCGCCGGCTCGGCTGGACGCCGCTCGCCGAGATGTCGCCGGCGTTGCTGACGGCGATCGTGCTGAGCGAGGACCGCCGCTTCTGGGAGCACGGCGGCGTCGACTGGCCCGCGGTGGCGACGAGCGCCTGGGGCAACGTCTGGAACACGCGAACGCGAGGCGCCTCGACCCTGACGATGCAGCTCGCCGGACTGATCGACGACGGCCTCGCGCGGCCACGCGGCGGCCGCAGCGTCGGCCAGAAGCTCGGCCAGGCGGTGACCGCGGGCCGTCTCGAGGCGAGCTGGAAGAAGAGCGAGATCCTCGAGGCATATCTCAACTCGGTGCCGTACCGCGGGGAGATCGTCGGCATCGACGCGCTCGCGCAGACCTTGTTCGGCAAGCACCCGAGCGGGCTCGATGCGCACGAAGCGGCGATCGCGGCGGCGCTCGTTCGCAGCCCGAACGCGAAGCCGGCCGACGTCGCCGAGCGTGCCTGCGGCGTCCTGACGCTGCAGCGCCTCGGCTGCGTCGGCGTCAAGGGACTCGCCGAGACGGCGCTGGCGCGGCGCGGCGGCATGCCGATCGGCGCGCAGCTGGCGCCGCACTTCGCGCGCCAGGCGATCGACCCCTCGGGGGCGGCGGTGCAGGCGAGCCCGATCGATTCGCGCCTGCAGCGCTTCGCGGTCGGCGAGCTGCGGCGCCAGCTCGCCGAGCTCGCCGGGCGCAACGTCGAGGACGGCGCGGTCGTCGTCCTCGACAACGCCAGCGGCGAGGTGCTCGCCTGGGTCGGATCGAGCGGCGACCTCTCGGGCGCAGCGCACGTCGACGGCGTGCTCGCGCGGCGCCAGCCCGGATCGACGCTGAAGCCTTTCGTCTACGAGCTCGCGTTCGAGAAGCGCCTGATCACGCCGGCGACGCTGATCGACGACTCGCCGGCGCAGATCGCGACCGGCGCCGGCCTGTACCTGCCCCAGAACTACGACCGCGCCTGGAAAGGCTTCGTCAGCGCGCGCACCGCGCTCGGCGCCAGCCTCAACGTTCCGGCGGTCCGCGTCGGCGCGATGCTCGGCACCGACGCCCTGCATGCCCGCCTCAACGCGCTCGGCCTGGCGCTGCCGGAAAGCGCCGGCTGGTACGGCGCGTCGCTCGCCCTTGGCAGCGCCGACGTGTCGCTGCTCGCGCTGACCAACGCCTATCGGACGCTCGCCAACGGCGGCCGCTACGCGCCGGTCGCGATGGCGGTCGGCAACGGCGCCGCGCCGGCGCGAGTCACCGACCCGGCCGCGACCTTCCTCGTCGTCGACATCCTCGCCGACAACAACGCGCGCGTGCGCACCTTCGGCTGGGCTAGCCCGCTCGCGACGCGCGGCTTCGCCGCGGTCAAGACCGGCACCAGCAAGGACATGCGCGACAACTGGTGCGTCGGCTTCACCGACCGCTACACGATCGGCGTCTGGGTCGGCAACGCGAGCGGCGAGGCGATGCACGACGTCAGCGGCGTCAGCGGCGCGGCGCCGGTCTGGCAGGCGATCGCCGGCCATCTGCACGCGGGCTCGCCCTCGAAAGCGCCGGCGCCGCCCGCCGGCGTCGTCGCCGCGCGGATCGCGTTCGACTCGAAGCAGGAGGCTTCGCGCGACGAATACTTCCTCGCCGGCAGCGAGCGCGCGCTGCTGCGCTCGAGCCGCGAGCTCGTCGCGGCCGAGCGATTCGGCATCACCAGCCCGCGCGACGGCAGCGTCTTCGCGATCGATCCCGACATCCCGCCGGCGGCGCAGCGAATCACCTTCGAGGGCGAGCGCGGCACGTGGCGCCTCGACGGCCGCCGGCTCGGCGCCGGCGAACGGCTGCGCTGGGCGCCGTGGCCGGGGCGGCATCGGCTCGAGCTCGTCGGCGCGTCGGGGCAGACGCTGCAGAGCGTCGGCTTCGAGGTGCGCGGGGCGGGCGTCAAGACCCCGAGTCGCGGTGACGTCGGCTCGTAGACTGCGCGCTTCATGTTCGCTCCGACTCGCCATGCTGAGAATCCTGCTCAACTTCTTCGTCCCGGCCTTCCTCGGCCTCGCCGTCGAAACGGCCGGCGCCCAGCCGGCTGCCGCGGCGCTGCCGCCGGGCCTCACCGAGGTGCGCCAGGTCGAGGGCATCGTCGAGTACGCCCTCGCCAACGGTCTGCAGGTTCTTCTCGTCCCCGACGACTCGAAACCGACGACGACGGTGAACCTCACGTACCGGGTCGGCTCGCGCCACGAGAGCTACGGCGAGACCGGCATGGCGCATCTGCTCGAGCACCTGCTGTTCAAGGGCTCGCCGACGATGCCGCGACCCTGGCTCGAATTCAGCCGGCGCGGCCTGCGCGCGAACGGCACGACCTGGTACGACCGCACGAACTACTTCGCCAGCTTCGCCGCCGACGACGACAACCTGCGCTGGTATCTGAGCTGGCAGGCCGACGCAATGGTCAACAGCAACATCGCCCGTAGCGATCTCGACACCGAGATGACGGTGGTACGCAACGAGATGGAGCTCGGCGAAAACAATCCCGGCAGGGTCCTGCAGCAGCGGACGCTGGCGGCCATGTACGACTGGCACAACTACGGCAAGAGCACGATCGGCGCGCGCAGTGACGTCGAGAACGTCGACATCCCGCGGCTGCAGGCCTTCTATCGCCGCTTCTATCAGCCCGACAACGCCACCCTGATCATCGCCGGTCGCTTCGACCGGGCGCGAACGCTGGGCTGGATCGCCGAGTCGTTCGGGCCGCTGCCGCGGCCGAGTCGCGCCCTCCCCGTGACTTACACGATCGATGCGGCGCAGGACGGCGAACGCACGGTCACCGTCCGCCGCGTCGGCGGCGCGCCGCTCGTCATGGTCGGGTACCACGTCCCGCCCGCGTCGCACCCGGACACCGCTGCGGTCGAGCTGCTCACCGAGGTGCTCGGCGACGCGCCGGGTGGCCGCCTTCACAAGCAGCTGGTCGAAAAGCGCCTGGCGGCGAACACGTGGGCGGGCAACTATCCGCTGGCGGAGCCGGCGCCGTTGCTTCTTCGCGCCGAGCTTGCGCCCGGCCAGGAAGTCGAACGTGCCCGCGCCGCGATGATTGCCGCCGCGGAGTCGCTCGTCAGCGAGCCGGTGACGGCCGAGGAGCTGGAGCGTGCGCGCATCAAGTGGCTGAACGACTGGGACCAGGGGTTCACCGATCCCGAGCGAATCGGCGTCGAGCTGTCGACCGCGATTTCGCTGGGCGACTGGCGCCTCTACTTCCTGGGTCGCGACCGGGTTCGCAACGTCGGTCTCGAGGATGTCCGCCGCGTCGCGTCAGAACGGCTGCGCCGGGATAACCGGACAATCGGCATCTATCTGCCGACGTCGGCGCCCGAGCGCGCGCCGGCGCCGGCGCGTGTCGATGTCGCCGCCGTCGTCAAGGACTACCGCGGCGACCCTGGCGTCGCACAGGCGGAGGCCTTCGAAGCGACGCCGGCCAACCTCGATGCGCGCACGCAGCGTTTTGCGCTCGACAGCGGGATGCGCGTCGCCTTGCTCGCCAAGGGGACGCGCGGCCAGGTCGTCCAGGCGCGTCTGCGCCTCCACTACGGCGACGTCCGGACGCTCGACGGCCAGTCGACGGTGGCCGCGTTTGTCGCCGCGATGCTCGACAAGGGCGGCGCCGGAATGACGCGACAGCAGATCGCCGACCGCCTCGACCGCCTCAACGCGACCGTGAGCTTCAGCGCGTCCGGTCAGACGATGAGCGTTGCCATCGCCACGAAACGGGCGCAGTTGCCCGCGGTCATCGAGCTTGTCGGCCAGCTCCTGCGCGAGCCTGCGTTCGCCCAGGGGCCTCTCGACGAGCTTCGCCTGGCGACGCTGACGGCCATCGAGAGGCAGCGCAAGGAGCCCGACGCGCTGATCGGGAACCTCGTGCGGCGCCACGGCGATCCCTACCCGCGCGGCGATCTTCGCCATGTCACGACCTTCGGCGAAGCCGAGAGCGATGCCCGCGCCGTCACGCTGGCTCAGCTGAACGACTTCCACCGACGGTTCTACAGTGCCGCTTTCGCCGAGTTCGCCGTCGTCGGCGACTTCGACGCGGCGGCCGTCCGACAGTCACTCGCCGCGGCCTTCGGCAGCTGGCGCCAGCCCGCGGCCGGCCCCGCGGCCTACGTCCGCGCGCCGCTGCCGTTCGTCGCCGTCGCGCCGGCGCGCTTGCAGGAGCTCACGCCGGATCGCCAGAATGCCAACCTGCGCGGTGCCTTGGCGCTGCCGCTCGGGGATGTCGATGCCGACTACCCGGCCTTGTTGATCGCCAACTTCCTGTTCGGAAGCGGTGGTGCGTCGCGGTTGTGGAAGCGCATCCGCGAAGGCGACGGCCTGAGCTACAGCGTTCGCTCGGTCATCGACTGGAATCCGTTCGAGCCCAACTCGAGCTGGGCGGTGAGCGCGATCTTCGCGCCCCAGAACCAGCCTCGTGTCGAGGCGGCGCTGCGCGAAGAGGTGGCGCGCTCGATCGCCGATGGCTTCACCCAGCAAGAGCTCGACCAGGGCCGCTCCGGCCTCCTGAGCGCGCGGCGCCTGGCGCGGGCGCAGGATGCCGGCGTCGCCGCCCAACTCGCGCTCGATCAGGAGCTATCGAGGCGGTTCGACTTCGCGCAGCAAGTCGACTCGGCGCTCGAGAGACTGACGCTCGATCAGGTCAATGCCGCCTGGCGCAAGCACATCGACCCGGCGCGGATGGTTCTCGGCTGGGCGGGCGACTTCGGCCGCGCACCCTAGGACCGCGGCTCCGCTCGGCGGTGCGCGAACAGCCGCTCCATGGCCGCGTCGATGACCAGCCCGCAGAGGCTGTAGAGGAGCGATCCGACCAGCGCCGCGACGAAGCCGTTGACGTTGAATCCGTCGAGCAGCGACGCCGCGAAATAGAACATCAGGGCGTTGATGACGAACAGGAAGAGGCCGAGCGTCAGCACCGTCACCGGCAGCGTCAGCAGGACCAGGATCGGGCGCAGGAGCGCGTTGAGCAGGCCGAGGACGAGCGCCGCGATCAGCGCCGACGTGAAGCTCGCGACCTGGACGCCGGGGTACAGATTGGCGACGAGCAGCAGCGCGGCGGCGAGCAGAAGCCAGCGGATGACGATCTTCATGCGCGAAGAATAGCGGCCCCGCGGGCCGCGTGCGAGGTCTCGAGTGACGCGCGCCAACGACAAAAGCAGCGTTTCACTCTGAAGATTGCTTGTTCTTCGAGTGAAAAAAGGTTCTCTTGCCCGTATACACGCAGTACCATTCGCCTCGCGCGGAAACACGGAGAAATGAGAGTCCATGCGACTCTCGCCCGCTCCGAGCACATCAACCAATCACTTGATGGAGAGAATCAACATGGCAACTGCGAAGAAAGCTGCGAAGAAAGCGGCCCCTGCGAAGAAGGCTTCGGCGAAGAAAGCCGCCCCCAAGAAGGCGGCACCGGCCAAGAAGGCCGCGGCGAAGAAGGCCCCCGCGAAGAAGGCTCCGGCCAAGAAGCGCACTCCCAATGCCGCCTTCATGAAGGCGATGACGCCGAGCAGCTCGCTCGCCGCGATCATCGGCGAGCGTCCGGTCCCTCGCACCGAGGTGACCAAGAAGGTCTGGGAGTACATCAAGAAGAACAATCTTCAGGACGCGACCAAGCGGACGATGATCAACGCCGACGCGAAGCTGAGGGAGATCTTCAAGAAGGGCCAGGTCTCGATGTTCGAGATGACCAAGCTCATCAACGGCCATCTGAGCTGAAGCCCGCGGTGCCTTCGGGCATGCAGGAAAGCCGGTGCATGCACCGGCTTTTTCTTTGCCGCGGCCGTCGCGCGTAGGAGAGAGCCGACTTCGCGAACCGGCAGATTCCGACCTGACGCGGCTGCGACTGCCGGGCGACGCCGGGCGGGGCCGGCGCCACAGTCCAAGCCCCAACCACGAGGAGACCGTCCGATGCATACCGACAAGATCAATGCCGCCGCGCGCACCCTCGCCGTGGCGATCGGCGCGTTCGCCTTCGCCGCCGGCGCCCAGGCCGCGGGCGACAAGGATGCCTACAACCAGGCGAAGGCGTCCGCCAAGGCCACCTACGAGGCCGCCAAGGCGAAGTGCGATGCGCTGAAGGACAACGCCAAGGACATCTGCATCGCCGAGGCCAAGGCGGCCCGGACCCGGACCGAGGTCGACGCCGAAGCCGTATACAAGGGCACGCCGAAGGCGCGCGAGCACGCCATCCACGAGATCGCCGAGGCCGACTACAAGGTCGCCAAGGAACGCTGCGACGACAAGGCCGGCAACGACAAGGACGTCTGCGTCAAGGTCGCCAAGGCGACGCTGACCAAGGCCAAGGCCGACGCCAAGGCAGCGCGCGTCTCGACCGACGCCAAGGTCGATGCGTCGAAGGAAAAGCGCGAGGCCGACTACAAGGTCGCCGCCGAGAAGTGCGACGCCATGTCCGGCGACGCGAAGAGCGCCTGCGTCAAGCAGGCGAAGGCCAAGTACGGGATGTAAGCGGGCGTCAGCCCCGGGCCAGGCGCCGCTCGAGGAAGTCGAGCCGGTCCTGGCCCCAGAACATCTCGCCGAAGGCGACGTAGCTCGGGGCGCCGAAGACGCCGCTGTCGATCGCCCGCTGCGAGTCCTGCTCGTAGCGCTCGTGGACGGCCTGCGACTGCGAGTCCTCGACGCGGCGCGCCGGCAACCCGTTCGCCTCGAGCATCGCCTGCAGCACGGCCGGGTCGGCGATGTTCTGCTCCTCGACCCAGACGCCGCGCAGGATCGCCGCGGCGATGCGCATCGCGGCGGCGCTGCCGTCGTTCGAGTCGACGGCGATGATGAGCTTGGCGGCATCGTCGCTCGCGACCGGGAAATAGCGCGGATGCAGATTGAGCGGCCGGCCCAGGTGCTCGCTGAATCGCTTCAGCTCGACCAGCCGGTAGGCCTGCCGCTGCGGCGCGCGCTTGGCGAGCGGCAGGCCGCCCGAGACCGGGAAGACACGGCCGAGGTCGACCGGCAGCACGTTGATCGTCGCGCCCGCGCGGGCGGCGATCTCGGCGAAGCGCTCGTGGCCGAGGTAGGTCCACGGCGACTGCGGCGAGAAGAAGTAATCGATGGCGACGGTCATGGCGGGTTCTCCTGCGGTTCGGGGGCGAGTCTAGTGCGCCTCGATGACGCCGCGTTGTTGCCGCTCGCGCGGCGGCTCGACGTGAAAAGTCAGGCGGCGAGCAGCGGCTGCAGGTAGCGCCCGGTGAAGCTCGCGCCGGTCGCGGCGACTTCCTCGGGCGTCCCGGTCGCGACGACGCGGCCGCCGCCGGCGCCCCCCTCCGGGCCCATGTCGATGACCCAGTCGGCGGTCTTGATGACGTCGAGGTTGTGCTCGATCACGACCACCGTGTTGCCGGCGTCGCGCAACGCGTGCAGGACGCGCAGGAGCAGGTCGATGTCGGCGAAGTGCAGGCCGGTCGTCGGCTCGTCGAGGATGTAGAGAGTGCGGCCGGTGTCGCGCTTGGAGAGCTCGAGGGCGAGCTTGACTCGCTGCGCCTCGCCGCCCGAGAGCGTCGTCGCGCTCTGGCCGAGGCGGATGTAGCCGAGGCCGACGTCGAGCAGCGTCTGCAGCTTCCGGGCGATGTTCGGCACGGCGTTGAAGTAGCCGTGCGCGTCCTCGACGGTCAGGTTCAGCACCTCGGTGATGTTCTTGCCCTTGTAGAGGATCTCGAGCGTCTCGCGGTTGTAACGCCGGCCGTGGCAGACGTCGCACGGCACGTAGACGTCGGGCAGGAAGTGCATCTCGACCTTGAGCACGCCGTCGCCCTGGCACGCCTCGCAGCGTCCGCCGGCGACGTTGAACGAGAACCGCCCGGGCCCATAGCCGCGCTCGCGCGCCGCCGGCACCTCGGCGAAGAGCTCGCGAATCGGCGTGAAGAGGCCGGTGTACGTGGCCGGGTTCGAGCGCGGCGTGCGGCCGATCGGCGACTGGTCGACGCTGATCACCTTGTCGAAGAAATCGATGCCGGTGATCGCGTCGTGCGGCTCGGGCTCGGCGTGGCTGTTGTAGAGATGCTTGGCGATCGCGGCGTAGAGCGTGTCGTTGACGAGCGTCGACTTGCCCGATCCCGAGACGCCGGTGACGCAGGTGAAGAGGCCGACCGGAAAGGCGACGTCGACTCGCTGGAGGTTGTTGCCGCGCGCGCCGTCGATCCGCAGCCATTCCTCGGCCGGCGGCCGCGTGCGCCGCTTCGGCACAGGAATTCGCAGGGCCCGCGAGAGGTAGCGTCCGGTGAGCGATTCCGGTGCCGCCGCGACGTCGTCGGGCCGCCCCTCGGCCATCACCCGGCCGCCATGGACGCCGGCGCCGGGCCCCATGTCGATGACGTGGTCGGCGGCGCGGATCGCTTCCTCGTCGTGCTCGACGACGATGACGCTGTTGCCGATGTCGCGCAGATGGAAGAGCGTGCCGATCAGGCGCTCGTTGTCGCGCTGGTGCAGGCCGATCGACGGCTCGTCGAGGACGTACATCACGCCCGTGAGCCCGGAGCCGATCTGCGACGCGAGCCGGATCCGCTGCGCCTCGCCGCCCGAGAGCGTCTCGGCGCTGCGGTCGAGGCTCAGGTAGTTGAGGCCGACGTCGTTCAGGAACTTGAGGCGCGAGCAGATCTCGCGGATGACCTTGTCGGCGATCTCGGCCTTGGCGCCGGCGAGCGCGAGGTTCTCGAACCACGCGAGCGCCTCGCGCAGCGTGAAGTGCTCGACCCGGAAGATCGGCTCCTTGTCGGCGCCGGCGACGTCGACGAGGAAGACGTTCCTCGCCTCGACGCGCAGGCGCGTGCCGTGGCAATCGGGGCATGGCTTGGCGCTCTGCAGGCGCGCCAGCTCCTCGCGCACCGCCGCCGAGTCGGTCTCGCGCAGGCGCCGCTCGAGATTGGGCAGGATGCCCTCGAACGGATGCTTGCGCTTGACGACGCGGTGCTTGCCGCGCGCGCCCTCGGCCTCGTAGACGAACTCGATCTCGACCTCGCCCGAGCCGCGCAGCAGGATCTCGCGCGCCTCGGCGGGCAGGTCCTCGAACGGCGTGTCGATGTCGAAGCCGAAGTGCGCGGCAACGCTCTCGAGCAGCGAGAAGGTGTAGCTGTTGCGCCGGTCCCAGCCCTTGACGGCGCCGCTGGCCAGGCTGAGCGAGGGAAAGGCGACGACGCGCTCGGCGTCGAAGACAGTCGTCACGCCGAGGCCGTCGCAGGTCGGGCAGGCGCCGACCGGCGAGTTGAAGGAGAACAGGCGCGGCTCGAGCTCGGGCAGCGAGTAGTCGCAGAGCGGGCAGGCGAACTTGCTCGAATAGAGGTGCTCGTGCGCGGCCGCGTCGTCCATCTCGACCGCCAGGGCCCGGCCGTCGGCGATCCGCAGTGCCGCCTCGAAGCTCTCGGCCAGGCGCTGGCGCAGCGCCGCGCCCGCGCCGGCGTCGCCGGCCGCCGGCACCTTGATGCGGTCGATGACGACGTCGATGTCGTGCTTCTCGGCCTTCTTCAGCTTCGGCACGTCGCCGGCGTCGACCGTGCTGCCGTCGACGCGAAAGCGGACGTAGCCTTGCGCCTGCATCTGCTCGAAGAGCTCGGCGAACTCGCCCTTCCGATCGCGGACGACCGGTGCCAGCACCATCAAGCGGGTCTCCGCCGGCAGGGCGAGCGTCGCGTCGACCATCTGGCTGACGCTCTGCGCCTGCAGCGCGAGGGCGTGGTTCGGGCAGTACGGCGTGCCGGCGCGCGCGAACAGCAGGCGCAGGTAGTCGTGGATCTCGGTGACCGTGCCGACGGTCGAGCGCGGGTTGTGCGAGGTCGCCTTCTGCTCGATCGAGATCGCCGGCGACAGGCCCTCGATGACGTCGACGTCGGGCTTGTCCATCAGCTGCAGGAACTGGCGCGCGTACGCCGACAGGCTCTCGACGTAGCGGCGCTGGCCTTCGGCGTAGAGGGTGTCGAACGCCAGGCTCGACTTGCCCGACCCCGACAGCCCCGTGATGACGACGAGCCGGTTTCTCGGGATGTCGAGATCGATGTTCTTGAGGTTGTGCGTGCGCGCGCCGCGCACGCGGATCAGCGCCGTGCCGACGTCGCGCTCGCGCCCTTCGCTTCGCTCGCGCGGGCGAGTGAGGGTGACATCGGAAGAGACGGGCATCGGCGGCGACAGGCGAACCGAGCATGATAGCGGCGCGGGCCTCGGCCACGCCAGCCGCCGGTCACTCGCTGCTCAGGGCGGCAGCCGCCGGGCGGCGCTGCGGAGCGCGTCGGTCGCGGCCGGGTCGAGTGTGGCCTGCCAGCGCTCGGCACCGCTTTGCGATGTCGTGTCGACGTGCACCGTCGCGCCGTCGACGCGGATGACGACCGCGGCGCGATTGGCATCGACGAGGCGAAGCGTCGTCGGTCGATCGCTCGTCGCGCGATCGCGTGCTGGGTCGGCACCGGTCGCTGCGTCGGCGCGGCTCGCGCGATCCGTGGGTGTGCCGAGGCGGTTCGCTGCGGCGCGATCGTTCGAATCCGCGGCGGCGCCGCCCGGCCCGGTCGAGCGCCAGCGTCCCGACGTTGCGGCATCGAGCTCGGCCAGCCAGCGGCGCCAGCCCGGCTCGAGCGCGACGTCCCCCGCCGCCGTCTGCCTCGACCAGCGATCCGGTTCGGCGGCAATCGCGGCGATCACCGACGACGGCGGCGCGCTCTTCGCGGCTGTGGCGGGACGCGTCGCAGCGTCGGCTCGCGAGCGCGCGATCTCGTTGCGGAACGGCGCGGGAGCGGAGGGGGCCGGCGCGAGGGCAGCGACGTCCTTGTCGCGAGAGTCGGCGAGGGCGCGCTGTCGCTGGACGCGTTCCGCGGGGGACGTCAGTGCATCCTGGACGGCGTCGTTCGCGTTGCGCGCCGACGGCGGCGCCGCGTCACGGGCGGGCGCCGCCGCGCGGGGCGGCGCTGCCGCGCTCTTCGCCAGAGACGCGTCGGCGCGGCCGGCCGGGCTGGCGTCGCTGGTTTCCGAGGTGATGCCGCTGCCTTGGAAGGGCGCCGCCGGCGCCGGAGCGGCGGCGATGCCGCTGCTCTGCATCCGCGCTGCCGGTGCGGGCGCCGCGGCGCCGACAACCGCCGCCGGCTTCGCCGCCGCAGTCGCCTCCGGCTGTGCCGACGGCGCTTGCCGAAGCATGGGCGCCGGGGCCGCAGGCGGCGCACTCGGTTGCGTCATCGCGTCGGCACGAAGGCCGTCGAGGTCGGCCTCCTTCTTGGCAGCTTCGCGCCCCGGCGACACGGTCACCGTCGCCTTCTCCGATTCGCGTTGCTGCTCGCTCGCCGGAAACGGTGCGGGTGCATCGCTCGGTCGCTTCGCCTGCAGCTTGCCCTCCGACGCGCGCTCGTCGTTCTTCAGCGTCGGCGGGATCGCGGGCGCAGCGGCGACCTCCTTGGCGTCGACAGCGCGCCCGGGTGTGTCGGCGGCCGATGAGCGTCGGCGCGTTTCGCTGCTCGCCATCGCGCCTGCCGAGGTCGATCCGGGCTCCGCAACGATGGGTTGCGTCGACGGAGGCCGCGCCGAATTTGCCTGCATCGAGCCGGTCGGCATCGACCCGGCGCGATCGCTCACCGGCGCCGGCGCGCGCGCGATGGTTTGGTCCATCGGCTGATCCCACCACATGAGGCCGACGAGCGTCGCCGCCATGACGCTCGCGAATCCCGCCGCGACCGGAGGCTGCGCCAGCCAGGCCCAGAGCGCGGCGAATGCATTCGCCCGCGCGGCGCGAGGCGCCACCCGGCGCGGCGCCGCCGAGCGCGCCGCGGCACGTGCCTCGGCGAGGATCGCCTCGCTGACGCCGCTCGGCGGCAGCGCGCCGGAGTCGGGCGCGTGGCGCAGCGCTTCGCGCAGCCAGGCGTCGCGCTCGGCGTCGTTCATCGCAGCCCTCCGCCCGCGATCGGCTCGAGGTACGCGCCCATGCACGTTCGCAGCTTGCTCATCGCGTAGCGCAGGCGCGTCTTCGCGGTCTCGAAGCCGACCTCGAGCGCGTGCGCGACCTCGTCGAGCGTCAGCCCGTCGTCGTGATGAAGCAGGAAGGCGCTGCGCTGGGGCAGCGGCAGCTGCTCGAGGCAGTCGAGCAGCTTCTCGCCGGCGCGGCGCCAGAACGCGAGCTCGTCGCCCTGCGGCGCGGCGCCCGCGGGCGCCGGCCAGTGCTGCCATGCGGCGGCGTCGGGCTGCCACGGCTCGTCGCCGTCGCCCTCGAAGGCATCGACCGAGATCTCGCGGCCGCTCCGGCGCAGCAGGTCGATGACGCGATGGTGGGCGAGCGTGAAGAGCCACGTGCGAAACGTCGCGCCCTGCGGCTCCCAGCGCTCGCGCGCGTTGACGACGCGGAGCCACGTGTCCTGGAAGACCTCGTCGGTCTGCGCCGACAGCTTCGCACCGAGCAGGCGGCGAACGAATCGGTAGAGCGCCACTTGGTGGCGCCGGTACAGCTGCTCGAAGGCGGCGGCGTCGCCTGCGGCGTAGGCTTTCATCAGTGCGTCGTCGCTTGGATCGGAGGTGGCCATGGCGCGGCGGAAGTCTGCCTCATTCGACCTTGATACGGCCGAAGACAAGCGACGGGGTGAATGCCCGCGCCCCGGGCCGAGGCAGCCCGCGCGCAGACGAGAGGTGCGCTGGGCCTCGCGCAGACGCGAGTGCGCTCAGCCCTCGCGCAGGACGGCGAGGATCTGCTCGCCATAGGCGTCGAGCTTCCTCGCGCCGACGCCGCTGATCTCGGCCAGCGCAGCGAGCGAATCGGGACGCAGGTCGGCCATCTCGGCGAGGGTCGCGTCGTGGAAGACGACGTAGGCCGGCAGGTTGTGCGCGCGCGCGACCTCGCCACGCCACGCCTTGAGCGCGGCGAAGCGTTCCAGGCCGGCGGCGTCGAGCGGCCGCGGCGGCGGCTTGGCCGCGCCGCGAGCGCCGCGCGTGCGCGCGCCCTTGCCGCGCGACGTCGCCGCGCTCGCTTCGCGCAGCAGCAGCGGCACCTCGCCGCGCAGCACCTCGCGCGAGCTCGACGTCAGCGCGAGCGTCTGGTATTCGCTTTCGGTCTGCAGGTGGCCGAGCGCGATCAGCTGGCGCAGCACCGCGCGCCACTGCACTTCGCTCACCGCCGCGCCGACGCCGAAGGTGCTGAGCCGTTCGTGGCCGAACTGCGCGACCTTGTCGGTTGCCTTGCCGCGCAGGACGTCGATCAGGTGGCCGGCGCCGAAGCTCGGCCCGCCGGCCTGCTGGAACCGATAGACGCCCGAGAGCGCCATCCGCGACGCCTCGGTCGCGTCCCACGTCGCCGGCGGCGTGCGGCAGTTGTCGCAGGCGTTCTGCATCGGCCCGCACGGCGCGCTCGCCTCGCCGAAGTAGCCGAGCAGGCGGACGCGCCGGCAACCGTGCGCCTCGGCGAGCGCGAGCAGCGCGTCGAGCTTGCCGCGCTGGTTGCGCTTGAACTCCTCGCCGGCCGGGCTCTCCTCGATCATGCGGCGCTGGTTGACGACGTCGGCGAGGC
>Ga0070671_100001493_pt1 | contig 17479 bp, 17 predicted proteins | sample KBSS73metaG_FD_65341 | JGI IMG/M metagenome (GOLD analysis project Ga0070671, IMG submission 65341) | Switchgrass rhizosphere microbial communities from Kellogg Biological Station, Michigan, USA - KBS S7-3 metaG | ecosystem: Host-associated > Plants > Roots > Rhizosphere > Soil ...
GGCGCGGCTGAACCCGGGATCCTGCGGCCAGACGCTATGTTCGGCCCAGACCTCTGGGCGCACCGGGGATGTTGCCTCATTGCCATCGCTATTCCCCTCGACGCCTGGCGAGGGATAGTCGCCGAGGTGGCTGTGTACGTCGATGATCCCGGGCGTCACGAACTTGCCGCTGCCGTCGATCTCCTGAGCGCCCGCCGGAGCCGCGAGCTCGGGTCCGCCTACAGCCTGGATCACGCCGTCGACCAGCACCACCGTACCGTCGTTGATCTGACGCCCTTCGCCGTCGAAAACGGTCGCGTGGCGGATGATCGTCGGCACGCCAGGATAGCGCGCGTAGGTCGATGGATACGGATCCTCGTTGATCGCGACCGGGGGCGGGCCTTTCGGCTTGTCCTCAAAGGCGGCGCAGGCGCTGAGGCTCAGGACGGCCGGGAGGACCGCGGCTGCGCCTCTCCTCACTTCACACCGTGCATCAGATATTTGAGGGGCCAGCTGAGCAGCAGGAGCACCACGCCGAACCCGACCGCCCATTCACCGATGATGGTGAAGACGTGAAGGTACGTGTTCAGGCTGACCTGCAGGTTGGTGACCTGTCCGCCCACCGTCTCAACCGAAGCGACCTGCGCAACGGCGCCCGCAACATATTGGGCGACGGAAATCGACAGGAACCAGACACCCATCATCAGACCGACGATACGCGCGATCGACAGCTTAGTGATCATGCTGAGGCCAACCGGAGAGATCATCAATTCGGCGATCGAGTGGATGAGATAGAGACCCGCGATCCACCATATTCCGACCTTGAAGTCGGATCCCGCGAATTGCGAGCCCCACACCAGGAACAGGAAGCCCGCGCCTACCCCGACGAGGGCCAGGCCGAACTTGATGGGGATCGGCGGTTCCAGTCCACGTCTCGCGAGCCCGTTCCATAGGATCGAGAAGAGCGGCGCCAACAGGACGATGAAGATGGCGTTGAACGACTGCGTCTGGCCCGCGGAGATCGACCAGTTCGAGGTGATGTGAAGGTCGGTATTCCTGTCTGCGAACAAGGTGAGCGAAGAGCCCGCCTGTTCGAACAACGTCCAGAAGACGACGTTGAAGACGATAAGGACCATCGCCGCGAGCATCATCTGGAATTCCTGACGGCTCCCGACCGCCCACGACCAGATGAGGATGCCGGGGATCGACACCAGGAAGGTGAAGAACAGCACTTTGCCCATCACCGGCAGCGAAAGGATATATTCGCCGATGCTGTGCGCTTCCGCCGACGAGGCACTGGCGTTCATCAGGTTGGTGAAGAGGAAATAGACGACGGGGACTGCAAGGATCGCGCTGCCGTAGATCCACCAGTCGCGTGACGGATCCGCACCCTCGGGACGCTCACCATAGCCATCCAGAAGCCCTCGATCGAATTCGAACAAGGCTGCGGCGAGAAGCATGCCGCCAGCCGCGAGGCCAAAACCTGCCCACCAGCCAACATTGTCGGCGAGGAACGGGCAAAGCAGCTGCGAGAAGAAGGACCCGAGATTGATGCCCATGTAGAAGATCGTGAACCCGGCATCTCGCCGGCGGTCCCCCTGCGCATAGAGCGATCCGACGATGGTCGAGATGTTCGGCTTGAAGAAGCCGTTGCCGACGGTGATCATCGAAAGGCCGATGAGCATCAGCAGTACGAAAAGGCTGTTGCGGTCGGCTCCCGGCTCGAAGGATCCTTTCGGAAGGTTGCGCGCGACGCTGTCGTCGCTGCGCAGCAGGTCGACGCTTCCGTCGTCATTACCCTTGATCTTCAGGCGCTCGCTGCCGGTCACGACATAGCGAATCTCCTCGCCGGTCGACGTGGGTCGGTCGACGGAATTCTCGACCTTAACCTCGTAACGCTGGCCATCGATGGTCGCGTGCGGCTTGGCTGTTTCGCCGCCGAAGCAAAGGATGAAATAGCCAAGGCTCATCATCAGCGCGCCGAACTTCACGGACCGCTTGGAGCCAAGGTAGCGGTCGGCGATGAATCCGCCGACCAAAGGCGTCAGGTAAACCAGCGCTGTGAAGCCGCCGTAGAGACCCGTCGTGGTCGTGTCGGAGAAGAGAAAGTGCTTTGCGAGATAGAGCGTCAGCAGAGCTCGCATGCCGTAATAGCCGAAGCGCTCCATCGCTTCGGTCGTGAACAGCCGCGCAAGCTGTCGCGGATGACCGAACCAACTGCCCTTGGCCGCAGGATTGGTGCGCCCGGAAGCAGGCGAAAACGGCTCTTCAACGGCTGGCGTATCGACCATCCGGTTCTCTCCCCATCTCAATTGGCGGCGACCGTAACGACCAAAATGCTCTTGTGAAGCGGATTGTTGCAGGAGGTCCGCGCCCCTAGATGACCGTCAACATGCTCAATGACCGCACATCGATCCTTTCGCTCCTCGAAACCCGCCGATCCGGCAAGCCGCGCGAGCTTGTGGATCCCGGGCCGACCGTCGAGGAGATGGAGCGTATCCTGTCCATCGCCGCCCGGACTCCTGACCACGGCAAGATTTTCCCATGGCGTTTCGTGACCGTCGCCGACGACCAGCGCGACGAGCTTGCGATCCTGTTCCGCCAGGCGCTTGCGAAGGAAGACGAATGCGCGCCGCCGGCCAAGCATGAGAAAGCGGATGAGTTCGCGCATTATGCGGGGCAACTCGTGGTGCTCGTGTCGGCGCCAATCCCGGATCACAAGATTCCGGTCTGGGAGCAGGAACTGTCCTGCGGCGCGGCGGGGATGAACCTGCTGCTGGCAGCCCATGCGCTCGGCTATGTCGCGGGGTGGGTCACGGGCTGGTATGCCTATTCCGAACATGTCGCCGCGGCTTTCTGCGCACCGGGCGAACGAATCGCGGGCTTCATCTTCATCGGCCACACCGGCCGCGAGCTCGAGGAACGGCCGCGGGCACCGCTTGCGACGATATGGAAGCCGTGGCGGGCGCCGGAGCTTTAATTCGGTAAGAGATTGAAACTTCTTGCGATCCGCTGTATTACTACAGCATGACGCTTAGAACCCAGCACGACAAACCCGTCTATGTCCGGCTCCGCGAGACCATCGCCGATGCGATCATGGCCGGCAAATATGGGGACGGTGACCCCCTTCCCTCCGTTCGGGCGCTGGCGGCGGAAGAGCAGGCGAATCCTCTCACGGTCGCCAAAGCCTATCAGGGCTTCCAGGATGAGGGCTTGATCGTCGTCAAGCGGGGCGTCGGCATGTTTGTCGCACCGGGCGCGCGCAGCCGGCTCAGCACGTCGGAGCGCACGCGCTTCCTCAAGGAAGAATGGCCGGAGATCCGGGCCCGCATGCGCCGACTCGGCATCGACGCCGCCGAACTGCTGGATAGCGAGCGCGCCTGATATTCCGGCGCGCGCGCAAATCCTCTAGCCGCGGCCCATGCAAACGCGGGTACTTGCCTTTAGCGACAACGCCATTGCCGAAGCAGCCCGGCTAATCCTCGAGGGCGAGCCGGTCGCGGTTCCGACGGAGACCGTCTACGGACTTGCGGCCAATGCCATGAATGCCCAGGCCGTTGCGCGCATCTACGAAGCCAAGGGACGGCCTTCGTTCAATCCCTTGATCGTGCACGTGCCTGACCTCGACGCCGCGCAGAAAATCGGGGTCATAGAGGGAGAGGCGCTGGACCTTGCTGAACGCTGTTGGCCTGGCCCCCTCACCCTTGTCGTTCCGTTGCGGGAGCGGACCGGCATCTCCTCGATCGTCACCGCTGGCCTGAACACGATCGGCATTCGAGTCCCATCCCATCCTGCGATGCAGGCGCTCCTGAGATCGACGAACCATCCGCTCGCCGCCCCATCGGCAAATGCAAGCAGCGCGATCAGCCCAACGCGGGCCGAGCACGTATTGAAGAGCCTCGGCGGAAGAATTCCCCTGATCATTGACGGTGGCCGAACTGAACGGGGCGTGGAATCCACGATCGTTGCGGCAACCGGCGGTGCGCTGCGACTGCTGCGACCGGGGCCCATCGAAGTGGAAGCCGAGCGGGCTTCAGGCGAGACGATCGAGGCCCCGGGCCAGCTGGCGAGCCATTATGCGCCGTCCAAGCCCCTGCGACTGGAAGCAGATAATGCTGCTGAGGATGAATTCCTGATCGGGTTCGGCGAGCTTGACGGCGACGTGAGCCTGAGCCCCTCGGGCGACCTCGTCGAAGCCGCCGCATCCCTGTTCGACCTGCTCCATCAGGCTGACGCTTCAGAAAGGGCCCGGATCGCCGTTGCACCCGTGCCGGACCAAGGCCTCGGCGTAGCGATCAACGATCGCCTGCGTCGCGCCGCTGCTTAGGCGGTTGCTGCCGCGCTCTTCGCGCGCGCCTGGAAGCTCTTCCGAAGCTTCTGAAGCTTCGGCGGGATGACAGCGATGCAATAAGGGTTGCGCTGACCCTCACCAGACCAATAATCCTGGTGATAATCCTCAGCGGGATACCACTCGCCCTTCGGCTCGATCGTTGTCACGACGCGGCCGCCAAGCTCCTCGTTGGCTCGCGCAATACCCTCGCGCGCCTTGCGCTCCTGCTCCTCGTTCTCCGGGAAGATCGCGGAACGATACTGCGTACCGACGTCGTTTCCCTGGCGATTGAGCTGGGTCGGGTCGTGGGTCGCGAAGAAGATGTCGAGCAGGTCGTCATAGCTGAGCTGCTCCGGATCGAAGGTGACGCGAATCGCCTCGGCATGACCGGTGTCGCCGCCGCAGACCTGCTTGTACGTGGGGTTCGCGACCGTTCCGCCGGTATAGCCGCTCTCGACCGATCTCACGCCAACCACGTCGAGGAAGACGGCCTCGGTGCACCAGAAGCATCCGCCCGCGAGGATTGCGACTTGTTCGGCCATGGTTCGCTCCTTGGAATATCGGAGCGGAGATAGGTGGCGTCAGCTGTCTTTGTAAGACGCCTTCAGGCTGGCGAGCTCGAGCCGCTTGCCAACCCATTCGGACAGCTCGTCGAACTCCAGCGCTCGTTCGAACACGATGCCGGCACGGCGGTCGCTATACCAGCGGACCTCGCCCTTGATCGGGCGCAGGCTCTCGACGACGACAATCACCTTCTTGCCTACGCAATATTCCTCGATCGGCTGGACTTTGATGCCGCCGAGCGAAAGGTCGTGCACGTCGACCGTGTAATAGGTCTTGCCGACGCGGACAGAGGCCTTGCAGGGAATCTTCAGGCGAGGAGGCCGTGGGCGGAAACCGTGCCGCGGCTTGCGGCCCGCCAGCAGCTCGCCAAGGTCGATATTCTGCTCGAACTTCAGTCCCGCCATGCCATCGCGGGTCCACACGACCGTGGCGGGGATGCGCTGGGACGAAAGCTCAACGCTGACACTCGCGCCAACGGAGGGGGACCGGGAAACGATCACCATGATCCCGCCGGCCGAAAGGTTCTTGATCTTGACCAGCTGCTCCTGGCCATCTGCGTCCGTCAGCTTGCCGACACGAAGCATGGCCGAGACCCGCTCGTCGTAACGGCGCTCCGCAGGCCGCGGTACCGCGGTGGACAGAGAGACCGTGGTCGACTCGAATGCAGCGTCGCTGCTGCTGAACGCCTGACCCGAAAACTTCCTCCGGATAAGATCCGCGAACATGCCGGTACCGCCTTTAGATCGGCGCAAATCGCGCCAAATTGGGACTTTATCGGCGACACGGTTAAAAAGGCGTTAGAAAGCTTGTCTCAAGCGTTGTTGCTGCGTACGCCCGAGCAGGGGAGACGATTTCATGCCGCAGCCGCGTCTGCTGCTGATCGATGACGAGCCAGCCCTCGCCGAGTATTTGGCGAATGCGGCCCGAAGCTGCGGCTTTGACCCTATCGTTACCGAGCGTGCTGAGGATTTTCGGGCGATCTTCCTGAAACAGAAGCCGGAAATGGTGGCGCTGGACCTTGGAATGCCTGTCGACGGAGTCGAACTGACCCGCTTCCTCGCCGATCACGATTATCGCGGGCCCGTCCTCATCGTCAGCGGATTCGACCGGCGGGTGCTCGAGTCCGCATTCCGTCTCGGCGAGGCGCTGGGCCTGAACATGGCGGGTCCCGTGGAGAAGCCCGTCCGGCTCGAAGACCTCGAGGAACTGCTCGCGAAGCTGAAGGCGACGTTGGTCCCGTGAGTCCACAAGCCGAACTTGAGATTGTCAGAGGTCTCCAGCGAGCACTCGATCAGCAGCGGCTCCACATGATGTACCAGCCGAAGGTATGCCTGCGCGATGGCGGCTTGAGGCAGGTCGAAGCACTGGTCCGTTGGGAGGATCCGGAGTTGGGTCCGGTCAAGCCCTCCGACTTCGTGCCTTTGGCCGAGGAACATGGGCTGATCCACGACCTTACGCAGTGGGGACTGCGACAGATCCTGCGCCAATGGCTCGACTGGCGCGAGGAAGGCCTCGATACCTTCATCGCGTTCAACATTTCGGCGCTCAGCCTGCAGCACCTCGACTTTCCCGACCTCGTGGAGCGGATGTGCCGAGCCCTCGAGGTACCAAGCGACCGGATCGTGCTGGAGCTGACCGAAGGCGCCACCCAGCCGCTGGTCAAGTTGATGGACACCCTCACCCGCTTCCGGATCAAGGGCATCGGCCTCGCGATCGACGATTTCGGGACCGGCTACTCCTCGCTCATGCAGCTTCGTCAATTGCCCTTCACCGAGGTGAAGATCGACCAGGCCTTCGTCGCCGACGCGCCTTATTCGCGCGACTCCCGGCTGATCATCCAGGCCGTGACCGAACTTGCGCACGGCCTCGGATTGATCACGACCGCGGAGGGCGTCGAGACGATCGATCAGCTGCGGATCGTGCGGGAGCTCGGGTGTGATTATGCCCAGGGCTACCTGCTGTCGGCGCCGCTGGAGCCTCGAGCCCTGAAAGCCTGGATCCAGAAATTCCGTCGCGCGTGGCCGGCGATGATCGCCGAAGAGCGACTGGCGCTATGGGGCGACGTCGAAGCGGACACCCTGAGCGAGCGGTAAGTCCGATCCGTAATTGATGGTGTTGGTCTGACGCCGCATGTAGGCGCGCCAGCTATCAGATCCGCTCTCGCGACCACCGCCCGTCTCTTTCTCACCGCCGAACGCGCCCCCGATTTCGGCTCCGGATGGCCCGATATTGACGTTGGCGATCCCGCAGTCGGAGCCCGCGGCCGACATGAAGCGCTCTGCCTCCCGGACATCATTGGTGAAGATCGAGGAAGAAAGCCCCTGTGGAACCTGATTGTTCAGGGCCAGGGCCTCGTCGAAATCGGCATAGCGCAACACGTAAAGGATCGGAGCGAAGGTCTCCTTCAGCACGCTTCCTTCCTGCGCAGAAGCCTCCACCAAGGTCGGGCGAACGTAAAAGCCGCCGGGGACGGCTTCGACGCGCTCGAGGTGATCGCCGAGCACGTTCTTCATGCCGCTGAATGCCGCTTCGTCGATCAGAGGGCCGATCAACGTGTCCGGCTGTCTCGGATCGCCGATCCGCACCTGAGCGAAGAGGCCTCGGACTCGGGCGACCAACGCGCCGGCCACGCTTTCGTGAACGATGAGGCGGCGCAGTGTCGTGCACCGTTGGCCGGCAGTCCCGGCGGATGAAAAGAGGATCGCTCGCGCGGCGAGCTCGATGTCCGCCGAGGGGCAGACGATCATCGCATTATTGCCGCCAAGCTCCAGGAGCACGCGCCCGAACCGCGCCGCCACCTTTGGCCCTACCGCCTTGCCCATCACCGTCGAGCCTGTCGCCGAAACCAGCGCGACACGCGGGTCGTCGACCAGCGCTTCACCGATGTCACGCTCGCCCTGAACCAGCTGCACAAGGCCTTCCGGAGCGTCGCCAAAGCGTTCGATTGCCCGATTCACCAGCGCCAACACTGCCTCCGCGCAGAGCGGCGTTTTCTCACTCGGCTTCCAGATTACTGGATTGCCGCAGACGAGCGCCAGCGCCGCGTTCCAGGCCCAGACGGCGACCGGGAAATTGAAAGCGCTGATCACCAGTACCGGACCGAGCGGGTGCCATTGCTCCATCATGCGGTGATTGGGCCTCTCGCTGGCGATAGTGAGGCCGTAGAGCTGGCGTGACAGGCCGACCGCAAAGTCACAGATGTCGATCATCTCCTGTACTTCGCCGAGGCTTTCCTGGACGATCTTTCCCGCCTCGAGCGTGACGAGATCGGCCAGGCTCGCCTTGGCCTTGCGCAATTCGTCGCCGAGAAGCCTGACAAGCTCGCCTCGCCGCGGCGCCGGTACGACGCGCCACTGGACGAAGGCCTTCTCGGCGGCGGCGCAGGCGGAAGCCGGGTCGCCGACCGAGACGCGGCCGATTTCGCTGCCGTCGATCGGGGAAAAGCTGATCAGCTCACCCGACGACCTCAAGCCGAAATCCGCGAGGATCTCCTCTGTTTCCCGCGATATGCTCATGCCAATAGCTCCTTTGCCCGCGCCATGGCAGCGACGCCGGCGTCGATCGTTTCATCCTTCTTGCCGAAGCATAAGCGGACGAGATGCCGCGTCGGATCTTGCTCGGCGAACGGGGACAATGGAACGACGGCAACACCCGCGCTCTCGACCGCGGCCGCGGCGAAGGCTTCGTCGTCGAGCACAATTCCGGAAGCCTTTAGGTCGACGCATAGGAAATAGGTCGAGCTCGAATCGAGAACGGAATAGCCGGCATCGCGTAGGCCTGCGGCCATACGGTCCCGCGCGCGCTGAAATCGATCTCGCATCGGCTGTATCCAGCTGTCCCCTTCGTTCAGGCCGAAGGCAACCGCTGCCTGCAGATTGGGCGCAGTCGCGAAGGTCAAAAACTGGTGCGCGCGCGCGACGATATTAGCGATAGGTGGCGCGGCGACCATCCAGCCGACCTTCCATCCGGTCAAAGAGAAGATCTTGCCAGCGGAGCCGATCTTGATCGTTCGCTCGGCCATGTCGGGCAGGGTCGAGATAGGGGTGAACCGGGTCCCATCGAGAACGATGTGCTCCCAGACCTCATCGCTGATGACGAGTAGGTCATGCTCTCGCGCGGCGGCCGCGATTGCTTCCAATTCCTCCACCGGAAACAGGCGGCCGGCCGGGTTGTGCGGATTGTTGAACAGGATCGCCCGCGTCTTCGGGCCGATCGCACGCTCGAGAGCCTCTTGATCGATCTGCCAGTGCGGGGGCCTGAGGGCCACCTCGACTGGCACTCCCCCTGCCCTGCGGATCATCGGCGCATAACTGTCATAGGCCGGAGTGAAGATGATGACCTCGTCCCCCGGCTCGACGATCGACAGGATTGCCGCGCCAAGGGCCTCGGTCGCACCGCTGGTCACACAGACCTGATCTGCCGTCAGGTCCTGACCGAAATGACGACCGTAATGGGCCGCAACGGCTTCCCGGAGCGCAGGGAGCCCGCGCGACGGCGCATATTGGTTGGATCCTTCCCTCAGCGCGCGCGCGGCCGCGTCGAGGATCTCGTCGGGCCACCCGAAATCAGGAAATCCTTGGCCGAGATTGACGGCGCCATGCTTGGTCGCGGCCAGGGACATGCGTTCGAAGACGCTTGTCTTCATCGCCTCATAGACCGAGTTCATGGCGGCTCGCATAGCGCGCAGAACGGCTCACCGCGAGAGCGGCAACTTTCGCGCAGCATCGCGCATTGGCGACCAGTTGATCAGCCCGTGGAGTAGTGATGGCCCAGCGTGAAGCGACCCTTTATCGGATGAAGTTGCCGACCAACGAGTGCCCGTTCGGCCTCCTTGCAAAGAGAATGCTCGAGGATGCGGATTTCTTGGTCGATGAGCATTTGCTGACAAGCCGTGAGCAGGTGGATGCCCTCAAGTCCAAGCATGGCGTTTCGACGACGCCTTTGGTCTTCATCGATGGCGAGAGGATTGGCGGCAGCGAAGAACTCGCGCGTTACCTGGAGCAAGTCCCTCAGGACTGAACCTTGCCCGCGTTGACGGGGCGGCATCTTCTTGTGATGGGCGGAATTCCACCCCCATCGCTGCCTGTACCGAGTGACCAACGACGCGCCCTTCCTTCTCGACGTAACTCGTTTGATCTGGCGCCGCTGGAAAGGCCGCCTGCCGACCGGAATTGACCGCGTCTGCCTTGCCTATCTGCGCCATTTCGGCAGCCGATCGCAGGCGGTCGTCCAGCACGACCGGTTCCGCCGCATTCTCGACTGGGAAGCATCACAGAGGCTCTTCGAGATCCTGGCTTCGCCGGCGCATTTCCGCCTCAAGCTTCCTCTTGGAGTCTTCCGGCATTTGCTTGGACTGGACTGCAGCGGCGGCCATCGGCTCTATCTCAACATCGGTCACACCGGGCTCGATGCGCCGGGATTTCGCGACTGGGTCAGAACGGCCGACGTGAGACCGGTTTATCTGGTCCACGACCTCATCCCGATCACTCACCCCGAGTACTGCCGCGCGGGAGAAGCCGAGCGGCATCACGGCAGGATGCGTACCGTCCTCGAAACTGCCGCCGGCGTCATCGGCAATAGCCAGGCGACTCTCGACGAGCTGACCTATTTCGCCGCGTCGGAGGATCTCGCGACCCCGCCTAGCCTTGCTGCATGGCTTGGTACCGACAGCTTGCCGTTCCCAAAGATCATCCGCGTTCCCGAGCGGCCGACCTTCGTCGTGATCGGAACCATCGAAGCCCGCAAGAACCACATGATGCTACTCGACATCTGGTCGCGGCTGGCGGCACGGCTAGGAAATCAGGCGCCGCGCCTGCTGATTATCGGCCAGCGCGGCTGGGAAGCAGATGACGTATTCGCCGTTCTTGACGGAAATCGACAGCTTCGAAGCCACGTCGTCGAGCTCAGTCACTGCTCCGATGAAGAACTTGCCCGCAATCTCGCGGAAGCCCGGGCGCTGCTCTTTCCAAGCATGGTCGAGGGTTATGGCCTGCCACTCGTCGAAGCACTCGGCATGGGCGTACCCGTTATCGCGAGCGACCTGCCGGTATTTCGAGAGATTGGCAGCAATCTTCCGACTTATCTTAGCCCCACCGATTCCGCGGCTTGGGAAGCTGCGATCCTTGAATATGCGCGGCCAGACAGCGAAGCCCGCGCGGCACAGTTAGGCCGGATCAGGGACTTTCAGGCACCCGGCTGGAAGGGCCATTTCGATGCCGTTGAGGCCTGGCTGCCAACCCTCGGCTAGCAGCCGAGCCGTTCCAGCATTGATTTGATCAGCATCTGAACGGCCGACTCGCTGGCGATTCCGCCGCGGACGAGGCAGCGGTCGACCAGCACTCGCCTGAATGACCCGTAGAGACCTGGCTCCGGCGGCATGGGATCCATCCAGAACTCGTCCAGATGATGCGGGTAAGTCAGGCCGGGCACCTTGTAGATAGCCTCTCCGAGCGTGCAAACCGGACTGCCGGCAGCAAGTGCGAGCGTTGCCGAAGTACTGTTCACGCAGACCATCCCAGCCGTATTTGCGGCGAGATCCTCCAGATAGCCGCCGTCAATGAAATGGACTCGCTCGCGGATGCCGAGACGGCGAGCGCGCCGATCAATGAAGCGCCGCCAGTTGAACAGCGACGTGTCAAAGGGATGCGCTTTGATCAGCAAATGAGCTTCATCGGGAGCGTGACGAGCAAAGCTCTCCATTACATATGAAGCTGCCGCGCGCATGTCGGGAAACGGCGAGTGGCTGCGAATCTGATAATCGCCGGACAATTGGAGCGGAAAGAGGAAGTAAGGCTTCCCCTCGAGACCATCCAGGACCTCCTCCGTCTGCTGTTCCCGCAGCCCGCGGACGAGATATTTCCAGCCCCAGCCAATGCCTTCCATGATCGCGGACCCAGGCCGATGGGTGCGATAAAATGGATAAGCGAGCTTGCCTGCATGCACCGCGATATAGTGCCGGGCCGTGTCACGAACGCGGCGGCGGAAGCTGGCCGTGATCGGTGGAAGGAACGGCTCGGGCGGTAGGCCCTTGGCCTGCTCGATCAGCCATTCCTTGTTACGCGCCAGGCGCGAGTGCCCGTTCACGCCGTCGAGTTCCAGCGTCATCCAGTGCGGCCGCAAATAGCCTTCTTCGAGAACATAGGTACGCACGCCCCTTAAGGCCGCCACGCCTCGTGCCGACACATGGTACGGACGGCAATCGCCGAAGAGCAGGATGTCCGTGATCTGATGCTCACGGAGAAAATTATCGAAGAACACCGGCCAGTCGCGAAAACGTCCGCGGAAGTTCGTGGCTTGCTCCGGCCAGTCGACCCGATCGCCTGCGCAGATGTTGATCCTCTCGACCTTCATTCCACGCTCCCGCATCGCGATCGCGAGGTCGTAGAGGAGGGGTCCTGGAGGGCCCTGCAGGAACAGGAACGCCCGTCGCTCCGGCTTGTGGATCGGCACGCGCGGACGCTGCGGCAGCTTGCTCGGCGCGCTGACACTTGGATTGAACAGTAACGTGAGATTTCCGGCCGGACGGTTCACTGGACCAGGCTCCTCAAGCGACGCATGAACTTTCCCTGCAAGCGGCGAGCACCGACGAGCAGACTGGGATCGCGCTTGTCTGTGGCACAGAGGCGCGCAACGACAACTTCGGCAGGACAGGGCAGGCCTGTCACAGGATCGAGATAGCGCGGATAGAGCAACAGGGTCGCGGCAACGAGCTCGTCCAGGGTCCTTTTCGAGTTCCTACGATCCGGAACGGGACCGAGGTCGGTCGTCAGCCCCCAGCCCGCGTAAAACGGCACGCCGTAGGCGGTCACTTGCTTGCCGCGCAGCAGAGCCTCGAATCCCGCCAACGAAGTGTTCACATGGACCTCGTCGACCATTGCGATGAGGGAGCCGATCGCGAACTCCCCGGCGACCTGGTCGGCGAACCCCAGGCAGAGGCGATCGGGAATGAGGCCCCGGCGGTGACCGGCAAGAACATCGGGGTGCGGTTTGTAGAGGATGTAGGCGTCCGGAGCCCGCTCCCGAACTCGCTTCAGTAGTTCCAGATTGGACGTGAGTCCGCACCCGCCGGTAATCACGGCCCGGTCGTCTTCCACCTGTCCAGGCACGAGAATGTGACGACGGTCGCCGCCGGGCCGATCGAGAACCGCCCCGCCGCGCTCATATTTTCCAAGACCGGCAGCCACGATCAGGCGGCGAAGATCGGCAGCCCTGGCGACGATGTCCCGATCGAAGTCACTGGTCTCCAGCAAGTGCTCCAGCGCACTCGGCCGCGACGGGTCGAAATGTGCGCCCAGACGATCGACGGTGATCGAAAGCGGCGGGACGCAGTCTGCGCCAAGGCCCTGCGAGCGCAGGAATCCGTCCTCCACCTCGATTGTCGACGTTTGCGAACGATCAAGCTCTGCGAGATCCTGCGGTCCGACTCTGGATCGCCACACAGCAACAGCACCTTCAGCCCGGGCTTCGGCCGCAGATCGCACGAATTGAATGGGCTTGGACCCGTTCCAAAGGAGCGGCGCCACATGCTTCTGCTTCCAGAACGCGAAGCCGAGGCCACTGGACACATCCCGATTGGAATCGATGAGGTGCCGCCAAAAACCGCAAAGATCGATAGCCTCGGCAGCGGACATCGGCTCACCAGTGAAGGGATTTCGAAATTCCGTCCCGAATTCCGCGGCAAGCAGGGCTTCGGGATCCTCCGAATCGCGGGTCACTTCGCCGCTCCGCGGGTCGTGCAGGTAGGTCGGAATTCCAAGAACGGAAGCAACCAGCCGCAACTCGTCATGAACTTCCACGACAACCGCCGAGGCGGACTTTGCCATGTGCCACGGATCGCAATCGTGGGTGATGCCCAGGGTCGCTGCCGAAAGATCGGAGTGATCGGCAGCCAGGCTCCAACAGACGCTCGCAGGGATATCGATCGAAGCTCGCGCAGCCTTTAGCGCCGCTGAAGAGCGGACAAGAACGTAGGTCGACGGTAGTTCCGGCTGTGCCGCCCAGTAGGTCCCTCCTACGCGCGACCGACGTACGCGATCGACCAGAGCTGGACCGTCGAATCCGGAATTGTCCAAGCGCTCGAAATGCGGCGCAGGAGATCCAGGAAACGGCGGGATGCGCAGGAAGGGCTTCGCCGGGTCTGCGGCTGCCGAAGACGAAGTACGACCAAGCTGATCAACAGCTTCACAGAGGTCGGCCTGGGGCAAAATCCCCTTTCCCTTCAACGCAGTAAAGGCAGTGCCCGAAATCACAGACATCCCCATCCGAGCATTTCCATCCCTATCGTTCAGTATGCTACAGTCAAGCCGAGACATGGCCGCCCGGAAAGTCGCGGGAGTGGTGCAGAGCAATTATTAAAAAGTAAACGCAAATTGTTGCCGCCGTGCAACAGAGGCGGGGCAGTAATTAGAGTCGAAATTGTTACGGCCTCGTATAATTCTCGGCTCAGGCCTTATTTTCCTCGGTTCTCAGCGGACTTCGGAACAGCCGCCGCAGCATCACTGCTGCCAACTTCAAACGAGCATGTAGTAACGCCCACCAGAAAAGCTCGATGCGCTCGTTCTTGGCCAGCAACCCCGGATCGAGATCCCGAAAGAACACTGTCGCGTCTTCGCTCGGCATGAACCGAACGAGATTATAGGCTCCGTGAAAGCCGAATTCCTGACCGGTTGGGCGAGTCCTCTCATAAGCAAATCGCCGGGCAATGGCCTCGGGAGCGAAACGAATTCCTTCGGCTTCCAATCGGTAACGGCAAGTCCGTCCGATAAAGACATCCTCCCCTTCCGACCCGTCGAACGGGAGGTGGCGGCACGCGTCCATGAGTTGTCTCGATCGCAGCGAAAAGCCGCCGTTCCCGACATTGTGAGGGCGCGAAAGATGCGGCCAGACGGCACCTATATAATCATAGTCCAGGAAAGCCGGGTCCCACGCATCGCCATCGAGGACGAAGCCGTCCCATTGCACGCAAAGCGCGTGGCTGGTGCGGATGTGCCCCCCCAGGTCCTGAAGCATGAAACTCGAAAAGGCTTCGCGCGAAGTGATCGGATCGATCGCCCGCCAGACGATCCTCTCATCCAATCCATTCGGCGGCGGCTGGTCGCTCAGCAGCAGAACTTCCGCAAACTCTGCCTGGCGCATTGACGCAGACAGTGCCGAGACGGTTTCCTCAATCGCGACACTGGTTGCCGCGACCAGCGTGACATCGAACAACTTATTCCGCGGCATGGCGCCGCGGCTCAAGCCGCCTCGTCCGCGATCGCCCTGAGATAGGCCGCGTAGTCGGACTTGCCATGCTTGGCGATCGAAGCCGCGAACTGGCCGTCGTCGATGAAGCCCATCCGATAAGCGATCTCTTCAGGGCAGGCGATTTTCGTACCCTGCCGCCGCTCTAGCGTACCCACGAAGTGGGCTGCCTCGAGCAGGCTATCAGGAGTGCCCGTATCGAGCCACGCATAGCCCCGGCCCATGACCTCTACCTGGAGTTGGCCGCGGTCGAGATAGGCCCGGTTCACGTCGGTGATCTCAAGCTCGCCGCGCGCCGAGGGCTGAATACTGGCCGCGATATCCACGACCTGCTGGTCGTAGAAATAGAGTCCGGTCACCGCCCAATTCGACTTTGGCTGCGAAGGCTTCTCCTCAATCGAAAGCGCGCGCATCTGATCGTCGAAATCGACGACCCCGTACCGTTCCGGATCCGCCACATGATAAGCGAAAACGGTCGCGCCGGACGTGCGCTGCCGTGCCCGCGCGAGCACGTCGGTCAGGCCGTGACCGAAGAATATATTGTCTCCCAGAACCAGGCAGGACGGTCCGCCCGAGACGAAATCCGCGCCGATCGTGAAGGCCTGTGCAAGGCCCTTGGGCTCCGGCTGCACCGCATAGCTGATGTCCATTCCCCATTGGGAGCCATCGCCGAGAAGCTGGCTGAACAGCTGGGAATCGTGCGGCGTCGTGATCACCAGGACCTCGCGGATCCCGGCGAGCATCAGGGTCGTCAACGGATAGTAGATGAGCGGCTTGTCGTAGACGGGAAGCAATTGCTTGGACACCGCGAGCGTCATCGGAAACAGCCGCGTGCCGCTACCGCCCGCCAGAATGATGCCCTTCATTTTGTGAAACTCCTCATTGGGTGCCGACCAGGCGGCGGGCGACCTCTTTCGCCGCGAGCCCCCATTCGGGCAAGCGCACGCGATGTGCGAGCGCAAGCTTGCTTGAGTCCAGCATCGAATTCGCGGGACGCCTTGCCGCGGTCGGATAATCCGCCGTTGCGATATGATTGACGCGCGCCGTCGGGCCGCCCAGCTCCGCCGATGCAGCGAAGATCGCTTCGGCGAACTCAGCCCAGCTCGCCGAGCCTGCGGCAGTCATGTGAAAGACGCCACGCTGCTCGGGACCGCCGCCGGCGGCCAAGTTTTGAGCGACGCGAAGGACGCCGTCAGCGATGTCCAGCGCGCTCGTAGGATTGCCCCGCTGATCGGCAACGACGCCAACGTCCTCGCGGTCGCCGGCCAGCCGCAACATGGTCTTCATGAAATTGGAGCCGAACGGACTATAGACCCAGGCCGTCCGCAGCACCGCGCAATCCTCATGTTCGGCGAGTACAGCCCGCTCTCCGGCAAGCTTGGAGGCGCCATAAACTCCCGAAGGCGCAGTCTCATCCTCCTCAACGTAGGGCGTGCTCTTGGAACCGTCGAAGACATAGTCCGTAGAGAGGTGAACAAGCGGAATCCGCAAGGTTCGAGCGGCACAGGCAATCGCCCGGGCGCCGCGCTCGTTGATCGCAAAAGCCAGTTCGGGCTCGCTTTCCGCTTTGTCGACCTGCGTATAGGCAGCGGCCGAGACCAGGACGTCAGGACGAACCGTAGCGATCGCTGTCGCGATGGACTCAGCGGAACCGGCCAGGTCCAGCTCCGGCCGGCCGACAGGAATGATCTCAAAGGAGCTTGCAGTAGCTCGTTCGACGAGTGAGCGGACAACCTGCCCCTCCCGCCCTGTAACGGCAATGCGCATGAGTGATCAGGCCTTCGCGGACTTCAGCAGACCCAGGCGTTCGCCGGAATAACGCTCGCGCAGCGGCCGCCACCACCATTCGTTATCGAGATACCATTGCACGGTCTTCGCGATCCCGGTGTCGAAATTCTCAAGCGCGCGCCATCCCAGCTCGTTTTCGAGCTTGGTCGCATCGATGGCGTAGCGCGCGTCATGCCCTGGCCGATCGGTCACGAACTCGATCAGTTCCTCCCGCGGGCGATTGCCCGGGACGAGCTCATCAAGGACGGCACAGATTCGTCGAACGACGTCGATGTTCTTTCGTTCGTTGCGGCCGCCGACATTGTAGGTTTCGCCGACCCGGCCGCGCTCGGCAATCAGGTCCAGGGCCCGCGCATGGTCTTCGACATAAAGCCAGTCGCGAACATTCTCGCCCTTGCCGTAAACCGGCAGGCGTTCGCCCGCGAGGGCATTGAGGATGGTCAGCGGGATCAGCTTTTCCGGGAAGTGGTAGGGTCCGTAATTGTTTGAGCAGTTCGAGACGACGACGGGGAAGCCGTAGGTTCGCTCCCAGGCCTTTGCGAGATGGTCCGACGACGCTTTCGAGGCGGAGTAAGGCGA
>Ga0070671_100001495_pt1 | contig 17478 bp, 14 predicted proteins | sample KBSS73metaG_FD_65341 | JGI IMG/M metagenome (GOLD analysis project Ga0070671, IMG submission 65341) | Switchgrass rhizosphere microbial communities from Kellogg Biological Station, Michigan, USA - KBS S7-3 metaG | ecosystem: Host-associated > Plants > Roots > Rhizosphere > Soil ...
CCGCGTTAATAAAAGTTTGATGATAAGAAAGCAGCACGCTCATTGCGGCGGCAGTGGTTGCCGCCGGTTCGTTTGCGCTGGCAAAAATTAAATGTTGGTCAAAACCACGCATTTTTGTTGCAATTTGCTCCCAAAGGGCCTTTTGTTTGGCATTAACTGCAGCCTGCATGGTAACTGTATCATTTCTCTCCAACCATCCGCCGTCATAATGTATATTTAATACCACATACATGCCGTCGTTAATGCAGTATTGCACAACCTGCTGCACACGATCGAGCCAGGCTGGGTCTATTTGCTCGGTTGATGTATTTATTATATGTGACCAGTCCCAATTACAAGGGATCCGTATGGCGTTAAAACCCCTTTGTTTATAATTGTCAATGAGCGCCTGGGTAATATTGGGATTTCCCCACGCGTTTTCGTTACCTTGTGCTTCCAGTGTGTTGCCAATGTTGATTCCCAGCGTCATATTTGCACCGAGCTGGGCGGCGGTACTGGTCATGCCTGTTTGATCGGGCGGAAGGGGGGAGGTGTTGTAACTTGGATAACTAGTTGCGGCAAGTGATTTGGTTACATTTGTAACGGGTGGTTTAATGGCAGGACTTGCGATTTCCTGCTTGTGGCATCTCGTCAACATAAGGATGACTGCGACGCCGAAAAGATAGTTTAAAATTCTCATATTAAAGTTGTTATTAGTTTCCTGTAAAAAAATCGACCGAAAAAACCTCACAACCATAATACATGGCTTTACCATCGCAACATCAAATAAGTGGTCAGTATATTAGTTTATAGTTAATTGCGAAATACTTTTTAGCGTAACTCCAAAACGAAGGTTACGCCCTCCTCTATATCTCTGGGATAAAGCTACGCGGGTAAAAAAAGAAAGGGGGGCCAGTATTGATAATATTAATAGTCCAAATGTTAACTATGCATAAACGTGCTGTAAATCAATTAGTTTGAGTCGATATTCTTTTCGGATTGATCTATAGCCGCATGACGAACCAAGTAGAATTCTTGTAGGGAGTAAAGTTTACGCATAGATTTTAGCGAGCCTGCAAACGCATTAGATAAGGTGTTCCATGGAACACATGGAACACTTTTAAACACATCAATAGTTAAATTATTTAACTATTACGCCTGGCTAAAACACTGTCATCACTTTAGTCAATTCAACCCGGTAAATTGGTATATAATAATTTTGTCCGCCGGTAGGTTGCGCCCTAATGTTAAGCAAAGCTGACTAAGCTGTAACGATTCTCCAAAGCACCCGCGATTCACCACTCGGAGGGCGCCTTGCCGAACTTTTGCTTAAAAGAATGTGAGAAATGTGCCAGCGTTTCAAACCCCAGATCGAGGTAGATTGCGGATGGTTTCATGTTCCTTTTTTCTATGAGGTGCCGGGCCTCGGTTAGCCGTCTTTGCTGCAGCCATTGCCTGGGCGGTGTGCCAAATGTTTTTTTGAAGTCGCGCTTAAACCCTGCAAGACTTCTGCCCGTGAGCTGTGCGAATTTCTCAACGGGAATATTGAAATGAAAATTGCTCAGCATAAATTTTTCCAAATCCATCTTATAAGGCTCGGAAAAGTCGAACAAAAACCTGCTGAGCCCAGGCATGGCATGCAGCAGCAGCTTTACACCTTCCTTCACTTTCAAAATGCCAATGTCAGTCGTTATTCTTTCTGCCGGGTTGCGAACATAAGGTATTATAGATTGAAAATAGCCCTTTAGAAAATCGGTCGCCGGAATAAGAATGTTGGGTGGGCCGGCGTATTTCTGCTGTATCCCAATTTGTTCCTCCAGTGCAATTTTTCTAAGCAGATCTTCTTTCAGCGAAATAACAATTGTTTCATAATCCTCGCCGGAAAGTGGAGTTTTGGTGATATGTCCCAGTTGATTTTTACCTATCAGCAACATCTGACCCGGCCTCATCGAAATTTTCTGGCTGCTGGTTTCCAGGGTAAACTGCCCCGAAACCAGCAATACCAGCGTATTGTGCTCCAGGAAGCACACTTTCTCTTTTCGGATGGCCGAGAGATAGGCGTGAAAGATAACTCCGGGAACTATTTCATTTGCCATGTTGTAAAGATATGAAACAGGCATGGTTTTATGCGTAGCCACATTAACGCTGCAGGTAGGTGCCGCCAAGTATAGCACCCTGCGAAAAATGCGTGTTAAGTGTATTCATCTCGTCAGGAGTAAAAGCAATCTCCATAGCCTGCAAGTTTTCCGGCAGCCTTGACCTGCGGCTCATGCTTACCAATGGCATAATATGGTCGCCCTGCGCATTTACCCAGGCAATTGCAAGTTGTGCCGGTGTGCACCCTTTTTCCTTTGCCATTTGCTTCAACAGTTCAACTTTCTCCAGATTCTTTACCAGGTTGTCTCCCTGGAAACGGGAAAAGTGATTGTGATAGTCGCCGGGCGCAAGCGGGGCTTTCATCTCGCCGGTAAGTAAGCCTTCAGCCGTATTGGCAAAGGCCACAACCCCTATCCCCAGTTCTTTAGCTGTAGGAAGCAGATCGTTTTCTATTTGGCGGTCCGCTAACGAATAGCCGATTTCCAATGCGGTTACCGGGTGTACGCTATGGGCTTTACGCAGTTGTTCTGCAGTGATTTCAGACACGCCGAGATAACGCACCTTACCTTCTTTGATCAGGTCGGCAATAGTTCCGATCACATCTTCCACCGGAACACTATTGTCAAGCCGGCAGGGCTGATAAAGATCAATCGTATCTATACCCAGGCGAACCAGGGAATAATTAATGAAGTTTTTGATGGCCATAGGGCGCAGGTCCAACCCCAGCCATTGCCCGCCATAGAAAATCGCGCCAAACTTGACACTTATAAAAGCGTCGTCTCGTCTGCCTTTTATGGCTTTACCCACAAGCAATTCATTATGCCCGCTGCCGTAAAAGTCTCCTGTATTCAAAAAGTTGATGCCATTGTCTAGCGCTTCCTGAATGGTAGCTATACTTTCACTTTCGTCATTCCCCGGGCCTCCCCAAACGGGTGACATGCGCATGCAGCCTAATCCGAGTTTAGAAACCATTGGTCCATTTTGGCCTAAGGCTATCTTCTTTATTGTTGTCATTGTTTTAATTTTATTGATTAATAACACAAAGATCTGCGTTGTGCATTTAAGGCAGTTTCTTTCACGGCTCAATTTGCTTATCTGTATAGCTCATAATAAAAGTTTGTTTCATGAGCCGCAGGATAGTTTGCAGATGACCGTTGGGGCAACAATCGCCTATTAAAATTAATCTGGAAGAACTAAAAAAAGTTTGAGGTGTTTATTTTTAAAATCTGCTATATGAAAAATCCATTTGAAAAAGACGATCATAGACTATTGATCGCAGGCATCATAGTCGGTTCTGTAGTCGCCGGCGCAGCCGCTTATTTGTTTTTGACAGAAACCGGAAGTACGGTCCGCCAGCAACTGGCCGGCCATTTAAGCCGCATGAAACAGTCATTTTTAGGAGGCGGGTCTGAACCGCCTGCGGAAGAGGAGCCGGAATACCTCAAGAAGCCACACAAAGCGCCAAAGACTGATACACAGCAAAGCTAGTTATATGCGAAATTGTGCCTGAGCATTGATGGGCTGTGCCGTCTTTAGAAGATTCTGATATTTTCGATTCGCCGAAGAATGGCAATGTTATCAGTTTTAAAGCCACCTATGTGGGTAAATGTACAAACACTGTTGTAGAGGCGGCCAGTGTTAAAGTGCGGGTAACAACACTGCCCCCTTCAACGGAGACCATCGGCCCTGCCGATTATAGTGGATGCGTTGGAGCGTCCGTTACTTTTAATGCCATGGTTACCAACGGCGGCAACACCAAATACCGATGGATGGTTAACGGCCAGAAAGTTGGTACAGACAATCCCAAATTTACAAGTTCGGATTTAAAAACACCAGGTTACCTGCAACATAACAATACATACAACTACAAGCTTCCCTTAACCTGGCGCGGGTATGACCATATTTGCCTGCAATTTTATAAAAACTGATCAATAAATCTTTAATGGCCATTTTATTTGATAGTTTTAGCTATTATTTAATAATCAATGGGTAAATCATCAGAAACGTTTAGTAAAAAAGAATTAGAAAAGAAGAGGCTAAAAAAGCAGAAGGATAAAAAAGAGAAGGCCGAAGAACGGAAATCCAATTCGGGCCAGGGAAAAAGCCTGGAAGATATGATGGCCTATGTGGATGAGTATGGTAACATCACCTCTACCCCTCCTGACCCGGCTAAAAAGATCAAGGTTCTTACTGAAGATATCCGGATCGGTACCCCTAAACAGGAGAATATTGTCGCTGATGTGATCAGGAAAGGCACCGTGGCTTTTTTTAACGAGGCAAAGGGTTATGGCTTTATTAAAGATGAACAAACACAGGAAAGTATTTTTGTTCACATCAACGGCCTTGTCGACGCAGTTAAAGATAATGATAAAGTAACTTTTGAGACCGAACAAGGTCCGAAGGGATTAAATGCTGTCAAGGTAAAGAGAGCTACTTAAAAACTTTTCGACTCAATTTTCAAAAAGCAACTATTTATTTAATGGGCTTGATGGCAAATTGGTCAATATATTGCAGTTAAGACATCCGAAGAAACCGAAGAGTACAAGAAGCTAAGAGCCCGTAGCGAGATTAAGTTATCAGCTAATTTACGGAGAATCAACAAATAACTGTACTTTGCAACTTATTCAAAACAATACAATATCATGGCAACAGGAACAGTAAAATTTTTTAACGAAGCTAAAGGGTTCGGATTTATTACGCCCAGCAACGGGGGCAAAGAAGTGTTTGTTCATTCTTCAGGTCTTATCGACCAGATACGTGAAGGCGATACAGTGAGTTACGAAGTGGAAGAAGGCCGCAAAGGCCCCAACGCGGTAAAAGTAAAAGTTGATTAATACAATAATCAATGCAAAGAACCAGTATTCATAAAAGAATGCTGGTTTTGTAGTTTAATAGGTCAGCTTATTTCTTTCCAATCCGGTAAAGTTTACGGCCATCGGTCACGCTTCAAGCACCCCCTGCTTATCCTGGATTAGGCTCGAAGCGTTTGTTGTTATCTGCCAGTAATTGTTCCTCTCCTATTATTTTATAACCATTCAACCGGCGCCAGACCAAGATCAATTGCAACAAAAAAGGCCCACTATAAATAGCGAGCCTTCTGAAATTTAATTTAACCCCGTATTTAATTATTTTACCGCACCCGGAGCTGTGTATGGTAATTTTTGAGGATCGTAGCTTGCCCAGCCCGCTGACCAGTCGGTTGTACCAAACGCACCTAAATAAGTAGCAGTTTTGTCGAAAAATGTGTCGCCTGTAAACTTCGCGCTTGTAAATACTGATGCTGTAGTTGCGGCTGCACTGCCTGCCTTTACGGTGAAATCAGGAGTACCGAATGCTGCATTGGAAGACGCCTTAAAGTCGGAGCCATATTTCAATGGATTTGTCATTACATCTGCTGCGCCTTTGGTGTTGTCAAAAGTATTTGCAGCCCTCAGCGCAATTTCGAATAAAGCTTTATTCTGGCCCTTTACTTCATTGCCTTTTGAGTTACATGCATAAACCAGGTTATTAGCTACTACGCTTCTTCCGGCCAGGTAGTTTGCAGATGAATTAACAGACGACCCTGCAGGTAAGCCGTCATCGTAGTAAACACCTTCTGTATAATTGGCTAAAACAGAGTTGAACAAACTCAAAGCTGAGTTACGGCGTATTTGCGCGGCATGCTGAAAGTTTGCGTTGATACCAGAGGTAGTGGTTGGTGATAATAGCGGACCAACAATAGTCATGTTAGAAAATATTACGCTTGTTTGTGGTGCATTATTTGAACCTACTGCATCATTATCCGACTCGAAACCATTTGAGCCTGAAAAATCGGCAATTACCTGCGCACGTTGTGCCAAACCGAACTGAACCTTGCCCGAGAAACCAAAATCGGTATCAAAATCGTCATCCTGTGCGCCTATCGAGATCAGGTGCTTAGCATTAACCGTACCGCCAAACCACTCGAATGAATCATCGCCCGATTTGTAAACTTCAATATAATCTAAAGTTGTACCTGCGCCTACGCCGCCCATTGTCAAACCGTTAATTTCGTTATCAGGTGAAAAAGGTATACCGGCATACTCAATACGAACGTATTTTAGCGTACCTGAATTGTCGTTGGCATCAGATCCGCCGTATTGAATATATTTTGCGGGATCGCCTTTCGGATCCAAACCGCCTTCAATATTAGGAGTAGCAGTTGGGTTTACGGGTGCTTTTCCTAACAAAATGATACCACCCCAGTCGCCTGCCGAACGGCCGCCTGCCGCCACGTTTGAAGTGAAAACAATCGGCTTATCTGCCGTGCCTGCAGCTTCAATCTTGGCCCCCCGGGTAATTACCAAAGTACCTTTTGTTGCTTTATCCCCTTTAATTATCGTACCTGGCTCGATAGTCAATGTTGCACCATCAGTTACATATACAAAACCTTTAAGAAAATAAATTTTATCTGCTTTCCATGTGGTAGCGGTTTTGATATCGCCACTCACCTCTACTACATCACTTGTAGTAACTGGTGGTATAACAGGCGGAGTAGTCTCCTTTTTTGAACATGCCGCAAATAACATTGCCGCAAATAGTAATAGTAATGTGTGCTTTTTCATAATTCCGTGCTTTTTAATTTTATGTCTGCATTAATTTTGTGTTTGTTACTTAAATGAATAAGAGAACGAGAGGGCTAAATTGACGCCCTGTTTGTACCGGCTGAATATTTTATCGGCTGCCGAGAACTTTCCATTGTTATCGTAGTCAAGAAAGAACTGGTAATTATTATTCAGCAGGTCGGCAGCATTCAGTTTAAATTCGCCCCTATTTTTAAACGTTTTATAACCCAGCTGGAAATCAAGTACATTTCGTGGGCTCTCGTATATGTTCGGGAAGTTGGCCCCGCGCGATTTAAATATCCGCCCGCCTATCCGGTTGAATAATAAATTGAAGCTCAGCTTTTGGTCAAATTCGGTATGTAAAATACCTGCATTAACAACATATGGCGATTGGCCAACCATGGGCCGTTTTGTACCGATCAGCAAGGGGTCTTCAACCTCGGATTTTACAAGCGATAAATTGCTGTATAGTGTGGTATTCTTCAGCGCCTGTTGATTACCTATAAAATCCAGCGTCTTTCTCAGTTCAAACTCAACACCGTAGGTGGCTGCTTTTTTTACATTCAGGTAGCTTATTTCCGGGGTCGAGGCATTAACATCATTAATGTTCGATTCGATAGCATTAGTGAATTTTTTGTAAAAGGCCGATACCGATATGATCTGACCTGCCGAAGGATAGAATTCATACCTTATGTCAGCATTATCAATAAGAGCGCGTTTCAGGTTTGGATTACCTGTTTGCAAAGCCAGCAATTCATAGTCATAGTATGAGGTACGGGCAAGTTCCCTGAATTCGGGACGTGCAAGCGTGCGGTAGTATGATAAACGGAAATTAGCTTTAGGCGTAATACTATAGGTAAAATTGGCAGATGGCAATACATCCACATTATTAAGTGTGGTTTTTGGTATCGATGTGCTGTGGGCAGTCAGGTTAAGATCAAACTGTTCAACACGTGCGCCCCATACCAGCCTGAATTTTTCACCGAATTTATTATCAAGCATTATATAGCCCGAATTAACATAGGCATTGGCATCATAGGAGTCGGCGTCACCATTTATTTCCTTCAGGTCGTATTTACCCGCGTTAATCAGATCGGTGCCAAACAAGGTAGAGAGCGGCCTTTGCGCAATCGCATTCCTTTCATCCCCATCCAACACCCTATCGCTCATCAGCATCCCCAGGAACCGGACATCGAAGTTTCTTTTACGGTATTGCGACCCCAGGCCGGTTTTAAACGTGGCCCCCTGTTTAAACATCGTTAAGGGCAGGGTGTAATTTATATCGGCCGAATAAATATTTTCTGACAGATAGGAAAACAGCCGCGCATTTTCCTTACCGATTGTTCCCTGTACATTGGCTGTGTAAGGTACCGATGGGTCATTACGGTCATTTATATTACGGGAGTAACTGGTTTTACGCTGGTCCGGCTGATCGTTAATGATATTACTGTAACCCGCGGTCCATTTTATTTTTGAATTTTTACTTCCAAACGCATGTTCACCCTCAATGGTCGATTTAAGCAAAGATTTTTGGATCAGATCAAATGCGTAGAAGCGGACGTCACTTGAGATAGCGCTATTTTCACCTGTACGATAAAGAAACTGATCATCAAAAATACGGTTGTATATGTTTTTAAAAGTGACCTTGCTTTTGCCATACGTATAGGCAAGGTTGGCCAGAGCCCCAATATTGGTCGAAAACTTATATTGCACATCAGAATAATTGAAGGTGTAAAAATTCCTTTCCACCTCCGGGTTGGTTTGTTGCGAATTGCGATAGGTGAGCGCTATTATAGCGCCAAATTTGTCGCCGCTATTGCCTATATCTTTTACCCTGCCTATTGATAGCTGGTAATTTTGCCCGGGAATAGCATTGTTATGATAAATGTTGTAGTCTGGGTTAAATGAATTTAGGGCGGCAATGTTTTGTTGCGGGGTGAGTGAAGAGCTAACCACCTGGCTCGTTGTAGGGAAGTCACCTTGTAGTTTTCTCGAGCCGTTATCAAAACCAAAATAGTCAGATGTATTCCGGTACCCGCTTCTGAAATTTTTAAATGTAGTTTGCGAATTATAGGAATACCCCAAACTCAGTGTGGTAAAGTTTTCATCAGGTATATCGCGCGTATTTATCTGTACTGCACCGCCTGCAAAGTCACCCGGCAGGTTTGGCGTTGCCGTTTTGTTTACAACAATGTTGTCTACCAGGTTTGATGGTACTATATCAAAAGAAAATGCCTTGCGGTTGGGTTCTGTACTGGGCAGGGGTGCATTGTCAAGCAGGGCTGTGTTGTAGCGGTCACTTAACCCCCTGATGATTACAAATTTGTTATCCTGAACAGTTGCGCCGCTAACACGCTTTAATACTTCGGAAGTGTTTTTATCGGGGGAGCTTTTTATGTTCTCTGACGATATGCCGTCGGTTATTGCGGCATTATTCTTTTGCGCTACATATAACGAGTTTAATGATTCCTTCCGGTAGGATGAGGTCACTGTAACTCCTGTAAGTGTCCTTGAGCCCTCCGGCTTCAATATAATATTGAGGCTGGTAACTGCCCCGGCATTTACATCAATATCGTTGATCACCTTGGTTTGATAGCCCAGGTATTTGACCACTATAGTATACTTGCCCTGGCCCGTAACATTTAATGCATACCGCCCTTCAACATTGGTGGCTGTTGCTTTGTCTCCCTGTATGGCAACTGTGGTACCAATCAGGGTCTCTCCCGATTGCTCATCGGTAACCTTTCCGGTTATTACACCTGTTGATTGTGCGTGGCAGATGTTGTACCTGGTTAAAAAGAACTGGAAAATAATTAGGATAAAAGCTAGTTTCTTCACGTTTTAATAATTGCTGCAAAGCTATTTTGCGCAAAACGTCAGGAAGAATTTTGGCAATTATCAAACTATCATCTTTTCCTTAACATTCAGTTAATAATAGTTCAATTTTACAACTACTTTTAAGTCCGTTCAGCCGAAGCCAACAATACGTTATTATTCTCAAGTTCTATGGTTTTCAAATCGCCTAAGTTTAATAGGTTTTGGTTGATCTTTTTAAAAACATGCAAGAAATTATGCATCTCCTGCCACGAAATATCATTTATGATATTATCCTGCAAAAGATTAAATGCGTGCATAAAAGTAGATATAGTGTCTTTTGTTTTTTGGGTGCATACAATGAGTTTCCCGCGCCTGTCGCGATAGTTCATTTCACGCGTCACATATCCTTTTTTTACAAGCAGGTCAATAATGGCTACCATGTTTGATTTTTCTATTTGAAGGCAGTCGCAAAGAACTTTCTGCGTCGACTTTCCACCAAGGCGTGATAAAAGCAGGAGCACCTGGTAATGATGATGAATATCAACATCCTCCAGTATCTTGTATAAATGCTGATGGTATGTTTTGTTAGCAAGCACAATCTGCAGGCTAAGATCCTCTCCGTAATTCATAATAATATTTAAAACATAGCGCTTGCGAAACCCTTTAAATGGTCTTCGAAAGCACAAAACAAAAAATAAGAATGGGATTAAAACGATGGCATTACCCGGGAATGCCCGGCAACTCAGCGGTATTAAATAAATTACCTGGAAAGTTTAATCAAACGGTGAGCCGGCCAATTAACAAATACCTGGGACAGGCAAATGTGGGTGCGAGAAAGTAAGACTTATAATAATCGGAACGGTGATTGTTTTTTAGTTTTAAAAGGCTTAACGATAGTGCTGTAACAGCTAAATACACCCATAATAATAACTTTAGTCGCTGTGTTAGAGGCGGTAAATGACTTTGATGTTTGGTGATAATGTTCCACAAGTGCAGATGCAAATGACTGCTGACTCTTACAGAATCAAATTTTTTTAAATGTATTGATGCAGGGTATTGTTTTTTACCATTGGTCCCACAAACACTGAACAAGGGAGGTGTAACTATTTGGAAACAAATAGTGAAAAGCAACAAGAACTGAATAGTATATAACTTGCCCAAGTAAATTTGTTGGAATTAATCAATTCAAATGTAATCAATGAACTACTGGAGTCGACACACAAACAGATTACTTAATCAAATCTTAATGTTTTATTTACATGCCTCGCGTTCCTACATCAAGCTACTTCTTTCCAATCCGGTAAAGCTTACCGCTATCGGTAATCGCATACAGCGCCCCGTCTTTTCCCTGTGTTAGAGCCCTAAAGCGTTCGTTCCTATCTGCCAGTAACCGCTCCTCTCCGGTTATTTTATGACCACTGATCACCAGCCTGCAAATATGCTGTCCGCTTAAAGCTCCCAGGAAAAGGTTGCCTTTCCATTCACTAATCACATCGCTGTTATAAAAAGCAATGCCGCAAGGTGATATCACGGGATCCCAATAGTAAAGCGGCTGTTCCATACCCACTTTTTGCTGTATGCCATCACCCACTTTAGCGCCACTGTATTCAATCCCATAGGTAATCACCGGCCACCCATAATTTTTACCGGGCTGTATCAGGTTAACCTCATCGCCGCCACGCGGGCCAAACTCTGCTTCCCACAATTCACCGGTCTGGGGGTTCCAGGCCAGGCCATCCGGGTTACGAAAACCATAGGCATATATTTCAGGCAGACTATTGGCTTGTCCCGCAAAAGGCCCGCCTGCCACAGCCTGGCCATCTTTAGTTAAATGAAGTATTTTGCCAATAGCTGCGCTCAGGTCCTGCGCTTTCACTCGTATATCTGCGCCGCTACGCTCGCCGGTACTTACAAACAAATTGCCCTGCTGGTCAAAAAGAATACGTGATCCATACTGCAATGTGCCGTTGTACGCCGGTTGTGCACGATAGATCACCTGCACATTTTCCATTTTGGTTTCATCGGCAGACAATTTTCCTTTGGCTATGGCAAGCAAATATCCCCCTTGTACCTGCTCTGAATAATCCCAGTAGATCATTCTGCTGGTAGCAAATTCAGGTTCTATATTTACATCAAGCAGCCCCCCTTGCCCTGAGTTCACAACGGACGGCAAACCGGTAACTTCTTTGGACAATGAACCATTTGTATTCAGAATCACAAACTTCCCGCCTTTTTCGCTAATAAGGAAACGGCCATCGGGCAAATTACATATTCCCCAGGGCTGATTCAGGGCCGTATTGATTACGGTAATTGATAAAGCTGTTTTAGTGTGCACGCCGGGAGCGCGGGTTTGCCCGGCAAACGCCGGTTTATAGTTGCTGTTGGGCGCTTTCGTTTCTACCGGGGCCGCCGAGCTGGTATCCGGGGTAGTAGGTAGCACAACTGATCCTTTATTATTTTTACACCCGCCAATCATTATAGCTAATGTTACCATAACCGGCAACATTCTGATATTTAACTGTTTCATCGCCTTAAATATGAGATATTAAATAAACTACTATAAATAAGGGAATATGTTTTAAAAGGCAGCAAGATTAATTCATTGATTTTAAGCGCCTTATCCCTTCACAGGTCAAACGCTATAATTTCTTATTTCCTTAAAATCTTGTCCATTGCCTTTCCTTTTGCTAATTCATCAACCAGCTTATCTAAATAACGTACCTTTTGCATGAGTTTGTCTTCTATTTCTTCCACACGATAGCCGCAAATTACACCTGTAATTTTTGAAACATTTGGATTTAATTGTGGTGCCAGCGCAAAAAACGTTTCAAAATCAGTTTTATCATCGATATGCTTTTGCAGCGTTTGTTTATTATAACCTGTCAGCCAAAAAATGATATCATCCACCTCAGCTTTTGTGCGGCCTTTTCTCTCCGCTTTGTTGATATAAAGCGGATAAACACTTGCAAAAGACATTCTGTATACTCTTGAATTATCCATCTTTTACCTTTCGTTTGTAAGTAGAATTTACTTAATCAACTTATTCTCTTTAGCCAACCGTATCGCATCAGCCCGTGAATTAACATCCAGTTTAAGGTAGATGTTTTTGATATGGCTGCGCACGGTTTCCAGATCGATGAACAGGTCTTTTGCGATCTGGCTGCGGCTTTTTCCATCGGCTATTTGTTCCAGTATCTGGGTTTCGCGTTTTGATAATGGCGATTCCTGGTTGCGCTGAAAGGATTTAATCACCATCCGGGCTATGTTCACACTCATCGGGCCACCGCCATCCTTTACTTCTTTTATCGAGTCGATAATTTTCGAGGCAGGCGTATTTTTGGTCAGATAGCCCGACGCACCATTGGCCAGCGCTTCGAATATCTGCTTTTCTGATTCATACACGGTAAGTATCAAGATATGCGCACCGGGCAGCATTTTCTTCAGCTTTGGGATAGCCGCTATGCCATTTGTACCCGGCAATTCAATATCAAGTAATATCACATCGGGCGAGTCATCCATGATGGTTTTCACTGCGTCATCAAAAGAGGCATAGCTTTTCACCACGTTATAACCCTCAACCTGGCCGATCAGCAAAGCATAACCTTCCCTGATGATCTCATCATCTTCTATCATCACTATTCTGATATTGCGTTCCATAATGCTGTAATTTAGTGTATAACCATTGGTTTTATCCTGATCTTCAGGCCAACCACCGTACCTTTCCCTTTTTCAGAATTAATATCGATCGAACCGTTGATCCGTTTAGTCCGTGTAATAATATTATTGATACCCTGTCCCTTGTGTATTTCATTTTGGTCAAAGCCGCAACCATTGTCTTCCAATGTCAGATGTATGCCGTTTTTATGAATTTCATCCAGACTGATAGTTACTTCAGTGGCATGCGAATGTTTCAAAATATTGTTCAGTAGTTCTTTAAATATCATCGGGATATTACGGCTGTACTCCATCGGCAGCTTTATTCCGCTCAGCGCTTCGTCAATGCCTTTAAACTCAAACTCTACCGGAGTATCCAAAAACAATTCTTTACCAAAATCCCGAATGTGATTCAGTATCTCATACAGGTTATCGCTTTGCGGATCAAGCGCCCAGAGAATATCCTTGGTCCCATTATACAACGAGGCGGCGTTTTGTTTGATTTGCTCCAGTAATTTCTTCTGATCGCTTTGACTGTTATCCATTTTGGTATCTAGTATCTCTGAAAGGACCGTAATGCGTGTTAACTTATTCCCCAGTTCATCATGAAAATCTTCGGCGGTTTGCTGTCGAATCTTCAGGCTTTCTTCGCGCTTGGTAGCTTCAATTATCCGTTGCCGGTTTATCTTCACCTGGTGACGATAGCTCTGTATAGAAACGCCGGTCAGCACAAAAAATACAATAGCCAGAAAACGGAATGTACCAGTTTGATAAAACGGCGGCGTGATTGAAAAAGAAAAGCTTGCGGTATTAACCGATGGTGTACCATCCATCGCAATTGCCTTTACTTCGAAAGTATAATTGCCTGCAGGAAGAGAAGGATAATCGACTACATTATTTTTAACCGGCAGTGAATAAGCGGTATCCAATCCCCTTAATTTATAACGATAGGATACATTGGCCGGATCCTTCAGGTTAACACCTAAAAATGCAATGGACAAGTGCCTGTTGCTAAAAGATAGCTTTGAGCCGTTGGCAATTGCTAAACTGCTTGATTTTTCGCCGCTTTGCGGTATTAGTTTTACTGATTGGATAACGATGTGTGGCGGCGTCTTGGGGGCCGTAATAATGTCGGTATTGTAAACCACAACACCCTTTGTGGTGCCTATCCATACCTTACCTTCATTATAAAGTACGGCGTTTTGATTCGACTCAAGAATCGGGTTTTTCGAGCTGCCGTTACCCCTGATGGTGAACGTCGTGCTTTTTCCGTCGTACAAAAACCGGTTTGCCCCGCGGCCGGTACCTATCCATATCACGCCATGATCGTCGGTTACGAGGCTATAGATCGTGTTGGAATTGAGCCCGTCTTTGGTGCTGTAATTTTTGACCTTGCCCGTCGCTTTATTCCAAACAAATATGCCGCGGTCGTCCGTGCCTACAATGAGCATCCCCTTGTAATTCAGCATGCAAAAAACCGTAGAGGTACGTACCGCATCCAGCTTAAAATTCTTTACAATTTTTTTGTTAACCGATAGCATGATACCATCCTGCGTCCCTAAGATTACCGAATCCTTACCGGCATTGATGATCGACGAAGAAAATCCTGAAAACTCTTCCAGTCGTTTTAAGGTGTTGTTCTCAAGGTAAAAGCAACCGCTTGGCGTTACTATCCATATCAATCCGTTGCTGTCCTGTTCAATCGCATTTATCGCATAATAATCGCTGCCTTTGATCATTTGGAAATGACTTTTATCATAGGACCACAAACCCGCGTGGTCCGTCCCCATCCATATCAACCCTTTTTTATCGGTATACAGGCATTGTATCCTGTCCACATCCTCATGATCTTTGGGTAGCTTAACGCTAGTCAATTTTTTTCCATCGTACTGAAATAGTCCGGCCCCGTTTATGCCTAACAGTATATGGTTATTCCTTTCTTTTGCAATGCCCCATATCACTTCATTATCAGGCAGACCCTGTGTCCGGTCAAAAATCACATAGCGGTCGCCCTCATATTTATATAACCCGTTGCCCTGACTGGCTATCCATAAATTATTGTCTGCATCGGAATAAATGTCCGTGATCGCATTATCGCACAGGCCATTTACGGCTACAAAATGCGTACTCTTCTGCTTCTTCAGATCAAAATACCAGGCTCCGTGATCAGTACCAATCCACAAATTGGCTGCGCTGTCCTCTTCAAGACTCAGGAAGGACCCTTTTATATTTTTTACCAGTTTACTTTGATAAGGCTGCAGGGTATTGTCCTTTACCGAATAGATGCCATTAAACGACAACAATAAAAGGCGGCTTTTATCCGTCCGGTCGAATATCATTTTGGTTACGAAAAACTCCTTATCATTTTTTGGGTACGATACCAGGCTGATCCATTTCCCTTTATCCAGGTAGTAAATACCTCTTTGATGAACGGATGCATACAACCGGCCCGCATGGTCAACCGCAAGACAAAGCAGCGGCTCTTTGATGGTATTTTGTATTATTTCTTCTTTGCCGGTATTACACAATACTTTGAATAACCGGTTGTTGATGATGAACCAAATTGTACCGCTGCCGTCCTGCACAATGCTGCGCACCCGGTTATTTTTCAGTTTGACAGATACTGGATACCCTACCAGCTTTTTATTCACCAGCTTCATCAATCCGCTTTGCGTGCCAAACCAAACCACATTGTCTTTATCTATAAAAACATTATTGATAAAATTACTCGGCATGCCGTTTTGCCGGGTGTAGGAGGTAAAATCCCGTCCGTCGAAACGGCAGGCGCCCCCAAAAGTGGCCATCCACAAGCGGTGCTCATGATCCAGCGCCAGGTTATTTACCTGCGATTCGATCAGGCCATCCTCGATATCATAGTGCGAAAAGGTATATTTTTGAGCGAAGGATGATAAATGATAAAACAAAGTCAGCAGCAGAACACAAAAAAGCCTGCTTATCGCCATCAGTCTGGCTTTTGTAATATGTTTTGTCAGAATATTAAACGTCATTTGTAACAACCCCTGATTTCGTAAATCTACTATCAAATTACGTTTATTTGAGAAACAAAATGGTCACCCCATTAGGGTGATTAATCCGACAAACCTAAATAAATGAGATTGATAAATCAATTCTGCAGCTATGGACAAATCGCACAATTACAGTTTAACCGTTAAGTGGACCGGAAACCGCGGCACCGGCACCAGTGACTACCGGTCATACGACCGCAATCATGTTATTCAATCCGAATTAAAGGCTGATATCGATGGCTCATCCGACCTTGCTTTTCGTGGCGATAAAACACGTTATAACCCGGAAGATCTGTTAGTGGCCTCGCTTTCGTCCTGCCATATGCTGGCTTACCTGCATTTATGTGCCGTGGGTGGTGTGGTGGTGACAGACTATGTCGACCATGCCTCAGGCAATATGGTGGAAACATCGGATGGCGGCGGTCATTTTACTGAAGTCACTTTAAAACCTGTGGTAACGGTAAAAGACAGTTCGATGATCGATAGAGCTAATGAATTGCACCATAAAGCCGGGGACCTTTGTTTTATTGCCAGTTCGGTAAATTTTCCTGTAAATCATAGGCCAACCGCTATTGCCGAAGGCAATTAAGCTAAACTTTTTTCAGGACGATACTTAGAATAACTAAAGGTTTACCGGCTTCATCTTAGGTACCAGAAAATGTATAATGCACCATGCCAGCAAATACGCACCGCCGCACACAAAGAACATGATATAATAAGCCACTTCGATATGATGGATAGAGCGATAGTGTACAAACAGGTTCTTTTGCACAAGCAACGATAATAACACGCTGCCTACCGAGCCAAACATACCGCCTATACCCGTTACAGAACCGATAGCTTTTTTGGGGAACATATCCGAAACGGTAGTAAATATATTAGCGCTCCAGGCCTGGTGCGCAGACGCTGCCAAACCAATAATCACTACCGCCAGCCACATGTTGATACTGCCCAATATCTGGGCAAAAACAATCGGCACCACGGCAAAAGCATAAATAAGCATAGAAGTTTTACGCGCTTTGAATACAGGCCAGTTCTTCTCGATCAGGCTTTTAGGCAGATAGCCGCCATAAATGCTGCCAAAGGTGGAAATAGTGTAAACCAATGCTACAGGCATGGCAATCGCAGTGCCTTTCAAACCATACTGGCTTTCCAAAAAATCCGGCAGCCAGAAAAGATAGAACCACCATATCGGGTCAGTCAGAAATTTACCTATCGAAAATGCCCATGTTTGTTTAAAGCTTAATAATTTCCCCCAGGATATTTTTTCACCCTCTTGTGATTGGGCAGTATGATCTGATTCGTCAGCATCGCTATTGATA
>Ga0070671_100001496_pt1 | contig 17476 bp, 11 predicted proteins | sample KBSS73metaG_FD_65341 | JGI IMG/M metagenome (GOLD analysis project Ga0070671, IMG submission 65341) | Switchgrass rhizosphere microbial communities from Kellogg Biological Station, Michigan, USA - KBS S7-3 metaG | ecosystem: Host-associated > Plants > Roots > Rhizosphere > Soil ...
AGCGAGTCGCATTCCTGCTGCAGGGCGTGCACAACGTCTACGAGACCGATCTGCTGCGTCCGGTTATCGACGCAGTCGCGGCGCGCGCACCCCGCGGCTATGACGCCGGCTATCACGCGGACGACGTCCGCTACAGGATCATCGCCGACCACAGCCGCACCGCGGCGATCCTGATCGGCGACGGGGTGAGTCCCGGCAACGACGGCCGTGGCTACGTGCTGCGCCGCCTGCTGCGCCGCGTGATCCGCTCGGCGAAATTGCTCGGCATCGACGACCCGATCGTCGGCGACCTGATGGCCACGGTGCGTGACGCGATGGGTCCGTCGTACCCCGAACTCGTCACCGACTTCGACCGGATTAACCGCATCGCGGTCGCTGAGGAGACCGCGTTCAACCGCACGTTGACCTCGGGCTCGCGGTTGTTCGAGGACGCCGCCCGTGCGACAAAGGCTTCGGGCTCCGACAAGTTGTCTGGCCACGATGCATTCACGCTGCACGACACCTATGGCTTCCCGATCGAACTGACCCTCGAGATGGCCGCCGAGGCGGATCTGTCAGTGGACGAGGACGGCTTCCGTGCGCTGATGGCGCAGCAGCGCCAACGCGCCAAAGCCGATGCGGCCGCTCGCAAACAGGCGCACGCCGATCTGTCTGAATACCGCGAGCTGGTCGACGCGGGTCCGACCGAGTTCACCGGCTTCAACGAATTGACCTCCGAGGCAAAGATTCTCGGCATCTTCGTCGACGGCAAGCGGGTGCCCGTTGTGACCCACACCGGCCGGGATGGCGCCCAGGACCGTGTCGAGTTGATCCTCGACCGCACGCCCTTCTACGCGGAGTCCGGCGGTCAGATCGCCGACGAGGGCAGCGTCACCGGCTCGGGCGCGTCGAGTTCGGCCAGGGCAGCCGTCACCGACGTGCAGAAGATCGCCAAAACCCTGTGGGCGCACCGCGTCAACGTCGAGTCCGGTGAATTCGTCGAGGGCGACACCGTGGTAGCCGCCGTCGACCCGCGTTGGCGGCACGGTGCGACGCAGGGCCACTCGGGTACCCACATGGTTCATGCGGCGCTGCGACAAGTGCTGGGCCCCAATGCTGTTCAGGCAGGCTCGCTGAACCGGCCCGGCTATCTGCGGTTCGACTTCAACTGGCAGGGCGCGTTGACCGAGGATCAGCGGACTCAGATCGAAGAAGTGACGAACGAAGCCGTGGAAGCCGACTACGAAGTGCACAGCTTCACCACCGAGTTGGACAAGGCCAAGGCGATGGGCGCAATGGCGTTGTTCGGCGAGAACTATCCCGAGGAGGTTCGCGTCGTCGAGATCGGCGGGCCGTTCTCGCTTGAGCTGTGTGGCGGGACCCACGTGAGCAATTCGGCGCAAATCGGTCCGGTGACGATCCTCGGCGAGTCGTCGGTCGGCTCGGGTGTGCGTCGGGTCGAGGCCTATGTCGGTCTGGACTCTTTCCGCCATCTCGCCAAGGAGCGCGCGCTGATGGCGGGCCTGGCGTCGACGCTGAAGGTTCCCTCGGAGGAGGTTCCTGCGCGGGTCGCCAATCTGGTCGAGCGCCTGCGTGCCGCCGAAAAGGAACTCGACAAGATGCGGCTGGCGAGTGCGCGCGCCGCAGCGGCCAATGCTGCCGCAGGAGCTGAGCAAATCGGTAAGGTGCGTGTCGTGGCGCAGCGGATGGCCGGCGGAATGTCGGCGGCGGATCTGCGCACGCTCGTCGGCGACATCAAGGGCAAGCTCGGCAGTGATCCGGCCGTCGTCGCGTTGATCGCCGAAGGTGAGAACGACAGTGTGCCTTTCGTGGTGGCGGTCAATCCTGCAGCGCAGGATCTTGGCCTGAAGGCCAACGAATTGGTGAAGCAGTTTGGTGCGGCGGTCAACGGCCGTGGGGGCGGGAAGGCCGATCTGGCACAGGGTTCCGGTAAGGGGGCAGCGGGCATTGACGCGGCATTGGCCGCGCTGCGCGCGGAAATAGGCCGGGGGTAAGCCCGTGGTCGACACCGATGATCGTCTCCCGGATCGGCCCGGGGGCGACGATCCCGGCCGCGGCCGACGGCTCGGTGTCGACGTGGGTACGGTGCGTATCGGGGTCGCGGCCAGCGATCCGGACGGGATTCTGGCCACACCCGTGGAGACGGTAGAGCGGGACCGGCGGAACAAGACCGGCAAACATCTGCGTCGGCTCGCGCAGCTGGTCGAGGAGCTGGAGGCGGTGGAAGTGGTGGTCGGATTGCCGCGGACCCTTGCCGACCGCTCCGGGTCGTCTGCCAAAGATGCGATCGAATTGGCCGATCAGTTGGCTCGGCGCATCTCGCCCACGCCGGTACGGTTGTCCGACGAACGGCTGACGACAGTGGTTGCGCAGCGCTCGCTGCGCGACGCGGGCGTCCGCGCCAAGGGCCAGCGCGCGATGATCGATCAGGCTGCGGCGGTAGGGATTTTGCAGAATTGGCTGGACCAGCGGCGCGCGGCGTTGACCGCGCACGGAGAGGTCGGGGATGACTGACAACCCATGGGGTGGTCGCGATCGCGCAGAGCCAGTGGCGGTCGGACCGCCACGGCGCCGAGTGAGTCGGTCGGACCGGATCAGGGAGGCGCGTGGCCGCCGCAAACGACGCTTCACCAGCGGCTTCGCGTTGGCCCTTTTGATCGTGGTCCTGGTCGGCGCCGTGTTCCTAGGTTCGAAGATGTGGCACTCGCTGTTCGGCGGCGACAACGACTACACCGGCGACGGTGTCGACGACGTCGTCATCCAGATCCACGACGGCGACTCGACGACCGCGATCGGCCAAACGCTCGCCGACCGCAAGGTCGTGGCCAACGTCAAGACTTTCGTCGCCGCCGCCGAGGGCAACACCGCGATCTCGGCCATTCAGCCCGGCTTCTACAAGGTGCGCACGGAGATCTCGGCGTCCAACGCTGTTGCACGACTTGCCGATCCGCAGAATCGTGTTGGCAAGCTGGTGATCCCGGAAGGCCGCCAGCTCGACGATGTTCAAGACGTGAAGACCAACGCCGTCACCGAGGGCATCTTCAGCCTGATCTCGCGGGCGACATGTGTGAACCTCAACGGCGACCGGCACTGCGTTGCGGTGGACGACCTGAAGAAGGCCGCGGGAAGTGCTGAGCTGTCGGCGCTTTCGGTCCCTGACTGGGCTGCCAACCCGGTCGCCGCGCTTGGCAACGACCATCGCCGGCTGGAAGGGCTGATCGCTCCTGGTACGTGGAACATCGATCCGTCGGCGTCCGCGCAGGACATCCTGTCGACGTTGATCGGCGCCAGCGCCACGCAATACGCGCAGGGCGGCCTGCTGGACACGGCGAAGGCGATGAACATGTCGCCGTATCAGATCCTCACCGTCGGTTCATTGGTGCAGCGCGAATCCAAGCCCGATGACTTCGCAAAGGTGGCGCGGGTCATCTACAACCGGCTGCACGAGAATCGGACGCTGGAGTTCGACTCGACGGTGAACTATCCGCTGGACCGGATCGAGGTTGCCACCACCGACGCCGACCGTGCGCAGCACACGTCGTGGAATACGTATGTGCGGCCTGGCCTTCCGGCAACACCGATCTGCTCGCCGGGGCAACCCGCGCTTGCGGCGGCCGAACAGCCTGCGCCGGGGGACTGGCTGTACTTCGTCACGATCGACATGCAGGGCACGACGCTGTTCACCCGCGACTACGAGCAGCATCTGGCGAACATCGAACTGGCCAAGCGCAACGGTGTCCTCGACTCCGCCAGATAGTGCGCGCAAAGCCGCGGTACTCGGGTCACCGATCGCGCATTCGCGCTCACCGCAGTTGCATCTGGCCGCCTATCGGGCGCTGGGGCTGGATGGCTGGACGTATGACCGCATCGAGTGCACCGCCGATCAACTGCCAAGCCTGGTAAAAGGTTTCGGCCCGGAGTGGGTGGGCGTCTCGGTGACGATGCCCGGCAAGTTCGCGGCGCTGCGCTTCGCAGACGAACGCACCGAACGCGCCGAACTCGTCGGCTCGGCCAACACATTGGTCCGAACCCCGGTCGGCTGGCGGGCCGACAACACTGACATCGACGGCGTGAAGGGGGCCTTGGGGCCGATAGCGGGCCGAGCCGCAGTATTGGGCTCTGGTGGCACCGCGCCTGCCGTTGTCGTCGGACTCGCAGAGCTTGGCGCACAGGATATTTCGGTTGTCGCCCGCAGCCGAGACAAGGCGGAGCCACTGCTGGCGCTCGGACCGAGACTCGGCGTCGACATCCGCTGGATCGAACTCGGGACGACATTGGCGGACGTCGATGCCGTAGTCAGCACCATTCCCGCGGACGTCGCGGCCGGATATGCCGCCACCGTCGCCGCAACCCCACTGCTGCTCGACGCGATCTACAGCCCGTGGCCGACCCCGTTGGCGGCGGCGGTCGAGGCGGCAGGCGGACGCGTCATCAGCGGACTGCAGATGCTGCTGCATCAGGCCTTCGCTCAGGTCGAGCAATTCACCGGTCTGCCTGCGCCCGTCGAGGCGATGAGAGCAGCTCTGGCCGAACAGTAGGGTCGAACGGGTGAATGCTCGCATCGGCGTCGTGTTTCGCCCTGACTTTCATCCCGACACGCTACGAGAAACGGCAGCGGCCGCCGATCGCGCAGGCGTCGCCGAACTGTGGCTGTGGGAGGACTGTTTCCTGCAGGGCGGCATTGCTGCGGCGGCGGTCGCGCTGGCGTCGTCCGAAACGCTCACGGTCGGCCTCGGTGTGCTGCCTGCACCGCTGCGCAACGTCGTGACCACTGCGATGGAGATCGCCACCCTCGAGGCGATGTTCTCGGGACGGATACGGGTCGGCATTGGGCACGGAGTCCAGGACTGGATGCGGCAGGCCGGCGCCGCCGTGGCGTCGCCACTAACGCTGATGCGCGAGTACGTCACAGCATTGAGCGATCTGCTGTCGGCACGGTCGGTCACCGTCGAGGGCCGATACGTGCGACTTGCCGATGTGCGGTTGGATTGGCCTCCGCAACAACCGGTTCCGGTGCTGATCGGCGGAACAGGGCCGAAGACACTGACGTTGGCAGGTGAGATCGCTGACGGAGTGATTCTCGACTCGCGATACACCGCGACCACGGTGCGGGATGCGCTTGGTCACGTGACGTCTGGTCGCGCCGGCCGTGATGACACGGCCTTCAGCACGGTGTTGTTCCTGGCATGTGGCGCGGCTCAGGTGGCGGAATCGGTGGGGCCGTTTCTAGCTGCGGGCGTTGACACCCTCGTTTTTCAGCCGGCCGGGCCGCAGACCGATATGCCTGAATTGATTGCGGCCACAGGCGAGGTCGCAGCGGCTATGCGGTGATCAGTCGGGTGTCGTTGTTTCCCAAGCGGTCTCGTGCTGAGCGGACCGCCCCGATGCCGGCCACGGTCACCAACACGATGGCCACATAGCCCGTCGCCGCGAGATGCTGCCCGAGGATTAGCCAGCCCGCTACCGCGGCCACGACCGGGGACAGACATGTCAGGATCGCAAATGTCTCCGACGGCAGCCTGCGCAGCGACATCAACTCCAGCGAGTAGGGGATCACCGACGACATCACCCCGACCGTTACCCCCAGCCCCAGCACCTGCCATCGCAGGGCGGCGTCCGGATCGACCGCGACTACCGCAAACGGCGCCGTCACGACCGCGCCGATCGCCGTCGCGACCGCCAACCCGTCGAGCCTGGGAAAGTCGGCGCCCGCGCGCGCGGTGGCCAGGATGTAGCCCGCCCAGCTGAGCCCGGCACCCGCGGCGAAGCCGAGGCCGACCGGGTCGAGATGACCAACCCGGACCCCGGTGAGGCTGAGCAGTGCGACCCCGAGCAGCGCGAGCAGCGCCCACACCCAAGCCGACTTGCGTCGGCTGACGATCACGGAAAGCGCAAGCGGGCCAAGGGCTTCAACGGTGACCGCGACACCGAGAGGGATACGGGTCAGCGAGATGTAGAAGCACGCATTCATCACCACCAAGGCGGCGGCCAGGGCGACAGCAGACAACCACGCCCGGCGCGATAGCCCGCGCAGTCGGGGGCGCACCGCCACGCAGAGAATCACCCCGGCGACAAGAAGCCGCATGAACACCGCCCCGACCGCGCCGAGCGCCGCGAACAGGCCAACGGCGAACGCTGCGCCAACCTCCTGGCTGATCGCGGCCACCACCACCAGCAGCGCTGGACCAATTGGTGACCGTCGGTGCACGGAACCGACGTTAGCCTCAATGGATGGGGGCGGGGGTGGCCGGTGTCTGCGTGCTGGTTTGGCTGGCGGCGCTGAGCGTGTACGACGTCCGTGCGCGGCGGCTGCCGAATTGGTTGACGATGCCAGGTGCCGTGGTGATCCTCGCGGCGGCAGCGGCACATGGGCGTGGCGTCCCAGCGGTCGTCGGCGCGGTCGCGTTGTTCGCCGTCTACGCCGTCGTGCATCTGGTGTCACCAACGGCGATGGGCGCCGGCGACGTGAAGTTGGCGCTCGGCATCGGCGCGCTCACCGCCGCCTTCGGCAGTGACGTATGGTTGTTGGCCGCGGTTGGCGCGCCGCTGCTGACCACGGGCGTGGCCATCGTGATGCTCATCCGCCGTTCGGAACACACTGTGCCGCATGGCCCTTCGATGTGTGTGGCGGCGGTGATGGCCACCGCGTTGGCCGTGCTCTAAGCCGACGAGGACGGTTGCGCCGACTCGTCCGCCTCGCGCAGCGGCTGGTCGGCATGCGCACTGGCCTGGCCGAAGCTGGGCAATCCGGTCGGTCCTGGCGCAGCCGCGGCCGTCTCATGGAGCGGCGCGGTTGGGCGTGAATCGCCGTAGTCAAGGTCGGCGTAATCGCCTTGCTGAGAAGGGCGTTGGGTGCGCTGTGCGCGCGCCGATGCGCGCGCGTCGCCATACGCCTGGCCGTACCCGGCGCGCTGGGTCTGCTCCTGAGGCGGTGGCTGCGATTGCTGGCTGTAGTAGCTGCGCACGGCCTGGTTGTAGTAGTCGACGTAGGCGTCGTACCCGCCGGTGTCGGACTGCTTGGCGGCTTTGGGCGCCAGCAGAAGCGCAGCCACCGCCGCCGCCGACTGCAGCGCATTGAGCACCACGATCACCGTCAACGGCCAGCCGCGGTCCGCGCCCGCGAGAACATTCGACAGCGCGTCGAGAAAACCCATCGTGGCCAACACCGCGATCGCAAGGGACAGCGGCTGCTGTTTGGCCAGCAGGCCCAGCATCGCGCAGAGCGCAGCGAGTGCGGCAAACCGGACATCCCATCCGAGGGGCTCGGGCCCGTTTGCGAGCGGGCCGAAGGTGAATACATAGCTGGCCAACCCGAGCACCGCGACCGCGACGAAAAGATTTCGTGGCAGCGGGCTTTCGGCATCCCGCCGTTGGCTGGGATACGCAGGTTGATAGGGCGAGTGGTAGTCGCGAGTTCCTGGCGAATACACCACGCTCATCAAGGTAGCGCACCGGCGGCCGATCAGTCGATGCAGTTGGCCGACGCCTTGATGTACCGCATTTCGTCATCCGTGGCGACCATGGTCACGACCGCGGATCCGGCCCGCGTGCTCACCTTAACTGTGGCATCTTCCAGCGAAACCAATTCGAGTGCTACATCGGCAGCCGAGGACACCGCTGTATTCGGTGCGGCGACAACAATACTGGTGACTCCCGCGCGCACTGGGCGGTCGGGAACGCCGTCGAACATCTCGATCGAGTAGTTGCGCTCTGACCCGGCTTGAATGGCGCCCCGGTTGAAGTCGGAGACCCACAACAGGTCGTGATCGTTGACCTCGTCCACCATGGCGCGCCACAGGCCGGGGCGGCGGCTGTGCACCAGCACTCGCGCGCCAAGGGCCAGCGACCGCACCACCGCTTGCTGGGCCAGATGCAAGGTGCCACTGATTTCGACTCGGCCGATCTGCGGGCCGAACAGCGGGAGCGCGACGGCGCGGCCCTCATCGTCGGCACCGATGACCTGACCGCAGCCGGATGCCGGCACCGCGAGTTCACGCAGCGCGGTGTCGCGACGACCGTAGGCCCAGCGCTCGACCGGTCGGGACGGTTCCGAAATCGGCAGGCTGCAGGCGAGTGCTGAGAATTGGTACCCCCGCAAGTGGATGAGTCCGGGCAGGTTGACCGGCACGCCGAAGTCGCTGTCGAATCTGGCGAGGCCGCGAATCTTGACGAGATCCGGATCATCATCGGCGCGCAGCGAGAGGCACACCGTCGTGGAGTAGCTGGGCACCGTCCACAGCACCCCGAGTCCCGCGGTGGTGAGCATCTCGGTCTCGACCGCGAAGCTGCACAGCCGAAACCGACCGTCCCGACACATATCCCACGTTTCCTCGAGCGTTGTGAGGTTGACGCCGTCGCTGAGCTGGTTGGTGGCAAGTGCGATTCCGCTGGCGCCGAGGATCCGCGGCCTCAGTCCCGCTTCGGTGAGCCGGTTTGCGACGCGGCGAGTCGCAGTCGTGGCGGTCCGCAGGATGCCGTCACGACCACCGCCACGGCGACGGACCGCGTCGGCGCACCGCGACGGGTCGAACCGGATAGCGATCCACACGCTGCGCTGTGCGATGGCGGGCAGCGGCCCGAGGACGGCGTCGTAAACGGCCGCCATGGCGGTGTGGCCCGAGGAACGCGCGCCCTGGCTGATGACGTCGATGGAATCGAGCGTGATGTCGAACTGCTGCAGGCATTCGACAAGTGCCTGCACCGGCACGACTTCCCCGGAGACGGTCGTGCCGGGTTCCATCACAGTCAACGCCTGCGGGTTCTCGTCGATCTTGATGAGTGACAGCAGGGTTGCGCCGTCCCACCGGAATCCGATCTGCGCGCCGTCGGCCGTCGGCACATCGAAGGGCTCTTCGGATTCGGGCTCACTGCCACGTCGGCGCCGATCCCACGCGAATCCCAGGCGCGCAGCGATTGACCGCGGCAACGTAGTACCGTGCACTCGCGTCACGAGCAGCAAAGCGACTGCGAGCCCGACCGCGGCGCCCTGCCAGCCTGGTGTGCGTAGGTAGAGCGCGACCGCAACGCCGACCGCGACGACCAGCTCGACGATCAGCAGGTCGATCAACGGCAGGAACCGCTGCCCGCCGATGTCGATGTTGGTGCGCAATTGACCAACTGGCGCATCATGATTCACTTGACGTGACACACCCTTTCGGTGCACGCCTCTGCCGATGTTGATGGGAGCGGTTATGCCAGCGCAAGTTACCACCCGCGCGCAGGTCAACGGCTACCGGTTCTTGATCCGGCGCCTCGAGCACGCGCTCATCCGTGGCGATTCGCGAATGATTCACGACCCCATGCGCGGCCAGACACGTGCGCTGATCGTGGGTTTGGTCATCGCCATCGTCATCACCGGCGGCTGCGGTGTAATGGCGTTTTTCAAACCCGCGCCCAACATGGGCGACGCACAGATTCTGCTGAGCAAGTCCAGCGGTGCCGCTTTCGTTCGCATCGGCGATCGTGTGCATCCCGTGCTGAACCTCGCATCTGCCAGGTTGATCGTCGGTAAGAACGACAGCCCCAAGGATGTTGACGACAAGTTTCTCAACACGGTCCCGCGCGGCCCGATGGTCGGCATCGTCGGCGCACCGGCCAGCATTCGCGGCGCGGACAACCTGTCGATGTCGTCGTGGACGGTGTGCGACGCATGGCAGACACCGGGCGTTACCGAGACCACCGGTATGGCCACGCTGCAGACCACGGCGTTGGCGAACGATCCGGTGCTCGACGGCGACATCCGCGCTGCCGACCCGGCGCAGGCGATCCTCACCGAAGTCGGTGGTAGGACGTATCTCGTCTACGACGGTGTTCGCGCGCCGATCGACCTGTCGGATGTGGTGGTAGTCAACGGACTTCATCTTCAGGGCGCACCACTGCGGCCTATGTCGTTGGGACTTCTCAATGCGTTTCCGCTGGTTGATCCGATCACGCCGGTGACCATCGACGGTGTGGGGGAGCCCAGCGCGGTCGTGGGGGCGGATTACGCGATCGGATCGATCGTCAAGACTGTCGACTCCCGGGGACAGCAGCTCTACGTCGTCCTGCGCGACGGGCTGCAGCGCATCTCGGACGCGACAGCGGACATCATCCGGTACGGCGATCCTGACGCAGTGCGAGCCTCAGCGCGTGAGATCGCCCCTGCGACCGTGGCTTCAGTGCCTATCGTGCACCAGCTGCCGGTCGATCACTATCCCGCAGTGTCGCCCCAAATCGTGTCACCCAAAACGGATCCGGTGGTGTGCATGGGCTGGCAGCGCACCACCGCCGCGGCACAGGCGACGGTGCGCCTGATCGTCGGGAACAAGCTGCCTGTGCCGGCGGGGGCCGAGGCAGTGCGGCTGGCCACCGCCGACGGCAACGGTCCCGGACTGGACTCGGTCTACATCACGCCGGGCGCCGGCGAATACGTCCAGGCCACCGGCATTGAGCCCGGCAGCCAGTCGACGGGTCCGCTGTTCTACGTATCGGATACCGGATTGCGTTACCACATCAAGGATTTGCCAACCGCGGACGCGCTGGGCGTCTCGGGGGTCAAGGCCCCCGGTCAGCAATCCGCCACGGCGCAGTTAGCCCCATGGCCGGTGTTGTCCCTGTTGCCGGCGGGTCCCGAACTGTCGCAGGAGGCCGCCCTGGTCGCACACGACGGCGTCGCGCCGGATCCCAACAGCGTCGCGGTGCCCCGAAGTTAATTGCGCTGCCGTCAGATTCGCACCGCCGAGACTGTAACCACGCAGGTCGGTACTCGAAGTTTCGCTACTGGAATACAGTTTCGGCGAACTAGTCAGATTCGCAGCTCGCGAAAATACGCATAGAGCCGCACGATCCAGAAGCACAGCGGAAACAGTGACGCCACGGCGATGTACTCGAGAATCTCCACCCGACGCCGCAACACCGGTGAAAACTCCAGTCGCGGTGCGACCAGCCCGCAGGCCACGACCAGCGCCAGCAGAACAATCAGCGTGACGACAGCGCGCGCCTGCCAGCCTTCCACGTACAGCCCGGTTTTGACGATGATGGCAATTGCGATCACGAGGCCGCTGCCGATCAGAGTGGCCGATTGCACCACGTCGTGGTGGGACCTCCCGCGAAGGCAGAGGACGGTTGCCACTGCCACCGCGAATGCCGTTCCCTGCCAGAAGAATCCGTCGCTGACGTCGACGGCAAGGTAGCTGCCGGCCACCGCAGCAAGCGCGGCGGCGACGAGGATCCCGGTGAGATACTCGTTCGCTCGTCGCACCCGTTGGATCAAGCCTTCCTCTGTCGGGATGATCTGCTTGCCGACCGCGTTGACGCCTTCGACCGTGGTGCCGCCCTGTGTTTCGATGTCGTCGAGCGGTTCGCCCGCGGTGGGTACCCGAGGAATTGGCAGCTTCGACAACAGGATGGTCACCCGCGGTGCCATGTAGACCACGATGACGGCGACGGTCGCGAGCAGCGCGCCCACCGTTCGCGGCGGCGGATCCCACAGCAGGTTCCCCGTTGCGCTCGCCGCGCCGAATACGCAGGCGGCAATGATTCCCGTGTTGAGGGTCCGGCCCGCGCCCGAAATCAGCAGCACCAGAAGCGCGCTCAGGGCGGTCAGCGCAAAGGCCATCGGCAAGGACGTCGCCCCGAATCCATCGGGCACCACGTACAGCGACCCGGCGAACAGCAACGGTGCGGCTACGGCAGCGACCCATGCGGAGCGCTGTGCGGCGGGTGGCCGGTAAGCCATCGCGCAGGCGAACACCATGCCCAGCGCTCCGAGTCCGAGCACCGACGCGGGCACTATGGGGTCACCGGCCCAACGCGGCAGCAGCGCGGCGAGCGTGACTGTCGCGGCCAGACCAACGCCAAAAGCCGTCAATGTGGCGGCATTGCCCGTCAGCCAGCCGCCGACGGTCGCGTCGTCGCGGGCCGAGACGTCATCGACATCGTCGAACAGCGGCGCGCTGACCGGTTGCCCGGCCTCCAGGATCATCAGCAAGTCGCCGTCGTAGATGCCGGCTTCGCTCAGCGAACGGTTCGGGTCGATCGGTTCGCCGCCCAGTCGTGCCAGTGTCCATTTACCTTCGCCGTCGTCAAATACCTGGTCGGCGAGGGACTCTCGCAGAACGGTCTGTTCGTTCGCTATATCGATGACATCGTCGATGTAGTCGGAGATAGAGACGTTGGCGGGCAGCCCAACATCTATGCTGAGTCCTCCGACGACCAACGTCAGTCGGCTCAGTTCGTGTTCTGACTCGGCATCGGAATCCAGTCCCGACAACGACGGCGGTACAGTCAAACGCAGTCGGTCTCCTGCGCAAAGGGATTGCTCGGCAGTGTCATTACTCAGGACAATACCGAGCGCGACCGCGACGTTGGTCTCGGAATCTTTCGGGGAGTGACGGTTGAACACGCAGGGTTTCGTGCGCCGCCTCCGGGTGGTGCCGCCGAGGATGCCCGGTGGCGAAGTGAATCTGGCTGCGCCACCCGAGGTTCCGCGCGCCATCCCGGGAAACCTGGCTATGCGGCTCATGCCGTTCGTCATGATTGTCGCCGTCGTCGGCATGATCGCTCTGATGGTTACGGTCGGCGGCCGCGACCTGACCAGAAACCCGATGTTCCTGATCTTCCCGATGATGATGGTCATGTCGATGGCGGGCATGTTCATGGGTGGTGGTGCCCGCACCGGCAAAGCCGCCGCGGAACTCAACGAGGAACGCAAGGACTACTTCAGCTATTTAGCGAATCTGCGCGACGAGGCCGATGAGACCGGCAGCCAACAGCGCACCGCGCTGGAATGGAGTCATCCTGATCCTCGCGCGCTCACCGATGTGGTGGGCACTCGCCGCATGTGGGAGCGTCGGCCTACCGATGCGGACTACTGCCATGTGCGTGTCGGTGTTGGAACCCACCGGCTTGCCACCCGGCTGCTCGCCCCGGAGACCGGGCCGCCCGAGGACCTCGAACCGGTGTCCACCGTGGCGCTGCGCCGCTTCGTCAAGACGCATTCTGTCGTGCATGCGTTGCCGACGGCGGTGTCGATGCGAGCGTTCCCGACCATCACGTTCGAGGGCGACCGCAAACTTGCACAACAGCTGGTCCGCGCAATGGTGCTAGAGCTGTGCACTTTTCATGGACCCGACCATGTACAGATAGCGGTCGTGACGGCGAACCCAGACGGTGACAACTGGAGCTGGGTGAAGTGGTTGCCACACGCCCAGCACGCCGCGGCGCGCGATGGAATGGGTGCGGTGCGCCTGCTGTTCCCGACATTGGAATTACTGGAGACCTCGCTCGCGGCCGACCTCGGCGAGCGCGGCCGGTTTACTCGCAACGCGCAGCCGACCCCGGGGCTGCGACAGCTGGTGGTGGTCCTCGACGACGGATACGTCACCGGTGACGAGCGGTTGGTGACGGACGCCGGTCTCGACAGCGTCACGCTGCTCGACCTCAATGGTCCTCGGGACGGCGCGACCGCGCGACGCAGCCTGCAGTTGGTGGTGGAGGGCGACGACGTCGCGGCCCGCACCGCCGTCGGTGTCGAGCGGTTCGCTACCCCCGATGCGATCACAATCGCCGAGGCGCAGACTGCTGCGCGCCGCATCGGCAGGTTCCGCCCCGCCAATGCCGCCCACATCGTCAGTCTGGAAGCTGACTCGCGTGCGGCGGACCCGGGGCTGATGGCGCTGCTCAAGATTCCAGACGCGGCCGAGATCGAGCCGGAACAGGTTTGGCGGCCACGCTCACCGCGGGAACGCCTGCGAGTGCCGATCGGTGTCACACCCACCGGCCAGCCGCTCGAACTCGACATCAAGGAATCCGCTGAGAACGGTATGGGACCGCACGGGTTGTGCATCGGGGCAACGGGTTCCGGGAAATCGGAATTCCTGCGCACATTGGTGTTGTCGATGATCACCTCACATTCACCGGAGGCGCTCAACCTCGTGCTCGTCGACTTCAAGGGCGGGGCCACGTTCCTTGGACTCGAAGGTGTCGCGCATATCGCGGCCATCATCACCAACCTCGAGGACGAGTTGACGATGGTCGACCGCATGCGCGATGCGCTTGCCGGTGAGATGAACCGTCGTCAGGAGCTGCTGCGATCCGCGGGCAACTTCACGAATGTCGGGGAATACGAGCGAGCGCGTGCCAACGGTGCGGATCTCGATCCGCTGCCCGCCCTTTTCATCGTGGTGGACGAGTTCTCGGAGTTGCTTTCGCAGAAGCCCGATTTCGCGGAGCTGTTCGTGATGATCGGTCGCCTGGGCAGATCGCTGCACATCCATCTGCTTCTTGCCTCACAGCGATTGGAGGAGGGTAAGCTTCGCGGGCTGGACTCTCACCTGTCCTATCGGATCGGTCTCAAGACGTTCTCTGCCGGCGAATCGCGCAGTGTGCTTGGCGTGCCCGACGCCTATCACCTGCCCAGCGTGCCCGGCTCGGCATTCCTGAAATGTGATGCTTCAGAACCAATTCGGTTCAACACCAGCTACGTCTCTGGGGAGTATGTCAAGCCCCGGGCAGCGGCGCGGACCGGGCGCAGCTCAGCGCTGGGCGCCCTTGCGCCCAAACTGTTCACGGCCGCCGTGGTGAAGAAGGACCCAGCGCCAGCGTCGCCTGTAGAGCTGCGCGTCGCGGAACCGGAACCAGCGCAACCGTCAGGGCCGACCAAGACCACGGTGCTCAATATGGTGGTGAGCAAGTTGCGGGGCCATGGCCTGCCGGCGCACGAGGTGTGGCTGCCGCCGCTGAATGAGAGCCCTGCCGTCAACGATTTATTGCTGGATGCGGAATGGCAAGCGCCACAGAACATCAACGGGCAACTGTGGATGCCGATCGGTGTGGTGGACCGGCCCTATGACCAGCGCCGCGACGTCTTGACCGTCGACCTGTCCGGTGCGCAGGGCAACCTCGCGGTCGTCGGGGGACCGCAGTCGGGTAAATCGACGGCGCTGCGCACACTGATCCTGAGCGCGGCCGCCACACACACTCCCGAGCAGTTGCAGTTCTACTGCCTGGATTTCGGCGGCGGCACGCTCACCAGCTTGGCGAAGCTGCCGCATGTCGGTGGGGTGGCCGGGCGGATGGACTCCGATGCCATCCGGCGCACCGTCGCCGAAGTTGCGGGGGTGTTGCGCGCCCGCGAACAGAGATTCCGTGACCTCGGCATCGAGTCCATGCGCGATTTTCGGCAGCGCAAGGCGGAGTTGGCCAAGCTGTCGCCGGAGATCGCAGCACAGGATCCGTTGAGCCAGGACAACTTCGGCGACGTGGTGCTGGTCGTTGACGGGTGGGCGTCGATCAAGAGTGATTTCGAGACCCTCGAACCGACGCTGCAGTCGCTGGCGATCCAGGGCCTGTCCTACGGTGTGCACCTGGCCATCTCGGCGTCACGCTGGATGGAGATCCGTCCCGCCGTGAAGGACATGTTGGGTACCCGCATCGAGTTGCGGTTGGGCGACCCGATCGACAGCGAAGTGGGCAGGCGCACAGCCGAACTGGTGCCGATCGGGCGGCCGGGCCGGGGCATCAATTCCGAGAAACTGCACATCCTGATCGCGTTGCCGCGGCTGGATTCCAGTTCCGCCGTTGACGATCTGCCTGCCGGCGTGGCCACTGCGGTGGAGGCGGTGCGTGCGCATTACGACACGCGGGAGGCGCCGCGCGTGCGGATGCTGCCGCACGACGTCGACCGCGATGCGGTCATCCGCGCCGCCCAAGAGCTGGGAAAGCTGAGCAAGTCGCGTATCGCGATCGGGATCAACGAGGACGAACTCGCCCCCGTTGTAGTCGATTTCGATGCACAACCGCACTTGGTTGCCTTCGCCGACGGTGAATGCGGTAAGACGGGGCTGCTGCGCAACATCGCCGCCGGGGTGATGGAACACGCCTCGCCCGCTGAAGCCAAGATCATCCTGGTGGACTTCCGCCGCTCGATGTTGGGAGTCATCGGCGACGAGTATCTGGGTGGCTACGCCACTGCGCCGCAGTCGTGTGCCGAGCTGATGACCGCGCTGGCCAACGCCCTCAAGGATCGGCTGCCGCCCAACGACATCACCCAGCAGCAACTCAAGGAGCGATCGTGGTGGTCGGGCCCTGACCTGTTCGTGATGATCGACGACTACGACCTCATCGGCGGTGGCTCGCTGAATCATCCGCTGGGCCCACTGGTGGAGTATCTGCCGCAGGCCCGCGACATCGGTTTGCGTGTCATCGTGACCCGTCGCAGCGGCGGCGCGGGCCGGGCGATGATGGATCCGATCATCGGGCGGTTGAAAGACTTGTCCTGCAACGGTTTGGTGATGAGCGGTAGCAGGGAGGAAGGCGGGCTATTCGGCGGGTATAGAGCGACGGCGATGCCGCCAGGGCGCGGGATGCTGGTATCCCGCAGCATGAAGAGCGGCGTCATTCAGTTGTCCAGGATGCCGGACCTGTGACGGGCGTCAGCGAACTCCGGACGCTGCAGGTGGTGCCTGCGGCACCCGAACAGATTCGGGTGTCGGTGTTAGGCGGGCACACGCAGCTTGACATCGCCTTGCCGGCCGACGTCCCAGTGGCCGCCTTCCTGCCGGAATTGGCGGAGCTGATTCGCTCGCGCGACGCCCGCCGCGATGACGACATCGCCGCTCGTGACGAGAGGCGCACCTTCTGGGTGCTCAGTCGCATCGCCGGAGGCGGGGCATTGGCACCCAGCGAAACGCTGCGCACCGCAGGCGTTTCCAACGGCGACCTGTTGCGGATCTCCGCACGGCGCGCCTTATCGCCGCCGATGCTGCACGACGATGTGGTCGACGCCGCCGCCCGGCTCAACAGGGCGGCCTACGCGGCGTGGAATCCGGCCGCGGCCAAGGTGATGGCCTTCGCGGGGGTGTGGCTCAGCGCGGCGGTGTGGGTGTTGTTCCTGATGGCCGACGGGCTGGCGGCTCACCGCACTGCTGTCGTCATCGGTGCGGCGGTCACGGCCGTCACGCTGATTGCAGCCGGGGCCGTCGTGCAACGGGTCCTCGGGCTGTCCGATATCGCGACCGCAGCCGGGTGGCCGGCATTGGCGATCGCCACGGCGGTGGCATGGGTGCTGGCGGCGGCGCATGGTGTTGGCGGTGTCGCCGTAGGCTGTGCGGTCATGCTCGTGCTCACGGGCGTGTGCTACCGGGTGATCGGCACGGGTCATTGCGTATACATCGCTGCGGCGGTGATTTTCGCGTTCGGCGGTGTGGCGCTGAGCGCTCGCGCGCTTGGCGTTGGCGTGGAGATGGTGGCAACGATCGCGACGGTCGTCGCGGCACTCGGCTGTGTGGCCGTGCCGAGGTTGACAGCTTGGCTCGCACGCTCGCCAAGACCCAAAGCGCAGAAGGACCGCGGTACCGACGATCCTTTCAGCGCGCCGGATGTGGCCAGTTCCGGCTCCGCGATACCCAGCGCGGAGCAGGTGTGGGCTCGGGTTCGTGCAGTCCAACTGACCCGCGCCGGGATGCTCGCCGGACTGGCAGTCGTCGTGGTGGTCGGT
>Ga0070671_100001497_pt1 | contig 17473 bp, 11 predicted proteins | sample KBSS73metaG_FD_65341 | JGI IMG/M metagenome (GOLD analysis project Ga0070671, IMG submission 65341) | Switchgrass rhizosphere microbial communities from Kellogg Biological Station, Michigan, USA - KBS S7-3 metaG | ecosystem: Host-associated > Plants > Roots > Rhizosphere > Soil ...
CAACAACCTTGGACGCGTAGCTCAACTGGCAGAGCATTCGACTCTTAATCGACAGGTTGAAGGTTCGATTCCTTCCGCGTCCACCATTCTTTTCAAGCAAAATCAACAACTTATGAGACGGCCAATTCTCTCGGAATCCCCCTTCTGGGTCTAGTGGCTGTTCTGATGGCTGTTTTGCCAAAACTTCACCGGATGTGGCCTGCTGTGGGTTTCATCTTCCGATGCGAACTTCGATGTTCATCGCATGAGTCAACAGAGGCGGAATCGATTTTCCGTCCTCTTCATCTCTTCAATCCAAAGATCGATCCCCTCGCGGCTTTTCGGTTGCCGATAACAGGGCAATGCGCTCATCGAGCAGGCGATTTAATAGGTGATGTCGCAAATCGTGAATTTGATCCTTCAAGAAGATTGGAAGAACTATTCAAAACACCGTTTCTAGGAAAAGACCCTAATAACCAGGCCCTCCGAACCTCGAAGCTCGACAGAGTTGTCTACCCGTTCTGTGTCACGACGAGAGTCGATGCTCGCGAGAACGATCCCGGATTCTGCAGCCACCTCCATAGGGCTGTCACCAAAATTGAGAAATATCACAAAGCGCTCGTTCTCTGCGGCCCGTTCGTAACGTAATAGGTTGCCTAACGTTGTGAGGGAACGCAACTGACCGAGTGCCAGCATTGGGTGCGCACGCCTAAGAGCGATCAACCTGCGATACAGATTCAAGATGGATTCTCGGTCTGGCTCCTCAACTTCAACATTCACTGCCCGGTGATCAGATCCGAGAGGCAACCAGGGCTGGCCGCGCGTGAAACCGGCCATCGTTGAACAATCCCATGGCATAGGACTGCGTTCTGGATCTCGTCCCATCCCTATCTCGGGCTGCCTCTTTTCCGCTGGATCTTGCACATCTTCCGGACGAATTAGCGCATTGGTCATGCCGATCTCTTCGCCGTAGTAGATTGTCAATGTTCCAGGAAGAGTGAGCAGCAGCATAGCTGCTATTGCGGCTTGCGAAACGCCCACTCTGGTCGAAATACGCGCATTGTCATGATTTCCTAATACCCAATTTGGCCATGCTCCCTGCGGCAACACTGTCATATATTCGGAGATAACCTGCGCTACGGCTTGCGCGTTCCATTGACATTGGAGCAGCAGAAAGTTGAACGGCAAATTTGCACCCTTCAAATCCCGTCCGTAATAAGTCATCAGATCCTTTAGGGGAAGGTATATCTCTCCTATCAGGATTCGTCCGGGATAGCGGTCAATCACGGCCCGCATTTCTGCCACAACCTCGTGCACCTCCGGACGATTGGAGTTGTATACCGGTAGCAAGCTGTTACCGGAGGATTGCGCCGGGTTGAAGTCAGGATTCGGTGGGTTATCGCGATACTGATCGTCCTTGATAATCAGCCACATGACATCTACGCGAAATCCGTCTACACCCCTGTCCAGCCAGAACCGTAGAGCATCGTACATGGCCGCCCGAACTGCGGGGTTGCGCCAATTCAGGTCTGGCTGTTCTTTCAGGAACGAGTGATAGTAGTACTGGTTCGTAACGTCATCCCATTCCCAAGCCGGACCCCCAAAGTTGCTCATCCAATTGTTCGGCTCATCGCGCCACAAATACCAATCGCGTTTGGCATTTTCACGCGAAGAGCGACTTTCCAAAAACCATGGGTGTTGATCAGAGGAATGGTTAGGAACAAAATCTAGAATCAGCCTTAGATCTCGACGGTGAGCTTCTTTGAGCAGACGGTCGAAGTCCTGGATGGATCCGAAGATTGGATCGATGTCGCAATAATCAGCGACGTCATATCCGAAGTCGGCCATAGGGGACCGAAACATTGGAGCCACCCAAATAGCATCCACCCCGAGGCTCACTAGATAGTCGAGTCGCTGGATAATGCCATCTAAATCTCCGATGCCGTCTCCGTTGCTGTCCTGAAACGACCGGGGATAAACCTCGTAAATCACCGCGGATCGCCACCAATCGAGATTGCGCATCTAACTTGCTCCAAGAAGAGTCTCGACCGGAAGACAGCCCACATGATCAATGACCTCTGGTACAAGAACGCAGTGATCTATTGCCTCTCAGTCGCAACTTATATGGATGCAAACGGAGACGGCAGTGGCGACTTTCAAGGCTTAATGCGACGCCTGGATTACCTGCAGGGAATGGGCATTACGGCGATTTGGCTAATGCCGTTTCAACCGTCTCCAGGTAAGGATGACGGCTACGATGTCGCAGACTACTACGGCGTCGACCCTCGCTACGGCACCCTCGGCGATTTCGTTGAGTTCACCCATAGCTGCAAGCAGCGCGGATTGCGCGTGCTGATCGACCTGGTGGTCAACCATACCTCTAATGAACATCCCTGGTTCCAGGCCGCACGTCGCGATCCACAATCCAAATATCGCGACTGGTATGTGTGGTCAAAGAAGAAACCGAAAAATGCCGCTTCAGGTGTAGTGTTTCCTGGGGTACAGAAGTCAACATGGGACTACGACCAGGTTGCCAAGGCCTACTACTTCCATCGCTTTTACGATTTTCAACCGGACCTCAATACTTCCAATCCTGAAGTTCAAGCCGAGATTCTCAAGATCATGGGCTTCTGGCTGCAACTTGGAGTCTCAGGCTTTCGCATGGACGCTGTTCCATTTGTCATTTCGCAGAAGGGCGCAAAGGTCGCCAAACCTGAAGAGCAATACGACATGCTCCGCACCTTCAGCCAGTTCCTTACCTGGAGAGAGGGAGAAGCAATCATTCTGGCCGAAGCGAACGTGCTTCCAGGTACCGACATGAAATACTTCGGTTCCGCTGGTGAGCGCGTGCAGATGATGTTCAACTTCGAAGTGAACCAGCACCTTTTCTATGCGCTCGCCACCGGTGATTCTCGACCACTCATCAAGGCAATGCGGTGGACGAAATCGAGACCCGCTACGGCGCAGTGGGGGCAATTTCTGAGAAATCATGATGAACTCGACCTCGGACGTCTCGAAGTCAAGCAGAGAAAGGCCGTTTTTAGTAATTTTGGTCCCGATCCGGACATGCAGCTCTACCAACGTGGTATCCGACGCCGCCTCGCTCCCATGTTGCAAGGCGATCGTCGCCGACTTGAACTTTCCTACAGTTTGATGATGACATTACCGGGCACACCCGTGATTCGTTATGGCGACGAGATTGGTATGGGAGACAATCTCGCTCTGCCTGAAAGAAACTGTGCCCGAACACCTATGCAATGGTCTACAGAGCCGCAGGCGGGATTCACGAAAAGTGATCATCCGGCACTGCCTGTTATTAGCGATGGCCCCTACGGTTTTCAACACGTCAACGTCGCTGATCAGCGCCGGGATCCAAACTCACTTCTCAACTGGATGGAACGTATTATCCGCATGCGGAAAGAAGTCCCGGAGATAGGTTGGGGCGACTTTTCTTTTATTTCGGCAGGTAGTCCAGAGGTCCTGGTTATGCAGTACATTTGGCGAAATAATTCCGTACTATGTGTACACAACCTAAGCGGCGAGCCGCGAGAGATTCGATTCTCGATTCAAGCCGAAGAAGAGAAATGCCTATTGGCCAATCTATTATCCAACGATCACAGTAAACCCGACGCGCGTGGCCTACACTCCATGCTGCTTGAACCGTACGGCTATCGCTGGTTTAGGGTTTGTGGCTTGGACTACCTGCTCAAACGATCAGACATTTAAGGGCGCAATATTTCGTTGAGCGCATCTCGGCTGGCTGAATAACGTCAATGAGTGCATTGGCGATTTATCACCAATTGACCTCGGGTAAAGCATCGCTAAACTGCCGACCCGCGATAAGGTCAAGTTGTTCCTACGGTCTGTTCCAAAAAGATGCTCAACACAATCGCCTTGATAAACCTTTTGAGACACAGCAAGTTCTCTAGAAACTGTATTCTCCGTCCCAGAAGGCTCGCTGAAACTTGGTTGCACCCCAATGAAAAATAGACCACGAAAGGGGCCGGAATCATCGTTCCAGAAGGTGTGGCTCGGAAACAACGGTAGATGGACATAGCCGCGCGCCAGATCTATGGCAGGGTCAGTTCATTAGAACGTGCGATTCTCCAACAATCAGGATGCACCGATAACTCAACATATGCGGTTTACCAGGACTAATCACAGAGATAAGGAGTTACAAAGCCTGCCCGTCGCAGGCTCCAATCAAGTCTGGACTACGCTAGGGGAAAGAAGCATAATGTCGTGGTCAAGAAAGGCTGGCGCGACGACACCGTTGAAATTCGCGTCTCTGAGATAAGATGGCGGACGATCTGAATCGATTCTTCGCAGATATTGGAACAAATAGGGAGGCTGATCCCTGCCGAAGGCTCGTTCGCAGACGCGATGTTGAGGTTCGGGACGATAAGCGTTACACGAAGCGGCAGCCGACTATCGTGTACTGTTGGTCCCCATCGTGGTTGCGTTTGAAGCGCGGGTGGGATCCAGGCGCGACGGGCTTCCGATCTGGCTGTTCGGCGGAATTGCCAGACGGGAAAATGGGTCTTGGTTCGCAAGATTCACGGCGCCAGGGAAATCTGGGCGTGGAGGGAAAGGGCCATGGAATATAAGGTTAAGCGCATTTCGACAGCAGGGATCGCTGAGGCCATCGCGAAGGCGACACTCTATCGCTCGCTCAACGAACCGGAAGAGGCAGAGTCGATCTGTCGCGACATCTTGACTATCGAACCGCAGCATCAGCTCGCATTGCGTTTACTTGGTCTCGCTCTCACAGATCAGTTTACCGGCGGTGTGTCCGATCATCACCGAGAAACCGAAGAGATTTTCCGACAGCTGAAGGATCCGTACGAGCGGCTCTACTACACTGGGATACTGCACGAGCGACGCGCGAAAGCGCAGCTCAAGGCCGGGCAACTACCTCATTCACTGGCTGCGCTCATCGACCAGGCTCTACACCTTTTCGCGGAGGCGGAGAAAATCCGTCCGGCAGGAAACGACGATGCCATCCTTCGCTGGAATCGTTGCGTGCGGCTGCTTCAAAATCCAGCCTATGATTGGGGTGAATTGGAACAAGAATTGGTTCCGTTCGACGCCCAGGAAACCCCGCCAAGATAGCAGACCTCCGCGGTATTGGGGAACTAAGATTGAATCAGAGGATGCGGAACAACCGCTTCAGGGGATCGAAGTAACGATCCGCCACGCGCTCTTTGAGGGGAATAATCGCGTTCTCGGTAATCGTTATCGACTCCGGACACACCTGCCGGCAACAAGTAGTAATGTTGCAGTAACCGATGTTGTGCAGGTACCTCAAATCGCTGACCCGGTCTTCGGTATCGAGCGGATGCATTTCGAGTGCAGCGGCATAGACGAGCAGACGCGGACCGATAAATTCGTCGTGCTTGTGGTGTTCTCGCAACACGTGGCACACGTCCTGGCAGAGAAAACACTCGATGCACTTACGAAACTCCTGCACTCGCTCGACGTCGGCCTGCTGGATGCGCCATGTACCGTCGGCCGCGTCGGGTGGGCGGGCCTTGAATTGCTTGATCGTTTTCTTGGCCCTGTAATTCCAAGAAACATCCGTGACTAGATCGCGTATGACCGGAAACGCATGCATTGGCTCCACAATGACCGGCATATTCAGGTCGATGGCACTTAGCCGGGTCATGCACATGAGCCTAGGCATGCCGTTAATTTCGGCAGAACACGATCCACACTTGCCGGCCTTGCAGTTCCATCTCACCGCCAGGTCGGGTGAATGCTGCGCCTGGATGCGGTGCACCGCGTCCAGAACCACCATGCCCTCCTCCACGGGTGTTGTGTAATCCTGGAATGCGCCGCCGGCGGGGTCTCCGCGCCAGATGCGAAATGTCGCTGGTGTGGCCATCTATTTCGTCTCCTGCTACTTCGTCTCTTCAATCACCTTCTTCAACTCATCCGGCATCGGCGTAAGTGCGCGCTTCTCGACTTGCATCTCACCGTCTGCGCTGCGACTGATTACGATGTTGTACTTTCCCCATTCCGAGTCTTTGGCCGGGAAGTCTTCGCGGAACTGCGCGCCTCGGCTTTCTTTTCGCAGCACCGCAGCACGGGTAATTGCTTCAGACACGACTATCATGTTTCCAAGATCAATCGCTGTGTGCCAGCCATTGTTGTATTCACGATTGCCTGCTGTGCCTGCCCGTTCCGCCCGCGCGCGTAATTGCCCGATCGCGTCGAGAGCCTGTTGCATTTCACTCTCGACTCGCACTATCCCGACGAGGTCTTGCATTGTCTCCTGCAGATCGTATTGAATCTGATACGGGTTCTCACCAGAAAGGCCGCGGTCGAAGGGACCGAGGGCCGCTGTTGCCGTAGCCTGAAGCTCCGTCTCGTTAATAGTTACTGGGCCGTTGGCATTGGCGAACGCCGCGGCAAAGCGTCCTGCCCGCCGTCCAAAAACGACGAGATCAGACAGGGAATTTCCGCCCAGCCGATTCGCGCCATGCAATCCTGCCGCCACTTCCCCAGCTGCGAAAAGCCCGGGCACAGTGGACATCTGCGAATCGCCATCGACCCGGATTCCGCCCATCATGTAATGAGTCGTGGGACCGACCTCCATCGGCTCTTTCGTAATGTCCAGGTCGGCAAGTTGCTTGAATTGGTGGTACATGCTCGGGAGTTTGCGTTTGATGTACTCCCCTGATTTCGGCATTCGCTCCTTGATCCATGAAATATCGAGGAAAACGCCCCCGTGAGGCGAGCCTCGGCCTGTCTTTACTTCGCGATTGATGCACCGCGCAACATGATCCCGGGTGAGCAGCTCAGGCGGACGGCGCGCATTCTTGTCTCCTTGCGTATACCGCCAGCCCTCTTCTTCAGAGTCCGCAGTCTGCTCTTTGTACAGGTCAGGAATGTCGTCGAACATGAACCGGCGGCCTTCGCTGTTGCGCAAGACGCCGCCTTCGCCGCGGACACCTTCGGTTACGAGAATGCCGCGCACGCTGATCGGCCAGACCATTCCGGTGGGGTGAAACTGAACGAATTCCATGTCTTGGAGTTCGGCTCCGACGCGATACGCCAATGCAAGGCCGTCCCCTGTGTATTCCCAACTGTTGCTGGTCACCTTGAAGGAACGCCCGACTCCGCCGGTGGCAAGCACCACTGCCTTCGCCTCCCACAACTGGAAGCGGCCCTTCTCGCGGTCGTATCCGCAAGCTCCGGCAATTCGATTTCCGTCGAGCAGCAGCCGGAGTACAGTGCACTCCATGTGGACTTCCATCCCAGTGTGGATGCCGTGATCCTGAAGTGTCCGTATCATCTCCAGCCCCGTGCGGTCACCGACGTGGGCCAGCCGGGGGTATCGGTGTCCGCCGAAGTTTCGTTGCAAAATCTTGCCGTCAGTCGTGCGATCGAAAAGCGCGCCCCATGCCTCGAGTTCGCAGACGCATTCCGGTGCTTCTTTAGCGTGGAGTTCGGCCATGCGCCAGTTGTTGAGATACTGACCGCCGCGCATCGTATCGGCGAAATGGACCCGCCAGTTATCGCGATCATCAACATTGGCCAGTGCTGCCGCTATGCCTCCCTCAGCCATCACGGTATGCGCTTTGCCGAGCAGCGATTTGCAGATCACTCCCACCTTCGCCCCGGCGGCTCCAGCTTCGATGGCGGCGCGCAGGCCTGCTCCGCCTGCTCCAATCACCAGTACGTCGTAGGAGAAGCGCTGAAATTCCGGCATCTAGAGAATTCTCCAGTCATGCCAGATGCCCATCGAACAGAGACGGATGTAGATATCGGAAAAGGCAACCCAAAGAAGGCTCGCCCATGCCCACTTCTTATGCCCCGCATTCAGTCGGCTCACGAAGTTGTAGATCTTGTGTCGAAAGGGGTGATCCGAAATCTGGTCGAATGTTCCTCCGATAAGGTGCCGGAATGCATGACACCCGAATACGTATCCGGCAAGAAGCACGGCATTTACGACCAGAACGAGGCTTCCAATCCCGATCCCAAATCCCTCCGGAAAAAAGAATGACCTCAACGCGTCATAGACCAGAAAACCCCAGACAATGTACGAGAGCCTCAGAAAGTAGCGATGAAAATTCTGCATAATGAGCGGAAAGGTTCTTTCCCCCAGATAACTCTTCCGGGGCTCGCTCACCGCGCACGCCGGAGGATCGGCCCAAAACGATTTGTAATACGCGCCGCGGTAGTAGTAGCAGGTCAAACGGAACAGGCCGGGAATCCAGAGAATGAGCAGCGCCGGAGAAAAGGGCAGAAAGTTTGGATACCATCTAGGTTTCGGGCCAAGCAAGGCGTGAGGGGAGTTGCCGAAAACCTCAGGTGAATAAAACGGTGAGATATATGGACCATAGGTGTAATGGCTATTTTGAAACGCCGCCCAGTTGGCATAGACCAGAAACGCACCGAATACTATGAAGACTGCCGTCGGAGAAAGCCACCAGGCGTCGCGCCGCGATGTTTGGCCAAACTTGCCATTCTTCCAGACGATATCGGGAGCTGACATCGACCCTCCGTGGCGGAGAGATTCGCAGACTGTGCCCTTCCCGCCCGATGGCATCGCATTCTATAGCAAGAACTCCGTCGTCAGCCAGTTGCCATTTGAGTCAGGCAGAATCCGGACCGACAGTCATGCGAGCCGCACTACTACCTCTGGTTCAGGCTTGTCTGGAATTCGGACGCGAGAGGCGAGAAACGTTTCGTCTTCAGGCTAATCTCCCGACGGCACGGAGGGGTTAAACTTTGCGCTTTGAATCCTTTCGAACGGCGTGAGGGCCGAGAAATAAGCGAGATGCTCAGCGCTGAATCATCTAGGAACAAAGCTTGATGCAGAGTTGAAGGAGAACATACAACTCGCTGAGAAGCGAAACAGACATCCGTCTGAATTGATTCGGGGGCCGCTGCTTCTCCGAGAAAATTCAGCAGGAAAAACTAGGGTGGACATCCAAGTCCCAAAACCGGTCGAAATAGTTGGGACAAGACTGCTCTACTTTCTAAAAGTAGAAAGTTGCTGAGGCTTGCAAGTCGCGGTTGTCGTTCACTGTGCCGGTAATCTGGCCTGCCGTCGCCGAGCCCAGCGAAGTGTTCGGCGTGCCGAAGTTCGGCGTGTTGAAGACGTTGAACGCATCCACCCTGATCGCCAGCCTCATCTCGTGGTAGAGCACGATCTGCCGCTGTAGGCCTACGTCCCAGTTCTTCGTGCTGGGGCCGTAAAGCACCGAACGTGCCACATTGCCGTACGTGTTCGCAGTCGGAATCTGGAAGGCGCATACCGTTCCGTCGGGAAGAGTCGTAGCGCCCACCGGGCACAGCGTTGCGTTAAAGAAGCGCTGCGGCGTGCCGTGGTCGATCTTGCCGAGGCTTCCGATACGATGCGGCCAACTTGGTGCTCCATTATTGACACCGCTTGCCAGTGAGACGGAAAACGGAGCGCCGGAGGCATAGGTTGTGATGGCGTCGAACTCAAACCCGCCGAGGATATGCGACATCACGCCATTCTGAAAATATGGGCGCCCTCCGCCAAATGGCAGAAGGTAGTTCACTGCGCTCACGAAGCGGTGCTTCTGATCGAAACCCGATGTTCCATAGCCTGCGCGAATGTTGGTAATCGTCTGCGGATTGCCCGCCGCGCCGCCTCCCGACGCCGCCGATCCGCCATAGTCCAGCGACTTGCTGTACGTGTAGCTGACGAGCGCCGTAAGCCCGTGCGTCTGCCGCGTGACATACTTCGTCTGTAACCCGTTGTAGTTCGACGCATTGACCGGTTCCTGCCGAACCCAAGTCGAGATGTTATTGAGCGGCTGAATCAATCGTCGCGATGTCGTGCTGCCCGAGCCCGGCTGCACCTCGTTCGGGTTGAAGCTCAGCGTCAGATGGACAGTGTGGCTGCCCGCATAACCGACGGAGACCAGCCCGCCGAACGCCTGCCGCTCCACGTTGATCGTGTAAGTCTGCATGCTTGGCGTTTGGTTCTTGAGAGAGTGACTGACAATAGCCGGCGCCGCCGCGTTCAGCGCCGCCGTGTTCGTCAGCGTAGCAATGGGGAGGGTCACCGCGCCGGCAGGGAACGGATTGCTAAGCACCGGCTGGCACGTCGTCGAAAGATTCGTCGCCGAACACTGGTTTGCAGGAGCAAACGACCCCGGCAGCGGATATGTCGCCGGGCTCGAGAATGTCTGTGAGACCGTGAACGGCGGATTTTGCCCAAGCTCGTTCGACGCCGATGCCGGTGCTACAAAGTACGTAATACCAAACCCGCCACGGACGACGGTCGCTCCGCGGCCGTCTGCGTTAAATGCGAAGCCAAAGCGCGGCCCGATGTTGCGGTACTGCGTCTGCACACCGGCCGTGCGACTGACCTCGTTGAGGCCTGCGAAGATGAAGACGTTATTCGTATAGTCGAAGTTGGCGAGTTTGTTGTCCTTCTCCACCTCAGGACGAAATACGTCGTAGCGAAGCCCGAGATTGAGGGTAAGACGTGGCATCACCTTCCAGTCATCCTGCACGAAGCCCGCGTACTGAGATGTCGTGATGTAGTTCGGCTTGATAAGAAAGTTGCGGCTGCCCGCATTGGGGAAGCCCAACAGAATCGCCGCCAACCCCGAGCCACCCTGTGACGATGTGCCGCTGTTAGTAAAGTTCGTACTGAATGTCAGGCCACCCCGCGTCGTCGTGTTGGTAAACGGCGAGGCCAGCGTCCGCACGTAACGCATGCCCAGCTTGAGCGTGTTCTTGCCTTTCGTGATGGTCACATTATCTTCAATCTGGATGCTGGTCTGCCGCGGATTCGCTGGCAAAAACGCAGTGCCCCCCTGCAAGCAGGTGAACTCCACACCGCAGGATGCACCGATGGTGAAGTTCGGGAGGCCAGTCGTGTACGGACTGATATTCAGTCCCTGAATGCCCAGCGAAGTTGAAGCGTTGTGTCCGTAGTCCGACTGGAAGGTGAACGGGTTCGTCCGCGAGTAGCCCGCTCGGAACTCATTGAAGAATTCCGGCGTGAAGATGTGGGTCTCATTCAGTGCTAGGCCCTGCGGCTTCAGCTCTGTGTTCTGAATACCAGCAACATACGGCCCAAGATCGAACTTCGACGCAGCAAAACTCGGTGTAGGAAGACAGCAAGTGCCCTGGCCGCCGGTCAACGGGTTCGGCGAGGTCTGTATGAAGCTTTCATAGCTATAACGGCCGAACATCGAATCCTTTGCGCTCATCCTGTAGTCGATACGTGCGTTGCCGCCGTTGTCGTCGATAATCTGATTCGCGACCGAGGTGAAGTTGTTGAAGCTCCCTGCAGTCTGCGGCAACGGATAGATGCTCGCTACGTTGAGCCCCACTTGGCTCAGTCTGCTCGGACAGATGACATTTGGATGCAGGCCATCGCAACCCTTGAACTGGGTACGAGTAAATGTGCTACCCGTCTGTACCGTGGTCAGAGGATCGTAGATCGAAATTAGTGCGCCTGAGGCGTTGCGAAAGTCGCTGAAATCGCCGATGCGCTGGGCGGCCGTGGGCACGCTGTTCAGGTTGGTGATGCCTTTCAGAGAGCGTTGCCCATAATAATCAGCGAAGAAGAAGACCTTGTCCTTGAAAATGGGACCGGATACGGCGGCTCCGAACTGGCCGCGGCGATATGCGGGCTTGGCCGTCTGGCCCACACGTGAGAAGTAGTTTCGGGCATCAGCAGCGCTGTTGCGAAGATAGACAAAGACCTCTCCGTGGAATGCATTTGAACCGGAGCGCGTCGACGTCGTCAGCACGCCAGCGCCTCCGCCGTACTCCGCCGAGTAAGCTCCGGTGAGCACCTTGAACTCCGCGATCGACTGCACCGAAGGCTGCACCATCACCGTGTTGAACGTGTACTCGTTGTCGAAGATACCATCGACGAGATACGCATTCGCGTTGGCCTGGCTGCCGAGCGCGTTGAAATTCGACGCAGCGCGCGGATTGAACGACGACGAGCCGCTGAGGTTCTCGCCCGCTTGACCGGACGTCACGCCGGGGACCAGATACGTGAGCTGAACAAAGTTGCGGCCGTTCAGTGGCAGGTTCTGTACCTGCGTCTTTCCGACGACATCGCCAAGCTCGGAGGACTCAAGGTGAATCAGGGGTGCTGCGGACTCGACGTTGACCGTCTCGCTGACGCCGCCAGGCTGCAGATCGACATCGACGCGAGCCTTCTGGTCGATGTCGACCACGATCCCTTTCGAGACAGCGGTCTTGAAGCCCTGCGCTGTCACGGAAAGGTCATAGCTTCCCGGCAACAAGAAGGGGATGTTATAGCCTCCCTGCGCGTCGGTCGTGTCGGTCTTCGATATGCCTTTGCCCGTATCGGTGATCGTGACCTTAGCACCGGCCACGACAGCACCCGTCGAGTCATGGACGGTGCCGAGGATGCTGCCAGTAGTCATCTGCGCGAAGGCCGCGCTGTGGAGTACAAAAATCGTTATATAGAAGAATTGAAACAGGCCTTGCAGGAACCTTGCGTTCATTGCCAGCCTCCAGACTGTCAACCTGCGGTTCACACTTGGACCATCGCTGTGTCCGTAGCGGAGGTGACTGAAATACACAGCGCGAGTGCACAGCTTTATAGACAGGACCCAGACAAGTTGTCAAAAACAAAATCAGATCGTCAGAGCCGAAATCGTGACGATGCCGATACAAACTCTCGAAAAGCGGTTCTCTTTGACAATTGGCCTCGGCTCGCCTATAAGGACAGACCGTCAGCGATTCATGGATATTGCCCCTAAATCCAATCGTTCAGGTGCATTGACGTGGGAGCCCGCATGTTGATCAACCGCCGAGGATTTCTAACGACGGCCGTCGCCGCCAGCACCTGCATCTTCGCCGAGCCCTATCAAATGCTGGCCGACCCTCTGCGCCGCAAGGTCAAGATCACCGACATCAAGGTCATGATCGTCCGCGGCACGTGGGACTGGAACCTCATCAAGGTCGAGACCGACTCGGGTCTTTATGGCATCGGCGAAGCCTACTGGGGTCCTGGCGTCCGCGACCTGATCGAGACGCAGTTTAGGGCGCTGCTCGTCGGAGAAGATCCGCTCAACGTCGACCGCCTATACAAGAAGATGCTGCTGCGCAGCGGAGGCTACGGCGCCATCGGCGGCGTCACCATTTCGGCCGCCAGCGGCGTCGAGATCGCCCTCTGGGACCTCGCCGGCCGTATTCTTCAGACGCCAGTGTGTAATCTGCTTGGCGGACGCTTCCGCGATCGCGTCCGTTTCTATCGCACGTTGCCCGTACCTGACGGCGACCCCTCCGATCCCGCCGCATGGAAGAGACAGGCCCAGGAGGCCGTCGGCCGCAATCCCTACGGTTTCACCGCCTTCAAGTTCCAGGGCGACAGCGTGCCTCCCACCGCGGACCGCGAGTTCAAGGAGCCCGGCCACGATCCCTACACTCTCGAACTCACCAACAAGGACATCCGCCGCATCGTCTCCATTATGGAGACGGCGCGCTCCGTCATTGGCCCCGACGTCGACATGGCTATCGAGTGCCACTGGAAGTATGCGATGGGCGACGCCGTCAAGCTGCTGAACGCGCTCGAGCACCTGAACCCCATGTGGCTCGAAGACCCGCTGCCCGCCGAGAACACCGACGCGATGGCGAAGCTCTCGCGCATGACCCGAACGCCCATCTGCACAGGAGAGAACCTCTACGGGCTGCATGGCTTCCGCACGCTCATCGAGAGTCAGGCCTGCGCGGGTGTGCACATCGACATACCGAAATCCGGCGGCCTGATGGAGTCCAAGCGCATCTCCGACTTCGCCGACCTCTATGACATCTGGACCGCCGCGCACAATCCAGCGAGCCCCGTCGGCACCATCGCCTCGGCTCATGCAGCCTCCGCGATGCGAAACTTCCGCATCCATGAGCTCGCCAAGTGGATCGACTGGTGGCCCACGCTGGTCACACATGAAGGTCCGTTCTGGAAGGACGGATACTTCGTCATCGAAGACAAGCCCGGTCTCGGAATCGAGATCAACCCCGACGTCGCCAAGGCCCACCTTGCCCCCGGCGAAACCTGGTGGGGCTAGCAAAACCGCAGTTTTCCGTACGAATGTACGAAAGGGAAAGAGGAGACGAGATGGCATTTTATAACCGCTTCCCCAGCCGTCGCGAGATGATGAAGTCCACCATGGCGCTCTTCGCAGCCGGACTGCTCGGCAAGGGAGTGCCTAGCGCTGAAGCGCAGAGCTCGATCCAGAACGTGAACAAGCACTCCAGCCCATCGACGCTCAAGATCACCGACCTGCGTTACACCGTGGTGAAGAAGCCCGGCCCAAGCCCCTGTCCACTCATTCGGATCGACACCAACCAGGGCATCTATGGACTCGGCGAGGTGCGTGACGTCGCGAACTATCAGTACGCGATGGTGCTCAAGAACCGCATCATGGGCGAGAACCCGCTCAACGTCGACTATCTCTTTGAGAAGATCGCGCAGTTCGGCGCAGTAGCTCGCCAGGCTGGCGGCGTCTCCGCCATCGAGATGGCGCTGTGGGACATCGCCGGCAAGGTCTACAGTGCGCCCGTTTACCAGATGCTCGGCGGCAAGTGGCGCGACAAGATTCGCGTCTACGCCGATACACCCGAGGCCGACACGCCGCAGGCCTTCGCGGCCAAGGCCAAAGCCCGTAAAGAAATGGGAATGACCTGGATCAAAGTGGACATCGGGAGTGATGTGCTTAAAGGCCGACCCGGCACGATCGTTGAACCCGCCGACCAGCGCAGCGTCGAGTACGACAAGCGCCTGCCCCACATGTTCACCGGCAACGAACTGACAGACAAGGGCATCGACGTCTACTGCGAGTACATGTCGGCCATCCGCGAAGCGATCGGCTACGACATGCCGCTCTCGACCGACCACCTGGGTCACCTCGGCGTGAACTCCATCATCCGCATCGGCCGGGCCTATGAGAAGTTCAACCTCGAGTGGATGGAGGACGTCATCCCGTGGTGGTACACCGACCTGCTGAAGCAGATCACGGACTCCACGACAACGCCCACCCTCACCGGAGAGGACATCTACGAGCTCACCGATTTCGAGAAACTATGCACCACACATGCCGTCGACAAGATTCATCCCGACCTAGCAACTTCAGGCGGAATTCTGCGCACGCACAAGATCGGTGACATGGCCTACAGGTACGGTGTGCCGATGGCGATGCACTTCGCCGGAACGCCGGTCTCCTGCATGGCCAACGTGCACTGTGCGGCGGCGACGAGGAATTTTCTTGCACTAGAGAATCACTCGCTCGACGTGCCGTGGTGGCAGGATCTGGTCAACGAGATCGGCAAGCCAATCATCAAGAACGGTTATATCGCTGTGCCGGATACGCCGGGGCTCGGGGTGACGCTAAACGACGAGGTCGTGAAACAGCACCTGGCTCCGGGCGTCGGCTACTTCGAACCAACGCCGATGTGGGACGAGAAACAATCCTTCGACGATCAGCTCTGGAGCTGATGCATTTTCGACGACAGCGCAGTTCAAACACCAGAGGATTCCTTTGAGATGAGTTCTTGTTGCCGCAATGTCATTGGTCGTCATCGCCGCCCCTCCCGCAGCTCGCGCGCAGATCAAGGCCACGAAAGAGCAGATGATGTTCTATACATCTGGCTGGAAGGGTGAGCGCTTCCCTGACGGTCGGCCGAAGCTGCCCGACGGTCTGCTCGAACGCGCAAAGAATGTCACCATCGAGGACGTCTGGGGCTACCTGCGCTAGAAAGGCTACAGCTGCCAGTACGATGGCAACTGGCAGGCCCTGCATATGGAGAAGCCCATGACCGGCCGCGCGCATCTGTGCGACCTCCTCCGTACATTGATTGAAGAGCACGAATAGAACCATGCCACCACGAAAGAAACTGCCACCGAGGAAACCACTCGCCGAGGCCTACGCGCCCGCTGCCCTGCATGTTGGAGCGCGAGTCAACCTGCTTGGCTCGGACTCGCAGTGGGAAATCACCGCGTCAGCCACGACGGCCGCCAGGTCGACCTCTGCCTGCGCGGAACCAACCTCGAACGCTTCCGCGTGCCGGTCAACGAGCTGTTGGCTGCAGCGTAGCTTCGTTGCAAAAGACATTTCCTTAATGCGCTAGCAAACTGTTGGCGACGCGGTGCTAGGCTTATGTCCCATGAGTCTAGAGCGTTTCTGCACCCTATGCAGTCTGGGGCATTGCGGACACGGAGTTTTCTGCACACGCTGCGGCAAGCGAGCTAACCGCCCAAGGTTGCCGATAGCCGTCGTTTGAGCGACTACGACAGTTGGTGGGTCGGCATGTAACTTAGGTATTGCCGACAAACCACCCCACGACGTTTTAGGCAGCTGAGTAGGCTCTGAAAGAAGGGAGCATCACTGTGTAAAGGGTGGGTTGGCGCGACTGCGGCGATAGATGGAGTGATGATGATGAGCGCGGACGACATAGTGACCGATCATCCAGCCCGCGGCCGAACCGAGGAGGACGTCTGTGGGGAAATGTTTCTCGGCGAGGACACGCGTGAGCGCAGTAGCGGTTGCTCCCGAATAGATCCCGACCTGCTTCCAGGGCGAGGGATATTCTGCCGCGATTACTGCGGCTGCTGACCACGCCTTCATGGAATGACCGGAGATGAAGGAAGAATCGATACCAGCCGATGTCTGGTAGAACTTACCCGCGTAGTCAGGTGGAGTGGGTCGCTCGCGGAAAGTAGCGAGTTTGATGACAGTTTCGAAAATCTCAGCATCGATCTGAGCTTGACCGGCGAGGAGACCTGTTTCGCGCAGGTGGTCGTTGTCTTTCAAGAGGCCGACACCGTACATGGTTGCTGAACCACCGATGTAGCTGTACACAAGAACGTTGGAGACGGTGTTATTGGAGTTGTTGAAGCCAGGATCCTGACTCACGATGTCCTTGGCAACGTGCGTGTCTTGAGACAACGCGACACCGGTAGCGGCTGCGAGCGGGAGCATCCACTTGAGATCACCGCTGCGGATGTAGATAGGCGAGGTGAACATGCGATAGGTATCACCAACGATATTCAGCGGCGTCTTCACGAGCGTGACCTGCGGATGCGGAACATCTTCAAGGGGAATCTTGCCTTGGCCATGTGGCTTCGCTGTGATGAGCGATGAAGGTGCGTTGGGCAGGTTGGCCTGTGTGGCCGGATTGGTCTGCGGATGCGGTGTCTCTTGTTTTGGAGACGCGCTCTGATCCGTTTTGCTGGGTTGATCTGGCGGCACTGATGGATGGTCTTGTGCGAGAGCAAACGATGGGATCAGGCCGAGAGCGAAGAGTACAAGCCGAGCGAACAAGTTCATAAGTTGTGTGATGCTATCAACGGACGCATGACCGGCAACATGAAGTTTCGTGGAATCGATCTGCTGTGGATACAGACGCTTCCCGAATGACAATTCAAAATCAGCGCGGCTAGCAGGAGGAGTTGGGGCGGACAGGAGCACCTTGTTCTTGGGTGGGGAGAGTTTGCGGGTTGGGGATCGGGTAGGGCGTG
>Ga0070671_100001500_pt1 | contig 17462 bp, 17 predicted proteins | sample KBSS73metaG_FD_65341 | JGI IMG/M metagenome (GOLD analysis project Ga0070671, IMG submission 65341) | Switchgrass rhizosphere microbial communities from Kellogg Biological Station, Michigan, USA - KBS S7-3 metaG | ecosystem: Host-associated > Plants > Roots > Rhizosphere > Soil ...
GCGAGCAACCAGGCAATCGCTATCTGCGCAACGCTTGCATCGTGTGAAGTTGCCATTGTCCGCAAGCGCTCGACCAGCCTGAAGCCGTGCTCCTTGTCGAAAGGCAGTAGGTCGAAGCCCGAGAAGCGGTTGTCCGGATTCGACAGGGTCTCACGGGTGTATTTGCCGGTCAGAAAGCCCGAGGACAGCGGGCTCCAGACCGTCAGACCAAGGCCATACCGCCGCATCATCGGAATGACATCGCGCTCGACATCGCGGCCGAGCAGTGAGTAGTGCATCTGGCCGTGTGTGAATGGCGCCAGCGAATTCGCTTTCTGGATTTCCATTGCGGCCGCCACGCGCCAGGCTGACCAGTTGGAAAAGCCGAGGTAGCGGACCTTGCCGGCTGTGACTACCGAGTCGAGTGCCTGGAGGGTCTCTTCGAGTGGGGTGTATGGATCCTCCCGGTGGGCGATGTAGACATCCAGATAGTCAGTGCCCAGGCGCTTCAGGCTCTGATCGATGGACCAAAGGATATGCCGGCGGGACAACCCTGCCTGAGTCAGCGGCTTACCGGTTCGAAAGCCCACCTTCGAGGAAATGATGACCTCGTGCCGCCGTGGCTTGAGGGCGGCACCCAGCAGCGTCTCGGACTCTCCTCCTGCGTAGCCGTCGGCCGTATCGAAGAAGTTCACGCCAGCCTCGAGCGACTGCCCGACGAGTTCGTCAGCCAACTTGCCACCGACCTTGAAGACGGCGGCGATGTCCTGGTTGCCGGCCGTAAAGGTCATCGCTCCGAATGCCAGACGGGAGACGACGAGGCCGGTGTTGCCCAGGGTGGCGTATTGCATGTCGAAGGCTTCCTTGTGCGCCGAGCGCGGCGGCGGGTCGGATCGAAGCATACATGTTCGATTCCTCGCCGTGGCCCGCCACCCGCGCCCAAGCGCAGCCGAAACTGCGTGCCTTCACCGCCGCTGCTGCATCTCCGCGAAACCTGCAGCCGCCTTCTGTACATCGGCCGGGAAGTCCTCCATCTCCTGCACTTGGCGGATTTCGATGACCTCGTTATCGCCTCCGGGACACTTCTTGGCCCACTCGATCGCCTCGGCCCTGGAATTGACGCGGATCATCCAGTAGCCGCCGAGCACTTCCTTGGCCTCGGCGAAGGGACCATCGGTGACCAGCGGCTTGCCCTTCGAGAATGACACGCGAGCGCCCATGGAGGGCGGGTGCAGACCGTCGAGGGCAATCAGCACGCCGGCTTTCTGCAGCGCCTCGTTGTACTTCATCATCGCCTCCACGGCCTTGGCATCGGGGACCGTTCCGGGTGCGGCGCTTTCGTAGCCCTTGGGGATCATCAGCATCATGAATCGCATGGCAGACAGCTCCTGTAGTCGGTGATGGACCGCGCGCCGTGCGCAGCCTCTGATCCCGAGGACGACTGAAGGATGGCGGGGGCGACAATTTACAGCCACCGCGAAGTGCATTAATTCGTGCGGCCGAGCTACCGCCGACCCTGACCGGCCAGCTGCTCCAGTGCTCTTATCTGCAGGACGGTGGAGTCGGATGCCGGCAGCAGCTTGTTGGCCTGGCCGACGAAGGCGGGGACATCGCTCGCGAGGAGCGGCCGGCTGATGAGATAGCCCTGCGCGTAGTCACAGCCGAGACGGCGCAGTAGATTCCAGGCATCGGGCTCTTCCACACCTTCGGCAACCACTCGCAGCCCCATGCTGTGCGCGAGCTCGATCGTTGAAGTGATGATGGTCGTGGCATCCGCCCCGGCACGACCCGCATCCATGACAAATGAACGGTCGATTTTGAGCTCGTCCACTGGCAGCAGACTCAACTGCGATAACGATGAATGGCCGGTGCCAAAGTCATCGATTGCGAAGCGCACACCAGGCATGCGCAACAGTTGCATATTGCGGGCGGCGAGCTGCGGATCACGCATCACAGCGCTTTCGGTGATCTCGAGCAGCAGGGCGGTTGAGTCCACCCGGTGGCCCCGCAGCAGCTGCAGAATCTCAGCACCCAGGTCCGGATCCAGGATATCGGCCGCCGACAGGTTGATGGCCAATTCGACCTCCAGCCCGGCACGGCGCCATTCGCCCAGTTGGCGTATGGCCTCGCCGAGTACCCAACTCGTCAGCCTGCGTATTGCACCTGTACGCTCTGCCAATGGCACGAACTCGACGGGGCTCACGATGCCCAGCTGCGGGTGTGTCCAGCGCACCAGCGCCTCCAGGCTCCTGACAGAGCGTGACTCCATCTCAACCTTCGGCTGATACACCAGCGTCAACGCGTTCTGATCGATTGCACCGCGCAGGTCGGTAGCCAACTTGAGTCTGCGCCGGTGCTTTTCGTCGCCGCCGGTGCGGTACAGCGCACAGCGCGTCCACGCCTCGTCGGCGTCCTCAATAGCAATCTGAACCCGGCGCAACAGCTCGTCCGCCGTACTCCCATGCTCCGGATAGAGGCAAATTCCAGCCGCGACGTGCAGCTGCAGGCTCATCTCCTCGAGATGAAACCCGCGCCGAATCACTCCCGCCATCTGATCGGCATACAGAGGGGCACGCTGCGAGGTGCAATTGCGCGCAACGAGCAGGAACTGAGTCTCCCCGAGCCGGGCGACGATGTCATCCGGAGCTACGTTGGCGCGCAGGCGACGCGCTGCTTCGCGCAACACATCGTCTCCCACGTGATGACCCAGGGAGGCGTTGATTTCACTGACGTTGCGCATGTCGATCAAAATGAGGGCAACGGGCGCCGCGCTGTCCGCTGCCGCAACAATCTCTTCCAGCTTCTTCTCGACCAACGCGCGGTTCGGCAAACCGGTGAATGGGTCGTGATGGGCCTGATAGGTGATGTCCGCTTCACGCTCGGCGATGTTCTTCTGCATGGTGTTGAATGTAGCCGCCAGGCTGCGGAACTCAGCGCCACCGGAACCCTCGACCGCCGTGTCGTAGCGCCCTTCCTGAATGCGCTCCGCCGCGCGAACCAACTCGCCAATGGGGCGGGTGGCACTGCGTCCCAGCAATGTGCCGATGACCGCTGCAAGCGCCAACGCAATGCCGTCAATCAACAGCAATGCGTCCCGAACGTCGCGGTAAGGAGCGAGCACCTCATGCATGGGCTTCTGAACGATGACGTCAACAAATTCGCCCCGGCCCTCGATCCGCTGGGCAAATGTCAAATAGTCCGTCGCACCGATGCTAGCGACATGCGGATCCTGATCCGTCTGCGACAAGGGTGTGCGTTGTGTAGCGGTTGATTTGCGCAGCTGCTCCGGCAGCGTCGATGCGATCCGGGCGGGTCCATCATGTCTGTAGGCCACCAGGGTAACGTCGGCACCCACGAGCTCGCGCATCTTCTGTGCAAGTGCGTCATCGACAACAAATCCCATCGCAACCCACGCGATGGTCTCCGGTGTGCGCACGGGCGCAAGGAAGAACTGGTAAGCGCGGTCCGCAAGAACCATGAAGACGGGCAGGTCACGCTGCCCATGGTATTCACTGAGCAGACTGCCCAGGGAGATGTCCTGGCCGGCCCCTCCGGGCGCCGTGGAAGCGAGCACTTTCCCGTGGGTATCGGTCAGCAGGACCATATCGGCGCCGATGCGCCGGGCATTGTTCGTAGCAGCAGAGATGATGGTGGGAATGTCGCCGCTCGCCACGGCCTCACGGAACCCGAAATCCGCCGCGAGGACCCCGACACCGTTGGCCAGCTGCCCGGCCCGGAAGCGTATTAACTGCTGTGCAAAGGAGCCGCCCGAGCGCAGTTCCTGCGCGGCCCGCCCCTCTACGGTGTGTGCAGTGCTCGCCAACACTGCGGCCAGTGTCACAGTCTGCGTGACGACTACGAGCCCGATGATCAATACGAGAAGTCGTTTACGGAAGCTGCCCATGAAACAGACTCGAATGATTCCTACATCGTAGGCATCCTAGGGTGCCAGCCGCGAGGGGCCCTGTGCAGGATTGAGACCTTCCGCACGTCTATTGCAACGCATGTTCCAGTCACGCTACATCGTCAGCGCCGTGCTGCTGTTCGGTGGCCTTCTGCAGGCCACGGGCGCATTTGCAGCAACCCTGACTGTCGCAGTGCAAACATCCGATGGGCGGCCATTGACGGGCGCCGTCGTCACGGTCCGTGTGCTGAGCGGCGCCAACCACCCGGCCGCTCCCGTCAATGCAGTGATGGACCAGGTCAATCGTGCGTTCGTGCCGGATGTGCTGGTGATCCCAGCCGGATCCACAGTCGAGTTTCCCAACAGCGACTCGGTGAACCACCAGATCTACTCGTTCTCCCCAGCCAGAAAGTTCCAGCTGCCGCTGTATCGCGGCAAGCGCTACCCGCCGGTCCGCTTCGATCAGGTTGGGTTCGTGACGCTGGGCTGCAACATACACGACTCGATGCTTGCCTACGTCCTCGTGACCGACGCTCCCTACTTCGGACGGACAGACCCCACGGGAGCGTGGTCGGTTGAAGTACCTAGCGGCAGCTATCGCGTCACTGTTTGGCACCCGCGAATGCGTGAAAGTACCGAGCTCGAGCGGGAAGTGACGATCGGCGACGCAGAGCGCACCGCCGTCACCGTGCGCCTTACCAAGCCACTTCAGCCAGCACCGCTCGAAGGTCCGCACTCCTGGGATGCGTACTGATGCGCTGCGCATTCCGCAAGGCCCTGGCGGCCGCTGTGTTGGCTTTCACGGCGACGGCTTCCCATGCGGCCGATTGGATTCAACCTCCCGCGTGGGAAGCCGACGTGGATACGCGCCTCGTGAGCTCTGACGGCCAACGATCATTTGTCAACGGTGGACTGGGGACTCTGCGCTTCGATGCTACCGAGTCGGGGTTGCGCCTGGGACGGGCGCGTTTTGCCTTGTCGCAAGCGCTCGGTGAAATCTGGTCGTTGCGGCTCGATGCTTCGGCGTGGGGCGATCATGACCGCAACCCGGTTGATTTGACGGAGGCCTACCTGCAATTTCGGCCCTATCCGTTCGCGGGGTATCGGTTCAGGCTGAAGGCCGGTGCGTTTTATGCGCCGATCTCGTTGGAGAATCGCGCGGCTGGCTGGGAGTCGCCCTACACACTGTCATATTCGGCAATCAACACGTGGTTGGGCGAGGAGTTGCGCACGATCGGCGTGGAAGGGCAGGCCGACTGGCTGGGCACGCACACCGGCCATGGGTTTGATCTCGAGCTCACCGGAGGAGTCTTCGGTTGGAACGACCCGGCGGGCGTGGTTATCGCCAACCGTGGCTTCAACTTCAGCGACCGTCAGACCACTTTGTTCGGGCGCGTCGGCGCGTCCAACTCCGGGCCGTTGCAGCCACTGGAGCTGTTTCATGAGATCGATAGCGGGCCGGGATACTACGCGGGGGTCGAGGGCAGGTATTTCGACAGGATCGTGATACGTGCCTTGCATTACGACAACCGGGCGGATCCCGAGGCGTTTGATCGCGGGATCCATATGTCCGCCTGGGAGACCCACTTCAACTCCGTCGGCCTGCGGGTTGAGGGCGCCAACGGCTGGACGGCGATTGTGCAATGGCTGGCCGGACAGAGCTATGTCGAGCCGGATGACGAAGATATGCGCTGGCCTTTCAGGGCCCGCTTCGCGCTGCTATCGCGGCAGATAGGCAATCATAGGTTGAGCATCCGGTACGACTCGTTCGCGGTGGATGGCGAGTCGGACGACGGCGACGGCGCCCAACATGGCCACGCATGGACGGCCGCCTATGTCTTCGAGCCGAACACGCACCGGCCGGATGTGAAATGCAAAGTCACTCTCGAGTGGCTGCGCGTCACCAGCGACTCACCCTATCGGGTCATCGAGCTGGGCACCCCGGCTGTCGCAACGGAAACTCAGGTCCAGCTGGCCGTCCGCTTTGCGCTGGGCCCGCTTGCCCGGTAGACTTCGCGCCCCTCATAACGCGATTCGGAGTCTTAATTCATGGGTAAGGGAGACAGCAGAAGCCGCCGCGGCAAGATCTACCAGGGCTCGTTCGGTAAGTCCCGGCCGAAAGATCCGGCGAAGAAGAAAAAGCGCGCCGCCGCCAAGAAGTAGCCGTGACGGGCCAGCCCGTCCGGGCCGCCCGCAATGTCCCGAACCCACGGCCATCGATAGGCCAAGCGCGGATGGCGCAACGGGCCCAGCGCGCAACGGGCCGCCCGCGATGGGCCAGCCCGTGATGGGCCAAGCCCGTGATGGGCCAGGCCTTCCCTCCCTAGGAAGGCTCCTGATTGGTCAGTACTTTCTTTGCTTCCATCACGTCCCGCACGATTTGCAGGGCGCTGCGTTCATTGGGCGGCAGGTCGGCTTTGCTCTCGCCGCGCGGGCTCGTTCTGTCACCCCAGCGCACCACGTGCGCGCAGTAGCTGAGTCCTCCGCCGAAGCCGGGCATCAGTAACAGGGCGCCAGGTTGGATGCGTCCTTCCTCGAGAGCCTCGCAAAGGGCGACCGGGACGGTTGCCGCGGACATGTTGCCATAACGCTGGATGTTGATATACACGCGCTCTAGGGGAACGCGTGTACGTTTCGCCACGGCTTCGATGATTCGCAGGTTGGCCTGGTGAGGCACGACGAGGTTCACGTCATCGGCCTTCAGACCTAACTTTCCAAGCGCACTTTCGCTGGCTGCCCCCATTCCGTGCACTGCTCGTTTGAAGATTTCCTGTCCTTCGAACTGCCAGCGCACTGCTCCGTAGAGGATTCCGCGGTTGGCATAGCGGCCACCCATACCGTGCACGCGCAGAGTTTCCCGGGCATCTGCGTAACAACCCAGTTGCTCCGCAAGCAGCCCTTCTTCCCGGGTCGTCGCTTCCAACACGACGGCCGCCGCACCGTCACCGAACAACACCGCAACGTCGCGGTCAGTCCAGTCCATGAAAGGTGAAATGAGCTCGGCGCCTATCACCAGCGCATTGCGGACCACACCGGTTCGAATCAATGCCGTGGCTGAGGAAAGGCCATACAGAAAACTCGTGCATGCCGTGTTGATGTCCATCGCTGCAGCTGCCGCGGCACCGATTCGCACCTGAACGCCGGAAGCCATGTTCGGGACCTGATCTTCGTGACTGCACGTGCCGAATACGATCAGATCGATCGCACTACCCTCGAGTCCCGCCGCCGCTAACGCTCGAGCAGAGGCGACATAGGCCATATCGGCGAGCGTCGTGTGTGAAACCCGACGCTCGTGAATACCCGTCCGGCTGACGATCCAGTCGTCGCTCGTGTCAATGAGGGTGGTCAAGTCCTGATTGGACAGTACGGCGGGCGGCAGGCACTTGCCCCACCCAGTGATAGCTGCGTTGATCACGCTACTTCCCCAGGAGCCATCGCGAGGCACTCAGCATATCAGGGGCCCCACCTGGGGCCGTAGCCTGAAGCTTGCCGGGACCTGCGTAAATGCTCGGATGGAACGCGGCTTGCGACCAAGCGTTCTGTTCCCCCGGTGCCGGAAATGCGCCAGGGGCTGCCTACCATCAGATAGACAGCCAGATACAGCTATACAGTGAGGTGATTTCTATGAAACGCAGTCTTCTTTTGTTGTGCTTGAGCGCGCTCGCGATCGTGGCCTGCTCGAAGCAGCAATCGACGTCGCCCAGTGCTCCCTCGGACACTTCGACCACAGCGCCGGCCGCCCCGGATTCGAGCTCGAACTCGATGCAGAGCGCACCGCCGCCCGCTGACCAGACGAGCCCGTCCACGACTCCACCGCCGGATTCATCCGGAACCGCGACGCCTCCTCCGGCTGACTCCAGCACACCTCCGAAGTAATGATTTCGTAGGAAATCTGCGCTCAGGAATCAGCGGTTTTCCTGTACCGTGAGCCGGCCCCCTCCCGGGGGGCCGGTGAGGCCTTTATTTGGGCTGCCGGTCAGGATCATTTTTGAAGTTCCAGCAGGAGTGAGATCTCATGACCAAGTACGCGCTACCGGATCTTCCATACGATTACGGTGCTCTCGAGCCGCATATTTCAGCGAAAATCATGCAGCTGCATCACGACAAGCACCACAAGACGTATGTAGACGGAGCGAACCAGACCCTCGAGACGCTCGCGGAAGCGCGTGACAAGGGCGACTTCGCCCGGATTGCGGCGCTCGAGCACCAGCTCGCATTCCACGTCTCGGGCCATGTGTTGCACAGTATTTTCTGGAAGAACATGTCTCCCAATGGCGGCGGCGAGCCCTCTGGTGCGCTCGCCAGCGCCATTGACCGTGATTTTGGCGGCTTCGCCAAATTCAAACAGCAGCTCACGAAGGCCGCAGCCACTTGCATGGGCTCTGGCTGGGGCGCGCTCATGTTCGACACGCTCTCCGGACGGCTGATCACCACGCAGATTCACGATCACGAGTCACAGACGGTCCAAGGTGGACTGCCTCTGTTGGTATTGGACGCGTGGGAGCATGCCTGGTATCTGCAATACCTGAATGAGAAGGCGAAGTTCTTCGATGCCATCTGGAACGTCCTCAACTGGAAGGACGTCGCCGAGCGCTACGAGCGCGTGCGCGGAGTAACCCTGATCCCGGAGCAGAAGGCCGTAGGCTAACCATCGCCAGTGAGGAAGAAGAATGCGCGGCGCTTTGTAAGCAAACGAAGCGCCGCGCGCGCGTATCCGCCTATTTCTGATTACGCCCTGATCGGCGACTGCCACACGGCAGCGTTGGTCTCCCGGGCCGGCTCTATCGACTGGTGCTGTTTACCCCGCTTCGACTCTGACAGTTGCTTCGGGCGCCTGCTCGACTGGCAACAGGGCGGGCATTTCATAGTCACTCCGCACCGCAAGGCGGACGTCAGCCGCCAATACATGAAGGACAGCCTCGTCCTTGTCACAACCTATAGATCCGGCCGCAACAGGGCTCGCGTAATCGACTTTTTCGCGATGCGTGCAGGCGGACGGCGACGCCCGCGGCGCGAGCTCGTGCGGATAATAGAAGGCATCAGCGGCAGCATGCGGTTTGAGGTTTCGGTGGTGCCGCGCCTCGACTACGGCGAGGTCAAACCGTGGATATTCAATGGCGGATCCAACGCACACTTCGCTTGCGGCAGTAACACAGGGATTCGGATTTTTGGGGACGTGCCGCTCCAGGTTGTCGCTGAACACGACCTGTGCGCGCAGATCGACGTCCGGGCCAGACAGAAGTTACATATCGGGCTGGAGTTTGTTCTCCCGGAGGCGGCGCGCGCCGGAGCGCGGCGCAAAGAGGCTGCGCACGAGCTGGCGGCCCACTTCGAAGAGACCCTCGAGTGGTGGCGGACCTGGTCCGGCAAGATCGTTTACGAGGATGGTCCGGGGGTCAATATAGTGCGGTCGGCGATCACGCTGAAGGCACTGACGTTCGCGCCCACGGGTGCAATCATTGCGGCGCCGACCACGTCGCTGCCCGAGCGCTCGGGAGGTGAGCGCAATTGGGACTATCGTTACTGTTGGATCCGCGACTCCATTTTCACGGTGTGGGCACTCAACAGCGTCGGCGCGGAATCCGAGGCCGAGGGAGTCAGGCATTTCATTCAGCGCTCAGCCGCGGGTAACGCGCAGGATTTGCAGGTGATGTACGGCGTCGATGGCAAGCGCCGCCTTACGGAAATCGAGTTGAATCATCTCGAGGGCTGGCGCGGATCGCGTCCTGTACGGATCGGCAACGGTGCCGCACGCCAATATCAAGCGGACATGTATGGCCTGGTGGTCGAGCTCGCGTGGCAGTGGAGCGAGCGCGGACATGCTCCGAGCCACGCCTATTGGCGATTTCTGCGCCAGACGGTCGACGCGGCCATTTCAAAGTGGCGGTTACCGGACCGCGGCATCTGGGAGGTGCGCTCCAGGCCGCTGCACTTCGTACACTCGAAGGTCATGTGTTGGGCGGCGGTAAACGGCGGGGTGTCGCTTGCGGAAAAGTATGGATTCGACGCACCGCTCGAGCAATGGCGGGTTGCGCGTGACCAGATGCGCGCTGCGATCGAGAAGCGGGGCATAGACCATAAGAGAGGTATCTTTGTTCGAAGCTTCGGGAGCACGGACGTGGATGCCGCGCTGCTCCTGCTGCCCATAACCGGTTTTGTAAGTCACGACGATGACCGTATGATCCGCACCACGGAGGTCATCTGCGAGCAGCTCATGCAGGATGGCTTGCTGCTGCGTTATCGCAGCGCCGACGGCCTGGCAGGGTCGGAAGGGATGTTTCTGGCCTGTACGTTCTGGCTGGTGGCATGCTTGGGGCGCCAGGGGAAGAAGGCGCTGGCCACGAGGATATTCAAGCGTGCCTGCGCCAGCGCGAATGATCTCGGGTTGTTTGCCGAGGAGTATTCCCGCCGGGGACGGGAGATGTTGGGTAACTTTCCACAAGGGCTCACGCACTTGGCGCATATCGGCGCGGCACTCTCGTTGCTCGACGTCGAGCATCCGCGCGGCTGATGTATGAACTGGCGGCCGCATAGAGCGCGCGCTGCCCATGTACTCAAGGCTATCTGGGAGTTGATGCGCGATGCCGCGGATGGCTGGTTCGCTCACCGTGCGTCCAGCACCGGGGCGGCGCTGGCCTTCTACACGATCTTTTCCCTCGCTCCTGTACTGATCCTCTGCATTGCAATCGCCGGGTTCTTCTTCGGACAAGCTGCCGCCCGCGGCGAGATCGTCGATCAGATCGGGGACCTCGTGGGGCCGCAGGGTGCGCAGCTGGTGCAAGCGGTTCTGCAGAATGCCGGCCGCCGGGACGCCGGCGTTACTGCCACGATCATCAGTATCGTAACCCTCATATTGGGCGCCAACACCGCGTTGGCCGAGTTGAAGGCGGGGCTCGATCAGACCTGGGATGTTCCGCCGGAACGGCGCACCGGGTTCTGGTACTCCTTGCGCACGCGGCTGCTGTCGGTGGGAATGATACTGGTACTGGGTTTTCTGATGTTGGTATCGCTCGCGATCAGCGCGGCATTGACGGCACTCGAGCGGCTCTCGCGCGGCGAGATGTTCATGAACGCGGTGTTGAGCTGGGCGAATACCCTGTTCTCGTTCGTGCTGGTCGCGGCGCTCTTCGCAACTATCTACAAGGTGTTACCGAGCGTGCGGCTTGCATGGCGGGACGTCATCATAGGCTCGTGGGTGACGGCACTGTTGTTTACGGCCGGTAAGTTTGCCATTGGGGTCTACATTGGCAACAGCGGAGTGGCCTCGACTTACGGCGCCGCCGGCTCGGTGGTGCTGATTCTGATCTGGGTGTATTACTCGGCCCAGATACTGCTGTACGGGGCCGAGTTTACGCGGGCGTTTGCGTATCGCTATGGATCGTTCGCCGCGGCTGCCAAGGCTGATGCGCTCGCCCTGCAGCAGCCGCAGTCATCGACGCGCTACACGCGCACGCGCCCGGGTCACAGAATGTAACGGCTCAGGTCCTCGTCCTTGACCAGGTTGCCCAAGTGGTCCTCGACGTACTTTGAGTCGATGCTCACCCGCTTGCCATTCTGATCCACCGCCTCATAGGACACGGTCTCGAGCAGCCGCTCCATCACCGTGTGCAGGCGGCGGGCGCCGATGTTCTCGGTGCGCTCATTCACGTGGAAGGCGATTTCGGCAATCCGCCGCACGCCATCCTCGGAGAATTCGACCTGGACCCCTTCGGTGTTCATCAGCGCCCGGTACTGGGCGGTGAGGGAGGCGTCAGGCTCGGTCAGGATGCGCACGAAATCACCCACCTTGAGCGAATCCAGCTCCACTCGGATCGGCAGCCGGCCCTGCAACTCCGGAATCAGGTCGGAGGGCTTCGAGAGACTGAAGGCACCCGAGGCAATGAACAGCACGTGATCGGTCTTCACCGGTCCGTACTTGGTGGCTACCGTGGAGCCTTCGATCAATGGCAGCAGGTCCCGCTGTACGCCCTCACGCGACACATCCGCGCCGATACTCTCCTGGCGCCGCGTGACCTTGTCGATCTCGTCGATGAACACGATGCCATTCTGCTCGGCGTTGAAAATGGCCTGGACCTTCAACTCCTCCTCATTGACGAGCTTGCCCGCCTCTTCGTCGGTCAGGAGCTTCAATGCCTCGCGCACTTTCACCTTGCGCGCGCGGGTCTTGTTACCGCCCAGGTTGGCGAACATGGACTGCAGCTGCTGCTGCATCTCCTCCATGCCGGGAGGCGCCATGATCTCCACGCCCATGGGCAGCGCACGGGTCTCGATCTCGATTTCCCGGTCATCCAACTCACGCTCGCGCAACATCTTGCGGAATTTCTGGCGGGTCTCCGCATCGCGCGGCTGCGTAGGCTCGTCGGTCGAGAAACCCAACATCCTGGGCTTTGGCAGCAGCGCATCCAGGACGCGCTCTTCAGCCGCGTCCGCCGCGCGCTGCCGGACTTTCTCCACGGCCTGCTCGCGTGTCATTTTGACCGCGACGTCCACGAGCTCCTTGACGATGGAATCAACATCCCGGCCGACATAACCCACTTCCGTGAATTTCGTGGCTTCCACCTTTACGAACGGGGCGTTGGCCAGCTTCGCGAGGCGGCGCGCGATCTCGGTCTTACCCACACCGGTGGGACCGATCATGAGGATGTTCTTGGGGGTGATCTCCTGGCGCATCGGCTCCGCCACCTGCATGCGGCGCCAGCGGTTGCGCAGCGCGATGGACACAGCGCGCTTGGCAGCGTCCTGGCCGATGATGTGCTTGTCGAGCTCGGAGACAATTTCACGAGGTGTCAGAGATGACATTAGGCGGCGCCTTGCTTCAGTTCGTCGATGACCATGTTGCGGTTGGTGTAGATACAGATGTCGGCGGCAATACCCAGGGAGCGCTCGACGATGCTGCGGGCATCCAGCTCCGAGCCCTCGAGCAGCGCGCGTGCCGCAGCCAGCGCGTACGGACCGCCGGAGCCGATGGCCGCCACATCATAGTCGGGCTCGATCACATCGCCGTTGCCCGAGACGACCAGCACCTTGCCGGGATCGGCTACGAGCAGCAGCGCTTCGAGCCGCCGCAGGAAGCGGTCCGAGCGCCAATCCTTGGCGAGCTCGATGGCCGCGCGAGTGAGGTTGCCGTACTTCTCGAGCTTGCCCTCGAACCGCTCGAAGAGCGTAAAGGCGTCTGCTGTGCCACCGGCAAAGCCCGCCAGCACTCTATCGTTGAAGAGCCGGCGCACTTTACGCGCATTGCCCTTCATGACGGTGTTGCCGAGGGTGACTTGTCCGTCACCGCCCATCGCAACAGACCCATTGCGGCGAACGGCAACAATAGTGGTCCCGTGGGGATCGAATCCGTGGCTTTCGCGCATAGCTATCCTTTATCTGGCTGCAATCGCCTGGCTGCGATTGCAGCAGAATTCAGGCAAGCGATCCTTTTGGCGACCGGCAAAAAGCGTGGTTTTTGCCGGCAAGGTACCGTTGGGGCCGCTTCGATCCACGTGCTAAAGCTTTCTCCGGGCACGAGGATGCGTTTTGTCGTAAATGCGGGCGAGGTGCTGGAAGTCAAGATGGGTGTAAATCTGGGTCGTGGCGATATCGGCGTGCCCGAGAAGCTCCTGCACACCCCTTAAATCACCACCAGATTCAAGAAGATGCGACGCGAACGAGTGCCGGAACAGGTGCGGATACACACGCATGCTGACGCCCTGCCGGCGCGCCCAGTACGCCACGCGGGCCTGCACCGCGCGTCTGCCGAGGCGCTCGCCGCTGCGGCCCACGAATAGGGCTGTTTCGTCTGATTTTGCGATCGAGATACGTTCCTTCAACCATTGCGTGAGGGCGTTGGTGGCCTCGGTTCCGACCGGCACGATTCGCTCTTTGTTGCCCTTACCAAGGACCCTTACGGTCCGGTCGGCGAGACGCAGCCCACTCATGTCGAGGGCGACGAGCTCGGCGAGACGTAGTCCGGACGAGTAGAGCAGCTCCATGATGGCGCGATCGCGAGTGACGAAGATATCGCCCGCGGGTATTTCGAGGAGCCGCCCCATTTGATCGGCATCGAGTGTCTCGGGGAGACGCCTCTGGGACTTGGGTGCTCTTACTTCGTTCGCGGGGTTGTTCTTGATATCGGCCGCGCTGGTCGGGCGCTTTTGGGTACGTTGCTCCTCTGCGCTTTCGCGTACGAGAAACTCAAAAAAGCCACGAACGGCCGAGAGCCGGCGCTGGATGCTGCGAGGCGCGAGTCCTTTGGCGTGTGAGTGTGCGGCGAACGAACGAATGTGGTGGCTGTCGACCGCGCTCCACTGCTGCAACCCGTGAAGATCGCAATATTTTACGAGCGCCGCGAGGTCACGCGCATAGTTGGAATCAGTGTGCGCGGACAAGCGGCGCTCTGTTGTCATGTAGCGCCGGAATTGCGCTACTCGCTCGAGCGCCGCGGGAAGCATGGCAGGTCAGGCCGTCGATTTGGCCTGCACGGCGCCAGGAGTCGGCATCAGCGCGTCTGCGATCAGATCCGCCATGCGCGCCAGGAATTCGGTGCTCATACCGGGGTGGAAGCGATCCCGATCCGTACTGCCCAATGCGAGCAATCCAGTGCTGCCCTTATCGCCCAGCGGTACGAGGGCGACGGAACCGATGTCATTGGCGTCGGATCCGAAGAGGAACTCGCGCTGCGAGTCACGCGCCTGTCCGCATCGTGGCTTGCCATTGGAGAACAGAGTTTCGAACGACTTCAGATTGGGATCGTCAGCGCGCACTACCCTGACGAATCTCTGAGGTGTGACATCCGGGTGCGATCCAATGAGCACCAGCACGGAGTGAAAGGCGTCGAAATCCATCCGAAGGCCAGATTCCATCGCTGCGATCACGCCTTCACGCGAGCCCGCCCTCAACAGCTGCCGCGTAAAGCGGTGCAGCTTGTCGGCGAGCGCATCATTCGCACGGGCTACGCGCACGAACTCTGCAAGTTTGGCCTCGACGGCAGCGTGCTTCTCGCGCAATACCTCTATCTGCCGCTCAACGAGCGAAATGGTGGACCCACCCCGCGCATGGGGCAACCGAAGACGCGCAAGCACCGCATGATGTCGTTCGAAAAAATCAGGGTTGTGCTGCAAATAAGCGGCAACGGACTCTTCTTCGGTTTCCACGGCCGCTACACCGCGAGTTGTGTTAATCATTAATTAGACCTCGACGTGACCCTCGAACGATACTTCGGCCGGCCCCGTCAACCAGATGTTATCCCCCGGACGCTCCCAGTTTACTCGCAACTCGCCGCCGCGAGCCCTTACAAGCACTGAGGCGTCAAGAAGTCCGCGTTTGCGCTCGACCGCGACTGCCGCGCATGCGCCGGTGCCACATGCGAGCGTCTCACCGACACCCCGTTCATACACGCGGAGCCTGATGTGCGAGCGATCTACGATTTGAACGAATCCTGCATTCACGCGGTTCGGGAAACGCGGATGCTTCTCAATAGCCGGACCCAGAGTCTCGACGGGGGCAGTATCGGTTGAATCGACAGTCAGCACAGCGTGCGGATTGCCCATCGAGACGGCACCTATTTCAACCTTCTGTCCACCTACCTCGAGACTATACGTATCAGCCCCTTCAGGAGCATCAAACGGCAAACTACGAGGCTCGAAACTGGGTACGCCCATATCTACTGACACGGCGCTGGCGCTCTGCACACGCGCGTGGATGAGCCCAGCGGGGCTATCCATCGTGACGGCACCCGCACGTGTCTGTCCGCGCCGGTATAGAAACGCAGCGATACAGCGGGCACCGTTGCCACACTGTTCAACCTCGGTGCCATCGGAATTAAAGATGCGGTAGAACACCGCGGTGTCCGGGCGTCGGGGTTTTTCCAGGACCAGTGCCTGATCGAAGCCGATGCCTGTGCGACGGTCGGCGAGCTTCCTGAGTTGCTCGGCCGATGGCAGGGCATGCCCGACGGGCGAATCGAACACGATGAAATCGTTGCCAGCCCCGTGCATCTTCGTGAAATCGATGCGCATACTGCCAAGAATAGCCGAATCACCCGAGTGCGGCACGGTCCCTGAACATACAGCGATCCATCACGGTGAATATTCCCGCACGTACGGCCTTCTCCGCAGCGTCCTCATCGACAACGCCGTCCTGCAGCCACAGTGCAGGCAATCCCAGTCTGATGCAGTCCTCGACGATTGCCGCAACATGCTCCGGCCGGCGAAAGACCTCCACTACATCAACCCGCTCGCCCGGCTTCAAGACATCCGGGAGATGATCGAGGTCCGGGACCGCGTGCTCGCCGAGGATGGACCCCGTGGCAGGTGTGACCGGAATGATGCGGTAGCCGAAGCCCTGAAGCTGCCGGGCCACCCGATTGCTGGGCCTTGAAGGGTCCGGGGAGAGTCCAACAATGGCGATGGTCCGCGCCGAGCGCAGCAGCCCGGTGATCTTTTCGGTGGGCGGGTTCTTGAACACAACGGTAACTTGGCCTATGAGATTTATACGCCTAGTCTGACGTATGGCCGCGCCCGAGTACAAAGTCCTCATTGAGCCTCACGGAAGGCATATCACCGTATCCGCGGACCGCCCGGTACTCGAAGGCGCGCTTGCCTCGGGCCTCAATCTCCCGCACAGCTGCAAGTCGGGTCATTGCGCCTCGTGCCGCGCGCGACTGCGGGCAGGTGAGATCGAGTACCCGAACGGTATCCCGGTTGGACTCACTGCAGAAGAGGCCAAGGCCGGCAACGTCCTTCTCTGCCAGGCCCGCGCGCGCTCAGATCTCGTTGTTGAGGCGCGCCTGATCCGGAACGTGGCGGAAGTCGACATCAAGACCCTCCCTTGTCGCATTGCGCGACTGACTCCTCTCGCTCCGGACGTCCTGCAGGTATTTCTACGCTTGCCGGCTGTAGAGTCGCTGCGTTTCCATCCCGGCCAGTATCTGGACATACTCCTCGACGGGGGCAAACGGCGTAGCTTTTCGATAGCCAGTCCTCCCCACGACAGCGATTTGCTGGAGCTGCACGTACGTCGGGTCGCCGGCGGCGGCTTCACTCAGCAGCTGTTCGATACTCTGCCGGTCGGCTCCTTGCTGCGTATCGAGGGACCGATCGGACAATTCGTCTACCAGGAGAACCAGGGCCCCCTGTTGATGATCGCGGGCGGGACTGGATTTGCACCGCTGAAGTCTATGCTGAGGCACGTCCTGGAAGGGGGTGGTGACCGTCCAATCCATCTCTACTGGGGCGCACGCCAACCACACGACCTTTACGAAGAAGATCTCGTGCTGAGCTGGGCGCATCAGTATCCGCAGCTACGATTCGTAGCGGTCTTGTCTGAGGCGACTCAGACCAAAGCCCCTCATCATCGGCTCGGTTGGGTTCATGAGGCCGTGCTGGCTGATCACGCGAACCTCGAGCGATTCGACGTGTATGCCGCGGGGCCACCGGCCCTCATTGAGGCTATCAGGGCCACCTTCCCCCGCCACGGCGTACAGGAGGGGCGCTTGTTCTTTGACTCATTCGACTATGCGGACGACGGCCATCCAACATAACAATGCGGCACCTGCTCATGCGTCTTTTTTGGGCGCGCCGGGCTTGCCGGAGCG
>Ga0070671_100001504_pt1 | contig 17449 bp, 13 predicted proteins | sample KBSS73metaG_FD_65341 | JGI IMG/M metagenome (GOLD analysis project Ga0070671, IMG submission 65341) | Switchgrass rhizosphere microbial communities from Kellogg Biological Station, Michigan, USA - KBS S7-3 metaG | ecosystem: Host-associated > Plants > Roots > Rhizosphere > Soil ...
AGTGAGCTTGGTTCCGGCATCGAGGATCTCCTCGATCCGGTCGACGGCGTGAAACGTCTCAATTGTCACGCCGATATGGTCGAACGCACCGTCGGGAAGCATGTCCATGTACTTGGACATTGCGAAGCGGCTCTCGATCATTGGCGCTACGAGGCTGCGGATGCCGAGCTTCTGCAGATACTCAACGTCCGACTTGGCTTCGCAGCCACCGATCTTGACCAGATAGTCCAGGCCGCGGCGGGCGGCCCAGATCGCTTCCGAAGCCAGCTCGATCGCGGTCAGGCCCTCGGCCTCGAACTCGCCTTTGAGCGATGCAAAACGCGTGAAATCAATCGCCGAGCGGGGCTCGAAACCACGCGGGTTGGGCTGGTTTGCCCTGACTAACGCAACAGACATTCGCGGATCCTTTCAACGGAATATTCGAGGTGGTCCGGTCCGAGCCCCGGGTACAGGCCAATCCAGAATGTCCGGTCAGTCACGATATCGGCGTTCGTGAGATCCCCGACGACGCGGTAATTGCGGCCGCGCATATACGGTTGGCGAAGGAGGTTGCCGCCGAACAACAGGCGGGTGCCGACGCGGTTGGCGTCTAGGTGGCGCACCAACTCGTCGCGGATGGCTGGAGTCTGTTCACGCAGCGTGATCGGATAGCCGAACCACGAAGGCTCGCTGTTCGGCGTCGCCTTCGGCAGGATCAGAAGATCCTCGAGCGGCGTCAGCATTTCGGTCAGCAGCGCGAAATTGCGACGGCGATCGGCGATGAAGCGGTCGAGATGGCCGAGTTGCGCAACCCCCACGGCCGCCTGCATGTCGGTGATTTTCAGATTATAGCCGCAGTGGCTGTAGGTGTACTTGTGATCGTACCCCATCGGCAGGTCGCCGAGCTTGCGGCAGAAGCGCTTCCCGCACGTGTTGTCCATTCCCGGAGCGCACCAGCAGTCACGGCCCCAGTCGCGCATCGATTCGATGACGCGCTTCAGGCGCGGCTTGTCGGTGAAGACGGCGCCGCCTTCGCCCATGGTGATGTGGTGCGCCGGGTAGAAGCTCAGCGTCCCTATATCGCCGAAGGTGCCGACGCCGCGCCCGTCGTAGGTGGCGCCAAGCGCATCGCAGCAATCTTCGACGACGAAGAGATTGTACTTCTCCGCCACGCGCATAACCTCGCCGAGGTCGAACGGATTGCCGAGCGTATGCGCGACCATGATCAGGCGCGTGCGGTCGGTCACCGCGGCTTCGATCATGTCGGGCTTGATGTTGTAGGTCGGGATGTCCGTATCGACGAAGACCGGAACGATCCCATACTGCAGCGCCGGATTGACCGTCGTCGGAAAGCCCGTCGCGACGGTGATCATCTCGTCGCCTGACTTCAGCGCTTCGCTGCGCAGGTAATGCGACGTGAGCGATGAGAAGGCGAGGAGGTTGGCCGACGAACCCGAGTTCGTGGTCAGCGCGTGGCGCACGCCGAGGCGAGCCGCGAGCTTCTCTTCGAACTCCGTGTTGAAGCGGCCGGTCGTCAGCCAGAAGTCGAGCGATGAGTCGACTAGCTTCTGCATGTCCTCGGCGCCGTAGACCTTGCCGGACACCGGCACCGGGCTCTCGCCTGGCACGAACGTCTTCGGCGCGTGGTGCCGGCGCGCATATTCCCCCACCAGGTCGAGGATGAGCTGCCGGAACTGTGCCTCGTCGGTCTGGTCCGCCAAAGCCTGGAGCTGCGTGGATTGGGCAAGCTTGTTCATGCCGCCTGCGCCTGACTGATCACGAGGTCGTTCCATCCTTCATATTTGGCGAGCTGGCGCAGGCTGACCGGGCGAGCGTCAGCGCCGTGCGCCACTTGCGAATGCCACTCGACGACGTTCGCCAGCGCTTCCTTGAGCCGCAGGCGTGGCTGCCAGCCGAGCTCGGTCCGCGCCTTGCTGCTGTCGAGCTTGAGCAGGACCGCTTCGTGCGGCTGCGCACCTTCCGGGCGGATCCACTGCCTGCTCCCGCCCCATTGTTTGAGCATCTGCTCGACGATCCAACCGACCGGCTGAGTGTCGTCGTCGGCGGGGCCGAAATTCCACCCGCACGCTGCTTCTCCACCGCCGTCGACGAGGCGTTCGGCGACGAGTAGATAGCCGCTGAGTGCATCGAGCACGTGCTGCCAGGGGCGCACCGAATTCGGATTGCGGATTTCGGGCGCTTCTCCGGCCAGCAGGGCGCGGATGATATCCGGGACCAAGCGGTCGAGCGCCCAGTCGCCGCCTCCAATGACGTTTCCGGCGCGGACGGACGCAATGCGCGCGCCCTCCTTGAAGTAGGAGCGGCGATAAGCGGCCACGACCAGCTCCGCAGCACCCTTGCTGCTGCTGTACGGGTCGTATCCGCCCATGGGATCGCTCTCGCGATAGGGCCAAACCCACTCGCGGTTTTCGTAACACTTGTCGCTGGTGACGCAGACGACGCCGCGGAGGTAGGTCGCGCTCCGGCAGGCCTCGAGCAGATTGACCGTTCCCATGACATTGGTCGCATAGGTCTCGACCGGTTCGGCGTAGGACAGCCGAACCAGTGGCTGCGCCGCAAGATGGAACACGACTTCGGGCCGCGCATCCTTGACGACCGCAGCGACGGCGTCGAGATCGCGCACATCGCCCTGAACGTGGGTGACGAGCTCGCCGAGGCGGACTTGCTCAAAGAAACTCGGGCCGGAAGGAGCCGGAAGGGCGAACCCGGTGACCTCCGCGCCTAGCGCGTGAAGCCAAAGCGACAGCCAGCCGCCCTTGAAGCCGGTGTGGCCGGTGATGAGGACTCGCCGTCCTGCCCAGGGAGAACCGCTTACCAACATTGCCACGGCGCTCCGGCTTCCCACAGCTCCTCGAGGTGGAGCTTGTCGCGAAGCGTATCCATCGGCTGCCAGAAGCCGTCGTGCCGGTAGGCGACGAGCTCTCCCATCGCGGCCAGCGTCTCAAGCGGGCCACGCTCCCAGATGGTGTCGGGCCCATCGACAAGGTCGAGGACGGAAGGGTCGGCAACGAAGTAGCCGCCGTTGATCAGCGCGCCATCGCCGGCCGGCTTCTCGCGGAAGCTGCGGATGAGGTTGTCGCCGTTCGCAAACTCGAGCGCGCCGAAGCGCCCTGGAGGAGCAACAGCGGTGATCGTCGCCTTCTTGCCGTGCGCGCGGTGGAAGGAGACGAGGTCGGCGATGTCGATCTTCGCGACGCCGTCACCGTACGTGAAACAGAAGGGCTCGTTCGGGTCGAGATAGCCCCGGATTGCCTTGAGCCTGCCTCCGGTTTGTGTGTCTGCGCCGGTTTCAACCAGTGTAATCCGCCAAGGTTCGCTCCAGTTCTGGTGAACCTCAACCGAATTCTGCTTCAGGTCGATCGTGACGTCAGCGGTGTGCAGGAAGTAATTGGCGAAATACTCCTTGATCAGATAGCCTTTGTAACCAAGGCAGATCACGAAGTCGTTGATGCCGTGAAACGAATAGGTCTTCATGATGTGCCAAAGGATCGGCTTGCCGCCGACTTCGACCATCGGTTTAGGGCGAACTGAGGTCTCTTCCCCCAGTCTTGTGCCAAGCCCACCCGCAAGAATTACTGCTTGCAACGCAACAAACTCCACTCGTGCAACTAACCCCGATCAACCACGGATTTGGTTAAATTTGTATTAGCGATATCTGCTAATAAGTCGTGGCCCCGCAGCGAATTGCCGAATCCGGGGGATCTGCAAAGAAAGGCCCGCCCCAAAGTAGTTCGATATTTTATATGTTAACCGCGTTCTCCGCGCTGCGCAGGTGGCGGGGGCGGCGGCAGAGCCTTTTCCGTCCGCGTCCCGCCGATCAAGACGCCGAGACCGAGCAGACCCGTCAACGTGTGCGTGTGGTTGTTGTAGCGGGAGTAGCGGCCTTCAGCCTTCACTTAGAAGTTGCTGGCCTTGGCGCTGCGGCACAAGCGGACTTGCATGGATGCCGCTAACGGCAGCAGGCGATCTCTCTCCCTCTACTTCGTTTGCTCAGCAGGCAAGGAGCCAGATTGCGTTAGGCACTGATCCCACCCTAAGTCCTCAAGACAATTCCAAACTCGTTCGTCCCCATGAAGAAGGGCTCAAATCGCGCAACTTCTAGTCCCGGCAAAAAGCCTGCATTGATCAGGTCCTGGCACTGAGAGAGAAACTCATCGTCTTCCCAGACGTGACAATGCGCATCGGCTTGGCCGGATTTCAGGGCTTCGTCAGCATATTGATACGCCTCGGCAATAGGCAAGGGGGCGTCTCCGTTCGCGTAACCGACCCAATGCCGATGGAACTCGAGCACCTGCTCAAAGGATGGAGATTTCCTTCGATCGTGGAAGCTGGACAGTAGTCGTTCAACCGTTGTCGAGGGTCTCGTCCGGTCCAAGGTGGCCCGCTTATCCGGCAGAGTTAGGAAGATTAGCTTGCCTGGGCCGGGATGGAGGAGTGATCTGAGATCATTGATGTACGAGATGGGGTCGGGCACGTGTTCAAGAACGTGGCAGGCAACTACATAATCAAAGCGATCGGGGATCTGATCGAGGATGCTGCGGTCACGGGCGAGCAGGTAGTCAACCGGACAAAGAGACTCCAATGGCAGCTCCCACATCTCAGACATCTGCTCGGCCGTTCGAAAGTCCGCGTAGCGACACCGCCCGACAAACGAAGGCACTGTTGGGAGGTCACTCGCTCCCACCTCAAGGCCGATTGCATCAGCGGGGTCGATGCTCGAGGCCAAGATAGCAAGACGCCGCTCTTGGAAAGCACCTCGTTCACTCATGATTTAGCTCGTTCGTCGCCCACAAAGGATGTCGCGCGCAGTAGTGACGCCGCCCACCACTTTCCACCGAAACCAGAGTTACCGGGCCGCCAGTCCGGCCACGAGAGCATTTTTCGCGACCATATCTGGAAAAAAGGGGCGGACCCGAAGGCCCGCCCCAAAAAACACTTCTAATCTGTTCTTGCCTTAGCCGCGCTCGCCACGTTGCGCCGGCGGTGGCGGCGGCGGAGGAGGCGCCGGCGGCGGCGGGCATGTCGCCGTCGCATCGATCACGCTGCCATCCGGGCAGGTCTGCGTTGCCGGGGCAGGCGGCGGCGGAGGCGGCGGGGGCGGCGGGAGTGGCTCGGCTTCCGCGCGTGCTCCACCGAACAGCACGCCCAGACCGAGCAGGCCGGTCAGCGTGTGCGTGTGGTTGTTGTAGCGCGAATAACGGCCTTCGGCGCTCACGTAGAACATGTCCGTGAGGTTCTGGTTGATGCCGCCGCCCGCGACCCAGCCGCCATGGTTGCGGTGGTCGTAATAGTAACACTTCGGATCGGTGGGGCTCGTTGCTCCGGCACAGGTGCCGAACGGCGGGTAAGAAATGAATTCCTTGCGCTGTTCGTTCCTGACGTAGCCGCCCTTCACGTAAACCAGCGTTCCGGGAGAAACTTCGACGCCGGCGCGGGCAGCAATACCCCATTCCTGGAACGTCTTATGATTGACCACGCCATTGCCATCATGGACCCCGCGGTTGTCAGCGGGGGCCCACCAGAAGGTGCCCTCGCCACCGAGAACGAAGCCACCGAGATCGAAGTCGACGCCGGCTGCGCCGCCCCAACCCCATTTCGACTTGCTTGCGCCTTCCGAATGGAAACTGCTGATGCCCGTTTGGGCCTCTGCGCGGAAGCCTCTCAGGCCCTCAGCGTTGGCCTGCGCAGCAGTGACGCTAAGCGTCAGCGCAACGGCCGAAGCAACGCCGGTGAACAATCGACTCATACTGAAACCCCTTTCATACAAAACTCGTAGTTTGCAATTCAAGTAAACTTTAGTTTAATTCAAACTTATTCTTGTTGAACTGCTTAATTCATAGGCAGTCTGGACATTCCAATAACAGCTACGTCTCCATTTCCAAAGCGAAACCTATCGGATCCGGAACAATTGTCCATTATCGTGTTAACTTGCGTGACTCCTCTAGCTGAGCAGAGGGTTCCTTAAGGCAGTCGAGACGCAGAATAGCAAAACTGGTTCCGGTGAGACCGAGAATTTCAATGTCCGGTGTTGCGGCGGTGCAACATGACGGTAAGCGGGCGTCAAGTCGGTTTCAGGGTTAAGATTTCGCGATACTTGTCCGCGGACGTACCTTGCGTATATCAGCCCAGCTACCTGCCGCAGCAGGTTGCGATTGAAACCCGCCCCATCTAGAAAGCCTGCGCCTGAAAAATTATCGAGCAGAATTGGGCGCTTGCGCGAATTGGCGACTTATTACGGAACCGGACTGAACCGATTTTCGCCTGTTTATGCCCTGCCCACGCGAGAATTCGGCGCATGCCCGCCATTTAGGCAATAACGGTGGGCGCGACGGCGGCAATTGTAAGATAGAGTTGAGTATGCACGACACAGCTTTTCATATCGGCACGTTGGCGATGAATATTTATGCCGACCTGCGTAACGCATCGATCCTCGAAGTGGGATCTCAGGCTGTCAACGGGTCCCTGCGGGAAAACGCGCTGCCGACGACGAAGTATGTCGGCGTCGATATTGAAGAAGGAGAGGGGGTCGACCTGGTCGTCGAGCCCGGGAAACCATTGCCCGTCGCAGATGACTCATTCGATTTCGTCATGGCGACATCGGTGTTCGAACACGATCCGTGCTTCTGGATAACATTTCTCGAAATGTGCCGGACCGCCAAGGATGGCGGCTACATTTATGTCAGTGCCCCGTCCAACGGCGTGGTCCATCGGTACCCGCAGGATAACTGGCGTTTCTACCCCGATTCCGGAAAAGCTCTGACTCAATGGGCGATATCGCAAGGTCAGCCGGTGACGCTGGTCGAAAGCTTCATAGCTGAGCGCGAAGGCGACATGTGGAACGACTTTGTCGCAGTCTTTCGAAAGGGCCGGATAACGAAGGCACTTCCCAAGGTGTTCCTGCATGAGCACGTCGGTTGCTCGAACATCATTACGTGGAAATCCAAGGCGATTATCAACCCGCGGGATGAGCCGCAGGATCTCTTGCTTCTGAGGGAATCCAAGGCTCGAGCAGAAGCTGCGGAAGGACTACTTGAGCAGGCTACGAAACAGCATGATGCTCTAGTGGCAGAATCTGCCGGACGGGCGGACGAACTCACTGCAGCGAGAGAGCTAGCCCAAATTCGCCTGACTGAGCTCGAGTCTGTGAAGGTTAGATTGACTGAGGCCGAGGATGAACTTCGGGCTCGTTTTGTCGAATGCGAGCACCTGCACGTTCAATTGGCCGCTGCGCAGGCGGCTCGTGACGAACTCAAACTGCGCGAAAGCGAACTTCGGCAGCGGCAAGAGGAGATCGAACAGACGCGAGCCGAGCTGGCCAGTGCCCAAGCGCGCCAAAAGGAGTTGGCGGCGCAGGTTGCCGAAGGTGCGGCTACCCAAAAAGCTCTGACCGACGAACGCGATGAGCTGAAGAGCAGGCTAGCGCAGGCCGTCGAGGAACTGGCGCTGATCAGCAAAGAGCATGAGGAAGCCGAGGATCGGCTGAAGGACCACGTGGAGAAGCTGCGGCGCATTTCGCGTGAGCAAGGTGAGCTTCAGCGCCGGCTTCGCGCCACTGAAAACGAATCCGAGAAACGCGAGAAAGAATTGTCGCTGGAGGTTCGCACGGCTGAGGCACAACGGAGCGCAGCCGTATCGGCTGCTGAGGTAGCTGAGGTCAAGCTGACGGAGCGTTATCAGGAGCTCGCCACACTCACCAATTTGCTGCGTCAGCACGAGCAGTCGAGAGACGAGGCAATTGAGCACCTCGAGTGGTTCGGGAAGTTACATGACCGCCTGGCAAAACAGCCCCGCTGGTGGAACCTGATGCCAAAGTCGTGGCGACGGCAGCGGCAGGGCAGGCACCTCCTGCAGACCGGCCTGTTCAACGGTTCCGCCTATCTCGAACGCTATCAAGACGTTGCGGACGCCCGGATAGATCCTCTCGAGCATTATTTGCGGCACGGTATGCACGAAGGCCGTTCGCGTTCGACCTAACGATGCAGGAAGCCTAATCAAGCAATGGCAAAAATACGTGAAGAGGACGTTCTTGCGCTCAAGAACTCCGGCCAGTTCGACCCGCAGTGGTACTGCAATGCCTATCCGGATGTGGCCGCGTCCGGACTCGATCCGGCCGAACATTTCCTATGGATAGGAGCTACGCTGGGGCGGAGTCCGCTACCACCGGCGAGTGCGCCGCAATGGCTAGGGGAGGGTCTCCCCGAGCCGCATCAAGATCAAAGGCCGATCGCGCCCCTTTTCAGTGACGTCGATCTGGACGCGCTCTTCATCGATGGGACGAATGGAACATCGTCAACACCCTATCGCGTCCATCGGATCGCTAACGGCCTCCGGTTCGAGGGATGGAAGGTCCGCTGCGCGAAAGGCGAAGACCTCCCACAGTTGATCAATGAACATATTCGCGCGCGCGTCGTCGTCATTCACCGTGCGCCTTACTGGTCGCCATTCATCGAATTCGTCAATAAAATGCGAGGCGCCGGGGCGATCATCGTCTTTGACGTCGATGATCTTATCTTCGATGAGACCCTCATCCCCTACATCGACGGCTTTCGCTACCTGTCGGAAGAAAACAAAGACGGCTTCATTCGGGGTACGCGCGCATACCGCGAATTCATTCTTCATGCCGACATGTGCACGTCGACGACCAGTTTCCTCGTCGATGAAATGCGGAAGCTCGGCAAGCCGGCGTATCGGGTACGGAATGCAATAAGCAGCGAGAATATCGAGTTTTTCGAGCGTATCGGATATCGCAGGAAAGGCCGGCCTTCGCCGTTCGTCGTGGGCTATTATTCCGGCACTCGGACTCATCAGGCAGACTTCGCCGTGGCTGCTCCTGCGCTGAGCCAGTTCATGCGCGAAAATCCAGACGTCGTTTTCCGTCTCGTCGGCGATTTCGACCTCGACGATTATCCGGAGCTGGCCGCCTGGCAGCACATTCATCGACCAGGCGACCTGCCGCGAGTGACGAGCGTCGGTTTGATGCCGCACGACGCTATGGTCCGTGACCAACTCAGCTGCGACTTGATCATCGCCCCTCTCGAGGTCGGTAATCCCTTTTGCGAGGCAAAGAGCGAACTCAAGTTTTTTGAAGCCTCTCTCGCTCAATGCCCCGTCATTGCATCTTCAACGCGAACGTTCACCGAAGCGACGCAGAAGGGCCGCCTTGCGCATCTTGCGACAAGCACGGAGGATTGGCTGCAATCGTTCCGGGAAATCTATGGCAACTATGCCTTTGCACTGAACCGCGCCCGCATTGCCTTCGACGTAGTCAGATACGAGTACGCGCAGCGCTTTGCCGCCGACGAGGCGCTGGACGCCTACGAAGATTTCCTAGGTCGCCGCGGCGGCAGGCCGACCGCTTCAGCCGCAACTTCACAGAAACTAGCTGATATCGGCGTGATCCTACCCGATTTTTCAGGGCCTTCAGGTGGACATCGCAAGATTTTCAATATCTGCGCGGAATTGGAGCGCATTGGAAAGCGCGTCAAACTGTATTTCTACACTAATCGAGCCCCGAAAGTCATTAAGCGTGATATTGGTCGGTTCTTCGGTGAGTTTGAAGCGGATGTTGCAATCTTCAGGGGTGTGGTTGACGCACATAGTCACGTAATATGTACGCAGTGGAAGACGGTCTATGATTTCCGGAAGATCGATTTTCGGGGCAGGGTAATCAATTTCGTCCAAGACTTCGAGCCGATGTTTCACCCTGTTGGTTCTGACTACATGCGGGCTCTTGTATCCTACCGGCTCGATTTCGACATGATCTGTTACGGCGAATGGGTTGCTGCAAAGCTCAAAGACGAACTGGGACTCTCCCCGAAGTTCATCCCATTCACCATAGACCATCAGGTCTACCGCCCACCGTCCGTCGAAAGCGAGCGCGACATCGACGTTCTTCTGTTCGCCCGTCCAAGTCAGGACCGGCGATGCTTCGAACTAATCGTCGAGGGCCTGATCGATCTCAAAACGAGAAACCCGAACCTGCGCATCGGGTTTTTCGGGGAAGATGAATATGACGATATCGGCATCGAAATAGTCAACTTCGGATCTATTTCCGATCTTGGCGAACTCGCCGGACTTTATCATCGCGCCAAGGTCGGCATCTGTTACTCTCCAACCAATCCGAGCCAGCTCGGTTATGAGATGGTGGCCTGCGGCGTTGGCCTCGTCGACGTCGACGTCAAATTCTCCGAAGTCAATTTCAGTGGGAACAGTTTCGTTCGCTACTGCGATGGTACCCCGGAAAGTATGCGAGCGGCATGCGAAGAGCTCTTGGAAGATTCCGAAGCTTTGTCTGAGCGGCGGGCGAAGGGCTATGAGTTCATCGCCAGAATGCCCGAAGACGACCAGCTTGGGCGGGAGTTCGTGGCTGCAGCCGGGATCGTGCGTTCTTTTGCATCGGCAGCTTGAGATCGATGCGCGTCCATAGATCATTCCAACGAGCGGCTACGTCGCGCAATCGGGCTCTTGTCGATCGCGAGCAGCGCCGCTCCAGAGCTATCTCACACCGAGCAGAGGGTTAAATGAACATCACGACTATTGAACACGAAGCCCTCCGGGCTGTCGTGCGCAGGTCGAAAGCGAAGGAACGGTTGTACCGCCATCGCTGGCTGGCGTTGTTCGTCGGCCTCCCGACCCTCCTCGCCACCCTTTATTATGGGCTGATCGCCTCGCCGGTCTATGTCTCGCAGTCCAGCTTTGTGATCAAGACACCCGGCCAAAAGGCGGTCCCCACTTTGTCGCTGGCTAATTTGGTCCAGAGCACCGGGCTTTCCGCCGGCCAGGAGCAGACAAAGGAGGTCCTTCAATATATTCGGTCGCGCAATGCACTGCGTGACTTGCAGGCACGCACCGATGTGCGGGCGCAATTTTCAAGCCGAGGCGCCGACTTCCTGAGCCGATTTCCGCAGCCGTTCCATGACGCGTCCTTCGAGAGCCTCTACCGATATTACGGCTCAATGGTCGGCGCGGACACTGATTCCGAGAGCGGCTTGGCTATCCTCGAGGTACGCGCGTTCACGCCCGAAGACGCGTACGACACCAACGCGAAGCTCCTCGATCTAAGCGAGCTCCTGGTCAATCGATTGAACGTGCGAGCAGAGGGACGCGCAATCGAGGAGGCGGAACAGCGCGTCGCCCAGGCAGAGGCCCGAGTCCGTAATGCCCGTGTGACGCTAAGCGTTTTTCGGAATCAACAGGATTTGATCGACCCCGCAAAACAAGCGGCTGGCGTTCTCGATGTTTCCAACAAGCTGGTGTCGGAGCAGGCTTCGCTCCAGGCGCAGCTCGACCTGATGCTTCGCGTCGCACCACGCAACCCGGCGATCCCGGCGCTTAGAAACCGAATAGCGGCGGTCGGCCGCGAGATCGCTGCCCAGAATGGCCGCGCCGTGGGAACACCCACCGGCATTGCTTCCAAAATGGGGAATTTCGAAAAACTGCAGGTCGAGCAGGAATTTGCCACTCAAATGCTGACAGCGGCACAGACTGCTCTCGAGACGGCGCGCTCCGATGCTCAGAAGCAGCAATTCTATCTCGAGCGGGTTGTGGAACCGAACAAGCCCGATGAATCCACGCTGCCGCACCGTCTCAAGCGGATCCTGACGGTTTTTGCCGCGTCGGTGTGCCTCTATTTCATCGGCTGGATGCTCGTCGTTGGCATTCTCGAGCACGCCCCAGAGGACTGACCATTGGACAAGCTTGCAGCAGGCTGGCGGATTCAGCGGCGTGTCATCAGCGCCTTGATGATTCGCGAGTTGGTCACGCGCTTTGGCCGCGAGAATATCGGTTTCTTGTGGATCATGGTTGAGCCCCTGCTGTTTGCTGTGCTGGTCGGCATCGTCTGGCGTTTCATGAAGGGGCCGGAGGAACATGGGGTCAGCGTTGTTGCCTTCGTTGCCAGTGGCTACATTCCGCTGACGCTTTTCCGAAACGCCGTCGGTCGTTCGGTGCGTGTATTCAGCGTCAACGGAAGCTTGATGTACCACCGGCAGATCAAGGTGCTCGATTTCATCTTCGTGCGGTTTCTGATCGAGATGATCGGCGCGATGATGGCCTACTTGTTCATTGGGACTTTGCTAATCCTCTTGAACGAGTTTCCCGTCCCCGCCGACCTCGGAGCATTCTTCACCGGTTGGTTCCTCTACTGCCTCTTCAGCTTCTCCCTCTGCCTGGTGTTGGCGCCCTTGTCCGAAATGTCGGACGTGCTGGAAAAGTTCATGCCAGTGACCATTTACATCATGATCCCGTTCTCAGGGACTTTCGCAATGGTCTCGTGGCTTACGCCTGAGGCTCAGAACGCGATGTATTATTCGCCCTTTGTCCATGCGATGGAGTTGATGCGGCAAGGAATCTTCGGGAGCCGAGTGGACGCGCATTACGACGTCGCGGTCCCGCTTGCTGCTTCGCTCGTGTCGGCGCTAATTGGGTTGGGGCTCTGCCGACGTATCCGCCGCCATCTGGTCGTCGAATGATTTCGTGCGAGCGCCTGACGAAGTCTTATCCGATGGGATCCGGTCGAAAGCAGGTCCTTCGCGGAGTCGACCTTCAAATTGAGCCCGGAGAACATGTGGGCTTTCTAGGCCGCAATGGCGCAGGTAAAACGACGCTGATCAAGCTGATCGGGGGCGTGGAAATGCCGACATCTGGCAGGATCCACCGTCATATGAGTGTGTCCTGGCCGTTGGGTTTTGGTGGCGGCTTTCAAGGTAGCCTCACCGGTTACGACAACGCTCGCTTCATCGCCCGTATCTACGGGCACGAGTACAAGGAAATCCGTGACTTCGTCGAGGACTTCACCGAGCTGGGACCGCAACTGAAAATGCCGGTGAAGACCTATTCATCGGGCATGCGAGCGAGGCTTGCCTTCGCGTTGTCGCTAGCAATCGAATTCGATTGTTACCTGATCGATGAAATCATCATGGTCGGCGACGCGAATTTTCATAAGAAGTGTCATCACGAGCTATTCGAGAAGCGGCGAGACCGGGCCCTCGTACTCGCATCCCACAGCCCAGAAACGATACGCGAGTTCTGCGATCGCGCAGTGGTTCTCAATCAAGGCCAAGCTAAGATTTATGCCGACGTCAACGAGGGACTGGAGGTCTACGCCGGTCTTTAACGAGGGCGACGGTCTGCGACTATAATCGAATAACAAATGCCTCGTTGGCGCGGTCGAGGTTCGGATTGTGCAGGGGGTCACTGTACCCCTTCGTACCCCACCGATCCTGAAGGACGCTCAGCTCTCTGCGATAGCGATCGATGTTCCGGGGTGAAATGTCGTTTCCCCGGGATTTGGACTCGTGATGAATCAATTCGGCATGCGGAACATAGACGTTCCGCCAGCCGGCTTTCTCGAGCTTGAGGCACAGGTCGACGTCATTGAACGCCACAGCAAGCCACTGCTCGTCGAGCCCGCCGACCTGCTCATACTTGGCCTTGTCGACCACCAGACAGGCTGCCGTAACCGCGCTCACAAACTGCGCGATGTGCGCCTGCCGAAAATATCCCGGATCGTTCGCACGCAGGGATCGATGTGCGTGCCCCGCGGCACCGCCGATGCCGATGATAACTCCGGCATGCTGGATCGTTCTATCGTCATAAAGCAGCTTGGCGCCGACGGCTCCGACATCCGTGCGGACCGCATACCGCATCATTTCGCTCAGCCATTCAGGCGTGAGCACTTCGGTATCGTTGTTCAGCAGGCACAGGAATGTGCCGCGGGCGTGCTTCGCCGCGAAATTGTTGATCGCAGAGAAATTGTATCGCCCTGGATACGATAGCACCCGGACCTCCGGGTGTTTCCCCAACTCAGCCAGGAAGTAGGCCGTTTCCTGCTCGACACTAGCATTGTCGACGATCAGGATTTCGAATGGAGCGTAATCGGTTCTTTGGATCAGGCTTTCAGTACACGCTTTGAGCAGCTCGACCTTGTCCTTGGTGGGAATAATGATGCTGACCAGCGGCAGCGCGGCGGGCAGCGGCCACTTGATCTTCACCGTTCCAAACGGCCCGGCCTCGCAGCTCCCGCCATATGGGTGGACGTGCCGACCGACAGCCTTCAGTCTCTCTTCCTCGTCGGAAATCCTTGCGCTTGGATCGGCATGTACCAGTACGTGGGGAACATGGACGATGTTTCCGTTCGCCAGCGACGTCGCCGCGAGCACTAATTCGGTAATACTCCCGTCGCTCGTTTCGGCCGCGGATCGAGCGACGTGCGCTACTATTGCCGACGCTCGCGAGAGATAATCCTGAGCAAGAAACATCTCGGCATTCCAGCCCGGCTTGAACCACGGGCGGACACGGCCCCGTTCATCCAGCTCATCCTCGTCGCCGTACAATATGCTCGCGTCGGCCTCTGATTGAAGCGCCTCGGCGAAACGTAGAAGCGCCACCTCGGACAGCATGTCGCCGGCGAGCAGCGGCACGACATAGTCCCCGTCCACGTCAGCAATGGCCGCACCAATTGCATCCATTCTCGTGTGAATAATATTCCAGGACGGGTACAACTGCCACTCGACTGACCGCGTCGAGCGTTCGATGCGCGCGGCGTCGCAATCTTCTGGTGAGTACAAGAGGACCGAAAAGAGGGGCTGGAACCGCCAGCTCGGCCGCGCCGCGCAAAGGGCTGAGGCCGCCTCCTCGTTCCGCTCAATGCGCTTGATCCACATCTCGTAAGCGAATGACAGGCTCGCACTCGCTGCGCGCACCCGATTAAGGGCCCTAAGCCGCCTCCGGCTGAGATGCCAATACAGCGCCCCAAGGGCCGGCAACGGCTTGCGAGGGAGCAAGCGCACGAAATATTCCCAAAAGATCACTGGCTATTGGCTCAACTGCGGCGCGAAGGGCGCTAGGCATTTTGGCGGGGTTCAGGCAAGTCCCCACAATAACAAGGAATTCCGCCGTCGCTAGCCAAAACTGCGCGTTGATTTCGATTGGTTTGAGATGGTAGGGCGCTGGGGATTGTTCTGACCGACACCGGGATATTTCAATTGATGTTGACGATTTGCGTACCGCGGCGGAGCGGGCGGCTCGGCGGCGCTATAGTTGTTTCCGCTGCCGCAATGATGCTGTCCGGCTGCGCGAGCCTGCCAGTCAGCGGCCCCACGGGATCCGACATCAAGCACGCCGCCCGTGCGGAGCAGGCCCAATTCCCGTTCGCTCTGGTCGAGCTCGAAAGCAACGCGCAGGTCCCGCCGGCTCCGTCTCTTCCGGCGAAGACGCTCGCCGATGCGTTGCCGCGCCCGACTGACCTGCTCGGTCCGGGAGATGTGCTCAACATCACCATCTATGAAGCCGGCGTCGCCTTGTTCGGCAACTCCAACCTGCGCTCGGCCGTTGCTGCTGGTGGGGGCGCCGTCGATACGAGTTCGACCGCTGAGCGACTGCCCGCCGTCCGGGTTGATGACTATGGCTTCATCAAGGTGCCGTTTATTGGCCGCGTCAGGGCTGCGGGGCACACAGCTGCCGAGCTCCAGGCGATGATCCAGAGCGGCCTCCGGGGCATGTCTCAGGATCCGCAGGTCATGGTTTCTATCGACCAGTCGATCACGAACAGCGTGATCCTCGCCGGCGAAGTGTCGAAGCCGGGTCGCCTGGTGCTGGCGACCAATAGGGAATCTCTCGTCGATGCGATCGCGCTGGCCGGCGGTTACCGGGGCAATGCGAAGGACGCAGTGGCCCGCATTCAGCGTGACGGCCAGAGTTTCGAGATCCGGCTGAGCGACCTGCTCGACATGCCGCAGGAGGATGTCCAGGTCGCCCCCGGCGACCGGATCACGGTCATCAGCCGACCCCAGAGTTTCTCTATCCTTGGCGCGCCCAACAAGGCTGACGAAGTTGTCTTTCCGCGGCCAAACCTGACGCTCGCCGAGGCGGTGGCTCTTGCTGGAGGCGCCAATCCGAACGCGGGGGACGCGGCTGCGGTGTTCGTGTTCCGCTATGTGCGCCAGCCCGACGGAGGCGAGATGCCGACGGTCTATCATCTGAACATGATGCGTGCCGGCGCCTACCTGCTGTCGCAACGGTTCCGCATGCATGACCAGGATGTGCTCTACATCGGCAACGCGAAGGCCAATCAGCCGACCAAGTTCGTTCAGCTGCTGAGCCAGTTGTTCGTCCCGGTCGCTACGGCGCGCGCCGTCACCCGATAATCTTCATCTTGAACGATGACGCGGGTCGGCTAAGCGCTGGGTGCCGGGTCGAGTGTAGGGGTAAAACGCTTGGAATTTCGTGAGTTTGAAATTGACGGCCTGTTTGAAATCAGGCCGCGCATAATCGAGGACGAGCGCGGCTATTTCTCGGAGATATTCCGGCTGAATGCCTTCTCGGAGCGCGTGCCTGGCGTCGAATTCGTCCAGGAAAACCAGTCGCTAAGCGTGCGTCCGGGCACGGTCCGCGGGCTCCATTTCCAGACCAAACCCGCCGCGCAGGGCAAGCTAGTCCGCTGCCTCGCCGGGAAACTGTTCGATGTCGCTGTCGACCTGCGCCACGGTTCGCCGACCTATGGCAGCTGGATTGCACAGACACTCTCGCCCGAAGAGAATAACCAGCTATGGATCCCGGTTGGCTTCGGCCATGGCTTCTGCACACTGGAGCCCAATACGGTCATCAGCTACCGAGTAACCGAATATTACAGCCCCGAAAACGACAAGGGGGTTGCTTGGGACGATCCCGACATAGCGGTTGATTGGCCACCGATGGCAGATCCCGAGACCCTTTCCACGAAGGATAGACAGCAGCCGCATCTTGCCGACCTGCCGGCCTATTTCTCGCTGAGTGATCGCTGATGCGCGTGATCGTCACTGGCGGTGCGGGGTTCATCGGCTCGGCGCTGGTACGGCACCTGGTGCTCGAGAGGGGCTATGAGGTCCTGAACGTCGATGCGCTGACTTATGCGGGCAATCTCGCGTCGCTGTCGGTCGTCGAGAGCAAGCCCAATTATCGCTTCCTCCATGCCAATATCTGCGATCGCGCGGCGATGGAGGGAGCGTTCGCTGGGTTCCGCCCAGACCGCGTTATGCACCTTGCGGCGGAGAGCCACGTCGACCGCTCGATCACTGGCGCGGCGGACTTCATCGAGACGAACGTTATTGGTACTTTCACGTTGCTCGAGACGGCGCGCGGTTACTGGTCGAACCTGGACGTTGCGGCAAAGGACGCGTTCCGGTTCCTCCACGTCTCCACCGATGAGGTCTACGGTTCCCTCGGCGACGATGGACTGTTCAGCGAGGACACACCGTACGACCCGAGCTCGCCTTATTCTGCGTCGAAGGCGTCGTCCGACCACCTAGCCCAGGCGTGGCGGCGCACCTACGGCTTACCCGTCGTTGTCTCCAACTGCTCGAACAATTACGGGCCTTACCACTTCCCAGAGAAGCTGATCCCGCTGACAATCCTCAACGCGCTCGCGGGTGAGCGACTGCCGGTCTACGGCCAGGGGGAGAACATCCGTGAC